>Ga0214923_10004269_pt1 | contig 17376 bp, 22 predicted proteins | sample LL1510_MetaG_FD_177993 | JGI IMG/M metagenome (GOLD analysis project Ga0214923, IMG submission 177993) | Freshwater microbial communities from Lake Lanier, Atlanta, Georgia, United States - LL-1510 | ecosystem: Environmental > Aquatic > Freshwater > Lake | place: USA: Georgia | collected... | reverse complement strand
AACCAAAAAGTCGCTTACTTCTAAACGAAGTAAACGATGGGGTGACGGAAAAAAGAAAACGTCTTCACCTGGTAAGTCCCAGGACATTTCAAAAAAGGGGTCTCTTGCGAGGCCCCTTTTCTTTTTTTATTGTCTAACAGTTTTGGTGAAATACTTGAATTCGTCAATTAATGACTTGTCAAGCAAGCTATAATTGCTAGCGCGAGTGGGATTGATATCAATGCCTCCACGTCTTACATACAAACAACTTACTACTAACTCTTCTGGCTTAAACTTTGTAAACAGTCTCATGTATATTGTTTCACAAATTTCTTCATGAAAATGACATTCATCTCTGAATGAAACAATGTACTGTAGCAATGAAGTTTGATTGATCTCATACTTACCTTTGTAATGAATGTATACATCACCCCAATCCGGCTGAGAAGTGACTCTGCAATTACTCTTTAACAGAGCAGAATGAAATCTTTGTACCCTAGCTTCGGGGATTTCAATAGCGCTCAATATATTAGGTGTCTCTACATAAGCTGGTGCTGCGATGTAAGTGACATCAATGTTGTTCTCCAATGTAGGGTAATCTGTATTGCTAAATACAGGAGGGTAATACAGCCCATCATCTAACGCTTTAGTCAAACGAACATACACTTTAACTTCCGTTTCAAGTAATTTAGACAAATCACGCGCAATAGTTTCTTGTAATTCCATTAGCACACTAATTATATTGCCTTTAAATTTTTGCATGTTAAACGAATTCATGTACAGTTTAATAGACTTTGATTCCACAATATAACGATTCTTGCATGGATACACAATTTTAGCAATTGCAGCAATTGGCATGCCATCGTTAGTCAGGCATGACACTTCATATGCATTCCATATATCATATCCTGAAAACGGGGCATTTTCATCAGTAATACCCAAATGCTTTCTGTTGTTAATTCTTGGTTCGCGAACTAGCAATGACGGGTCGTACGTGGATTTGTATCCAGTAATTTTACCTAAATGCTTAGAAATGTTGCTATTATCCAGTGTAGTGTTCATTAAGGACTATTTTAATATGTTCAACGCGTTCTTCAACTGTTCCTCGCAAAATATGTATGCGGTCTTTCCATTGAAAGTGATTCAAGTAATAATTTTCATATTTTTGTATTATAGCGTTTCTAAATTCTGTATCTGTACTTCTTTCACCATCGTCTTCTAATTTAATTTCATGCGGATCCGGATAGAAGATAACATCATACTTGGTATGATATTTCATCCAATAATTCAATGCTTGTGCCCATACTTGTTGACTAACAAGCTTTTTCTCGAAAAAATATTCTGTATAAACTAAGCCATCTAGTAAGCATCTGTCATGCACAACACCGCGACACCCTGGCCACAATTCATAATTATATTTAAATAAATTCTCTAGTTCCTTGTTTATGATTAATAGTTGTGTTGTATCATTTGCACCCTCTTCATTAATAGGAACGTTAAACTCTCGCTTAATCAATCTAGTTACTTCATCTATATAAAAAAACTGATCCATTATATCCCTAGTCTGCTTCATTTGTTTGAGCAGAGTAGTCTTACCTGAACACTGCGGACCAGTAAATGTAACGTTCATTTCTTAAGCTTCTTCTTTATATCTAAGTCTAAACCATATAGCAACTTTTTCAACACCTTAATTTCTTCTAGCATTATAGCGTTTTCTTTTTCTAATTCTTCAAATTGCTCTATAAGTTTTTGTAAATCACGATTAATTAAAGATTTACTTTTGTTAAATTTACGAAACAAATTAAAAATAAACATATCTTATTATAACTGGAAAAGCCAAGCTATGCAAGTACTACTTGCACCACTTTTTTCTTTTTACAATTTCTGCTATAATGCAGTATACAGACGTATCACTAAAAGCGTCAAAAATAGGCTCATTAGCAGATTCAAAAGTCTTTTTCCTTAAAACTAAGTTGATAAGGCGCTGTATTTTATCGTTCAAGCGCACTACTATAGCAGATATAGAAGCGTTAATGTCTTCTTTTTTGTGTAGATCTGATCCTAGAGAAATATTATGCGGACCGTAATCAAACTGTTTTTTGCAAAATGTTTCATATTGCTCGCGTTGAATTTTTTTAAACTCCTCACACGTCTCAGGATATGTTGCCTCTACTGATTTAATTACATCGTCAGGATTCAAAGTCTTACTCCGTAAGCAACATTATTTAAATTGAGTGATTTGAGATTGCAACCCCCTGCATAGCTTATGGCGCTTTGCATGTCTTGAATTAACTCCAACATTTTCTCTTGATAAGTAAATGCATCTGTGTCCATGAGCTTCATGGTACCTTCAATATTTTTTTTATCTATTTTATTGTGAATGCTTGCGGACCCGTAGTACTGCTTGTATCTTCTACCGGATGCGTCTCTGACAACAGGCGCAGGGCTGTCTGAACATGCTGCAAATATTGAACCGCACATCACCATCTTAGCCCCAGCAACAAGCGCTTTAGCAACATCACCGTTGCATCGTACTCCCCCATCAGCAATAATAGGTACAGCTGCATTATCAGCACACTCCATTACACAGCTAAACATGGGATATGTGAACCCAGTTTTGTCTTTAGTTGTACATGCATATCCACCACCAATACCAACTTTCACGGCATCAGCACCAGCATCTGACAAATATTCAACACCGCGGCGAGTAGCAACATTACCAGCAATAACTTTGACATCAGAAATAGTATCTTTAATGTATTTTATTTGATCAACGACCTTTGAGTGATGACCGTGTGCGACATCAATCGTTATGTAATCAGTTCTAAACCTGTGCTTAGCAATATTATTAATCAATGCCTTATCTTTTTCTTGAATGCCTACACTAATAGATACAACATTAAAATTGCACTCATTTGCATCTTTTATGAATGCAAAAATATCATGATCAAATCTGTGCATAATGTAAAAATAGTTTTTCGAGTCAAGCATTTGACATACATCGAAGTCTACACAACATTTCATGTTAGCGGGAACAACTGGCAAACGAAACACCTTGCCCAAGAAATTTACATCTGTATCAATCTCTGCTCTAGATTTTACAGAATTGTAGTTTGGCTTGAGAAATACATTCTCGTAATGTAAAGAAATATCCATTTTATTTTTCTAGAATTTTATATGCTGTAAAAAAGCTTTTCCATAAATCTAAAGCTGTATCATGAAGCTTCTCATACACACCATGCATGCTAAGCCCTTCAATACTTACTCCTTGACTCATTAGCACTTCACCTGCATCAACCTCAGGTACCACCCTGTGTATGACACACCCGGCTAACTTATAGCCTTCTGTAAATGCACGCTCTTGAGGATTGAACCCCTTTAGCGATGGGTACTTGTCTATTAAGCCGGGATGCAAATTGTATATCTCATACTTTTCGCAAATTTCTTTAGGAACAATTCTCAGATAACCATGCAGTGTTACCACTGGTTTATTAAACTGATCAAGTACATTTTTATATTCACTGACTGTGGGCGACTTAGATAATTGACACCACAGATTCGGTAAATTTAATTTATGCTGTCTAAACTCTGTGGTCTTAATCAAACATTCGTTAGTTGTAGCGTGATCTTGTTTGTTTGTTGCAATACAGTCTGGATAAATGCCTAATGCATTAGAAAGATTGTGTATCTCTGTTCCTGTTTGACTAAAGAAAGCAATCCAAGGTCTCATCTTCTTATAATCTTCTTAAACATACTAGTATTATAATTGACAAGATCAAGCTGATCTTGAGTGAATTCATGTGTTATTAGATCTGCAAGCTTAGTTGTAGGCTTACTTTGTAGTCCGTAATCAGCGTCGTACTTCAATCCATGAATAGCGGCAACAATTGGATTGCTAGTATCACAAGACACAATATTGTAAATGTTTCGATCGACATAAAATCTAAATTCTTTAGCTAGAGAGCAGCCTAGTAAGTGATGAGGTTTGCTCCAATCCCATACACCAGTATTTATTAAGTCTGTAATAAACCTTTGTCTACCTGAACAAAACCGCTCTAACTTTGTATCGCCTTCACCCACGATTTCATAATAGCTAAAATCAAAGCTTAATGCTATCATGTCTGCTTCATATGACATGAAACGATAACAGTTTTTTAATTCGTTCCATGTTCGTCCTTGAATTGCTCCAATAGCTTTTGTAGTGAAAGACTGTTTAACTTGCTTTACATACTCAGCGTGCTTTATGTAGCTTTGCATTGTTTCTTGAGCATTTTCTAGAACATCAGGTACAATAAACATGTTGGGCTGTAACTCATTAACCCATTTAAAAAATTGAGCTGAATCAAATGCTTTACCCAGTTCAAAGATAGAGTTGTCCAGCAATACTTCTCTATCATACTCTTTTGCAGTTTTATAATAGTTTAAATATTCTGGATGCTGGTCTAACAGATGCACTAAACAATAGTCAAAGTCGTTGTATTCCTTAGATTTAGCTAAAATAGATATAGGAGATTCATGTGATACTTTCATTAGCATAAATGTATTATACAAGTAAATATTATATATTCAACATGAACTCTAAGAAATATTACGGTCATTATTTGGGCATAGTAGTGCAAAATAATGACCCGTTAAAACGCGGCAGAGTAAAAGTTTATATCCCTCATGTCACCCCAACAGCTTTTTCAAATTGGTCTAGTAGCTTATCTGCAACAGATAAAGCGTTTAAGTTCCCCGGGAAAAATATCGATAGCAGCTTATCAACCATTATTGATGAAGTCAAGAAAATATTACCGTGGGCTGAAATTGCTGCGCCATTAGCCGGTGAAAGCTCTAACGGTAGATACAATGCTGCTGCCGATTTTGGTACTATAAGTGACAGCAGCAACATTGCATCAACTTATTACAACAACAGCAAAACATCTTCTGATACATATCAAACACAATGGGGACCAGTTGATAGTCACAGCGAAGAATTATCAAAATATAGTCAAAACAAAGATAAAATTGGGGAGAAACCTGGTAATTTATTTGATATAGACTATTACAGATTAAAAGATGCTTTTAGCGATCCTGTAGAAAACAATGTTAACAATGTTAACAAGCTTAGCTTTAACTATACACCTGAGTGCTACAGCAATTGTGCGCGCGGAGCTTTTCCAGTAATTAATGTAGGAGCACATGTTTGGATATTTTTTAATGCAGGGGATCCTCTGCACCCAGTGGTATTCGCTGTTGCTCATGGTGCAGATAGCTGGACTAGTATTTTTCAGTCTGGTAGCGGTATAGGTGCGTTTGACGGCAATACATCCGGAATAGATGAGGGGTTGGATTATCCTGGCACATATGAAAATAAAAGATTGGCTAATAAATCCGATTATGATATTAATGTTGAAACTTACAGAAACAAATATGTAATTAATCAAAAAGGCGGTACATTAGCATTTATAAATTCAGACAAAAGAGAAGCAATAAAATTGTCTCACTACTCAGGATCTTTTTTTGAACTTAACAATCAAGCCAACATTACATTGGCTACTGGAAATGATCAAAAATTAATTTTAAATGATCAATTTTTAACTGTGCAAGGTGATAAAAATACGTTTGTTAAAAGAGATTTCGATACAGTAGTACAAGGCGATGTTTATAAAAAAATAGGCAATTTAAAAGCTGACCTACACATTCAGTGGAAAAAAATAGTAAGCGAAATTGCTGATGTAAAGCAATTATTTGATATAAGAAGAGCAGATAAACTGGGTAACGACCTGTTAAAACTAACCTCATCTTTGCAATCTAGATCTGGTGATTTTGCAGAATGTCCAGTTTGCAGCACAGAAAAAAATCATTATTTTTCTACTAACAATTCATTCAAAGACGGTTTTATAAATGAAGTGAAAACCACGGTAGCTGATTCTGGTGGCGATTACATTTACGGCAAAGGATTTGATGGCCCTAGTGCTAAGTATGTTGGGCCGCTCGGTTCACCAGAGTTTTCTGCCCCGCTTAAAGGATTAAGCAGAACAGTTGACGGTTCAAATTATACAGCCAAGCGCGGCGAAGTCATGGGCATAACATGCCCTGCATGCGGAGGATCAGCAAAAAGCCCTAGCTCACAAGACGGTAAGTGGAACATAGAATCGCGCAAGAAAAATTTAAGCAACATGTACAAGAGCAAGCAATCTGAATTACTCGATCTGGAAAGAAAGATGGGCATTGGCGGCAGTGAGATTGTAGAGATAACAAAACATAAGATTGAAACTATTGGTATGGTCATGAATGATTTTGGATCTGTTCGTGTTGATGAAAAAGGAAAAATGTATTTGTCAGATGTAGTGGTTGGTAAATACGGACCTATAATGAATAGAACAGCGACCCCGCTAGTAGAATTGGTTCATGTTGACGATTTACCAGGAGGTAATTACACATTAAATGTATGTAATAGATACAATGTGCAAGTAGGTGCTGGCGGTTTAAATATGAAATCTTACGGACCAGTTAATATTTCTGGATCAATAACAAATGTTGCTGGTGCACAAGTTAACATAGCTAGCGCTAATGAGGTTAATATTGATGGTGGTAAAAGACTTTCATTAGTTGGTGATGTTGTAAGCATAAGACAACGCGACAGAAAGCAGGTATTAATTGATGGTAGCTTGGGCGTAACTAATAACGTTACAATTGTAGGCGGATTGCATGTAGAGGGTGAAATTACCGGTCATCATATAACTGTACCTACAGAAATTCAAGCTACTCAGCAAGCAAAAATATTTGCTGCATCATCTACAGACCCAGCAAACATGAATGGTAAGATCATAGGGTTCGGTGTTCCTATGTCTAATTTTGCTATTAACTACAACGGCAATTATTATAAAGAAAATGCCCCGTCAAACAATGGACCGCCTTACATGGGCTTTACAGATGCAACGCAAGTATGCGGTCGAGTTCAAAGAGATAAAATTATAGGATACATTGATATTGGACAGGTATTATCACCTAGTTCGCCTATGATACCTTGCGGTCAAGGATGTTATCCCGGTCCTAACACAAAATACATTCCTGTGTTTGCATCAGCAACAGGTACAAAAGGTGGCCCGGATGTACCTGTCTACGGGTCAGGTACAGGTGGCAATAACATGCTGGCGTCAGGCCCTAACAGAGGATCTGTTAAAGGCGCTGATACGGGCTCTGGAGGGTCTATTGCAAGCAAAATGCCTATTATTGTGTATGGTACAGGCCGCGATGAAGACTGTGTAACAGTATATCCTCACAGTCATTTGTTCAAAGGATTAGCTTCTACACAGCCAGATTCTAATGCTCAAGTTAGAGACATAGTTCAAGGTGCTGCGAAATCCGCTGCACTAAATAGTAACCCTGTTGTTAATGCAAAGAAATAAACTATTTTTGAATATGTTGGTTGTGATGAAAAGCGTAGTAGTTAACTAATGCAGATTCAAAGCCTACATCTTTACCAGCTTTTTCGCTCATGTACCATTTGTTCTTAAGTATGTGTTCTCGTATTTCCAGGTATTTTTTATATAACTCAGAATTATAGAGCATACTATTATCAACGCTCACTGCCATATTATTATTTAATAAAATTACATGATATATCTATTGCCAGCACTAGTAACCTCATAAGGTTCCCACCAACCCACCCCTAGTGTAAGCTAAGTACAACTGCTCCTTCAAAATTTATTTATTATTCAGCTGCTAGCTTTTCTTTTAACGTATCAAAAATATTTTGCTTGTCAGGAAGCGCTTGGCGCTTGAGTGTATCTAGAATTTTAAATGTTATATCTTTGCGTAATAATTTTATAAAATTAAAGTTTGGTGTCAACCATGGCATACTTTGCTCTATAATAAAATATAACACAGACACTTCTTCTTCAGACAATGTTTTTATTGTGTGTGTTGTAATCATAGTTTGATATCATCAAACACGTCTTCTGTAATATTAGTATCACGAGCTCCGATTTTATAAGCGGATATCTCTGTTTCTTGTGGTGCAACTTGTACTTTGCTGCTGTCAAGATAGCTGTCAAGCCACCCAGAAATAGGATTTTCTTTTTGATTAAAAAGCTTCTTGTAGCCAAGCGAACGCAAGCGGTTATCACACAACCATTTAGAATAATCTCCCAACACATCAGCATTTAAGCCTAGCAACGATCCTTTACTAAACAAGTACTGTGCCCACTCAATTTCATTTTTTGTAGCTTGTTCATACACTGCATAAATTTTATCTTCGCTCTTTTTTACTGTGCTAACAAACCCTTCTTTGTCTTCATCACGTAATATTTTTATAAGATTCTGTGTAATTGCAAAATGTTGTGATTCATCGCGTTGAATGAATTTAATAATCTTTGCATTGCCTTCCATCTTACCGCGGTAGCCGAAATAAAACGAGCATGCAAATGAAACATAAAAAACTAATCCTTCCATTACATTTGTTGCCAAGATGCAATCAAATATCTTTTGTTTTGGGTCTTTTTTATCGTCTGCACCCAAAATTTTATCATAATTATTTCGAATTAATTCCGCGCGTTCTACAATTTCTTTATCCTGCATGATGCTGTCAAAAAATGCAGATGCATCTGGGTGCACGTTGTTTAGTAGATAAGAATAACTGTAGCTATGAATGCCTTCAAATCGTTGCCAGGTGTTCATACATATCTCTAATTCAGGGTTAGAAACATAATCTTTGAGTGAGTGTATTGATCTAGATAACATGCTATCGCCTAATGTCTGAAATTTTAGATTGGTGTCGAAAACAAATCTTTCTTCACCTTTAAGCTCTTTGTAGTCACTTCTGTCTTTGCCTAGAGCAATTTCATGGGGCCACCAGAAAAATTCTTCTTGCTTTTTAAACAATTCAAAAAAGATTGGATATTTAAATTTATCATATCTCTGTAAGTTTAAATCTTCGCCTAAGAACAAAGGCTGTTTAGTGTAATCAATGTTCTTGGTATTTAAGACAGACTTCATAGTGATATTTATTATATATTAAAGCTTGCAAGCTCCACTAGAACAATCCGCGTCGCGAACTGTGGTTGACTGCTCTTTGTCACCATCGTCCGTATTGTTGTAATACAGACTTAGCAAACCAACACTGTATGCATACATTAACTCTTTCATGACTACTGCGTCAGGAAGCACGTTGTTTTCGTAATGGTTGTAATTGTAATATATATTAGTAGAAATGGCCATGTCTATGTATTTTTGAATAATAGCATTGGTATTAATAATCGGTGTATTGTCTTTAAAATTAAAAGCTAATTCATAATTCGCTTCATATTTACCAATGCCAGGTACCAGCACCGGCAGTTTACCCATCTTTGACATTTTGTATGTTACAAGAGAACGAACTGGTTCTATACCGTTAGTAGAGCTTTGAATTACTGAGCTTGACTCACATGGCATACAACAAGATAATGTTGAATGGCGCAGCCCATGTTGCTTTATAGATTCACGTAATGTTTCCCAATCTAACGCCAATTTACGCTTCAATATTTCATCTACTTTGTCTTTGTATGTGTCAATCGGCAGAACACCTTTTGAATATTTTGTTCTGTCAAATTTTTCACATTTGCCCTTTTCTTTTGCAAGATTGACACTTGACTGCAGTAAAGCGTATTGAAAATGCTCCATGTATTCATCTAGTAAATTTAATGCTTGTTTAGAGCCATACTTAACACCGTTCTTTGCAAAGAATGCTGCTAAATTAGTAATTCCTATGCCTAAGCTGCGTCTTTTTTTAGCAAAGTTTTCTGCAGCTTTATTAAAATATTTTTGTATGTCAATGATTTCTTCTAGAAATCTTACTGATAAATCGCAGGTCTTTTCAAGGTCCTTCCAATCTTTTATTTCAAGCATATTAATAGCAGATAGAATACACATTCCAATTTCTGCATTTTCATCGTTAAAATCAACTAACGGTATAGTGGGATGAATAACCTCAGTGCACAGATTGCTCATTGTCACTTTATCTAGCCAAGGGGTGTGTTCGTTGGCTGAATCGACGTTGAGAATATAAATTCTCCCGGTCTCTACGCGCTCCTTAACAATTAAAGAAAGCAACTTTCTTGCTGAAATTTTTCGCTTAAGCTTGATCTTCTTATCCTGCTCACACAATTCATACACCTTATTAAATTTAGAGGTGCCCCATGCTTCCCAAAGCTGTGGTACTTCATGCGGGCTGAATAATGTTACATCTTGGTTTTTAATTACCCGGTCATAAAATAGTCGAGACATGCCAACAGTATAATCCAACTTTCTAACTCTGTTATCATCTGTACCTGCATTGTTTTTGAGAACAACGACATCCTCAATTTCATAATGCCACCACTGCAGATTAGTAGTGGCAGATCCGCCTCGTAAGCCGTTTTGCTGCCACGCTTTGACTGACGCCTCAAATATCTTTAAAAACGGGATAACACCTGTGTGAACTACTTCACCATTATTAACAGGCGCGCCAATGGCTCGTATTTTAGACACATCAATGCCGATGCCACATCTGCTAGCTGTGGCTATAGATATTGCAGTGCTTGAGGCTGTAATAGATTCTTTTGTGTCGTCTACTCCTATAAGACAACAGCTAGCATAGCTCTTGGAATTGGTTCTAACGCCAGCCATGATAGGAGTTGGCAGATTAATTTTGTGTCTTGATATAGCGTTATAAAAACGTCTCACATATTCTAATCTTGTCTCTTGAGGGTAATTTATAAAAGCATAAGCAGCTATCAGCACATAAGCAAATTGCGGTGTCTCAAAAATTTTATTTGTTACTCTGTTTTTTATCAGGTATTTGTCACATAATTGCTTAATACCAGCGTATGTAAAGTTTAAATCGCGATCATGATCAATAAACTCTCCAATTTTGTTTATTTCACTTTCTGTATATTTTTCTATTATGATCGGGTCATAAATTTTCTTTCTTATACCGGCATAAACAACATCTAGCAAGCGCGGGGCATGCTTACCGCCCCACACGTCTTTACGTAGCTGGTAATTTAGCAGCCTACCTGCAACATACTGATAGTTAGGTTTTTCTATTGAAATTAAATTTGCAGCTGACTCTATGATTACCTGATGTATTTCTTGCGTAGTAATATTTTCTACAATGTTTAATTTTGCATTAATTTCTATTTCTGATAAGCTCACTCCCTGTATGTCCTGTGTAGCCCAGGATAGTACCTTGTTAATTTTTTCTACCGAAAAAGGCTCTGATTCACCCCCTCTTTTTATTACATTTATTTTATTATTTTTCTCGCTCATACTCGGAAGGTAAAAAATTATTTATGCAGTTTTTTTGTAAAAAAACTAAACAATATTTTTTAAAAAGAGTTAATTTTTGTATCAGTCAGTACATAAATAACCAAGTAACTTACTGATTGATAAATTGGAGATGTTTTATTATTAAATAGATTTTTATACAATGCATTTAAATCTATTTTTTCTTTGCAAAACTTATTTATGTTATCACTATTTATAGGATAAATTCCTTTCTCAAAATACGCATAACAGTCATCACAGTTTAAGCTATAATTTTTCAAAAGATTTTTATAAAAAGGTAGGGTTAAATTACCTCCTGGGAGTGCGTCAATGTGCATTAATTTGTCAACAACTTCTTTGCATTTAGAAGTTGGAGTAATACAAATGCCTCTAAAATATTTTGTAACGCTAGAGTTTATGTTATAAACATTGTGCTTGATGGTACTAAATTCATCACAATTAATTCTACAATTATCGTAATTATTTTTTAGTTCAACACCGAGTAAACAAGTAGGATAATCAACATCAGCTAATGAGAGCTCATGCTCATTAATGGCTTCATCAACTAAGTTTATATCTATTTGCGTCATAGATATGATTATAATGATAAAGCTTAATAATCAACAATTATTTTTTATGGTGAAAATATGTGATGATTTGTTATAATGCTGTGAAATACTGCTGTAGCAATAGAAACAACAGCAGCAATTACAGATGTAGTAACAGCTGTTTTAAAGTTCCACATGCTAGTTGTTTCTGCTTGTCTGCGGCCAAACTCACCAGTAATTTGCGCTGCTAAATTGTTAAACCTCTCTGTAACAACGTCAGTAACATTTTTAAATTTTAATTCTATCTCGCGCTGCAACCCATCCATTTTTTCATCAACTGCTTCTAAACGCATGTTAATTTGCTCATGATGTGATTTTAATCTGCCTTGCATGTCTGATAGCTGTGTAATTATAGCTGGTTTGCCGTTGCCTTTGAAAACTGTTTTACTTAAATCATCAACCTCAGTTTTTACACGCACTAATTCTGCTTTAAGTGGCTCAAAATCATCAATAGCAGACCTTAAGATCGGGCACTTAGTTGTCTTTTTTTTCTTTTTAGGTGCCATTATTTTACCTCAAATGAATATGATAATATGCCTTTTGGCAATGAATAAACTCTGCCAGAAGTGCGACCGGTGCTAGTTTTTACTACTAAAGTTAGCTTATTATCTGTAACTACTGGTCCATTAAGTATTTCTACATTACCTAAGTACAGAGAATAAGTAGTTATACCTTTCTTCACATCAAATATTTTGATGGTGTTTTTACCAGTTAGCACTGCTGAATAAATAGTTGACATATCAAATATTTACAATTATTTATGCAAATCTTGTAATAAATATAAATAATTCATATGGCTTCAGATAGCATCACAAAGATACTTGTAAGGCGTGGTACTGATGGTCAGCGAAAATTTACAAACACAACTGGCATTAAGTTTGATTTAGGCGAACCAGCTTTTACAGTAGATACAAAAAGACTTTACATAGGTGATGGTACATCCACAGGCGGCATACCCATTGGCATACGCAATCTAGGTACAATTTTTTCTTTGTTTGATGGTGATGTGATTACTAATGAAGCAGCTCAGCTTTTTGCTTTGAGCGGTCTAGAGGTAGGTGATATCATATATGAAACATCTACCAAATCACTTTACACTTTGTCTTCTTTTTCTTTCTCAGAACCGATTCGCAACGACTTTGTAAGGTATTCATTTCAAGTTGGTGTAAATCCTGGCCAATTAGAATATAACGCTGAAGGGTTGCTTCAAATAAGAATAGGCGGTGTAGGTGTATTTGAATTAAATTCAGCTATATGTGAACCTGGTGGCGGATTAGCGAAACCGTACATTTCATCTGGAATTAGCATTACCAATGATGGCGTCATCAACACCATGTTAAACAAAGTTCCTGGAAACACAGTTAAAGCTAACCCTACAAGATTTACAAACAACCCGTCAGATATTGAAATTGGACCAGGTCAGCTCTTAGGCAGAACATTTACAAAAGATTTATCTGGTATTAACTATGTAGACTTAATTCGAGAGGTTTTCGGATCTGCTTTAAGGCCCATCAACGGTGTAGGCATTACAAATCTGATTGGCAGCCAAGTCACACAAATTGGTTTGAGCGCTTCACATTTTGAAGTATATCCTCATGAAATTCATGTCATGAAACCTTTGCGAGTTGATCAAGGAGATTTCTATGTACTCAACGGCAATGCTGGTATTAATGCAGGCGACTTCTTTGTTGGCGGAAATTACAACTCTACAGGCTCAATAGCAATAGACGGTGGCTTGCGTTGCGGTACAGTACAAAGTAATATTATTCTTAACAACAACTCAATCCGTACCAGCACGCTTAATGCTGATACTGCTGACATAATGCTTTTACGCGCTACAGATATTCAATCTGTGTCTCTAGATAACACAGGCAACATAAAGACTAACACACTTACAAGTACTGTAAGAGTGCAAACAAATCATGTTCAAACAAACACTTTAGAAAGCAATAGCATTAACAATATTGGCGCTATTACTGCAGGTGGTAATATTACTGCTGGTGGAAACGTAATAGCTGGCGGTAACTTAACGTTTGCCATCAATTTGACTGGCCCCACAGCTACAATTCAGACAGTAAACGGAACAACAGGTAATTTACAGGCCATAAATTCAACCAATATTAATAATTCTAGTTCTATAACAACTAATGCAATTACTGCAGCAGGCGCAACTATTACCGGCAGTATAGACACCGGATCTATTAATAATACTAACAATATTATTTGTGGTGGTACACTTACTTGTGCTGGAGTTATTCAGAGCACAGGTAACGACGTAGTTGCATTCAGCACGTCTGATTCCACATTAAAGAAAAACATAGTAAAAATTAATAACCCTCTTGATACAGTAGCAAAAATTTCTGGCTACAACTTTGAATGGAATTCAGCTCAAGAAAAATATGCACATCTCAAAGGTGAAGATGTAGGTGTGTTAGCAGAAGAAATAGAGAAAGTAATACCAAGTGCAGTTATTACTAGACCTGATGGCGTCAAAGCAGTAAACTACACTAAGCTTATACCATTGTTAATTGAAAGCATTAAAGAATTAAAATCTAAGTTAGAAAAATAATATGTCAAAGTTTGACGAACAAATAAACGAATATATAGAACTTACAACAGTTCCAGGTCTAGGAAGTATGCTGCCTGTAGATACACATTCTATTTCTGCGAGGCCGGAAGATACTTTTCCTAATGGTGAGGTTAGAATGGATGTTGTGCTGCCAGGCGCTACAAAAACTAAAGACATTAAAAAAATTTTACGCAGTCTTATCAAGAGTTTAAAAAAAGCGAAATAATAGAACTGCTTCTACTACCAACTTGCTTAGCCCATTTACTGTTTTGCAATTCTGTAGCTGCACTCTTATAATCACCGTTTAAAATATGTTCGCGCGTCTTAACGAACTTGTTCAACCTTCCGTAACCTAAATTGAACGACATATCAAGCAATCCTAACTTAATATTTTTAGGCAAATTATCGAATGCAGGTATGTATTTTTTAGCATCCGCATAAGCTATTTTAAGACATAAATTAAACAGTTCTTGTATTTGTTCGTTAGTGAGTTCTGTTTCACCAGATAAAATCTTGTGGTAGTCGGCGCCTATTCTTTTTAAGACAGCCGGTGCATCTGGCCTGAGCATATTAAACCCGATGCCTACAGTAGGTATACCTAGGCTATCTTTATAAATTCTAGGTCTAACCCCTTCATGTTTTTTAATTAAATTTAAAACATCATCATATGATAATTTGTTATCCTGTACTTGTTGTACAATAGCAGGCGGAGGAGGTGGCGGTGTGTCGCCTACAGCTTCAAGTATTTTCTTTACTGTTTCACTAAATTTGCGCACATAATTATTTAATTAATTACAGCTACCTTTACTATCTTAGGGTTATTATTTGCAAATCTTATAGCATCTTTTTTGTGAACAAAAAACACATCAATAACTGGCAGCTTACCGTTAGATGCTTTTTTCTGCCTCACAGCTGTACCTGTATCAACTGCTTTAACTAACCCTATGTTAGGAATGAGTACTTCTTTTCTGTATGGTATGATGCGGGGGTCTACCGCGATGGATTCACCTTGCTTGAGGGTGTAGCCTGTAGAACTTTTCATTTTTGCACTGTCGCTGTCTGTGTCTCCGCCTCTTGCCCAATAGACAGTTAGTCTCACAGTCATAACTTTGAAGCCGCTGTTGTTAGTTTTAGGTATAAACGAGTCTTTAAATGTAATGCCGTTAGTTCGCACTTGCAGCTCTTTGGCAGCTATTTTCTCTTCTTTGGGAGGCAGTGCCTTTAGCTCCGCTTTAACATCGTTAATTGTAGGCGCCTTGCGCATTGCAGTATCGCATACTGTTGTGCATAACATGAGCAGCAGTGCTACCATTAATCCTAGCTTGTATTTTTTTGTGTTTATTTTCATAAATTAAAAGAAGGCCCGTAAACGAGCAATGCCTTAAAGGCTAAATATTATGTCTTATAATATTTATTATATTATATGAATTCTGCTTTTGATCAAGCTAATTTTTTTTCCAAATAATTTCTTAAATTATTGTTTCTGTTGGTCCAGCCTTTTAAAAATACAGCAAGCTTAGGCCTGGTGTCTGCTAAACCTTGATAAAATTTTTGTCTGTTTTCCACAATTCTTAATGATGTATCATGATCATCTGATTCAGTAGCTGCTTTCAAAGTAATAGGACCTACCTCACCATCATCCTTTACTTTGAGAGCACGTTGCAAGAATTTGTTCGCCTGCCTTCTGCCGGTGTTAACACAACAATCAAAATACGCCACCGCAGTCTTTAAGTGTAAGTGTTTTGCTGATGAAGGGGCCCAGTAATCATTGTAAAAGATTTCATCTGCTTGCTCACGCGTAAGGTTCTTAATATCTAGCTTAGGATAATCTCTCTTTGTAATGCCATACATGGTCTCGCCGCCTGGATCGTTAGGATGGTTAAAATAACCCCCTTCAGCATCGCGTACAAACTTCATTGCTAATTCGAATTTTTCTTTATCTGTTAATTCTACAGCCATGTTATTATTTACTCCCAAGGAAAAACGATCCACACTGATTCAGATACATCACATTTACCGCAAAAATTGGGCTTGTATGCTGTATTTGCTTTGCAGTATAGTGCAGCAGTTTTTACTTGTTTTAAATCACCTAACATTTTTAAAATGTGTGTAAAGCTTGCACCACTGTCAGAAATATCATCAATTATTAAAATGTTTTGCATATCTTCAAAATGTGGCACTTGATATATTTCAATGTCACCACGATTTTCGTTATTATAGCTTTTGATACCCAGTGCATACAATTTGTCAATACCTAATATGTTGCACATGATAGTGCCAGGAATAAGACCTCCCTTGCTCAAGGCAACTACATTAAACGATCGAATATCCGGGACATTATTTTTTAAATCTTTACACATTCTGCTGCACAGTGTTCTTACTGTGCGCCACGGTACAATAAGTTTATCCATTTCTTATGATAGACAGTAATATCTCAAAAATCAATTGGTAATTGCATCTTTTGCTTTTTGCCAAATCGAATCAGGCTCTTTGCCTTCTTTTCGCCATGAATTTAAGATGGCATAATACACTAAATGCTGCTGATCAATGATAAAAAGTTTATCACCTTTGTTGTTAGTATATTCTGTAATACCAGAATTTTCTTCTAACCGAACACCTTTGTAAGATTCAAACCTTAATCTGTACATCTTAATTAATGTATTGTACCTGACAAGCCCGAACGGTGTGATTAACCCCCTGCCATCATCGAGGAAGCCTATGAATCCAGAATTCTGTACATCATGCCCAGTAGGTGTACTTGCATCATATGATGCAATTTCATCTTTAACCTTGTCTGGTGTAACTGTAGTACACGCAGCAAGCAACATGCTACTCAGCAAGACGCTTGCGAATCTTGTCGACATTACGTTCACGAACCTCCTTTTCAACTTCACTAGTAAAGTCAGCTTCTTTTTGCTGTGTCTGGCGATCTTTCATTTCTTTAGTGTTCTT
>Ga0214923_10004266_pt1 | contig 17380 bp, 15 predicted proteins | sample LL1510_MetaG_FD_177993 | JGI IMG/M metagenome (GOLD analysis project Ga0214923, IMG submission 177993) | Freshwater microbial communities from Lake Lanier, Atlanta, Georgia, United States - LL-1510 | ecosystem: Environmental > Aquatic > Freshwater > Lake | place: USA: Georgia | collected... | reverse complement strand
AAATATCTCAGCAGTTACAGCTGCGTGTATGCTGGTGAAACGAGATGTTTTCCAAGAGATTGGTGGTTTTGACGAGGAAAATTTCTCAGTCGCCTATAACGACATCGACTTCTGCTTGAGGCTTCGTGACAGGGGGTATCTGATTGTGTATACGCCCTACGCTGAGCTCGCTCATCATGAGTCCGTATCGCGTGGCTATGAAGATACTCCTGAAAAACTAGAGCGATTCCAGCGTGAGTTCAATACCATGAGGGAGCGCTGGGGGCACCTACTTGAGAGAGATCCATATTATAACCCGAATCTCTCGCTTGCGAGGCACGATTTTGGATTGGCTTGGCCCCCGCGTTGAGCGGTTTGGTGAGGCTCGGCCATAATCATAGATGCCCAGCTGATACCTTTGCCCCCATCTTTTCAAGATTCTGACGAGCAAGAGATGTGAGTTGACCGCGTACTACTATATCGATTGATGTAATTTTACCCTCTTTGTTCGCCCGTGCTTTGAGATCCTTAAATATTCCAGCTACGGTCTCGGTCCAGAATAAATAATCGACAGGTAGCGGCACATACAGCGAATTATGGGATGTAATTGCCGCCGGAAGATATAGGGATGCAACGATCTTTTTTAACGGAAGAACGCTATGAAGGTTCTCAAGGGCTTCAGCGACTGAAACAAAGTATAGCGCAGTAGGTTCGTTCGTGGCCTCACACGCGGCTACGATGAAATCCGTATGCCCTGTAACCTTTGGGCCGATGGTAGAAAGAGAGGCGGTTATAAATCGGCGACTCCATGGAGTGTACGCCTTGTTGTCGAGAAACTTTGAAACAATCTCCTGGGGTACCCCGAGGGAAGCAAGTGCTCCCTTATTTTTCTCGCGGATGACGTCTGGGTCCTCATACAAGGATAGCTTCTCCGCCCTATCATACCACTTGTTCAAAGTACCCAGCTGGCTGAGGAGAGCAACCGAAGGCACGAACTTAAAAGCGGCTCCTACTGCGGTCTCTATTGATGCTACCCTGACGACCTCATCACGAAGAGTTTCATTAGTAGTGTAGGGATTGATTTTTAATTTTCGGAACCACTCACGTTGGTTCTTTGTGTACCCGATATAGTCGAGGCCAAGCTTTGCCCCTTTGCCCAGGACGTCGCTCGTTTTGTCATCGCCATTTTTCTTATCCTTTTTTTCTTTTTTCTGGGATGAGGTGTCGTCACTGGAAGAAAAGGCATCGCCGACGGCGTGTGCTGCCCCCTTCGCCTGCCGGTATGCCCATGAGAATAGCTTTTCAGCCCCCTCAGGAACTGCGCTGAGCGTGTCGGACATCTTCTTGGGGTCAGAGACCGTTCGGGCGGTTCTCTTCACAAGATTTACCGGCGCTAAAACCAGATTTTTACCCGACTTATACGCGGCCTCTTGAAATACCGTCGTGCTTGAGAGCTTGTCGAGTTCAGCGAGAGCTATCATTTCTCCTATTCTGATCTCTAGAAGCTGTAGACCCTCGACTGCCATCTCCCCAAATTGGGATTGAATCAGGTAATTATTGAAATAGCCGTCACTTGTGACTCTCTCGTTGACGGTGTGATATGGACCCTTTAATAAGTGCGGGGGCAGCACCTCGGAGGCTCTCAATTCGCGTGGATTCTCGAACTGCGGAAGTGGCTTGGCTTCAGCAAACTGGAGAGCCAGTGCGGTCACAGCGGCGAAACCACAAAAAGCGAGGAGCCGTGACCGCATTACTCTTTTCAACGATTTACTCCCCAAAAACATACTTGAGTTCCTAGTCAAAGACTATCGCTCCCATTTCGAGAAGGTGTGACAGAAGCTCTGCTGCTTTGGTATCTCTGCACAGTGACTGTAGGTCCGATGATGGAATTGAAATTCGGTCCGAGAGCATGATAGCCACGGTAGCAGCCTTACCCCTTAGTTCCATTTTGACACCGTTAGCAAAGAATGAGACTGTGTTCGGCCTATGGTGCAGATACGCGAATCTTGCTCCCTCTGCCCTCACGATAAAACGAGACGAAGCTACAAGAGATCGCACGGTCTTCGCAGTGGGGGCTCTACGGAGCTTTTGTAATTCGACATCTGGAAAGGGTTCGGTTGTAAATTGCCCAAGCCAGTCACCGACATATTGCTCCGAGAGGAGCTCCTTTGTGACCATTTGTTGAATTTTTTTAATCGCGCTCGAGGATATCTCTCCCGGCGCTTGAGCTTTCAAGTCGGGATCACTATATCGAGTTAAATCATCTCCGTCAGCCAGAGCCCTGGAGATGAGACCATTCATAATCTCGTGTGCAGAAGGCGCACGGAATCCCACTGAAATAGTCATACACCGGTCTCCGCGAGCGATTCCGTGGTGAGGAAATCGCGGAGGGAGATAAAGAATGTCACCTGGTTCTAGAACCCAGCGATGTGTAGGTTTGAATTTCTTGAGGAGTCGAATCGGAAGTCCGGGGACAAAATCATCCTTCAGCACAGGTCGATCTTCTATCAACCACTCCCGTGTGCCCGCTCCCTGAACGAGAAACACGTCGAAGTTATCCACGTGCGCACCGACATTTCCCTTGTCATACGCGACGCTAATCATGACATCATCGATGCGCCAAAACGGAATGAATGAAAAGTGATCGAGAAAGGAATGAATCGAAGGTACAAACCTATCAACGCCATTCACAAGTATAGTCCAGTGAGTCTTGGGGAGCTTTGAGAAGAGCGATGGTTTGAAGGGTCCGCGCTGAAGCTCCCACGGAGTCTTACCCCCCTTCTCGATAATGAGGCGCGATTCAATTCGCTTATCACATGCTAGGCCAGCCACTTCGTCAGGCGTTATCAGATCAGGAAAGGGATAGAGAGCTCGTTTCATCAAAAGGGGCTTCTTCTGCCAATATTTCGACAGAAATTCCTTCCGTGTTAATCTCCCCAAGAGTGGCCAAGACAGAGTAGTTTTCGCGCCCATAGATACGTGAGAGGATGCGTTAAAGAGAGGTATAAAGCCAGCCCTTTTATGCGACGGAGAAGTTGTCTTTGCTGCCACATATCCCGTGGAAATGAGTGTAGCCATTCGCGATAGCGAGGCGCATACACTATGCAGTTGAGGTAGATAGTCCAATGACAGAATACCGAGAAGATGGTGCTTTTGGAGATCTTGCGATCTCTTCACCTCATGAGCTTGTAGTTGTGTTAGTAGAGCCCGCGGATGCGAGAAATATCGGGGCAGTTGCTCGAGCGATGAGCAATCTTAGGACCTCGGAGTTACGCCTAGTATCTCCCGCCCCATTTGACCGAGAGCTCGCTCGGGGAGTCGCATGTTGGGGTGCTGAGGTTGTCGATCAAAGCCGAGTAGTTGCTACGTTGAAAGAGGCCGTTAGTGATTGCCATGAGGTAGTGGGGTTTGCTTCTGATAGTGGGAGACATCGAGTATCACAGATGATCCTTGATGATTGGGCTAGATCGCTCGGAGAGGGCAGATCCCGTCGCATCGCCCTTGTATTTGGATCTGAAGATGACGGCTTGTCACGAGAAGACTTTCCACTCTGTCAGTTTTTAATTCGGATTCCATCAAACGGACTCAATCGCTCGTATAATTTAGCTCAGTCAGTCTTGCTTGCTCTCTACGCTATTCGGGCTCGAGCCGGAGATTATGTGGGGTGTGATCAACCGGAGTGGCCCACCAGCACTCAATTCGATGTGTTTTCAGAAATGGTCGTTCGGGTTGCGGATCAGGTAGGTTTTCTGAATCAAAATTCCCCGCCTCATATCAAAGATCTCCTCCTTAACGTGAGCCGTAGGGGCCGACTTACCGTACGGGAGTTAAAGATTCTTACGGGGCTATTTGGTATGATTGAGCGAACAATCAAACGAACCGCATAAATGACCTTGGACGGCGCCCGTGTCGGGCGTCGCGTATCAGCCTGCGAGAGTCCCCCGCCGGTGACGATAATTCGGACGACACCCCTTAAGAAACGGTGTTTGGCTATTTTCCGGTGCAATTGGCGAGCCCCCTTCGCTTTAAATCTAACTCCAAATGCCAGTTTATGAACACATACCTCTCACATGCCCGGAGGGCTTTAGATAATTACAACAACGCTACAAAGGCTGTTGTCTTCACTCTATAGCCCCAGGTACATTAGAGAGACAGGGTGACTCAACTGAATTGAACAGCACCAACTCGGTATCAGAAAACTATTATTTTTAAGGGGACGGCTATGCGATATGTAGCAGCATTGGTCTTGGCTTTAGTGATGAGTGGCAGCGCTTATGCTCAACGTGCGAGCATAACCACGGATGGAGTATCAGCTCAGGGGTCAACACTGACGTGTACTTCAGTTACTGACATCAAATCGATCCCGAACATTTTGTACAAGAACTCCAACGTCCATGGCGGACGTGGTCGTACCTTCCTCGATCAGGGTCGTCGTCTCCGCGGAGTGAGAACGCTCAGAGTCGCTGGAATGAATGGCACGATTTACTCGTGTTTCGGCCTCTATAAGTGTGATTCTCCTTTTGGCTGTCGTTACTACCAGGCTATGTGTAGAGACTCTCTCTCTAATTCGCAATTCGCTGCTCGTGCCCAGGCGAACGGCGGCACTTTTTATGCCCTGGTGGGGGCAGGAAACGGACCTTGCTTTAAAATCCTTACGAATGTGAGTCGGTATGGCAATGTAAGAAAGTAAGAAAGTCGTCTTACTAATCTTACAAGGGGGGCCCAGTGGCCCCCTTTTTTTAATCTATGCCCGGGGCTGATCTTTCTCTCGAGCGTTTCTTTCGAGAGAGTGCTCTCGAAATTAATCGACCTTCTGAAAACTAATTACCAGCTCCGCCCCGCAGACGTAGCGATATTTAAGGGCACGAAATCCTGAATTCGCCATCCGCTCTACGAGTTTGCTGCGCGAAAACCTGTGGCGAGGTTTGATGTCCGAGGTTCTTACGTTCGGCAGCAGGTTATACAACGCTCCGATAATTCTCCACGTCATGCGACGCGAATCCGGAACGCAGATTACAGCGCGACCTCCTTTCACGAGGACTCTATGCGCTTCTTTGAGAGACGCGTTTAAATCATCTACGTACGGGAGCACCTGCGAGAGAATAACCTGATCAAAAGATTCATCAGCGAAGGGCAACTGGGAGGCCTCCGCCTGAAGCGCGGTAGCACCTTTGTGAGTCAAAAATCTCACCTTCTTTGCCTCACTATCTACAGCGACCAATCCAGTTGTCGAGGCCGCCATGTAGTTACTACCGGACCCAATATCAAGCACTCGATGAGATTCGCCGAGGAGATTCTTAATGAGATTCAGGCGCTTTCTAATCCAATAGCGCTGCAACGGGTGACGACTGCTGTATGCGCGATACTCATAATCAGCTGTTGTAACCGAGTTGCGCAGTTTCCACAGTCGGTACAACGTTGGCAGGTAGGAGAGCGCGAATTTCACAAATGATACGTGAGAGGATCCGTGCGCACGCTCCTCGTAGTGCAGGGGAATTTCTTTAATACTGTATCCATCCGAGTAAGAACGCACGAGGACTTCCTGTAGAATATTGAAATTCTCGGGACGATAGGCGCCAAGATTTAGTGAGCCTCTTTTGTAGAGCCGATAGCCGCTCGAGAGATCCTTAATCGGCAACGAGAGACATATCGAGAAAACAGAGTTGAGTATCTTAGAAAGGAGGTGTCGCGTTATTGGAGCATCCGAGCGTCCTCCCTCCACGAACCTAGAAGCGATTAATATGTCGGCCTGCTCTCGCTTTTCCCACAGCTCCTTTAAAAGCTCAGGGGGGTGTGAGAGGTCACTGTCGAGGGTCAACACGTATTCACCTTGAGCAGCGGCAAACCCTTCTCGCAAAGCTCCGGCATATCCTAGTCTTCGTTGCAGTAGGCACTTTGCACCGCGATTCTCTGCTGCCTGCCAGGTAGCATCTTCGGAGCCTCCGTCTACAACAATGATTTCAGCTGATAGCCTCAGATCCTTCATCGTTGCCCACAACCTCTCTACCAGAGGCCCAATATTCTTCTCTTCGTTGAGAGCTGGGATAACGACGGACACGGCAAAGCGTGTCGGCATAGGCGTTACGTCATGCGCCGAAACTGTTGTATCGCTCCGGGGGTCTGTCGTGTACAAAGTGCTTGGGGCGGTGTAGAAACTCATCGTAGGTGTACGGTAGCGCGAGAGAAAAGGTGTTTCAATAGATTCCCCAAACAGTTTCGAGTCCTGGCTATGAGTTCCCATCTGTTGTTTCAACGCCTTAGTTGCCTTCCTCGGTGGCCGTGGATACTCATTGTTGTAGGGCTCGTCCCACGAATTATTCTCAGCTTCGGTTCGAGCCCTGTGCTGTGGCCTGATTCGATAACCTATCTTGGTTCGGCTGCTTTGATGGCTGATCAGGGTAATTACTGGTTGCATGAGATTTATCGAACGCCCTTGTATCCATTATTTCTCTCTATTCCGATGCGAATATTTGGACATACCGCGGAGACAGGAGAGTGCATCGTGTTTCTACAACGCATCATGGGGATCGCCTCCGGTTTGCTGCTATTTTTGATCCTCAGGCGCGCTTTTAATCATCGGGTGGCCTTTGGAGGATCCGTCCTATTTCTGATTTCACCCTTACAGCTGTTTTACGAAACATCGCTCTTGACCGAAGTGCAATTTATTTTTTTTCTATTTGTCTTTCTGTGGATCGCTGGCGCGATGCTGGAGCGCGGGCACCTGACCCCCCTGGCACATAGATGGTTTGTCGCGTTGGGTCTACTAGGGGCGATTTTATCGCTCTCACGACCGATAGGCCAGTTATTGTTGCTGGCAGTTCTTGTATACTATTTTTTTCAGTTCGGATTTTCGCGCCGTCTATTTTTTGGAGCGGCTACTTCGCTTCTGGTTTTTTTCGTTGGAGTATTTCCTTGGCTGAAAATAAACCACGATCATTACGGTTTTTGGGGTATAAGCCGAGATTTTGGCATAAACCTCTATCACCGTGTAATTGATGTCGATCGAACCCCACTGCCACCAATCAGTTCAGATGAGTTTATTCGGGATATCTATTTAAAAGCCGCACAAAAGCCCCAGGTCACTTATTTTACGGTGTACCACGCCCTTTTGAGAAAGCTGCGTCGAGAGGGCGATCGACGCACCGTGAAACTTCGAGCCGATCAGCGCATGGGAGATTTCGCAAAAGAGGTTCTTCTATCGTCACCAGGCCAATTTATTCCCAACTCTATCTCGAATTTTTTTCATCTATTCATTGCTTCGAGAAGAAGTGTGCATTTTTGTTCTGGCGGAGATGGCACTCCGTATCTCTGTTCCAATCACGAGGGGATGAGTACGCGGAGCGTACAGGTCAATCCGGAGAGACCCTCTGCCTTGTGGCGGCAATTGGTTTCCTGGATGTTCCGTGCTCTCGTTATTCCTGATGTTGTTGTGGCGTTTTTATGTCTCGTGGGAGTGTTTGCAAGTTTACGGTTAGGAGCCGGGCCTCCTGCCGCTAAATCTCAAAGATTAGCGATCCTCCTTTCAATACTTTATTTTACCCTTCTGGCGGCGCTTTTTAACTGTCCTGAGGATAGATTCAGACTGCCAGTGGATGGATTTATTTATGGGTTTGCGATATACGGAGTCTTAGTAACGGGAGGCTGTATCCTTCACCGTTGGAGCGTGCGTCGATAGAGTACGAGTCCAGTAAAAATCAGAATCGGGAGTTCTAATACCAATGAAAAGACAATTTATTACCGGTTTCATATCTCTTCTAGCAGTTGCTAACTTTTTTTCACCACTGACCGCGAGTGCGTTTGGTCCATGAAGAAGCAATTTCCAGCAGGCGTCTCCTACCTCCCCTCAGTCAGTCAGTGTGATGGGAAAGCAGCGATCGTTTTAAGTGCTGACCTCAAAAACTCTTTTAGCGTAGTTGTGCGCGCGTGTGACAATGGCGATCGGGATCCCTGTTACAATTACCTGGGAGAGCGTTCATGCGGAACAAATGCAAGTAGTCCGTTCAAGGTTCAAAAAACGATTGATGCGATTATTGAGCGACAGGGAGTTCAGTCTTCAGCAAAGATTCACTGTCTGAAAGAAACGGGAAGCTCGAAGGTCTACAAGATGGTTCGTCGACTTACGATCAAAAGGGTTAATCCGGTGCGTAATCCCTCGAGGGATGTCTATAAAATCTGCCTTCCTTCCAGAACCCGAGCATTTAATGATATTACGATTGTTAGCACAGGTAATGAAAAGCTTGCCGGTAATACCGGTTTTAACGCCGCGTGCCTATCGCAGAAGTATCTTGGGTGCGATCTTGACGCGGCGATAACTCGAGTTTGTGCAGTTAAGTAATTTGTAATTTTGACGCCGTAGGCGCCATGCTCATGATAGGTAGAACTCTGGTCTTGTTGGTTACCTGGGTCTGGGTGCTTTCGGGTTCAAGTGCGTTTGCTGATTCAATTTTGAGAGATACAAATGGTGACGGGCAATTGGAGATATTAGCCTTCGGAGATAGTATAACTTATGGGGTGGGTGATGGCACTCAGCCGGGTGAATATGTAGCAACCATTCAAGGAAGGGGTTCTCCCGGCGGATACCCGCTCAGATTGTCTGCGCTGGTAGGTGTCCCTGTCTATAACGCCGGTGTACCCGGAGAGGAGCTTGTTGGAAGTGGTGCTATCGGTTCGGGCATAGATCGATTCCCGAATCTAGTCGTCGGAAGCTCTGTGGATGTTGTGATCATTATGGAGGGTAGTAACGACTCGCAGCATTTTGTCACCTCGCGCACCTACTCTACTACCTTACAAAAAGCTATAAATGTGGCTCGCTCTGAGGGTAAACAGGTGGTACTTGCTACGCTACCCCCTCAGACTGGAAATCACGCGCAGTTTGCGGGGTTCACGTATGCCTACTCGGAATCTGTGAGACAGCTCGTCACTCTTAATTCCCTTTCGCTCTCAGATGTTGAACAGGCATTTTTGCAAGGATGTCCGGATCTCTCAACCTGCGCCTATTTGAATTTACCAGAGGGATTACATCCAAACACCCCCGGGTATGACGCTATTACGGACACGATGGCAGCGGCCTTGAATTAGTCACTAATCCCCGCAGGTCTTTTTAGAGGTTTATTTGTCATGGTTTCAACGGCGTAGATACTGATAGATACCAAGTAGCTTTTCGCGGATCGGAGCTGAGAGCTGGGCGAGGCGTCGCTGGTGTTCAATATACTCCTCTCGTCCAGCGCAGGTCTCAATGAGAATCGGATCCAGGTAGTAGCCGCGTAAATCGTAGGGGCTCGCTCGCATGTCAATCGTCCTAGCGTCTGCTGCTAACAAAAACGCCTCTCGTATGATCTCGCTTGAACACCACGGTGCGATCTTAAAAGCGAACCGATAGAGATCCATAGTTACATGGATGCAACCCCGCTGATCATGCGCGCTAGTTTCCTGGCGAGTGAGTCGGGTTCGATTTAGGGGAGCAGCTTCAGCGGTGAAAAATCTGTAGGCATCATAGTGTGTGCAGCGCAATTCTCCCCTTTCAACGATTGAAGAGATCTCCTCACGGGATAGACGAAGAGCCACCTGTTCATGGCGAAGTCGAGGCGTCTGATACACCATGGCCCACTCGTGCAAACCGAAACAACAAAATGAGGCGGGCCGCGACTGAGTTGCTTCTAAGTATCGTATCGCCCAGGAAAGGTAGCTCTGTCGGTGCAAGGGGAACGAGTCCGAGGGAATCACCCAGCCCTGGCTAGTCTCGATGAAGTCATCAGGCCAGTCGAGATCCAGCGCGGTGGCATCATGCAATACGACATCGGCACCCGGGCTCCACCGCACGAGGTGAGCCGGACGAAAAGAGTAGTACGTAAATAGGAAATCATAGACAGGGTGAGGTTCGCCTCGATTGGCCCGAGTAATTCTATCATCAGTCCAGCGAGATACTGCCGCGGCGTGAGAGCTCCTCAGATGCGACCATTCAGAGCGCTCCAGCGCGGAGAGCCCTCGAACAGTATGATTATCGAAGGCCGACTGCATGCCGAACGCGGTCAATCGTGGGTCGAGCAATTGCGCGGGCCTTTTCCGCTCCCTTGGAGAGAGTTGCTCGCAGGAGGCCCTCGTTGGCCCGTAGCTCAACGTATCGTGCTCGAATGTCTCGCACGTGCTCGTTGATGAGGTGAAAGAGCTCCTCCTTGGCGTGACCCCACCCCATTCCACCCTTCGAGAGGCGGGCCTCCAGATCGGCGAATTGAGATGGTTTTCCAAACAGAGCGAAGAGGTCCCCCACAAGAGAGCCCCTTAAAGCTTTGGGTTCCTCCAATCCACTCGAATCGGTCTTTAACGACATTAGCTTCTTACGCAGCTCCTTCTCCTCGCACAGGAATGGAATCTCATTACCATACGATTTGGACATCTTTCGCCCATCGAGTCCCGGGATAATCATTACCTCTTCCTGAATCACAGGCTCCGGGAGCTTCAACACCTCTCCGTAAATAGCATTAAACGCGCCGGCTATATCGCGAGCCATTTCGACGTGTTGTTTCTGATCCTTTCCGACTGGAACAACATCCGGGTTATAGAGAAGAATGTCAGCTGCCATTAGCACTGGATAGGCAAATAAGCCGTGATTTACATCCGCCCCTTGAGCGATGGCGTCCTTAAAAGCATGGCTCTTCTCAAGTAGACCCATGTTAGTTACGCAACTTAGAAACCACATCAATTCTGTATGCTCAGGAACATCTGACTGTCGGAATAAAATGTGTTGGTCAGTGTCTAGACCCAGTGCCAACCAGGTAGCAAGGTGATCCAACGTTTGCTTGGTCAGCAGATCGGGCGCACGATTGCTCGTCAGAGCATGCAGATCGGCGATGAAATAAACGCAGTTAAATGTCTGGCTCAAGTCCAGCGCTGGTTTCATCGCTCCAAGATAATTTCCCAGGTGAAGATTGCCTGTCGCCCGTAAACCTGTGAGTGATCGTTTCTTGTGGATTGTCATGATTATCCCCAGTGCTCTATCTCTTTTATCGCCTACGTAACGCCTGGTGAGCGCAAACCTAAAGTATTTTTGGGTTAAAATGAAGAAATGTAAAGCATCCATGATGACCGAAGCAGCTTTTTATTGCGCCAGCTTCCGAGAGCGTGGGATGATACTAAAAGCGATATGAAATCAGACCTCTATCTTGGGATCGATCAAGGATCCAGCTCAACAAAAGCGGTGTGTTTGGATTCCTCCGGCAGCTCGGTCGCTGAATGGAGTTTTGCGGCTCCCGAGCTCCGCACTGATGAGCGGTGTGTGGAGCAAGATCCAGAGGGTATCGTGCGCTCCGTGTGCGAGGCCTTTAACGAAGCCAAGCAATTTGCGGTTGAGCACGAGTATGTAATTCGAGCCGCAGGACTTGCTGTTCAACGCTCGGGTGTTTTGGCGTGGCGTAGCCAGGATGGAGAGCCCGTTCATCCAGTAATCACATGGGCAGACACTCGAACATATCCTCAGATTCAGGCACTGGGACGGGGCGTAGAATTCATTTCAAACCAAACCGGATTGCCTACTCTAGCCAACTTCGCCGCTCCCAAAATACACCTCCTGCAGCGCAAATTTATCGATCCAGTCATTCATGTCGCAACACTTGATACCTTCTTGTTGTACCGCTTAAGCGGCCGAAAGGTGTTTGTAACCGAAGATACGATGGCATCACGCACTATGCTCTACACTCTCGCTGAGCGAAACTGGAGTGAAGAACTGTGCCGTAGATTTCAAGTTGATAGAAAGCGCCTTCCCCGAATTAATCCCTCGCTGGCTCCTCACACATCATACGAGGGCATACCGATTGCGGCGCTGCTCGGTGATCAACAGGCAGCCCTCATCGGGCGGATGGACCAGTCTAAACGACCACTCTTGAATCTGGGTACGATCGCCTCAATGGTGGTCGGGACCGGCGCCCGACCTCTTCAGAAGCCAGGACTCAAAACAAGTGTATTATATTCCAGGCTCATTCCAAGCGCTGGAGCTCGCGATGTGCAGTTCCTCTCGGAAGTAACGTCTTCAGTGACGGGGCATGTTATGCGTGAGCCTTTGCGACGCTCGTGGTGTCAATCTAACGAGGAATTGCAGTCAATGTGCGATGAATCTCTCTCAGCGAATTCAATCGGCCTCGCCACGGCTTATTTCATTCATAAGCAAGAGCCGTCTGATGTATGGCCGCGCGGCGTACCGAACGTGATGGTGTGCAAGCCTGGCGCATCAACCAAGGATCGAGTGCGAGCGGTGGTAGAAAACGCGGGAAACCTCATCGTTCGTTTGATTGAGGAGATGGCTGAGAAGGGGTTATTGGGAGATGTTTTTCCGACAGAAATCGATGTGGCGGGCGGGGGGTCTGAGCTTGATTTCTTGATGCAGTACATCGCTGATGTCTCGGGTCAGCGGTTGCACCGAATGGCCACACGAGAGGCAGGAACGCGCGGCGCAGCGCTTGCAGCATTGATGTCTCATCGCCCACAGCTTGATATCCGCTCCCTCAATACGCAGGAGCCGACGAGAGTTTTTTCGTGTCAGAACCCGGAGCGACGTCGGCGGTATCTTATGTGGCAACGAATGGAGCAGGATGTTCTAAGAAATACCCTGCCAGCTCATGCTGAGATAGAAACGTGATCCCGTTATACTGGTTCACCGGCAAGGGAGCCGCACGAAGCCCTAATATCAGCCCCTCCTGAGTACCGACGCGCTACCGGTTGCTTCACATACTTGGCGAGAGCATCGCGAAATGCCTTACGTTCAATCGGAGAAGGCGGTCGGTATTTGCCCGAGGTGTCGGTGACATCAATCAGATCCAGCCGAACGGGGGTGTCTCCAATGACGGCCCCGAGGGCCTTGGCGTCTTCTTCCCCCACATTTTCGCCAGAGATGCACACGTAAGCCAGATTGATACGCTCTCCTCTGACAAGAGCGTATCGGCGAGCTGCCTCAAGTACTCGCGCGAGGGGGGTTCTCGCAGCGACAGGGACGAGCTTGGCGCGCTTTTCGTCGGTCGCTGCCCCGATACTAATCGATAGCCGAAAAGGTAGGTTGCGATCGGTAAATTCCTCAATCTCCCGCACAAGACCGACTGTGCTAACCGTTATTGCTTTGCCACTGATCGCATTTTCAAGGGGTTGTCGCATCCAATCCGCCGCATTAATGACATTATGGAAATTTAGGAATGGTTCCCCCATACCCATGAACACGACTCCAGTAACTCTGCGGCCCTGTTCCATGACAATCCGGCGAGCATGAGTGAGTTGATTAAGAATCTCCCAGGACGCTAGATTGCGTCTTTGGGTCATTCGGCCTGTAGCGCAGAAATCACACGCCATGACGCAACCCACCTGTGAGGAAACACAGACACTGACACACCCTGGCTTATGAAGGGGAATGAGCACTGTCTCTACAGGGAGACCATCATGGGTTCGTAATACGATCTTCTCAAATCCATCACTTTGAGAGCTTAGGTGTTTTATGAGAGAGAGTGAGGGGAGATCGGCAACGTATTGATGGAAACGTTTCGAGATCTGACTCTCTTTTGCGATAACATCGCGACACAGCTCACCACGACCGATTACAGCACCTGCCCATCGCCGAGCTACCTCTCGTTTGATTCCAAGAGCCAGCGCTTGAGAGTAAAAATCGTCGGGAGAGAGGGCTCTGGGATCGAGGCCAGAAGAACCCACCGGATTCGCTGCATGCGTTCTTAAATATACAAGGTCCTGATCCATACACATTTACTGTTGATTATCATAGCAAGTTACTGCGAAAACTCCATGAGCCATGATGAGTAGGATTTGAGGGTATTAAGGTATGAGTTCACACGTAGTTACCAGGTCAGTTCAAACCATTTTCGGCGAAAAGTGTTCAGAGGGCTCGATCGAAGTGATGTACTTTAGTCGCGAGGTCCGATTGAAACGGGCACTAAAAACAGCTCTTATCTGCCTTGGTATTACAACTCTCTGTGTGTGCATTCCCGGGGCCCATTTCCTGCTCGTGCCGACTGGAATACTTCTCACACCCTTTGTAGTACTCAAAACCTATCGAGTAACTACATCTCTCGTTGGTGCCTCGGTTAGGTGCGCTGCGTGTGGTGGTGAGCTGACACGCCTCAGTTCGCAGGAGCGTTATCCGCTCTATGAAACATGCATCACGTGTGGTCGGGAAAATAGGATCGTTTCGCACTCATGAGGAGACGAGGGAGACTAGCCAGTATCGTTGGGGTCGCCTTAAGACTGAGCCCTGTCATAAGAGAAAAGTCCCACTCTATCTAGCCTTGTTGGGGCGCGAGTAATCAATCCGGAGCACGAGGAATTCTCATGCAGGGTTGGGCTCGAGCCTCTCTAGATCTCGTAGTGGGAACATGTGTCTTTGCCGTCTGCGCGGTGAAAACACGATGTCCCTGACTCGAGCCCTCGTACATACGTAGCACTGAAGGGTGCGAAAACCTTGGATGGGCGGACTCGAGTAGCGGCTCTAGATTGTGGCACAAACCTAATAATGCAGCAGACGGAGGCATACATGTTTCGAAGTGATTATCCATTCCGACGAAGTCGGTTGTTAGGGGAAGAGGTCTTCCCTCTACAACGAAATTTTCAACGCGCTTTTGATTATCTACTCCAGGATCTCTTAGAGCCGGTGGGTACTACAACGGTGAGTGCCTTCATGCCGCAGATCGACATAGATGAAGACGAGCGTCAGTTAAAGATAATGGCTGAATTGCCAGGACTCAAAGAGAGTGATGTTGAGATCGTATATGAGCCGGGAAATCTCATTCTCCGCGGAGAGAAGCGGGAAGAAGAGAAGCGTGAATATGCCAAGGGGCGAGGTCGTTATGAAGAGCGCCGCTACGGGGCGTTCGAGCGCCGTATCCCGGTTCGGTGTCAAGTCGAAGAGGGGCAAATTCAGGCTAATTTTGATCGGGGAGTGTTAACAATTTCACTCCCAAAGTCTGCAGAAGCTCGAGCACAAGCGCGAAAGATACCGATTAAAACCGGGGTGTCGGAAGCGCAGCTCGAGCAGGGCTTGCGAGGCCGGGAGCAGCCATCATCAGGAGCCGCAGCTCACTAAAACCAATTGTTTACGAAGGGCGCTACCTTTGGCATGAAAAATTGGTGGGGCTAATAGTGGCTTCAAGCGATAGGCTCAGCGGGGGAACCCCCAGAGCCGGTTGCTTGAGGCCCCAACGGCGCAGGGTGGCCCGTCGAGACAATTGGCTCGTCTCTCCAGATACGCAGTAAGCAATCAGAGACTGCCAGTACAACCGGCCCAAGAACTAACCCTGCTGCACCAAACACTACTATTCCTCCCAATATGGAAAAGAATACGATCAGTGAGTGGTAGTGTAGTCTCTTTCCTACAAGAACCGGATACAACACGTTATCCGACAGTCCGATCACGATTATGCCCCATACACAGGTAGCCACCGCCACCGTCCACTGAGATTTCAATGCTAGAAAGACAGCTACAGGTATCCATACGATAAAGGCTCCGAGGTAGGGAATCACCGCCAAGAGCGCCATGATCGTTGCCCAGATTACAGCTCCCGGAATCCGCAGCCACCAAAAGAGCACCCCTCCTAGAAATCCTTGTACAAGTGACACCGCTACGATTCCAAAAAGCGTGGCATAGATTGTGTCGGTTATTTTTGAGAAGATTGCGTCGACGCTGGTGTCTGGAAGAGGCAGAAGGCGCTTCATGCCAGATACAAACGCTCGGCCGTCGCGCAGGAGAAAAAAAGAGATAAAAAGAGTTAATAGAGTATATCCCAGCCCCATAAAAGAGAGCGTCAGCACCTGAGTGGTTCGATGGCGTAGTATGCTAACCAGCTCGCTTGATACTTCTAAAATATGAAAAGTATCCTCGAGAAATATCGCCCACTCTCCAGCGCGAGGGTAGCTCCGAGTGAATTCGGTCCACGCATCGTGAGTCGCCATCGGAAAGATAGTTGCGATTCCTTTAATTCCGGCATTCACCAGCTCACGCGACATCCAGATTGTGGGGGCTATGATGATTATGGCTAGTGCGCTCACCAGTATAGTAGCCCGCACGGCTGGTGCATGAATCAACTTTTCGAGTCTGAGAAATAAAGGATAGACGAGGATAGTCAGCGCGGTAGCCCAAGTTATTGGGGTCAAAAAGGGCTGAATAATAAGAAATGAGAGGTATATGAAGCTGGCACTGAGAAGCAAAAGGGCGAATTGCCGATATGTGTGCGCTATAGTTTCCAGTTGCCGAATACGCCAAGGGCGTCTAGAGCCCGGGTGGTAGAGCCGTCCCCACCAGATCAGGCGTGTCAATAATCCTAAAAACGGCAGTTGCGGGTCTGTAAACGGCGCATCTGCCCAAAACCACTTCGTCTTTTGAATTGTCGGTGCTCACCCTGACGGTGCCAGGGTTGCGCTTCCGACAAGTTCAAAATCCTTTGCGCTTTTGAGCATCTGCACCATTTCCATCCGCCTTAACTGCGGTTTTTAGGATAATAAAAACCCAGGCGCCTTGCGGCACCTGGGTCGCGGGCTGTTCTAAGCAGCGTGGACTCGCAAGCGCCTGATACCGACGAGGACATCAGGGACTCACAAACCGGTGCTATTGAATTGGGTCGCCAATCAATTACCGGTAATTATCGGGTTACCCCGTAATCTTTTCCACACATCCCGGAGGTCAACGGATTATCGCTGCCTCCAAGTTGTTCTCAGTTGGCCCGTGGACGTAAAACTACCAGAGCCTCTTGGTAACGGGCATGATAGACCTTACGGGGGAAACGAATGAGCTTGAGACCTTCAGAAAATTCGCTGGGAGTAGTGGCCTCTCTGTTATCTTGGCTTAAGAGAGCTTACCTGCGGCGGCGTATACTCGTTCCGGAGGCGTCCTCAAGTTCCATACCAGCCCGAACCACGAGAGCACGGTGAGGATATAGTGAGAGATATCAATCTCCCACCAGTAGAAACCCTGGCGCTCTGAGCCGGGGTAGTAGTGGTGGTTATTGTGCCACCCCTCCCCAAGGGTAATCAAAGCTAGGAGCCAGTGATTCCGACTGGCATCCGTTGAAGGAAACCGACGCTTGCCGATAAGGTGAGTTAATGAATTGATACAGAACGTCCCATGATAGAGCAACACCGTGCTAATGAAGAAGCCCCAGGTGAGCATCTGCATGCCATTTGTTCCTAATGAGGGATGCGCGTTCTCGAGCCATACTCCTAAAAAAAACATCCCTACAGCTAAAAAGACTGCTGGCGCTACGTTCCATTTTTCAAGAAGTCTGAGCTCCGGATACTTCGTGAGATCCTTCACTAAGTCTAAGCGTGGCTCAAGAAACTGAGAGCTCAGCACCCAGCCGACATGAGAAAAGTAGAGGCCGTGAACGATCGGTGAGTGAATGTCCTCTGCAGTATCCGAGTGCCA
>Ga0214923_10004265_pt1 | contig 17385 bp, 13 predicted proteins | sample LL1510_MetaG_FD_177993 | JGI IMG/M metagenome (GOLD analysis project Ga0214923, IMG submission 177993) | Freshwater microbial communities from Lake Lanier, Atlanta, Georgia, United States - LL-1510 | ecosystem: Environmental > Aquatic > Freshwater > Lake | place: USA: Georgia | collected... | reverse complement strand
TCGGCCGGATCATCCTGGTGGATGGCGACACCGTGAGCCTGTCGAACCTTCACCGACAGACGTTGTTTCGAATGAATCAACTCGGGCGCAATAAAGCCGAGGCAGCTCGCGAGAGCCTACTCGAACTTAACCCAGAAGTGCGGATTGAAGCGCATCCCCTATTCTTTGATCCCTTGAACGCTGCATCGCTCTTGGGCCCCTTACCTCCTGACGTCATCGTCGATGGGACGGACCAGTACGAGGCGAAAGTCTGCATCAATGCGTGTGCACTCGAGGTCCAAAAGCCCGTCGTATTCGCAGGAGTTACCGCATGGGATGCCCAGATTGCCACCTTTCGAATGAAGGGAGATTCACCCTGCTATCAGTGCCTTTATCCGAATCCACCCTCGAGCGCCGTTCTAAACTGTGACGCCGCAGGGGTGGTCGGCCCTGCGGTCGGCGTCGCAGGATCGCTCCAAGCACTCGAGGTGATTCGCCTCTTGATCGGTATCGGATCTTCTCAGGCACTTGCGACGACGACCTTGCTGACATTCGATGCCCGCACTCTCGAGTTCCACTCAAGATCCCTTGCAAAAAATCCGGAATGCCCTGCCTGCGGTGAGTACAAATCCTTAGTGTCCGCTCCCCTCTTGCAGATGACTCACTATTTGAAGGACCGGAATTCCTACCTCCTGATCGATGTCCGCGAGGAAAACGAAGTCCTGGCCTTCCCGATCCCAGGAGCGATCTCATTGCCGCTCTCTCGCATTCTCTCTCTGGAGGAATCCCCGTCCTCATGGGCTCCCGCAGCCGGAATGCTCGACAAGCCATGGGCTCTGTTTTGCAAATCGGGAATCCGAGCCCGTCGAGCGGCGCGCGAGCTTAAACGAACCTTTTCACATCCGGTTTTCGCGATTGCGGGACCCGCCGAGGAGATCCAGATCCATGCAAGACTCTAAGACCGCCTCCCCCAGATCCGAAATCATCGGAGGCCTCACTACTTTCTTAACCATGTCCTATATCGTGGTCGTGAACCCTGCGATCCTTTCGACGAGCGGTACCGGCATGAGTTTCTCTGGCGTCATGACGGCCACGGTGATGCTCTGTTTTGTCCTCACTGCGCTCATGGGCCTTTACGCAAACCTGCCCTTTGCAGTCGCCCCGGGGATGGGAATCAATGCCTTCTTCACCTATTCGATCATTCTGGGACGTGGAATTCCCTGGCCTACCGCACTCGGAATGGTTTTTTGGTCCGGATTTCTATTCTTACTCGTCTCAGTGACTCCTTTACGAGAGAAAATCGCTCGCGCGATTCCCGCCTCGATTCGCATTGCGTCCGCCGGGGGGATCGGCCTTTTCTTGAGTTTCATCGGCCTTCAGAATGCCCACATGATCGAAGGAGATCCTACGACTCTTGTTCGCTTGGGACATCTCGATCACCGTGCAGGCCTGGGAATCCTGGGTCTCTTGGTCATCTCAATTCTTGCGCGAAAAAAGAGCCCGTTCGCATTCCTGGGCGGAATTCTCACGGTCACTTTGGGAGCAACGCTGCTCGGAAAAATTCAAATGCCCGATGCCCTTTTTTCAAAGCCGGATTTCGAATCGGTCTTTCTCAAGCTGGATCTGATGGGATCTCTGAAGCCTGCTTTGATGCCAGCGATTGTTTCGATACTTTTTACGGATCTCTTTGACTCGATTTCCACGCTGATCGGGGTTTCTCATGCGACCGGCATTGTCGATGAAAAGGGCGAGCCCAAGAATCTTCGCCAAGGGCTCATCGTCGATGCACTCGCTACGATGCTTGCCGGCCCTTTTGGGACTTCTGCGGGTACCGCCTACATCGAAAGTTCAGCCGGCATTGAAGCGGGGGCCCGCACAGGGCGAGCATCCGTGGTCACTGCTCTGTGTTTTCTTCCGTGTCTCTTTGTTGCGCCTGCGGTGGGCCTCGTTCCCACCTATGCGACTGCGCCAGTATTGTTGATGGTGGGAGCGATGATGTTCCGTTCGGTCCTCGGTCTCAAACTCGAGGAACCCGAAGCCCTGATCCCTGCGTTTCTGACCCTGATCCTCATCCCGCTGACCTTTTCCATCACCCAGGGAATCCTCTGGGGTCTGGTCTCGCACGTGGTCCTCCACGCGCTTGCAGGCAAGGCAAAACGGCTGAATCCAATGTTAATTGCCCTCGGGATTCTCTCGGGAGCACTCCTGTTTCTTGAAGCTCAATCTACTCTGAAATAAGACACCGGGCCGACGATGGGTTGATGGCCATTCCCGCAAATGAAAAAGGGCCCGGAAACAAAGTCTCCGAGCCCTCTTCGATTGAACTGATTATCGTTTAGTAACGGCGAGGTCCGCGGTTCTCGCGAGGAGCCATGGGCTTCGCGATATTCACGGTCATTGCGCGGCCGTTTTCTTCCGCGCCATTGAAGCGCTGGATTGCGGCTTGAGCTTCTGCATCCGAAGCCATTTCTACGAATCCGAAGCCCTTTGAACGGCCAGTTTCGCGATCGGTGATCACTTTTGCAGACTGAACAGTTCCGCACTGAGCGAAAGTGTCAGCAAGCATTTGATCAGATACAGAGAATGAAAGATTCCCTACGAATAGTTTGTTTCCCATAAAACCTCCTTAAGGCTGGGCGCCACTTTAAGAGTTTTACAGGCCTAATTACCTAGCAGACATCTAAAGGAGCAAGTTAACATCAACTTCCTGACCGTATCACTCAATTGATGAAAAAACCATCGCTATTTTCCAAAAAGACAGGAAGCGCCCCGTAATGGGCTCAATAGGCGATGATCTCCTGCAGCTGAACCCTCGGACATTCAAAAGCCGTTCTTCCAGGACACGGGCCCTGATCAAAAGATCCGGCAAATCGAATGGAATACAAAGCGCCGCCCGAAACCAGGGTTTTTCCGACTTGAATTTCACGAGATTCGAGGCGACGGAGGTAGGAGACCGCCTCAGGGCTTGAACCCCCGACATCCACATAAAGGCCTGTCCCTTGGATGCTCACTACATTTTTGCCGCTATCGACCCCGGCATTCGACAAAAAAAGCGTCCCATCCATCAGTCCTGGACGCTCCAGCCCCTCCGAATGGTAGGAGTAGACATTCGAACCGCACGCGCTGACCAGAAACAGGACAGGGAATAGTAAGAATCCTAAGGTGGCTTTCATCGAACGCATTCCCCACCGGAAAAGCAATTTAGGTGCCAGTGGGGGCCGCTCAATCCCCCCTAAAATCCGATATAACCGCCTCCTAGGGCACTCCAGCCCCGGGCACCTCTGGGTGGGCCGGATTTTTTATACACCTGTTGTGAAATCAGACACTTCTGCCGATAGGGGATCGTGAAGCTCTTTTCATTGATTTCACACATTTTGCCGGTTTCGGCCATCCTTCTTCAGTTGCCCATTGCCCGGGGAGCTGCTTCTGTCCCTCAAGATCCCTTCTGCCGCGACCAACTCAAGCCCCTCTTGAGAGAACTCAAAAGTTTCGATGCCCACGCCATCGCGAAGCAAATCGACTCACAAAAGCTTCGACTCAAACAAATTGCCTCTCAAGGGGTTTCCAGGGTGCTGGGACTTCCTCGAGGAAAATCCTACTTGGTTCGGCTCGAGGCCTACGCGGATGTCGATGTCGCCTACTCGATCCGGCACCACGGCTTTGATCTCAAGACCCGCCCTCAGCGTGAAGTGGCCACCCGGGTTTTGGATCGTCTGTTGGGTTTCAATTTGGTCCCCGAGGTCAGGCTTACTCAAATCGGGGGCAAAACCGCTTCGATTCAAGTTCGGGTCGATGGCGAGGAGTTCATGAGTGCCGCTCACTACCAACCCTACATCACTCAAAAAATCCGATCCAACCCTGAGGCCATCCTGCGCCACAAATCCGAACTCGAAAGAATGGCCATTTTGGACATGGTGAGCGGTAACCTCGACCGAAACATTACCAACTTCATTTATGATGAAACCCATAATCGAATCTGGGCCATCGATCACGCGGACTCTTTTCCCGTGGTTGAAAAACACCCGGGCGGTCAATGGTTCTGGACCCTGTGGAGCACGGACCTTGAAAAACCCATGGAGGCGCTTTCGCGAGAAAAAATCCTTTCGCTGGACGCTGACTTTCTTGCGGAAAAGCTGCGTGCGGAAAACCTCCTTGAGGAAGAAGCCCTCACCCAAATGAAGCGTCGGATCCAACTCCTGATTTCTGAGGTCAAGGCCCATCCGGACGCCTCAATGAAAGAAATCGGTGAAAAGATGGAAAGGCACACCATGCGCTTCGGAGGCAAGGGTTCTTCACCGTGAACATTCGACGAATCCGTTGGCTTACGCAGCTCGCTTTTGGCTTTTTGGTCTTCCTTCCCTGCCTCGCAGGAAACGAACACGAACATTTGCAGTACTTCCCCACTTTCGATGACATTCGTTCGGCAATGAAGGGGCAACTCGAGAAGAAACGCACAAGCGAGCTCCTCTCCAAGGACCTGGATGAAATCAACAGCCGTTTTGGACCTGGGATTCTTACGGAGGATGAATTCCTCAACTTAAGAAAGACGAAGAATTTTGAGGAATTTTGCACGCTTCTCTCAGAAAAACTTCCAGGCAAATCCCCCCTGCAAGTGATGCAGGACTTCTTCGAATGCAATTCCACCCATGCAGACGCCCTCCGGTCTTATGGAAATGCGGGCTCGATCCGAAGCAAGCTCTTCCAGAACAGCCAAAAAATGGTTGAGCCCGCCATCCTTGCCGCCTTGAATCACTCCCCCCGCTTTCAGGTCCGAAAGTGCGTCTTTACGGTTCCTACCGCCCAAGTCGATGCAAAACTGCTGCGGAATCTTGCACGGGAATTCGAGTCCCGTAAAATGCAGGCCCAATTCTACACCTCGATTTCGAGGCAAAAGCTCTCGAATCCGCATCAGAATTTCGAGAGGCAGGTCGAACTTCTCCAGCGCGGCAGCCGCGAAGGATGGCTCCACGGGGTCGACATTTCGGGCAGCCTCTGGGACTCCATTTCAGACTATGACCAGCCCGCCGAGGACTTGATGAGGATCCGTCTCAAGCGGATCTTTGAAGCAAGCTCGGAAGCCGGCTTTGGCATACGAATTCATGCCTTTGAACATGGCAAACAGGGGGGATTCTACAATGCCTTGTGGGACGCCCTTCGCGAGTGCAAGAAGGAGGGATGCACCCCTCCTGCCCTCAGGATTGGCCACATCTCAGACCTTGACCCGGAATCCCTGAATCGCCTCCTGAAGTGGGTACCCAAGAAGAATCTCATCTTTGAGGTCAATGCAGAGTCGAATCTCAGGCTCCTGGGCCCCACCAGCGAGGACTTGATCGAGCGCATTGAGAGGCTCCACACCAAGGGCCTTCGGGTTGCCATGGGTTCGGATGGAGTCGGGATTCTCGGGACCCCCTCTCGATTTGACGCCACCCTCGCCCGATTCAAGTGGTTCGGAATGAGCGATCGTTCCCTTCAGAAGCTGCTCCAAGAGGCCTATACCCCCTTGCGGGGATCCCGCCACTCCGAAGCCATCCTTGCAAAATGGGCCCAGGAAAAGGAGCTCATGGATAGCGTCGTCGCCCGACTTCCACGCGGAAAGCCCGTGAGTTCTTCGTGCTCGAGCAGCTTCATCGAGCGTCTCCGCAATCTATTTCATTGAACCGGATACTGATTAATTTTTATACTCACTTGCTATAAAAAATAATTGACGGATTCCCTCGGTCCGATATAGGCTGCCCTTCGCCCAAAGGAATCCCTATGAAAAAAATGATGGTTGCACTTTCAATTCTGTCCCTCTCTCCTCTCGCCGCACACGCCGGCCAGTGTTCACTTTCCGTGAATGGCAAAGGCAAGATGATCCTGAGCGCCGGGCTCGAACGCACCCTGGAAGTCGAAGTGCAGCGCACTCCGGAAAACCTGAGACTCCTGAACCAGATTTGTAATGAAGTGCATGCCGCTACTCATTGTCGCGGATATACTTTGGCTCGCGACGAGTGGGAACGCATGGCCGGAGATCCAAAGCCCATTTATGTGAACATGGGCCGTGAGCGGGCAGAGCTGACGATCGGAGCCCTTCCTTCATGGATTGCCCAATTCGCCACACAGAATTATTCGAAAGATCAAAACGGGACCTACTATTCGACTCAGGCCTGCGAGTCCAATCGCTCAAGAATCGCAATTGAAGTGGCAGAACGCGCTCACGAAGTCATTGAAGATCGAGAAGCCGACGAAGCCGCGCGCGAAAGAGCCGAAAGATTTCAAGAGTACGAGCAAAACGCCAATCACCTCGGTCCCAAGTTTTAAGAACGAGAGGATTTGAAGTTTTCGGAGGCACCTTTGAGCTCCTTGAGCTCGGTTTTGCAGCCCTCCCTCATTTCCTTTCGGAGCGCATCGAGCTCGGCACGACTGGATTTGTTTTCCGGCTCTTCGGAATAGTCGAAGATCTTCTGGGTGGTTTCACCAATTTCCTTGGCACCCCAATCCCCGAGATCTCGTGCGAGCTTCCCATTCAAGCTTTCGATCAGTTTCGCTTTTGCCTGGGGCAAGCGATCGACACATTCTTTGATTTCATTGATTCTTTCAACTCCCGTGAGCTTGGGATCTTTTCGGGATTCAATGAGGCCGCCCATGCTATCAATCAAGGCATCCCCTAAATTCAATGTTCCTCCATCAGAAAGAGTCAAAAGGTAATCCATGCTGGCATTTCCGCTCTTCATATCGCAATCCGAAGCAAATGAAAAAAAGACATGACCCAGGTCCCCTTTGCTGACGATGACTCTTTCCTTCACATAATTCGGGGAGTAGCGTCTCGCAAATGGCTTGGAATCCCGCTTTTCTCGCTCCTCATCCATCTTCTGCAACTTTGCGGGATTGGTAAACTTAATGGTCCCGTCGGGGGTCACCAGATTGAGTTCTTGAAGGACATCAATGCTCGACTGCTTCAAGGGTCCTGCAAGCTTCCTCAAATTCCCGAAAGAGGACTCAAGGCCGTAGCCGCAGGCGGATTCCTGAAAACTGCTCGGCAGGCACTGATCCCAGGCATACGAAGCCGCATTCCTCATCAAGTCACGATTCAAGGCACGAACGGACCATTTGAGCACTTCCAAGACCTGTGCATGCAATTTCATGGAATGAGCGTGAATTCGCTCCAATCGTTCACGATCCTCGGGATCCTTCTCGATGCGCTGGAGTCCCTTGAAATTCTTCTGCAACACGCACACCTGATAGGCAGTGGCCTTTGTCAGAACATCGTAGGCACGATTCTGGTCTATAGAAGCTTCGGTGATCACTTCGCCAAACAAGTCGTTGAGCTCTTTCAATTGGGTGTTGAGGCCCTTTGAGGCCTGACATGCACCGCCCGAGAGAGCCCACGCCCTCGGATTCTGTATCGGCAGGAACCCCAGAAAAAACCCAAGAACACCCATCACAATGAAATTAGTTTTATTTCGCTTGAGTAACATCACTCCATCAGGTTACCCCCATAACCCTTCGGGTGCAAATCCGCTTGCGAAGGGGGTTCTCCCGACCTAAGGTCAGGGCGTCTTAATCCCGGGAGGCTCATGAGGATGATTGCAAGAAAATACCGAAATGTTGGCCGGATGATCCTTATCGGAATCCTCTGCTTTTTATGTGAAACCCGAACCTTTGCCCAAGGACTCATCCAAGGAGCTCAGGTCTGGTCCCTCAACACCTTGAAAGGCCCCATTGATCAGGCAGGCCGATGGGACTACTACCTTGAGGTTCAACCTCGGATTGACCTTGAAGACCAGGAGAGGACCCGAATCCTGCTCCGTCCCGCAGTCATTTTTAACTTGGATGCGGACCAGTCCCTCTGGGCAGGCGTCCTTGACCTCAGGGACGCTGAATTTGATCACCAGGAATTCAGAACCTGGGAACAGTATCAGCGAAACGATAAGATCGAAGGAGTGATCCTCCTGAATCGTACCCGTTTTGAGGAACGAATCAAATCCGGTGAGAGCAATATTGGTCTCAGGCTCCGTCATATGTTGAGAGCGCAAATCCCATTCTCGGAACACAAGAACTGGTCTGTCGTCGTTTTTGACGAAATTTTTCTAGGACTCAACCAGAATGCCAGTCAGGCAGTTCAAGGCTTTGATCAAAACCGGCTTTTCGGGGGTTTTCGAGTAGACCTGAGGCCTGATACCCGACTTGAATTCGGGTACATGAATCAGATCACCGGGAATCGAATGAACCACATCCCTTTCATCTCTGCAGGCAAAGTCATTTCTCGCTGAACTTAAGCCCTGAATTTTGGAGCGCCCGATGCTCGCGGATGGAGAGGGCGCTCTATTCGTCGTGCCGGTCCAGACTCACCAGACTGCGGTCGCAGCGCCCGGCAAAGACGTGCTTTTCCGCACGCTCGGCCGGAGCCGACTCAAGCATGCGCCGAATTCCCGGCACATTTATTTTCACGAGCGTTTCAACGTCTTCGGTGCCAGGGCTGTGCGAAAACCCAAGCTCGAACAAGATCGACCAGATCCCGTGGGTGTGAAAAGCATAGTCCTCATACGTCCCATCGGCAGGATAGATCAGCTCGGTCGAATTCCCCGTCGCATAATGACTCTCTCGGGTCGCATCGGCAACCAGCCCCTTGAAAATCCCTTCATATCCGGTCTTGAGGTCGTGACTCGAAAGTCCCCACGGATAGACCACAGCCGGAGAAAAGGTATGAAGCGTTGCCGAAGTGACGATGTTCTTCTCGGCAATGAACTTCGCCAATGCCTGTGTTGACTTGAGAGTAAACGGGCCTTCGGTTCCACAGGGCCCCGGATAGTTCCGGTTTGGATCGAGCGAAACTCCCCCGGCCGATTCTCTCCTAGATTTCTTGTTGTAACCGGTAATGTTCAACACCGGGATCACATACACCGTCTGCCCAGGGATGGGTCGCTCGGCAATCTCGCGCGCAAACCCCAGCCCCACCTCGGTCGATCCGTACTCATTGCCATGATGGGTGGCAACCACAACCTGTGCAATCTTTCCTGAACCCGATTGGAGCCCGATGATCTTCTCACCCGAGTCACTCTCTCCGAGAACGAAGGTTCGAGCCTGCTCAGGAAAGGCGGCCGCAAGGGCATTCAAATACCCTTTTACTTCTGAGTACTGGCGCTTCGGAGCTCGAGAGGGATCGAGCACAGGCGGACCCGCCCATGCTGGAATCCAAGCAGAACCCAGGAGACTCGCCAGCAGAAGCCCGAACCCCGCTTTTTTTGATTGAATGATTCCAAAACCAGATCGTGCGATCCTGCAGGCACAGTCCATGAGCCTTCCCCCTTGATGCAATTCGATGATGAACTGCCTCTATTTCACAAGGAAAGGGCTCGATGCGCAACCAGAAAAACGAATTTCAGAGAAAAGGGCTAGGGTCTCAATCCCATGCTGAGACCGGGAACAATGAGGAATCCATCCGATGATCCCGCAGAGCCCTCACTATGAGGGGCCAACTGAAGGGTAAAGTCGTCGTTGACGATGACGTCCCCGTCGCCGTTCATGGCTTCATAGATCGCTTGCTCCCGAGGAGTGAGCCTCTTAATGTCATTCTCAATGATCTTGAAATCCTTCGAAGCCCTCCGGGCATCGTTGATCAGGCCGCCCAGTTGGGAATTCTGGTATGATGGCTGATTTGCACTCCACTTCAGGAGCCCATCCAGAGTCTCAACCTGATCCAGGCGGGTGAACTCCTGGAACACCTCGCGAGTGCCGGTGGTTCCACCTGCAGCCGCTTCTAGATTCCGCAACTGCGCGAGCTGCCGCTCCAGGAAGGCCGTTTCGTACATGAGTTTTTCAGCCTTCGTCCTCAGAAGGAATGCTTTCAGCAAATACTTTTCGGTTCCATGCTCGATTTCGGTGAACAGGCCTTTCTCAAGTGCCTGAGCAACCCGCTCCCGAATCAAAATCTTGACCTGAGGATGCTGAAGATGAAATCCAAGCGTTGAAAGCTCCTTACCGAAGAACATCCTCAGTGCCTCATCGATGTCCTTGACCTTCTTGCCTTGAGTCACTCCGAAGTACTGCTTACCCTGCGCCTGCAAGGTTCCGATTTTCTCCTTGAGGAAAGCGATCCGGCCTTCAAGCATGCCCGCAAGCTCGGTTGAGCTCGATAAGTGAGTGCTCAATGAATTCGCCAGAAGCTCTTGTGCCTGAGTCAGAGCAGCTCCGCCATTCACGGCAGAAACAGGCTTATTAGAAAGGAGAGCGCTCGTGTATCGCTCAACATACATTTTGCTCCCCTTGGCATAGCCGTACTTACCCACAAGCTCACTCAGAGAATACGATCGCATCGACTCCGCAAGTTCGGGACTTGCCGCACCGAAACGAGTAAGTGCGACTTTGCCCGAATGCCCGAAGCCTCGGGCCAATTGCTTCACTTGGAGCGGAATGAAGGCCACTTGAATGGCTCCCATGATTCCAGTGACAATCTTGGCACTTCTGATTTCATCTTGGAGCACCTGGATGTTCTCGCGCGAGACCCGCTCAGCCGGCGCTACAATCCGCGTCGAATTGGCAGTGAGTCCCACAGTAGAGTTGGCGATCTCCTTTTGATACTGGAGTTGCGCCGGCAAGGTAAAGAAAGCCACCTGCCCCTGAGCTGCAATGGTCGCCATAAAGAACATTTGGACCAGCAGATTGCTTCCACTCAGGAAACCTGCCAACATGGAGCCGACCGAAACACCGTAGAACGAGAAACCCGCAAGAAACGCACTCGCAGTCGGCATTACACCCCCGAGTACAGGGATGAGAACGGGGAGGAATTCGAACAAAAGGAAGACCATGGTGCAAAGGAACAACCAACCTGCAATTTGATTCATTCGATCGCTCCACTTCTCCGAAGTGGTTCGGGTTTCCTTTTTCAAGTCTTCATCCCAACTCTCTACCCAGGAGAGCTTGGAACGCGACAAAGCGTTTTTCAGGACGTTACGGTTATGCGCCTGGGCCCTGAATATTTTTTTAAAATTCTCATCCTGAACAGGCAATGTGGGGTTGGCACGAATCCCCTCTTCTACCTTACCCACATCATTCAAAGCTGCTGTCTTCAGTAGAGATACGAAAATGCTTTTTGCGGATTCGCGATTCCAGCCCGAGTTCTGAGAATATGCTTTTTCAAGACGCTCAAGCCCCGTCGCCGCCTGATCGTTATCAGACTCTTGGATCCGAAGAAAAGGAGTCCGACTGTAAACATCTGCCATCACAATCTCAGCCAGCAGCTTTTGCGACTGAGCCGTACGAGAAATTTCAGACAAGGCAGAAACTTTATTGATGCGAGCAGTCTCTTTAACGGCAGAGTTAAGTTTGGCTCGAATGCCAGAATCAGGCTTTGGATAGAGGCTCTCTATGGTTGAAAACTGAAAGCTGCCGCATCCCGCAAGCTTCGGATTGGCTCGTAGCTTAGAGAAAAGCTCTTCACCAAAACCCAACAAACTGAAGAGTTTTCCGAGCTCAGCGACCCGGTTTCCTCGATCCATGTAGACCTGATCCATTTGAGACTGCGTGGGGATTACGGGCGGCTTGACGTAGGTAGCATCCCTCTCCGCAACATAAGTTTTGATCCTGAGATCATCCGAAGGAGATGGTTTTTTCGGCGCGGGGGCAGGCCGCTCGATTTGAACATGTACCGAGGTATGATCGATGTACTCTCCGAATACCTTAAGAGCCGCTGCCTGGTACATCCCCTCATCGAGAACAGATTGATCTGGAGTGAACCCAACATTTTGGATCTTTTCCTGGATTTTGGCGATTTCACGGTATTTATCAGTTTTTTTGATATCGAGCATCGGATTTGCCGCGAGTTCTTTTGCAAGTTTCTTCGAAATCTTTTGGGCCTGAGCCGCCAATTCCTTTCGCTTCTGATCCGCAGCATCCTGATGCTTTTTATTCAGCTCCTCGAAGAACTTCGCAATCCAAGTCATTTGTGACTCATTCTCGACAAGGGGTTTGAGCTTAGCCCAGGTTTCTGAATCATACTTTTCAATGATTTCTAGCTTCTTCGAGAACAACGAGGCCACTTGGCCGGGAGTCCACGGGGTCACCCATGCCATTCCCAAATCCGAGCGGGCGTCAAGTCTCGAAAGATAGCGATTCGAATTGATCCAATATGAGCATACCGAGTAGCCCATCCCCGATCCCTGGCACTGCGTGCTAATCGGGATACTTTTCCAATTCAGGTTTTTCACCACCGATTCCGGGACTTGTTCAAGTTTTCGCTTTGCCGCATTGAAGGCATTCACCTGCTTCACGGCAAAAACACCGTCTGCCGACCCATCGAGCACGCGTCCGAAGAACTCCGACATTCTCGCCTTGGCTGCCTGAGCCTCTCCTCCGGCCAACGCATGAGCGTAGTATGCGGCAATGTCCGCTGCCATGGCATTTTTCCAGGGTTCGGCAATCACTGTAAAATACGGATCCACCGCGCGCTCTGCACGTGCAACATCCGCAGGAGTAAGCTTGATGTATTCTGCAGCGGCGTCTACGGCACTTTCCTCCACCATCCCATTCTCATCGGGTTCGAGGTACCCCCGCCAGGTGGCAAGATCAATTTTGATCCTCTTGATGAGGGCCGTAAGAATTGCCGCTTTTCTCACCTTAAATGCGATCAATGCGGTTCTACGCGCTATTGCCGCCGGACTCAAATCATCCTGCGGATAGTTCGACTCCAAGATGATCTGTCGGGCCGCGTGATCCAATTCGGCCTCTTCAACCCGATACAGGTTCGCCACAACGGATTCGGCATCAACTGAAATTCCGCGAAGCTCATCGAATGAATTGTAAAAATGACGGACCATTTTGCGGTAATCGGCCGCGCTCGCCAGTGGGTGATCCCCGAGTACTTTTTCCAAGTCTTCCTTAAGGTCGCTGATCCTGACTTGATAGCGATCTTCAACCCCTAAGTCCTGTGAGAACTTGAATTGTGATGGTTTTGAAACCTGGTCTTCAGAAAAACTTGCATAGATCGAAGGCGGAGTCACCCAGCCCTCTGAATCGCCCATGGCGCCGATTCGGCGCATCGACCAACGATTCACCAAAGAATCGCGAAGGTACATTAAGTGAATCAGCTTTTGATACTCGACCTTGTTGTTGAGCTTTGCGAGAGCGGAGATTTCGATCAGCATGCGATCGTAATGAGGAATGAAGAGATCGACTGAATTCAATTCTGGATCATCCTGCGAATGACGAATGTGATACTTTTTCTGAAGCTCCGACATGATCAACAACTGACCACCCACCGAAGCATCGACCCTCAAATTGAAATCATCGAGCGCAAAAGCCTTCGGACTGATCCCAATCTCATGCACATTTGAAAGAAAGTTCATATAAAGCGCACGCTGGATATCGACGTATCGCGCAGAGACCTCGACGAGCACCTGAAAAGCCTCGCTATTCAAATCAAGTTTGGCGCGCTTGACAGACTCATCCTCGATCATGTGCTTGAGCTCTTTGACCAGCAAAGTCGCCCGATCATAGGCCGGGTTGCTTCGCACTGGGACCGTAGGAATTTCTTGGGAGTTTTCTTTCGGAGAAAAGAGTCCTTTGACTTTCGACTTGCCCGACCGGCCCATGTCCCAAGCGTCGTCTTTTCCGTACAGGTACCGGGAAACTTCCTCAAGCTTTACGACGAGAGGATCGGTTTTTTGAGAGGCATAGGCGATCCATGCAGCTCCGAAGATGAAACAGACCAGAACAAGCCTCTTCCAGCGAACCGATTTGAACTTCGTCATGAGCCTGAGAGAGTATGCTGCTTTGCGCCAAAAATCAATAAATCGCTTTTATAACAGGCACTTATGACAATGCCCTGACCGAGGCGTGACCAAATCCTGATCTTTTTAAACTGCTTTTATGGAATTTTACCCCTGCTTTTGGGCCGCCCACACCAAACCTTGCGAATTCACATCGAGGTCCATTTCAATCCACTTGAGGTCGGCTTCATCCCACTCCACCTGCCACGCGGTCGAAAAATACCGAAGGGTCTCCTCGCGCAGAATCCCCCGCACGACATCAACCGAGAGACTCTCTGCACGAATCCGTTCCAGAAGGCGAATTGAACCTCGCAATTGATCGCGCAGCATCTTGAGAATTCGGGAATGATCCTTCTTCTCAATCATTCCGAAATGAGTCGGGGCGATACGGTCTGGAGCCAGGCGCTCAATCCAATCCAGGGTCTCGAGGGCAGCGGGTCCATCAAAATCCGTCGGCGAGGTGGACGGCAAGGCCACGACCCCTCGGCGACGATTCACCCCAGGATAAGAGACGCCGCATGAATCCCCCGTAAAAAGAGTCCGGCTGGTGGGCTCGAACACCACCAAATGATGATTGGCGTGACCCCGGGTATGCCGGGTTTCAAGCTTAATCCCCTGAAAAGAAACCCGCTCACCGTCCGCCAAACTCCTCACTCGAGCAGGATCACAGGGCAGAATCTCTCCGTAACGCTCCTTCATGAACGCCTCTCCATAGACGGATGTTGCGCTGTCCACCAATCTCGAAGGATCGATCGCATGCCGGGCCGCCCGGGGATGAGCGAGCAGGGTTGCATTCGGGAATGTTTTTAAAAATAATCCCGCGCCTCCCGCATGATCGAGATGCACATGGGTGATGATCAGACCCTCGATATCACTTGGGCTTAAGCCTTCGCGAGCTGCCGCATCCTTGAGCCGGGGGATGGCGGGATTCGTATTGCATTCAATGAAGAGTCCGCGCCCACGCTCGATCAGGAGGTAGGACGCCGCAAAGTCAGATTCGACGTATTTGCAATCTACGGTGATGATCTTCATAATCTAGCTATATCATGCGCCTGAAGATCCTCACCTGGAATATCAGTTACGCCTACGGCCTCGGTTCCGAGGGCGATGCGCGATATCATCAAAAATCCCTGCGCCATTTCGACTCCACCTTGAATGCCATGGGCGATACGATTCGCCACCTGGATCCCGACATGGTTCTGCTTCAAGAGGTGGATTTTCATTCCAAGCGGTCGCACTTTCAGGATCAACTCGACCACCTCGCCCGAAGAAGCGGCCTTTTGTATCGCGCCAGGATCATTTCCTGGGATCGGTGGTATGTGCCCTTTCCCGGCTTGAGCCCCCTCCATCACTTCGGAACCGTACTCTCGGGAGGAGGCATCCTCTCGAAGACCCCGATCCAGCCGATCACTCAAGACCTTCTTGCAAAACCTCGCGAAAACTCGAAGGTCTATAACTTTTTCTATCTTTCCAGATTTCTTCAGCTGGCTGAGATTCGTGGACTGCGCATCTGCAATCTGCACTTGGAGGCGTTCTCGCAGGACAATCGGGAGCTACACCTCATCCGGCTCCAGGACCGCTTGCGCGACTATGATCTTGATCTTGCGGGAGGGGATTTCAATGGCGGGATCGCTCTCAAGCCGGAACACAGCCTTCACTGGCAATCGCATGAGCCCACTTCACCCACCTTTCCGAGCGAATCCCCGGAGCGCGTTCTTGATCAATTCATTGTGAAAAGGAATCGCTTTGAAAAAATCGGAATCCAGGTTCCAGATACGGGAACCTTATCGGATCATTTGCCGGTCTTGCTTGAACTCGACATCCCCTGAAGGGCTTGATCGAGATCACCCCAGAACACGGAAGTCAATTCGTGCATCAGAGAACAGGTTTCAGACCTCAGGGTTTTTACTCCCTCCAATACCTGTTCATTCCGAGCAATGGCGCTCCTCTCTGATGCGTCTGTCAATTTCAACTCTTCCGCCTCAAGACTCTCGGAGCGAGCGTTCAAGAGCTCATAGTAATCAATCTGACCCACGCCCTCAGGCAAATTCACTGACTTTGACTTGAGATAATCCCCAAAAATCGAGAACAAGGCCGAACCCACGGGGGCTGCCTTTGAGCGTCCAAGCTTCAAATGCTCCGATGCGCCCGCATAGGCTCGCGCGGCCGCTCCCTTGAAGCACTCCTGCACGCCCCTCTCATCGGGACTCTTCACCATCGCCAGGGCCAACCCCTCATAGGCATAATGATAATTCGCAATCGCATGAGAGGACCGCGCGACAAACCCTGAAAACAGATCCTTCCAAGGCAGCATTCTGATTTCAGGCACCTGGGTCGAATGAAAGGGCTGAAGCAGGTCTTGAATCAAATGTTCCCGCCAAAGCAGAGTCCGAATCCCAAAAAAGAAGTTGCCCCCTTTCAGGTAGGCATTCGAGACCTCTCGAAGGGTTTCAATGCGTTCAAAAGCAGCCCCCACTGCGGAAAAGGGGATCTGCAAGGTTCGAATAGGAGAACCCCACTCGATTCCAGGGAACACCATGTGCCTGAATCCCTGAGAAGTCGGCCCGGTCTTGCCGCCCATCCACTTCCGATCTCCGCGGGGATCCGCCTCATCAGGAAGATCCTGGTCCATTCCGAGATCAGGTTCGTCAACGACTCCCGCACCGATCAGTTCCGCAACACTCAGGGTCTCGGGCTTGCCAGAGCCGCAAGGCTTTTTTGAAAGCAGGGGGACCTTCGAAGCGGTAAAGAAGATCCTCGCCCCAAGAGAAACGAGCTCTTTACGCTCCTCTTCCTGACAGGGTACCGGGATGCGGATGCTGAGATACGACCGCAAGCCCGCCTCGGGTTCAAGCAGAATCCGATCCAGGATATCCTGGTGCGAATTCCACGCGAAGGCGTTTGGCCCCGAAATCAACGCTGCAAGGAGCACGAATCTCATGCCGAATCAGGGGAACAGACCACGCAGGAGCATCGCCTGGGACAAGCGCTCGACCGAAGTGATCAACGCCGCGGTCTTCATGCCGGTCTTGTAGCGCTCGGCATTTCCCGCAACGCGATTGAATGCGCGCGCCATGATCTCTGCAAGTTTCTCGTTCACTTCTTTTTCATTCCAGAAGAACTGCTGAAGTCCTTGAACCCACTCGAAGTAGGAAACAATCACACCACCCGCGTTCGCAAGAATGTCGGGAATGATGTAACAGCCGTTTTGCTCAAGATACTGCTGGGCTTCGGAGGTGATCGGACCGTTCGCGCCTTCAGAAATGATCTTCGCCTTGATGTTTTTCATGTTGGCTTTTGTGATCACTCCGTCAATCGCTGCGGGAACAAGGATATCGACATTGAGCGCGAGAAGGTCTTCATTGGAGATCGCCTCTGCGTTCGGATAGCCCTTCAGCGTGCGGTTCTTGTTCATGTAGGCTTGAACTTCGTCGATATTGAGTCCGTTCTTGTTATGGATTGCACCATAGAAGTCGCTTACCGCAACCACTTTGCATCCGCGAATGGCAAGCTCATGCGCTGCAACCGCGCCCACTTTTCCGAAACCGTGAACGGCTGCGGTCATGGACTTCATGTTGAAATTTGCCTTGTTTTGTTTTTTCAAAAGCTCGATTGCATGTTCAATCACATACACCACGCCACGACCTGTCGATTCGGGACG
>Ga0214923_10004264_pt1 | contig 17385 bp, 15 predicted proteins | sample LL1510_MetaG_FD_177993 | JGI IMG/M metagenome (GOLD analysis project Ga0214923, IMG submission 177993) | Freshwater microbial communities from Lake Lanier, Atlanta, Georgia, United States - LL-1510 | ecosystem: Environmental > Aquatic > Freshwater > Lake | place: USA: Georgia | collected... | reverse complement strand
CTTCGGGTATGTCGGGGGAGAAAGGCCAAAGTCCCACATGCGGCCTATGGTGCAAGTGGAATGCCTGATGCCCTTCATGGAACCCGCAGACCCGAGCCTCTCTATCCCGAAGGATTCGTGGTCTCTTAAGAATCTAGGTATAGCGGGTCACGGGCTGACCTGTTTGTTATGACACAATCAGCAATCTAGCGCAACCTTTGCGGCCAACACTCCTATAAATTAGTTTATACAAATGTAATGTGCGCCTACCCTACGCGGGTCGATTCACAAACCCCTTTTGGTAGGTAAGCTCGCTGGCTTGCGTCGCCCAGACTGTCCCTGCCACTTTGTTAACCAGCGCGACGATCGCCTCAGGCAGTAGACGTTGCTGGCTTAATCCGTCCACCCATGAGCCTAGATTTTTGGCATGCGTGAGCACCGATCGCATACCGTGGATCAACAGCGTCCGCAGATACAAATTGCCGAGCTTGCTGATTCCAAACAGCTTGAAGCGCCCGCCAGTAGCTATTTGTCGAGGCTGCGGCCCCCAAAAGGCCGAAAACTCGCACTCCGATTTGGAAACCCTCGAATCGCCCATCATGGTTACCGACGCAGCAACAGTCATGGACCTATCGCCAAGAGTTTTGACAACGGGGCTGCAGGCATCATCATGCTTCAGCCAGTGCTTTATAGGGTGGTCGACGGTTGCGATGTCCGCATCAATCTTCTTCATACGTACCGCGTGCCTTTTCAGTGTCTCAAGAACCACGGCCGGTGGTTGATCGGCCAACCGTGACAAAACTTGAGCGTTTCCTTGGGGCAAGCCTGCATTTCGTTTCGGCGTTTCATTTCAGCATCGAGTGAATTGGCCGCTTAGCTCGTCGACCTGCACGGTGCTATGGTCGCATAGCTAGGTCTTTATGCGGTGCGATTTTAGGATCGGCTGCGTAGCGTGGGTCTTGATCGTAACCGCCATCTCAAGTGGCTTACGCAGTGCCCCCCAGATTGCGCAAGCATCCTGCTTTTTATTCTTTTTACCCGTCACAAATCCCTTGACCGACTTGCAGGGCATGGGCCTAGCTAGCCCTGTAAACCATCCATCCGAAGTTTTCTGCCCAGTTTTGTGCACTCTTGCGAGCCTCTATGTCTATCAGGCACCGTTACCAATTATTAAAAATGATCGAGGAACTTTTCACGATTGTGCCGCAAACTCACGGACTCTCCCATATCGATATCGACCGGGCGAATCTGAAGCACCCACCAACTCTTACGAATATACCGGATACCTTTCGATGGCGTTCGTCTCCGGCTTTCCCGCTTGTCTGTTAAGGCCTACTCTCCTGTTCATGAACAAGGATTCTTTCATACCGTCGGCACTTGACGGTCCACCCTTCAGTCGACTAATACCGAAGTTCGTGGCATGTAACCGACGACTTGAGTTTCCTCAACAACTGAGGACGCCCTCCGCGGTGGCAATCGCTACATCAAGACTCCTGGAAAACTCTGCCGATCGATTTTCCCCGTAAACGTTTCACGCAGCCGACTATACTAACCAAAGGACAAAGGCTACCGTTATTCGCAACATCCCGTCAAAATGATCTGCCTTGACAATGCTAGCTGAGTAATGACCGACACTCTTCACCCCTTTTTTGACGGCCATGAGGTTGAGCAGCACGTCGACCGATACGTCGCACTACACAGCCCCTTCAACCTGCAACCCTACGCGCGTATCGGCGACAGTACGTCAGAAACCATTGGGGCTGCCGTGGCCGCTGCGCATGATGCGTTCAGAGGTCATCGAACCGCACCGCTCCACCAGCGAATTTCGTGGTTGAACGCCGCGGCGCAGGCGATAGAGGCGGCTGCCGGAGAGTTGGTCGAATTGATCATCAATGACATCGGCAAGCCACGCCGAGCGGCGAGCATCGAGGTCCAACGTTCGGCGGAGTTTTTCCGGACCTGCGCTGCAACAGTCTCGACACTTGGTGGAGCAACCGTGCCGGTCGATTCGGTCGTCAACGGCGCAGGGCGTTTCGGCTTCACGCTCCGAGTTCCATTTGGTGTCGTTGCTGCCGTCACGCCCTTCAACGCGCCAATAAACCTGCTGTCGCAGAAGGTTGCCCCGGCGCTTGCCGCCGGCAACGCAGTTGTTGTCAAGCCGCACCCAGCCGGAACCCGAGTGGCGCTTCGGCTCGCGACACTGCTAGCGGCAGTTGGCTTGCCGCCCGGTCTATTCAACGTTGTGACCGGTCATCGCGATCCGGCGCTCTTGTTGGCCTCACATCCGGGCGTTTCCGCGGTCACCTTCACTGGCGGCACGCCCGCGGGCGACGCGCTGGCGAATGCTGCCGGTGCTCGCAAGTTCGTCGCCGAACTTGGTTCGAACGCGGCAAATGTTGTACTTGCTGATGCCGATGTTGGCGATGCAGCAACTCGCATCGCCAGCGCGGCCTTCGAAGCGAGCGGTCAGCAATGCGTGTCGGCGCAGCGTATTGTCGTGGAGAGGAGCGTTCTTGAACACTTCCTCGCAGCTTTTGTGGCGGCCGCGTGCTCTCTCCGGGTGGGCGACCCCTACGACCCCGCCACCGACATCGGACCGATGGTTTCACTGCAGGCGGCCGAGCGTGTGATGCGGATGGCTGATGCTTCTGTTGCGGCTGGGGGGCGCTTCGCGCTAGTGCCGATACGTCGTGACTGCCTAGTGAGTCCAGGGATAATAATAGTTGAGTCGCCCGGCGACTCAGCAATCTGGCGCGAAGAGGCCTTCGGACCGCTCGCAGTGGTAGTACCTGCCGATCACCCGCATCATGCGCTTGACCTCGCCAACGACTCTGCTTTCGGTCTACAGGGAGCATTGTTTACGCGCGATCTTGCATGGGCACTGCGTTTCGCTCGTGACCTCGAAGTGGGCTCCCTCTGGGTCAACGAGGCAAGCCGCTTCCGACTCGATATGTACCCGTTCGGCGGCGTCAAGCGATCGGGAACTGGGCGCGAGGGCGCACGCTACGCAATCGAGGAGCTCTCGCAGCTGAGGTTCATCGGCATGCGCTTCGATCTCCCAGACTGACGCCTAATGGACGTGCCTGCAATCCCGGTCTCGCTGCGTGCGCTGATGTCTAGTGTTGGTCCACGGTGGCGCGAGGATATTCAAGGACATGTTCGCCAAATGATTGACGCCTTCAGCGTCGTTCATGCGGCGGCGTCAGAGCACGCTTTGGCTGTAGAGCGCGACCTGCCGTACGGAGCCCACCCGAAGCAACGGATCGATGTCTACCGACCGGACAGGGCGTTTGCGGCACCGGTTGTGCTGTTCGTGCATGGCGGAGCCTTCGTCGAGGGCGATCGCAACCGTACTCCGCAGATTTACTCCAACGTGATGCGCTACTTTGCAAGGCACGGTCTGCTTGGCCTGAACATGGGTTACCGGTTGGCTCCCGAGTTCCGCTACCCGAGCGGCAGCGAGGATGTTGCTGCGGCAGTAGCATGGGCACGAACCAACGCGAGGCAGTACGGCGGTGACCCAGACGCAATCGTATTGATCGCGCACTCAGCGGGTGCGGCACATGCAGGCTGTTACGCCTACGACCGTCGCTTACATCCCCCTGACGGACCGGGCATTCGAGCGCTGGTGGTGCTCAGCGGACGGGTGCGAGCTGACTTACGACCGGACAACCCGAACGCGAGCCGCATTCGCGCCTACTACGGCGACGATCCTGTAGTGCTTGAAAAGGGTTCGGCAGTAAACCATGTCGGTCCGGATAGCGTGGCAACGATGGTCGCCTTTGGCGAATATGAGAACCCGCTGATAGACGTCTACTGCACCGAACTGGTCCATCGCCTTGCCTTGGCGCGGGGCGTGGCTCCGCCGGTAATACGACTCGACGGGCACAATCACACATCTGTCATCGCCCACTTCAACACCGCCGACGACGCACTCGGCCGAATGATTTTGCGTTTCTTACAAAGCTGCCTGCAACCGTCGGTGACTGGCGCAACCACGGCCAACACTTGATTCGCCGCCCGCCCGGCCCGAGGTTTAATCAGAATCTGCGTTGGTGCTAAAGCCCGGATTTGCACAAATTGCCTCGAGTCTCGACTGCAGAATGTCAAGGAGCGTGTTCTCTTCCAATGCCGGCAAAGTTGTGACCACCGGATCGAATCACGTGACCGTTGAACCTTAGGTCAATGCCAATCGCTGTGGTTAAGCGTCTGCTGAATTTCATCAACGGTGATGGCGGCCTGATGGTGCGCGTTATCTATCGTGGCGTCCGACCAGACCACGTCCCTGCGAAAGATTTCATGCAGTCAATTGCGATCGATGCCGGTGATGTCCCTCAGCGGATTTTGCGATTTCGACATAGGTCCAAAATTCAAGCCAAAGGGACCAACGAAAAGGCAAACGACCTTTACGGGGAAGCTCCGGTTCCATAATAAGTTACAAAAAATTGAAATGAACATCGGCGAAAAGCAGGGGGTCGCTAGTCCGCGGTTTTCCTCTCAGATGCAGATGCCCGTTGTGCGTTGCCGCAGAAATCGCAGAGCAGAGAGTACGGCGAGTTCAGATGTCTTGGGGTTTTCTAAAAGTTGCCGGCCCGCAATCCTGACCCACATGGTGCCAAAGGCGCCGGTTGCCGAAAATTCGTGAATGTTTTCGTTGATGGTGGGGTCTGCAATTAACTGCACCTGCGTCTGATCTAAGCCAATACCCGCTAGCGCGAGTGCAGCGGCGACATTGGCATTTTTGGGATATTGGCGGGCTGCGTCGCGGGCGCTCGCTTGCATGATTACCGTGGGTTCTCGAAGGGAATCGAGATCAAGCGCTGCCTCCGCTGCAGTCCCACGCCAGCCGGAGATCGGTTTTCTGCCTAGATAAGTCACTGCTTCGAGGCCCGCGAGTCGGGCGGCTGAAAGCGCGTCGATACCGCCAATAGCGCCGGGCAGTAGGTGAAGGCGAGTTGCCCCGCGAAGGGTCGCTGCCTCAAGTTGCTCTGCAACGCCAAGTTTTGCGAGTGCGCCGACCGAAAGCATAGCGCACTCCGTGCCCGCAGAGAGCGCGGGTATAACGTGCTGCGAGATTGCCGCATGACCGGCACATTCCAATGCAAGATCGCAGTCTCTAGGCAGATCAGTCAACACTTCAGCACGGCCATCAATCCACGCAGCCGCCTCGGCCCACCGGCTCTCAGAAACAACCACGGCACGAATGCCGATTCCGGGTTCTTGCAATGCACGCGCAAAGATGGCGCGTCCGGCTGCACCAAAACCAATCAGCGAAATTGAAACTTTTTTGCGTTCTGATTCTGTCCGTTCGCGCGTTTCTGCCGTTATCCTCGAAAGGTGTTGAAGAGGCACTTCAGTCGGAGTTGGGTCCATGATTGAAATCGGATGTTATTCAGAATTGAGATCCACTCTGTAGTGTAGTCGGCTATTTTGGCCAGATTAGTTGTTTGCAGTATGAAACACACCATGCTTGGGATCTTGATGTCGGAATGCTTCGATTATGTGAAACGCGTCGATGATCTCGGGCGCCGGACCCTTCTTGATGAGTCCTAGCAGTTGGTTGAAATATTGATTGAAGTTTGGTGCCGATATTCATCATCGGATGGCACAACATCCCCACCAAGAGTTTTCTGACGCAAGACTCTACAATTTTGGGGGTTCGGTCTCCCGATTTTGGGCCCTTATCAGAGCCAAAAACTGAGAGTTGCTTTGTCGCCGAAAACAAATTTTTGTTCGCCGTTTTATCCACTAAATTGCTCTCGACACTTTGGGCAAAAAGCAAAAACCTTTTACCTCGCGCTTCTGCCACGTCAACGGTCGGCTGAGTGACGATGCGTGGAAGCCTTATCGATGTCACACTGCGGGCCGAGAAGGGAATGACTAGGTTTATGAACTCTCATCTATTCGCTGGGGAACTATCCCGACCTGCCAGCGTATTTCCAAGGAATCGTCTTTATGCCGGCCGATCTTGGAGAACCGATCGCAAGTTTCGGTCATGAGATGTCAGCGCGGGGACAGGCATTTGACAGGGATCTCCGTTTCAAAGACACTTGAGGTCGGGATTGCGCTTTTGTTGGTGTCGTTACTGTTCGGGCAACGATTCTCGGCCAGCTACGGTCAGGTGGTTTTGACCTTCGATTGGAGGCTTACAACTTGAGCGGTTTCTACTCGCCGCCCACAGGTGCTGGTACCGGTGACTCACCGTCCCAAAAAGTCGGAAAGGGTCCTTTCTTGAGGCGTCCGAATTGACGAAACAGCAGCGCCGCGTAAGGATAGGGTGCGACATCGGGGGCACTTTTACCGATGTCGTCGCCGAGTTGTCCGATGGCTCGCTGCAGATCAGCAAGACCTCCACCACCCCCGACGATCCTGGGCGCGCTGTTGTTGACGGAATTCGCGCGGTAATTGTAAAGGCCGGCATAACACCCGCCGACGTGACCGAGGTGGTGCACGGTACCACCGCAGCTTCGAACATCATCCTGCAGAAGAAGGGCGCTCGGGTCGGCGTGATAGCCACCCGTGGTTTCCGAGATGTACTCGAGATCGGCCGAATTCGCACGCCCACAATGTTTGATCTCGGATGGTCGAAGCCGGAGCCGCTTGCACCACGGCGCTGGCGGCTCGAGGTCGACGAGCGGATCGGCGCTGACGGCGAGATCGTTCGGGCTCTCGATCCTCAGCAGGTTCGCGCGGTTGCATCATTTTTCCGCGATGAGGGCGTCGAGGCCGTAGCGATCGCCTTCATCAACAGCTATGCGAACCCGGTCCATGAGCTCGCCGCAAAACGAATCCTTGAATCCGAGCATCCTGAATTGTTGGTTACCGCCTCCTGCGAGGTTCTGCCAGAACTGCGCGAATACGAGCGAACCAGCACCACCGTGGTAAACGCATACATCCTGCCGGCGATGCGCATCTATCTGGCGCGACTCAAGCGCAACCTCGCTGCGATCGGTATCCACGCACCGATCCAGATGATGGCCTCCAACGGTGGCATGATAGGACTTACGGTGGCGAGCGAGCGGCCGGTATTTGCGGTCGCTTCGGGGCCCGCAGGTGGCGTCACCGGCGCAGCGCGTCTTGCAGAAGTGACAGGCGCGCGCGACGCGATCGTCTTCGACATGGGAGGAACGACCGCTAAGGCCTCGATCATCACTGACGGCAGGCCCGCGCTCACCAACGAATACGAGTTCCGTGACGGCATCTCGTCGCCCAGCCGCTTCGTCAAGGGCGGCGGTTATGTGCTCAAGGTTCCGGCGATCGACATTGCCGAGGTCGGCGCAGGAGGTGGCTCATTGGCCTCGATCGATGCAGGTGGCCTGCTGATCGTCGGCCCGCAGTCTGTGGGTTCTCTGCCAGGCCCAGCATGTTACGGCTTGGGAAATGAGCGTCCCACGGTCACCGACGCCAATATGGTGCTGGGCTTCTTGAACCCGAAGGCGCTTGCGGGTGGCACTCTCGCCGTGCGCCCGGAACTCGCCCGCAGAGCGATTGAGCAGCACATCTCGCGGTCAATCGGGCTCGACGTGGTCGAGGCGGCCCACGGCATCCGCCACATCGCCAATGTCAACATGGCCCGAGCGATCCGGGCGGTCACGGTTGAGCGCGGCCGCGACCCCCGGGACCTTGTGATGGTTGCCTTCGGCGGGGGTGGCCCGTTGCATGCGGTCGACGTAGCGCGATTGCTCGGGGTCCGGAGGGTGGTTGCCCCTGTGATAGCAGGCGTGTTCTGTTCCGCCGGCATGCTCGCGGCCGATGCTGAACACGATTTCCTGCGCTCGGTGCTCAGGCCCTTCGACCGGATCGATCCTTCAGCGATGCTAATTGTCATCGCCGAGCTCCGTCGTCTTGGCGAAACGACTTTGTCAGTCGAAGGCTACCCGACTTCGTCGGTCGAGTTTACTCTGCGCGCCGACTGCCGATACATCGGTCAGTCTTCTGAGCTAACGATTCCGGTGCGCGGTAACACGATGGATGCGGCTAACCTCGCGCACCTGCGCCAGGCATTCCAGCAGGCCTACCTCGAAACTTTTGGCTACGTCAGCGACGAGCCGCTGGAACTCGTCAACCTTCGCTTGAGCGCGCGCGGGTTAAACGCTGATCGTCTTGACTTCCGTCGAATCCGTCTAGCAGCCGACGCTGTAAGCGGCGGGGGAGGCAGACGCCTTGTGAGTTTCATGCGTGGCAGCCCAGCAATCGATACCCCGATCGTTGCGCGTGGCGAGATGAGCGGACGGACTTACGATGGCCCCTTAATCATCGAATCCTATGACACAACTATCGTGGTCCCACCCGGCACGCGGGCGGTTGGCGACACGTTCGGTAACCTCACCATAGAACTTTCGCCATGAGCACTACGTCAATTGACAACTCGCTCGATCCGATCACCTTCGCTGTCCTGAAAAATGCGCTCGACGCGATTGTCGATGAGGTCGCCTACACTGTGATCCGTACTGCGCGCTCCGAGATCGTGAAGGACGTGATGGACTATTCTGCTGCGATTTGCGACCGAAAGGGTCGGATGATCGCGCAGGCGAAGACCATTGCTCTCCATCTGGGCGCCGTGCCCGAAGCGATGGACGCGTTGCTCACCAAGTATGGAAACGACCTTTACCCCGGTGACGCGGCGATAGTCAACGACCCGTACCAAGGCGGCATGCATCTACCCGACATCTTCATGTTCGTGCCCTTTTTCCATGACGGGGTGATCGAGGGTTTCTGCGTGGTGATCTGTCACCATACAGATGTTGGCGGTCGGGTACCTGGATCCAACGCGAGCGATTCAACAGAGATATTCCAGGAAGGGTTGCGCATCCCAGTAGTTAAGCTCTACGAGCGCGGTCGGGTCAATGAGATGCTTGAACGCCTCATAGCGCTAAACGTGCGGGTGCCCGACCGAGTGCTTGGCGACCTGAAGGCTCAGTATGCCGCATCCCAGGTGGGTGTCCGCGAACTCGGCCGGTTGTTTGAACGCCACGGTGCAGAAACGATGCACCGCTACCTCGAAGAACTTCTCGACTACGCTGAGCGTCTCACGCGCGACGAGATCCGTCTTTGGCCCAAAGGCAGTTTCACATTCGTCGACCACATCGACGACGACGGCCTGTCGCCAGATCCGATACCAATCCGCGTGACGATTACAGTACACGATGAACATGTTGCGGTCGACTATACTGGGTCTGCACAGCAGGTGAAGGCCGCGATCAACTCCACGCTGTCATACACAAAATCGTGTACCTACCTGTCGGTTCGCTGCGCACTGAAAGGCGATATCCCCAACAATGCCGGCGTCTTCCGCTGCATCAAGGTTTCGGTACCCGAAGGTTGCGTACTCAATCCGTTACCGCCTGCCGCTGTTGCTGCGCGTGCGCTGACCGGTTACCGGGTTTTCGATGCTATGTTGGGAGCTCTTGCGCAGATCGTTCCGGACCGCATCCCAGCGGCTGGTGAAGGGGGCAACACCGTAGTCTGCCTATCAGGCCAACGGGCGGATAAACACCCGTTCATTATCGTCGACATGATCTGTGGTGCCTGGGGGGGGCGCCCGGGAGCTGACGGTATCGAGGCAATCACCAACGCATCACAGAATCTATCGAATACTCCTGTAGAAACTCTGGAATCGCAGCACCCCGTGCGGATCGAAGCCTACGAGCTGATTGAGGATAGTTGTGGCGCAGGGCAGTGGCGTGGCGGATTAGGTATCCGACGCAGCTTCCGCGTCTTGGCAGACGAGGCCTTCATGCAACTCCGCGCCGACCGGATGAAGTTCGCGCCTTACCCCCTCTCTGGTGGACAAGCAGGCTCCTTCTCTCGCAACAGGATTCATGATGGAGGTACCGTTCGCGAGCTACCCTCGAAGACTACGGCCTGGTTAAAGCGCGGCGCGCTAGTGGTGCACGACCAACCAGGCGGGGGTGGATTCGGTAATCCACTTGAGCGCGACCCTGCTAGGGTAGCGCACGACGTTTGGAACGGGAAGATCAGCGCCGAGTTTGCGCTTCGCCACCATGCGGTGGTCGTCGAGCCCGAATCTGGGATTCTCAACGAAAAAGCGACGGAATTGTTGCGCTTAAAGCGGACGGCTTGAGCGCGGATACGCCTGGCTCTCGGCGATCATGCTAACTTTTGACGTGCCCGGAGCGTGTCGAAGATCCGTTGCGGCGTGATCGGCGTGTCATTGAACTCGGCCACCCATGGGGAAAGTGCGTCGCACACCGCGTTGGCGATCGCGACCGGTGGGCCGATTGCGCCGCCTTCGCCGAGCCCTTTAACACCTAGTGGGTTCGAGGGTGACAGCGATTCCTCGTGCAGCACCCTGATGCGGGGCATATCGGCGGCGCAGGGTAGCAGGTAGTCCATAAGCGATCCGGCAAGTAGTTGGCCCTCCGGGTCGTAAAGTAACTCCTCAAGCATCGCGCCGCCGATCCCCTGCGCCGCGCCACCAACGATCTGGCCTTCGGCGAGCATTGGGTTGATCAGCTTTCCGCAGTCGTGGGCGATCACGTAATCGACAATCTGTACTCGACCCAGCTCGACGTCGACCTGAACCACAGCTGCGTGCGCCGCGTACGACCAAGTGACCGTCGGTGGCTCCCAGTAATGCGTGCTCTCGAGGCCAGCATCAGTTTCTGCAGGGCGACGGTGGTCCCAGCCTGGTCGCGCAGCTGCGGCCACCTCAGCTAATGTCATGCTGGCGCCTGGTACCCCAATAACGCCCACGCTGCCGTCACGCAGCTCGAGGTCGTGCTCTGCGCACTCAAGGACGCTAGCAGCGATCGCGAAGACCTTTCCGCGAACCCGGTCGCTGGCCCCGTGGATGGCGCCCGACAGCGTCACCGTCGAGCGGCTTGCGATAGTGCCAAACCCCATCGGGATGGCTGCGGTGTCGGCAAAAGTGAGCACCACGTCCTCGGGTCTGACCTTCCAGCAGTCGGCAACGATTTGCGAGAAGATGGTCTCCATGCCCTGACCTTGCGGACAGGATCCGGCAGCGACGTAGATCCGGCCAGACGGATCGATGCGGACCGTTGCGCCTTCAAACGGGCCCACGCCTGTGCCCTCGACATAGACGCATAGCCCGAGCCCTATGTACTGCGCCTGCGCACGCGCGATGGCCTGCCGCTGGCGAAACGCTGGCAGTCCGCCCAGCGCTTCAATCGCTTTGTCCAGCGCTTTCGGATAGTCCCCTGTGTCATAGATAATCGGCTCACCATCACGATAGGGGATGCCAACTTCGTAGGGCATGTCCTCCGGCCGAACCATATTGCGGCGGCGCACCTCGGCGGCCTCTAGACCGAGCTCGCGCGCGACGAGGTCCATCATGCGCTCCATCGCATGGGCCGCTTCGGGACGGCCGGCGCCCCGGTAGGGTGCATTGGGTACCTTATTGGTGGCCACTACGCATGCCTCGACCCGCAAGTTGTCAACCCTGTAAGGCCCGAGCAGATGGGACGCAGTGTTGTATGGGATGCCGACACCGACCGGATTCCAGGCCCCGCAGTCCATGACGAAGCGGTCGAGCACTGCGATGATCCGACCGCTATCGTCGAAGCCGACTTCGATATCGTGGATCTGGTCTCGCGAGTGGCACGCACTCTGAAGGTGCTCACGGCGATCCTCGATCCATCTGACCGGACGGCCGAGTCTCATTGCGAGGAAGGGAATCAAAAGATCCTCGGGGTAGACATGACCTTTGGTGCCGAAGCCACCGCCGACATCGGGCGCGACGCAGCGGATACGAGCCTCTGGCAGGCCTAGCGTGTAGGCGAGTTCGCGACGCACCCAATGAACTACCTGTGTAGATGACCAGACCGTCAGGTGACCAGTGCGACGTTCGAACTGACCTAGGACTCCACGACACTCCATCGGCATGCCTGCGTAGCGATGGTGCCGGAACCTCCGTTTAAGGCGCCGCGGCGCGCGAGCGATCTCTGCTTGCGCATCTCCCTTGCTGAGAGAGAACTCCGCAAAAAGGTTTCCCCGCGCCTGCGAATGAACCTGTGGCGCATCGGGCAACATGGCCTGCTCTGGATCAACCGCCGCGGGCAGTGGGTCGAGATCAAGTTCGACCAAGTCGACGGCGTCCTCAGCAACGTAGCGGTCGACGGCCACGATGACGGCAACCGCCTCCCCGACGTGACGAACCGTGCCGATCGCAAGTAGCGGTTGTCGTGGTTCAACGATACGGTGGGGTACCGTTGTGCGCCATTTTGCAGGCAGCGGTAGCTGTTGATCCTTTACCGGGGGCATCAGGGTCGCCAACTCAGCACCGCCAATGGCTGCAAGTACCCCCGGCAATGCAGCTGCGGCGCGAAGGTCGATGTTCCGGATATGCGCGTGCGCCATCGGGCTGCGGACGAAGGCAGCGTGCACCATGCCGGGTAGCACCATATCAGCAAGGTATTCTCCCTGGCCACGCAACAAACGATCATCTTCTCGACGCGGCATTGATATACCCACATGAGAAGGTTCAACACGACCCGTCCGTACATCCGATTGCATTTAAGACCTCCGCCAGAAACTCGCCCATGAACGTTGAGAGAGCTTGACATTCGCTGACTGTGCAGTCAACATCCATGCCTCAGGCCTAGGCGGGAAGCGCTTCTGCAGTTTAATCGAGTTGCTGCTGCTGAAGGGTTTTTCATGTCCGATCGGTCATGCTGTCTCGTTGCGCGTTAAGATTGGCGAATGAAGCCACCACCCTTCGACTACTACGCTCCGCGATCTCTCCTTGAGGCCATCGATCTGCTGGTCCGCTACGAAGGTGCCGCGCGTCCGCTGGCCGGTGGTCAAAGCTTGGTACCAATGCTCAACTTCCGGTTGGCACAGCCAGCCGCTTTGATCGACCTTCGGCTCGTCGAAGGCTTGGACGGCATCTCTCTCGAAGGCAACACCGTACGCATCGGCGCGATGACCCGTCAGAGGCAGGCTGAGCATAGCGCCCTCGTGGCGCAGCACCTGCCACTGATGCGCGCGGCCTTGCAGTGGGTTGGGCATGCTCCCACGCGCACGCGCGGCACAATCGGAGGGTCGATTGCCCTCGCCGACCCAAGTGCCGAACTCCCCCTGGTGCTGCGAGCCCTTGACGGCGAGGTACTTGCTGCTGGCCCAGAGGGTGTTCGGGCCATCAGGGCAGAGTTGCTGTTCCACTCGATTTTCACCACTGCACTCGCTCCCGACGAGATCCTTACTGAAATCCGCTTGCCCAAGATGCCCCCTGATTGCGGTTTCGCGATAGAGGAATTCGCACGCAGGCCTGGCGACTTCGCAATCGTCGCGGTAGCTGTCGTGCTCGAACCCCTGGGCCAATCCATGATCCGCGCCCGCATTGCAATAGCCGGCGCCACCGACACCGTGTTTCGTGTCCCAAGCGCAGAACGCCTCCTCGGCGTCGGCCCGCTGACCACTGAGGTCATCGAAGCGGCTGCTGCCAGTGCCGCCGAATGCTGCAATCCGATGTCCGATCCGAGAATCTCCGGCGATTACCGCCGCCAACTCATCCGAGTGCTTACCCGCCGTGCGCTCTTAAAGGCTGCGGTGACGCCTGGTCCTTGGCAGCAACCATCATCTAACCCTAGCTTAGTGAAATGACCTTATCCGTCGAAATTCAATTGACCGTCAACGGCGAGCGCCGCGTCGGGCGCTGCGAACCTCGAAAGCTGTTCGTCGATTTTCTTCGTGAGGATCTCTGCCTCACTGGTACGCACGCCGGTTGCGAACATGGTATTTGCGGAGCCTGCACGATCCTATTTTACGGCGAGGCGGCACGCTCCTGCACCATGCTGGCCGTGCAGGCGGACGGCGCCGAGATCCTCACGATCGAGGGGCTCGCCGCCAGCGACGGCACGCTGCATCCGCTGCAACAAGCTTTTCAGTCCTGCCACGGCTTACAGTGCGGCTTCTGCACGCCAGGCATGCTCATGCTGTCACTTGACCTTCTGCGGCACGATCCTGCCCCGACAGAAAGTTCGGTCCGTGAGGCACTGTCCGGCGCAATCTGCCGCTGCACGGGCTATCAGGGTATCGTCGACGCAGTGCTCGCTGCGTCGAGCGCTCAAAAAAAGGGCGACATGGTCTGAACCAGTCCTTGAGGGCTGAGTGTTGCAATTTTCCGATTCCCGGATAAGAAGATAACCTTTTCACCAAAATACCAATGGCGCACAAGGAGATTGAAGATGAGGATTGCCAACGGCTTACGGGACTTTCTGAAATGCGGCGCGGCGATAGTGGTCGCCGCTGTGATTGCTCCACGCAGCGCTTTGGCCCAGTCTCGCGAGAAGCTCAGCGTGGTACTCGATTTCACACCGTGGGGCATCCACGCCGCGATGCACCTAGCCAAGCAGAAGGGATGGTTCGAGCAGGCTGGGCTTGATGTCGACGTCCAGGACGGTAAGGGCACACTCCCCGGGCTTCAACTCGTGGCCACTGGTCAGGTTGAAGTTGGCGCCGTGCAGCTTGGTCCTATGGCGGTTGCGCGCGAGAAGGGCTTGCCACTGATCTCGGTCGCGGGCTTCGCACGCCGCGGCGATCTTGCGATTATCGTGCCAGCTAACTCCAAGCTCGACAAGGCCCAGGATCTTGCTGGTAAGAAGTTGGTGTGCTTTACCGGCAGTCCTTGGGTGCCGTTCATCGATTCCTTCCGCCGCGCAGCAAAGATGAGCGAGCAGCAACTGGCGGTGACAATGGTCGCGCCGCCCGCAATGGTGGCCACTTATGCGTCGGGCGACGCCGACGGTTTTCTGTCTTTGGCACCTTTCGGCGTGCCGTTGGTGGCTAAGTCGCGCCCCGGCAAGGCGATCCTTGCCGAGGACTACGGTGTCCATTTCCCTAGCTACGGACTTGTCACCAATGAGGCAACCCTTAAGAAGCGGTCGGATGCGCTGCGAAGGTTGGTTGGCGTGCAGATTCGCGCCTGGGACTACATCTACCAGAGCCCAGCCAACATCGAAGAGGCGGTTCAAGCGATAATCGCCCAGAGGCCAGGTGCAAAGCTTGATGCCGACCTGCTTCGCGGTCAGATCGTGGCTTACCGCGAATTTTTCGACACCCCCAACACTCGAGGCCAGCGGACCGGTTGGCAGTCCGAAGCCGACTGGGTCAAGGCGATCCAGTCGATGGAGGCGGCAGGCGCGATCAAGCCCGGGCAGAAGGCGAGCGCTTTTTATACTAACGCGCTCGTCGATTAACCAAGCGCAGGCGGCTGATGTGTCTCCCTTCATCCGGATCTCTCACGTCGACAAAACCTACGAGTCCCGGCGCAGTCCAGTGAAAGCCCTGAGCGATATCGACTTCGACATCGCTCAGGGCGAGTTCGTATCGATTCTTGGGCCCAGCGGCTGCGGCAAGAGTACTTTGCTTAAGTGCATTGCGGGTCTTGAGCCGATCTCGGGTGGCCGTATTGAGGTGGCCGGCATCGCCGTCAGCCAGTCCCCCGAAAACCTCGGTATCGTTTTCCAGCGCGACGTGCTCCTCGACTGGAGAACTGTGCTCGATAACGTGTTGGTGGTAGCCGAGTTACAAGGTCTCGACCCGAGGCCGCTGCGCGCCCGCGCCATTGAGCTCCTGAGGTCCTTCGGACTAGGGAGCTTCGTGGACCGCTATCCGTGGGAACTCTCCGGCGGAATGCGACAGCGGGCGTCAATCTGCCGGGCGCTCCTGCTCGATCCGCAACTGTTGCTGATGGACGAGCCGTTTGGAGCGCTTGACGCGATGACCCGCGACGAGTTGAATGTCGAGTTACGGCGAACATGGACGGAGACCCGCAAGACTATTCTCTTTATCACCCACTCGGTAACAGAAGCGGTGTACTTGTCTGATCGCATAGTGGTCATGTCACGCAACCCCGGACGTATAGCAGAGATCATTGACGTCGATCTGCCAGCGCATAGGCCGTTGTCGACGCGGGGAGAACCAGATTTCAATCGATACACCGCCCATATTCTTTGGGTGTTTTCCTCAATGGGCATTATTAAGGGAGACTGATGAGGAACTGGTGGATTCGAAGCGAACGGTTGCGCTGGCTCACTTTAATACTTGTGGGCCTACTGGGCCTCTGGGAGATCAGCGTCTGGGTTACAGGAGTTAAGTCTTTCATTTTGCCGGCGCCCAGCCATATCAGCCGCGAATTCGCGTCGGCTTGGGGTTTTTTCATTGGGCACGCCGCATACACAACCGGAACAACTTTACTGGGCTTCGCGATCGCCGTGGTCTTCGGCGTGGCAGGGGCGATCGGCATCGTTTATTCTAAGGTGCTTAACCTGCTTTTTTCCTCGCTTCTGGTTTCATTGAACTCGGTGCCAAAGGTTGCACTAGCGCCGCTTTTCGTGATCTGGATGGGTACCGGCGTTGAACCGAAGGTCGCGATCGTGGTAATGATCGCAATCTTTCCTATCGTAATCGATGCCGTTATGGGGTTGAAGTCGATCGACCCTGACATGCTCAACCTCTCTCGGGCCTGCAGAGCATCAGCCTTCAAGACCCTTTGGAAGATCCGGTTCCCCAATGCGTTGCCTTCTATCTTTTCCGGCATGAAGGTGGGAATCTCCTTCGCGCTGGTTGGTGCGATTGTCGGCGAGTTTGTCGCCGGCTCGACTGGGCTGGGCTATGTGATTCTCATAGCTCAGGGCAACTTCGACACTCCGCGAGTTTTCGCAGCGTTGTTGCTGCTGGGTCTGATAGGCACGGTGCTCTTCTATGCTGTCGATCTTGCAGAATCGCTGTGCCTACCTTGGCATGTGTCACAACGCGCCGATCAGCAGGCGAACCCAGTGGCAGCGCTGGGATTGGGCACCCGATAACTGGCATATCAGCAGGCAGGTACAGTTTCCCGAGGGTCATATGTTGCGTTAGGCAGTATCTGATTGACAGTGATCGTATCGCCAACGTCGTCGTTCTGGTTACCGACCGGTGGAGTCCGCGAGTGGATCCGGGTTCTACAGGTAAAGTCTCAGGTGCGTATTCCACCGCACTTGGACAGTGATTCCAGCGGAAGCTGGACGGCTATTCCACGACTAACTGGACAGTTGAATCGCGTAGCGAGCGGTGTGTTAATTGTGCTTCCAGCGATTACAGCGAGCTACGAGGAGGCCTTTGACAGTGTCAAGGCCTGACATCATGAATCGCGAGCGATGGCTAGAAGTGGCCGTTGATCATTTAAGTGAGATTTTCAAGGAACGCGGCTATGACCCACCTCAAGTCAAAGTAAGTGGCGGCTTTGCGCATACGAGCGGCAAACGCGTCATCGGACAGTGCTGGTCGACCAAGTCATCCGGGGCTAGACTGAATGAAATTTTTATCTCGCCGAACCTTGCCGATCCCGTCGAAGTGCTCGATACGCTTACCCATGAACTTGTGCATGCGGTGGATGACTGCGAGCATAAGCACGGGAAAGAATTTAAGGCGATTGCAACA
>Ga0214923_10004263_pt1 | contig 17386 bp, 22 predicted proteins | sample LL1510_MetaG_FD_177993 | JGI IMG/M metagenome (GOLD analysis project Ga0214923, IMG submission 177993) | Freshwater microbial communities from Lake Lanier, Atlanta, Georgia, United States - LL-1510 | ecosystem: Environmental > Aquatic > Freshwater > Lake | place: USA: Georgia | collected... | reverse complement strand
CACCCACAGCACACGGTGCAGGGTCTTTTATTGTTCATAAGGACTTTGTCATTGAGTGGGATCCTACTGACACAACCTACCAGCAAGAAGCAGGTAGTGGCTACAGATAAAGTGTGGCAAGAACGCAACAGGTTGACAAGGCCCGATCTTTTTGCTATTATACGACTATGATGAACACAACGGAGCACTAGATGGAACAAGGGTTTTTGATAGCAGAGATCATAGACATTCTGGACCGTTTGGACCGTTATGACCACGTGTTTGCCGCTAAGATGATCCAGCAGTATGACCACACGGGCCGTTTGAGCCCTAAGCAGGTCGCAGTGCTGGAGCACATAGTGGCCAAAGCCTGTTTTGCATAAAAGCCACAGGTTGACAGGCCACAATCTTCGTGCTATACTACACAGACACTAGCAAACAAGGAGCGTGAAATGGGTTACAAGGTATTGGGCCGCTACGAAGATGTCATGCAGGGATTCACTGCTCGCAAGGGCCTAGAAGGCCCATTCAACTTTAACGGTCGCATACTCTACTACGACCCAAAAGAGGGTAAGTATTATGACCCGCGCAGTGACTTCTATGTCAGTCATAGCGAATACTTTGAGATTGTAGGTTTTATGTCAGGAGCGAAACAATGATTGAAATACAAGGTTTGACCAAGAACCAAAGAATTATAGCAGAATGTCTCTACCATCGGTGTGACACTCAACGTGATGTTGAAGCCGTGCTTGAGCACTATGGTAAGGATGCTCGTACAGTCTATGAGCTATTGACTGCGGCTGCTCTGGATCAATACATGGCTACAGATTTGGCTGAAGAGCTTATTGACTACATCAAAACTCGATAGTATAATACAGACATTAATTACACGGAGCGAACGATGACCAAGGCATACAAAGTACTAAACTTAGACATTGTGAAGAGCAAGGGCACTGTGGCCAGTCTAGAACAAGATCCTGTTGTCAAAGACCTACGCAATGAGACTGATGAGGACATACTGAATCGCCTGCGTGAACGCTTTGAAATCTTAGACGACATGACTCGTGCTGTAAAGAAGGGCGATGTAAGGGCTATGATTGTCACTGGCCCTCCAGGTGTGGGCAAGAGCTACGGTGTGGAAAAGGTATTGAGCAAGCATGACGTCTTCGCCAATGTAGCACAAAATGAAAAGCTTAAGAAGTATGAAGTAGTCAAAGGTGCTATGAGTGCTTTGGGTCTCTACTCCAAACTCTATGAGTTCCGCGCCAAGAAGAACATTCTAGTGTTTGATGACTGCGACAGTGTGCTCTTAGATGATCTTAGCTTAAACATCCTAAAGGCAGCACTGGACACGTCAAAGAAAAGAACTATACATTGGAACACGGACAGTCGTCTGCTCAAGAACGAAGGCGTGCCCAACAAGTTTGACTTTGAAGGTGGTGCAATTTTTATAACCAACATCAAGTTTGACAACGTTAGGTCTAAGAAGCTGCGTGATCACTTGGAAGCATTAGAGTCACGCTGCCACTACTTGGACTTGACCATTGACACAGAGCGTGAGAAGATGTTGCGTATTAGGCAGGTAGTGCAGGAGTGCGGCATGTTAGATAGCTATGAGTTTGATGATGTAGCCAAGGCCACCCTGTTGGACTTTGTGGATCTCAACAAGAAGAAGCTGCGCGAGCTTAGTCTAAGGACTGTGCTTAAGATAGCAGACTTGAAACGTAGCATGCCTGCTAACTGGCGTGCTGTAGCAGAGGTAACTTGTATGCGCCGCAGCTAAGGGCACACAAGACTAGATGCAGGCCGATTCGCTCCCGGCCGTGTATTTAGCAACCTCTGCATATAAAACATCGCAATGATGTTTTGGATCCTCGAGGCCGATTCGCTCCCGGCTGTCGAGGATTTTTTTTCATAACGGTGGTGAGATAATTTTAGATAACGGTCCGAGGTGGGGTCAGACTATAAATTATAATTTTATATTTTTTATAGCGCTACGCTAACGCCCATAGGTGTAAAATCACCACCATGACAGAAAAATACCCTACTTTAAAAATTTTCGTGACAGAAATTTTTTTCCACGCAGGACCCATTTCTGCTAGACCTTTTGATGCCACACATTATCTGGTCCAACCCAATATTGTATACCTGCGCTAGCCAGAGCTGCCTGTACAGCAGGAAAGTCCACATCGTGTCCTGTCAATCCTCTAGGATCAGTCAGTAGTTTTTGATAAGCTTCTATATCTCCTAGCACGCCTCTCATACTATGACTAGCATCTATAAAAACAAAGTCCACTGGTTCAGTGATTGCGTGAGCCATGTCCCTGCTATCACCCTCTAATACTCTAAGCCTTTCACCATATTGACTCTGTCGTTCCTCGGTATAGAATTGGCCTATATCTATATCCACAGCTATCATTCTAAGATCAGTATTATGATCCAGAAGATGAAACAGTGTTCTGCCCCAACGCACGCCAACTTCTATGCCCCGTTTCCACTGATATTTTTTTATCAAATAGTCTAAGTAGTATTCACGTTTCTGTGGGCCCTGCCAGCTCACAGTCATATCTAGTCTATTTCTTACCTTAGCCAAGGTCTTTATCTAAAGCTATTTGGTTGGTAGTTGGTAATTGGAGCAGGATCTTGACCGTCAATACCAGCCAATCGACGTAGGTCCTGCATAGTCTGTCCACTGGCTAGATTTTGGCCCATGTTATAGCCTTTGACCAAGTTTCCCGCACCACCACCTAGACTCTGCACTGCCTGTAAAGGATCGTTTCGACTCAGTGCATGAGACACGTTTACACCTTTAGCCAAAGTAGCTACATTTCCACCTACCACAGTGGCTACACTGTTTAGAGCCTGTTTATAGTCACCTTGTTCCAGTGCGTCTATAGCTCTAGCCACTGCCTTTACCATACGTGTTTGTGGTATAAGATCTGTCACACGATCTATAATAGGATGCTCTTTCATACAAGTTGTCAGCTTGTTTACTAGACTCTGAGCTGTTTCTTGTTCAGGTTTTATACTGTGAATAAGCTGTTCAATTTCGTCAAAGTCCTGTGGTGTGGGTTGGGGTTCAGGAGCAGATATTTGACTGGGTGGTTGAGTATTTATAACTTCTCGTATCAGCATAACAGTATTTAGTCCCACATTGATCTAAAATCACCATAATGTCTAATAGCAATATAGGCAGTTTCAGCTAGAAATTCAAAATGATTCCTCATAGTTTCTAGCACTGGACTAGGCACTGAACTGGTTCTAATCACATAGTCATAGCAGCCCTGGCCCAAGTCTGTGTAGTATCGTTCATTAAGGCCTCGACGTTCGCCCAGTTCAGGGAATACTGCACGAGTAAACCAGCAGACATCAGCAAATGCTCTAGCCTGTTCTACGGTCTGTATTCTCATGTAGTGCTCTGCGTAGCTGGGTTGTGGTTGCCAACCGGGGTTCTTGAGTCGGCCGCTAAAGATTTCAGCTTGATAGTTCACTATTCGGTTGGGTATAGTCCAACCGTGTAGTAGGTTAGTGTCCGTGAGTAATTGTCTAAAGATTTCACTGTCTGCACCCATAGATTACTCCTTGATTACAGACTGTATTTATCGCTCTCTAATTTTTGCACTTTCTGCTTCGCAGACTCTAGGGTAAGTTCTTCAGCAGTTGCCTCAACGTGCTAGTTTCTGTTCGTTCAGTATCCTTCACTTCGGTTTTTCTCTCCAAGTTACTGAGTATTGTACGTGCTCTTGTATCTGTAGCCACTGTGTCTTCTATTCCCGGGTCTGTGATACGCAGTGTATCTATATTAAATTCCAAGTCAATTTTCTGTCCCACGCCGCTGCTGCTACGTGTTTTCATCAGTTGTATTTGATATCTGCCATGTTCTCTCATAGCGCGACTAGTAAAGATGCCAAACACGTTGTCCGCAGTCTGTATCTTGCTCAGTCCGCCTGAGATATGGCTATGATCAAATTCCACTTCTTCCACAGCGCCGCGATTAAGTTGACTGGCAGTTACCAGTATACAGTTTTTTTCCACAGCTAGATTTCTAAGTTCTTCGCTCACATATTTGTCTTTAACGAAGAGATTTTCCGCACTGATTCTTCGACTAATTGGCATCAGTAGGTCCAAGTAGTCTACCAGTAGCACATCTACTCTGCGTCCAAGTTTAATTTCGTATTCTTTTAGATAGCTACGAAGATCGTTAGCAGTCTTGCCACTTGGCATATATTTGACCTGATAAGTGCCTGATCGTTTGCCTATCACTCGTACACGCATTTCAACTTCGTCCAGTTGACGAAATATTTCTCTGCTGGGAATTTCTGTAATCATACTGTCCACACGCATACTCACAAGTTCTTCGCTGAGTTCCAGAGTGACATAGACTACGTTAAGTCCTTGTAGGGCCCAATTAACGCCTAGATTAGCCAAGAATAGACTTTTACCTGCGCCCGATCCTCCTGCGAAGATGTTAAGTTCTCCACGGTTCATGCCGCCAAACAGACGTCGGTCCACTGTGATCCAGCCAGTGCTGATCTGTCCGTTTTTGTCCTTAATACGCAGCAGTCTAGCTCTAGGGTCTTCAAAGTAGTCTGTGCCCAAGTCCTTGTTTAGGCCTACCTGTACAGCAGATTTGATTAGATCTTCCACTGGACCGTATTCACCTTTTTCCAGTAGATCTGCTGATTTTAGAATAGCACGTTCCAGTCCCTTGTGTCTAATAAAGGTTTCAAAGTCCTGTAGTAGCCAATCGTAGTGTTCTTCTCTCAGTTCTCCAGGTGTCTGTAATTGTATGCCTGTAGCGGCATTAACTATTTCAAATGTGGGTAATACACTGTGTTCTGTCACATAGTCGTTGACAAATTTAGCTGTGATCTGTAGTCTGCGATCAAACAGTTCTGGATCAAATATGCTTTGACAGCGCACAAAAGTTTCTGCGTCTGTAAGCATGATTTCAAGGTATAATTTCTGTATGTCGTAGCCATAGTCTGCATTTTGTTTAGTCATGTAAAAACCCTTGTGTTGTATTGTTTTTCAAAGCGTCGAGCATCTAGCCTATCATTTACCATGGGTTCGCCACGTATATTTAGACTGGTATTAAGTAATATAGGACACCCTGTAGTATCGTACCATAGTTCTAGTAATTGTCTTATACGACTAGAATCCTTAGGCACCGTTTGAACTCGACTAGTTCCATCAGCATGAATTATAGCAGGAAACAGTTCGGGATGTCTACACCTGCTGGTAAACTGCATATATCTATGATGCTCAGCTCGCCCCCTTATATCAAAATATTCTTTCACATATTCTTCTAACACCACGGGAGCAAATGGTCTAAACTGTTGTCTTTGTTTTATAGCGTTTACACGATCTCGTACATCGGAGCCTCTTGGGTCAGCTAGTAAACTACGATTACCAAATGCTCTAGGGCCATATTCAGCTGCTCCCTGTGCCACACCACAGATTCGGTGTTGCTCTAGGTATTGAACAATATCTTCAATGGTGTCTTGTGGTTCTATTACATAGCCTAAAAACGGTGTAGTCCATGGTATATGCTCTTTGGTCACTGCTAAGACTGCGCCCACTGCTGAACCAGCATCACCGGGGTTAGGCATTATCCATACATCATCAAACAGGCCGAATGCTAGACTATTAGCACTACAATTAAGAGCACAGCCGCCCATTAACACAAGATTAGTGCTATCACTAAGATGCCGTCCTAGATATAAAATATTTCGAAATAGTTCTTCGTAGACACGTTGAGTTCCTGCTGCTAGGTCATAGACATCTGCCTGACCTAACTCTGGTGCCCAATCCTTACATCCTCTGTGTAGGTTCTGTCGAAAAGTAAAATTTTCGTAGCTGGCAACAAAATCTCTTCCGATACGCGGTGCTAATTTTTTAGCTTGGCCATAAGCGGCCATACCCATTAAGATATATTCTTCTTCATTGGGTTTAAGTCCGATACGCTGTGTCATAGCACTATACCATAGTCCTATGCTATGAGGATATCGTTGGCTATAAAGTTTTTTTAGTTTTTGACCTTTAGCCTGCCAAATAGTTATAGTTTCAAATTCGCCAATAGCGTCTATGACAATCACACAGGCTTCTCTAAATTGACTAGTATAGTAACCGGCCGCAGCATGACTATGATGATGGCGTACTGTTCTATAAGGACAGGTAATATTATATCGTTTAAGATAAGCTCCTACTCTATTGTCTTTAAAACCTTGTCCTGCTTGTAATTGTCGTAGAGTTTTGACCCAAGGGCGTTCATACCAAATAACTTTATCTGGTTCCCCGAATTGTCTAGCATAGTTGACAAGATCTAGGCAGAGATCTGGATCATTTTTAATTCGGCTGAATCGTTCACTATGACTGGCGAAAATTAAATTATTATCTTCGAAAACAGCTAGAGCAGCATCATGGCTGTTGGCGCTTATTCCCCAAGTAATCATCGGTAAATAAAAGGATCTCTTTCCTTAAGTTCTTTCAGTCTACGTTTGAATTCTTGTTGTTTCCTGTAATAGGTGTAAGGACTAATTATCCAGTTTATAATTTTTCTAATCATCTCTTTCTCCTTTAAACCACTGTTTACTATAAAGTCTTATTTTAAGAGCTGTTTTGTGTTTTGAAGATAATATCATAGACAGTGTTCTTAGTTTTCCATACTTAACAATACTATCATTTATATCTTTGCAGTTGGACCAATCAGGAAAACTCACACTCCAATTTTGTTCAATGGCCTGTGCTACAATTTTAGGACCTTCGTGATCTCGATCTGGTACTACAATGACTTCTTTATTTAAGGAATTGATTAAGGAGATCTGCTGAGAATTTAATTCGCTGCCTAGTATAGCCACACCATCAATGCTAATGGCGTCAAATGGTCCTTCACAGACTATTACAAATTTTCGTTGATAGTTTTGATTATCAAGATTAAACACAAAGCCAGGTTGTTGTTCACTGATATACTTGGGTTTATGATCGTAGATTCGTCTAGCTGTATATCCTACAATTAGTCCTTGATATCTAAATGGAATAATAACTCTATCTATATAATTTGGAGACCAATAAAAATCAAAATCGAATGGATTATCAAACCCTCTATTAACAACGTAATTTATTATGCTAAGGTACTTTTCTACTAATTCTTTTGCTGGTTCTACTTCCATGATTTTAGCCCATTCGGTCAAGGGTTTAGCTAGTTCAGGTAGTTCTCTGTTATCAAACTTTGGTATTAGGCTAGCATAATTATTTTTTTCTAATTCATCTTTAAGTTTCAGACTTTCAAAAGAACATTTGCTAATTAGGTCATCTGACACATTAATCCAGTGCAAGAATTTTTTAAATTTTAATGTAAGCATTCTACCAGATTGCCAACTAGTTTTAAAACCGCAATTAAAACAGTGATAGCTAATATGATCGCCGTTTAAGATAATTCCACCGCGTTGTCTGTTATCTTGTCCTGTGCCCATATGGTGACAACACACCGCATTAAAGCTGATCCAGCCACTGGGTGTGGTTTTTCTTTTGTAGGGCAGATGACTAAACACTGTGTCTATGATAAGGCTCATAGCATTAGTTTAGCGTCTCACTAGGATTCTGTCAATCTTTCCGGTATTGCCTGTGTCCAATACGTATTTTATTCTAGCCCAAACCAAGTTATTGCTATAGTCTTCACCAGTATAGGTCTTGGTCACCGATGATGTACTGCTGGTCACAGCGAATGATTCAACTGTTCTCCAATCTGTAGCAGTGCTGACGACTACATCTTCAGTAAATTGTACATCAATTGTGCCCTCAAACAGCTCCAAGTAAAAGTCAAAATTTACAGTTTGAACAGTGCTTCGATCGTTGGGTTGATTTATTTCTGCTGCTTCGCTATAGTAGGTATAGACAAAAGGTTCTACATTATCGTCTACCATATAATGGAATCTGTCTATTTCAATAGGTGGTAATTCCTTTGGCATCACATGACCTATAAGGTCTAGTGTTCCGCTTAGACCAAACTGTGTATCTCCATAAACTGGGCTACGAGTGCCATCAGAATTGTCTATATAAATGGTATAGTGCAGGAATTGTGGGGCCAGACTGGCCAATACTCTAGCAGGAATAGTCACAGTGGCCAGACCTGGCGTCAACAAATGAGTTACTGTGGCTGTATAGATTTCCTGATCTAGTTGATCCATTAGTACACAGCGTATAGTTTTGTCGCTGACTGTGATTCGTTTTTGTTCACTGTTTTTAAAATCAAGCAGTAGTTCATTATCTAGTCCTTTATAGATTTTAAATTTACGTTGATACACGATTCTATACTCCGTATTATGAGCAGTCAAATCAGCAGTTATTTCCATTCGGTTTGGATATAAATAAGCGGTAATTTTTTGCATTGGTGATTCGCCTCAACTTTATTTATGGCTAAATTAAGAGACAATATACAACAACAGCTACCTTTTATCAGTGTTTTACATTATGGTGATGAAGAATACGTAGGAATTATCATTAATCAAGATCAACATGTTACCAGTTTTTTTGACCTTGCTATGATAAAGAACAATGAAGAAAAAAGCCTCCTATTGGAAGTAGGAGAAATATGGTGGTGGGAAAGTAATCGTCAGATACCGATCAGTATATTTTGTCGTAAAGAAGTAGAGCCATTCAAATATGCCATAAAGACCTTCAACAGCAAGGATGTAAGGTTAATACTAGGGCCCACAGTAAACTTATTAAATCTCACCATAAAACGAGTCAAGCGCAAACAGGTTCAATTAATCAGAGCGCCCAAGCGTATCTAATCAAGCATATTCGTAACTTATAGATTCGCAGATCAAGTTCATTTGTACAACAATAGCAGCAGCATAGGCAGTGGCATGACTTTTTTTAAAGTAGTATTCGTCACCTTCTGGTTTGGTCCATACTTCGTTCATCACCGTAGTCCAATCTTTGCCAATCAGATAGCGTTTCGCGGGGCGTATCAGGGCCAAAACTGCCGCTAGTTGGGGTATTGTCCTTGGTTTCATTTCTCTTAAGATCGAACCATGTCCGTTGACGTGAAAGAGCAAATTGACGAAATCGTCCTGTTCTAGTAGTTCCCATAATGGCTCCTGATTAAGTAGTAGGCTAAGATGTTGTTCATTTTTAATATCTTTATACACACTGGCATTTAAGAAATCGATTTTAAAGTATCCTCGTTGTTCTGCTGTACGATAATCAAGTGAACTCAAACCTGTAAGAGGATTATAAGGAATAGGCTGTACATAGATACCTGTATTGTGTGCTACAAGTTTATCCTTATCCAGTCTACTGGCCTTTATGTGGGTAATTTTATTCAAAATTTGATTTCTATCAAAGAAATCTATATCAATGTCAGGCATTAGTGAATAACCTTTGTTTCAAACAACATTAATGGTAAATGATCAGCTAGGTATTGAGCATAGGTTTCTGCGTCATCATCTGTGTCAAATCCACTTAGAACTACGGCAACAGTTCTATCCGAGTTATTAAACATAATTTCAATGTTTATATCTGTATCTTTGTATATCATAGCTCTGCCTCCTGCACTACCTGTTTTACCAAGTCAATATCCCAAGTTTGTCTATGAAACTTTTTGATCCATAAATTGGGATCTATAATTGTACTTATTGAAGAAAGCTGATCATCTCTAAAATTAGCCAGCATATCTTTGCCGGTAGGGCTATTCAATATCAGCCAAGGACTTACTTTACCATCTTTTATGTCAAATACAGCACGATTAGTGCTGACATATCTAAAGTAGTGATTCCACAGACTGTTAAAATCCTTAGCCCAAGATTCCATATGATTTATAGATCTTTCCAGGGCAGTCTCCACGCTTTCTGTGTGTATTAGGTTTACTATATATTTTTGATAAAGATCCTCTCTGCACCAATGGTCCAATTTAACTCCGCTAGTTACCACATAGTCTATAAATTTTTCAGGATAAAGTGGATTTACATTAGCAATAAAGCTGCCGAATTTCACAAAGGCAGTATAGTAAGGGCTTTTTGTAAACTCATCGTAGGTCTTTGTTTCATTCTGATTTTGTGTTAGTTGATAGAATCTATTATAAGTTTGGAATCCTGCTAGATTTGCCCTAGTATCTTTACTCATATATCTGCGTTTTTGTTCGCACATATGCACTGCCAATGTTTTTTCTTGAGTAAACTTAGATTTACAGTATCTACAAACAAATGGATTATTCACAGAAAGTTGTAGCATGTTTAAATCAGATCTGCGATTTCTTTATCACTATATCCGTGATCTTTGGCCAGTTCTTTCAGCTCCTTTTTAGTATAAAGTTTGGCCATGAGATCAATTTCATCATCTTTACGATCAGGGTAAATTTCACTTAGAAACTTTGTTGATTTGTTCATGGCCTGATCCTTCTTTTTCATGCCTAACCATTCGTGGAAGAATATTTTCTTGCTAGGATGATGGCACATACACAGTAACATCCATAATAATTTAGGATGCTTTTGTAAATCATTCCAATATTTATTAAAATATTCATTAGTATAGAGTATGAAATGTCTTTGTATTTCTTTGTTCTGACCTTTCACATTGCTCACATATCTATTCAATAGATAAAAACTATTCTTCAAGTCCTTTCTTTCATTATCCGATAGTTCATCCCATAGAGGTTTGAAGTCCATATCTACAGCCGCTAGTTTTTCTTTTAAACTAAGTTTTTCACTCATTTGCTATGCTCACTTTGGATTATCTTTTGACAATCTATATAGTATTATAGCATTTTCCATAACTCTTTGTAAAGCCGGATTGGTTTTCGCTTCTTGCCTCACTTCGTTCCATAAAATATGATTTTCTAAATCAGCTTGTCCTTCGCTGTGTCGTATACCAACGATAAATTTTTCGTCAGACCCAAATTCTCTTGCGTAGATAGTAGCACCATTATCCGGGCTTTCATAGATATATTGATGTCCAGGTTTAAGTTGTCCCATGTTAGTCCTTTCTAAATCCCACAGTTTCTCTTTCTATATCATCGTGGTCAAATTCTGCCCAATACAATTCAAATGCTGTAGTGTCTGATAAAGCTTCAAACTGATGATATTCTCCAGGAGCCACTTTAGTATATTGGCCTTCTCGTAGAATAGTTTCATCTACTAGGTCATAGTTGTTTTTCCATACACGAACAGATAAACATCCTCGTTCAACATAGAAACCATTCCATTTGTGTTTGTGCTTGTGTTTACTACAGACACCCCCTTTTTTAATTTCTATACGGTGAAATTCTAGCACACCGTTAGCCTCTAATAATTCAGTTACACCCCAAACTTTTCCTGCTTTCATTTTTGTCCTCACAGTATCTTACTAAGGTCGATCATTTCACTTTGACGACTTATTTCTTTTACAAAATAAGCGCAACTGGGTTTTGGTTCAGCGTTTAGTGGTACTGCCAGTAATTGATTGTTTTTCATTTTAGGAAAATACCATTTTACGTCATTATAAAAATTAATAATTTCTATTTTATAAAATTCTACCTTAAACCCGCTCAATGGGTTAAAACAAAAGGCTTCAAATCCTCTATCATTTAAGCTGGTAAGTGGTAAGATTTCTATATCGCAAGCACTGGTACTATCACCCACAGCAATATTCCAATCAATAGGCATAGTAATTTCATTTTCTCCTATTTTTAGCACCATAGCAGGGCTATTAAAGCTTTCTAAAAATATTAATGGCATAAAATAAAAATCTGGATTACGATTATCACTATTATCTAAAACTGCGAATCTCATATCGTCTTCTACTTCATCGGGTAAGTTATTTAGGTCGAATGCCCTATTGTCTAAAGTTAAAATCTGCATATTATTTCCAATCAATCTTGTCATGTGTAAAAGGATATCGAGCTTCCTTATAAAATTTTTTCCGTTGTGTAAGATGTCGTTTGGCAAACTTACAAGTACTGGTTATATCCCAGATTTGTACGAAGTCTTTATCTTCGGCCTTTCTAATGCCTCGCCCAATACTTTGTATAACCCTGACAAAGCTTTTTCCGGGTTCCAAAAGAACCAAATTAAAAATCCGAGGAATATTAATACCCACAGCGGCCACACCATAAGTCGCCACAATAATCTTGTTATCCACTGTTTTAATTTCATCATACTCTTCTTTTCGATCTTTGGTTTTTACTTCTCCTGATATGAACACTGAGTCTTTTAAAATTTCCACTAAATGTTTACCAGTATCTAGTCTATTAACTAAGACCAATGTGTTTCCACTTTGTGATATACCTTGTACCATATTGGCAATATATCTAACTCTATCTTTGTCTGTTACCAAATATTTGTTTTCTTCTGCATAGGTTTTAAATTCTAGCAAATCGATTAGTTGAGCAACATTAACGTGACAATTGCTCAACACTCCTGTTTCTTGGAGTTCATATGCACTTACACGGTTAATCAATGGTCCTATACTGGCAAAAATTGCTTGATTTTCATAATCTTCTTTAGGAACCGTGCCTGTTAGTCCCCAACGTATCGGAGCATTAGAAAGATTCTGAGTTAATAGTTTTTTTAGCACTGCGGCCTTAGCCATATGTACTTCGTCCACGATCACTGTGGTAATATTTGATAAAAATTGATCAAGTAATTCCGCATCTTTCAAGCTATCTTTGCTTTTTTTATCTAGTATGTTAAGACTTTGCCAAGTGCATATTGTATGTGTTCTAGCTAATTCTTTACGATCCCCGTAATAGACACCAACATCTAATTTACAGTTGCGAAAGTCTTCTTCTGTTTGTTCTACTAGACTTTTATTTGGTACAATAGTAATTGTTCTTCCGTAAGGTTCGCACAATTTACTCAGAGTAGCAGTTGTTATTGTTTTACCAAATCCAGTTGCGATTTCTTGTAGACATTGTGGATTAGAAAGAAATTTATTAATAACTTCTACTTGATCTTCACGTAATCTTATAGGCTGGCCTTGATAGATATGTCCTTCAGGCCAAGTTTGATCTTTCCAGTAATCTGTAGTAATTTTTTCAAACTGAATATCAAAGGTATTTCTATGATCTTCAATCTCAGCAATATCAACATTAGATTTTTCCAATATATCTATTATTTTAGGTAGTTGATGTAGATATCCTGTACCTCCTAGGCCAAATAAGGTCAAGCTGCCATCCCATCTTCCAAGTTTATAAGCTGGTCGATATCTGGCAGTAGGATCGAGATACTTAAATGTATTTGATAATTTTTTACGTACTTCTAAGGAGAGACCTTCTATTTTTAGATTAACCTCATCTCTTATAATTAGTTTACATGATGGCATCATTAGTTCCTGATATAGAACCAATAATAGGTTCTATTGTATTATAATAAATTTGTAAATCTACAGAACTACACCACTTGCTAGTTTTGCTTGATGTAAAGCTATTAGTATAACTGACTACACTGTTAGGGTACCAATCACTGCGTAGAATAAACTTGGGTAATTGATTATTAGCAATAGCAACAATTAAGGAATTTTTATCTAAACGTTGATTTAAATTATGTTCTGTGATATATTTGTTAAACATTATATTAGTATCTTTATTATTGTCAAATCTAAAGTATACTCTAATTTTTTCTTTATCTAACAAAGAATTTACTGCTATATTTAAATTTTTGATAGCCTCTAATGAGCTTAAACTATTATGACCGTCTAAAATCATTAATAATGGAAATCTTTTTAGATCACACAATGACTTTAAAATATTTTCAATTGTCTGATCCTGAGGTGAAATCCATATTTTAGCTTTTAATCTGTTAGCAAGCTTAAAAGTCAAAGACATATCAGTATTTTCGAAATTATAGCGATATTGATATTTTATTCTTCTATCCAACAACAATAGTTGATTATCTATATTATCTCCTAGTTCCTGTTTTAAACAATTTAGAATAATAGGATTTAAGATACAGTCTATTTCATTTACAGAAAAAGATTTGTTTATGATATTATTAATTTGATTATAAAAATCAACTAAAGATTCTGAAATTTCAAACTTGTAGGGCCTTAATTTATCTAAGACTAATTTTATATTTTTTTCTGTAAAAGGAATGGAGAAAAGTCTATTAGATTTGTTTATAACATTACCTTGAATTGATTTAGTTAATTCTGTAAAACTGTTTTGGATACGACTATTATGTGTAAATTCAACAAAAAAATAATTCAATTCATTCTGTTTAGTATAGATTTTTTTGACTACCTGAAGAACTCTAAATGACTTAGACCATAATGGATTCTTAATGAGATCAAAGTCTTTGCCCAAGAAATTTAAAAATATGTTTTGATTTTCAATCATAATCTTTAGTAGCAAATTTCCTTGATTTTTGGTGAAAAAATTGCCACCTGTAACTTGCTTATGTAGACTAATTAAAATTTTCTTATCTCTGATAGGAATGTCAACATTTTCAAGAAACTGATTTTTTTGTACTAAATCTATGAATAATTGATCTATAGTGTTCATGCTATTATTTTACACAAACTTGACAGAAATGTCAAGTTTTTACAATAAATTATCCAAAGGGTTTCCTTGAGAAATTTCTTCTAAAGTCCATTCGCAATGACAGATTTTTAATAACCATTCATTTTTGTCAACACTTTCAGGATTTTCTAAATTTTCTAAATTTTTGATAGAAATTGGGTATGCGAGGCTGTCTTTTGAGGTATAAACAGGTATATTAGACAAGGCTGCTTGTATAGCAGTATTACCTAAAAGATTTAAAACTATATGTGCTCTAGCAAAGTCTTCTATATGATCAAAGTCATCATAGGTTCCTGCTATTTTTTGAGGTATTCTTATTTCTGCCCCGATTCTTGGCAAGAATTTACACCATTCGAAGTCTCTAGGATGTGGTCTAAAAATAATTTTTCGATCAGTGTGTTTTTTTACTTCTTGTATGACATTTTCTAGCCATGTTTCTGGTTTTAGATTTTTGTTCCATTGTTGACTTTTAGAATGTTGTCCACAAATAAGCACATTTTCACCAAAATTATAGAGATTTTTTAGCTCAATACCTAATTTCCTTGGTCTATCTAAATCATAGTTTTCTTTATGATAAAAAAATCCTAAATTATTAATATGTCCAAGACCTACTCGCCAAGTTTTACCCCTTAATAGACCACCCACTTCTAAAATTATAAGTTTTTTTCCCTGTTTTTTAGCTAAATCCCATATTTCTTTGTTAGCTGACATTCGGCCGTTCCATAGTACCGACCATATTACAAAAACGTCAGCAGTTAAGTCATGTTCGACCACTTCATGGCCTAAACTTATAGCACCAAGACCAAAGGCCTTAAATACAGGACCACTATTTAGAGCTCCGAATCGAGGAAAAATTGACACTTTCATGATGTTGATAAGTAATAATAGTATTTAATGGTGGATAGATGTCAAAATATACAGTTGTCACAACTTTTAATGCCAAAGGCTATGATCAATATGCTCAAAAATTTCTAAGGACCTTTGATGAAACTTGGCCTAAGGATGTAAACATATGTGTATATACAGAAAATTGTGAAATTTCAGAAAATTTCACAAATCTAAAAGTAATAGATCTACATCAAGCTAGTGCTGATCTTCTAAGATTCAAAATGACTTGGAAAAATGTACCTAAGGCTAATGGAGATGTTACAGATGACCCAATACGATCAAAAAGGGGTGATGCCGGTAAGGGATTTAAATGGGATGCTATACGATTTAGTCACAAAGTCTATAGTATTTTTCATTGTGCTGATAACATCAGTTCTGAAATATTAATTTGGATGGATGCTGACATGATTTGTCATAGCAAAATCACTTTAGAACAGATAAGTCATCTTATACCTATGAATGTAGATATTTGTTATTTAGGTCGTGAGGGCAAATATTCAGAATGTGGTTTATATTCTATGAATTTAGCCAGTAAAATGACTTTAGATTTCCTAAAAGAATTTAAACGTATGTATGACCAAGCTGAACAAGGAATTTTTCTTCTAGACGAGTGGCATGACAGTTTTGTTTTTGATGAAGTAATGAAAAAATTTCCTCATTTAAGAAAACATAACTGGAGCGCACATTTATCAGACCTTAGACCAACAAAAAGACATTCAAAAGGCGAAGGGCATCCTTTAATAAATTGCGATTGGGGGAAATATCTTGACCATCTTAAAGGATCACGTAAAAATACTGGTAAAAGTCTGCCAACAGATTTAATTATTTCTAGAAATGAAAAATATTGGCAATGAAACAGCATTTTGGTCTTTATTTTCCTGAGTACGACACGCATTTTCCAAGAATGTTAGAAAAAAGTCTCAATAAAGACAATGTCCTAAGATATCAATGGCGTCAACGTGATCATGCCATAAACATTTGCCATAATAAACGTATCTGTATTGATATTGGAGCTAATGTAGGACTCTGGAGTTGTGATTTAGTCTATAAGTTTGAACAGGTTATAGCTTTTGAGCCTGTAGAAGAATTTAGAGAATGTTTTAGGCGCAATGTGAAGAAAAATAACTATATTATACATCCTGTGGCCTTAGGAAAAACAGAATCATTTATCAATATGAATATAACCGAAGGAAATACCGGGCATAGTCATGTTGATCTCTCAAGTTTAGGTCAAGGTAACATACCTTTACGTACTTTAGATAGTTTTAATTTACTTAATGTAGATTTGATAAAAATAGACGTAGAAGGCTATGAAGAAGAAATTTTATTAGGTGCTATGAATACAATAAAAATTAATAAACCTGTTCTAGTAGTTGAGCAGCAACATCATGAATATAAAAACGACATGATTAATAAGCCTGCTATTAAGATTTTAGAAAGTTGGGGTTATATGGTACAAGCACAGTATAATAAAGATTGGATTTTACAATGTCAAATTTAAAAATAAGATTTTTTAGTGATAGTTTTAAAAGTAAACGGGCAAGCCATCGTCTAAGAGGTGATGTTGTTAGTCAAGCTCTTAGAGAATTAGGGTATGATGCTAAGGTAGTAAGAGATTTTTCAGATGTTGACTCAAATACTATTGTAATTTTTCTCAAAAGAAGTTTACCTCCTTCTATTCAACGTGCTAAAGATCTGGGTGCTAAAACTGTCTATGATTTATGTGAAAATAAGTTTGATGAAAAAGAAGAATATGGTCCTAATTGCGCTCTAGTAGATGTAGTCAGCGTAAACAGTGAACAAATGGCTATTAGCACTAAGAATTACAGTGGAAAAGACAGCATATTAATGCCAGATCCTTTCGAAAGGCCAATTTTAGCTCCTAGATTTCGTCCTGGTAAAACTTTAAACATTTTGTGGTTTGGGTCTCAGTCTAGTTTTAAATTTTTACCCCTAATCGAAGTTTGGCAACGTTTAGAAAAAGAAATAGGAAATTATACCTATCACATGATTATGTCAAAA
>Ga0214923_10004262_pt1 | contig 17386 bp, 10 predicted proteins | sample LL1510_MetaG_FD_177993 | JGI IMG/M metagenome (GOLD analysis project Ga0214923, IMG submission 177993) | Freshwater microbial communities from Lake Lanier, Atlanta, Georgia, United States - LL-1510 | ecosystem: Environmental > Aquatic > Freshwater > Lake | place: USA: Georgia | collected... | reverse complement strand
CATCTTTTTCCAAGAACACAAAAATGCTTTTTGGAGAAATATAAGAAACATTGCAGTTTAATTGTTTGCTATAATAAGCGGAGGCGGGGGCACGGGAGGCGGTGGTGGTGGCGGTGGTGGTGGTGGCAATATCCTTTGAAGGATATAGGAACCAATAGAGTTTCTTGACCTGATACAGTTTTCCGATCTTCATGCTTTTAGCTTACCAGATTGGTTATGAAAAATCAAGGAATATTTTGTTATTTTTTCGCTTCTAAAAGCCTTGTAAATCCTTCAATAACAGCGTCACTCCAAAACTGATAATCATAATCCTTTAGCTTATTCTCTTTTAACCACTTCCTTGTTGCGGTAGCCTTGGCAATAACCTTGCGATCAGTTAACTTGTCGGCACGCTTTACTTCCACAATAACCTTTTTGCCGGTTTTATAAAGCACGATGAAGTCGGGGGTATAGGTTCGATACCTTCCAGCTATTGCATATCGAATGTTAATGCTCTCATATTCGTAGGAAAGCACATCTGGATTCTGATCTAGGTAGAGTGCGACTGTGTATTCCCACCCTGATCTATATTTGATTGGGGTTGGGCATTTAGGAGAGTGATGAATGCCTGTCTTATAGTGGCTCTTACGCTTGCGTTTTCTTTTGGTTGTTGGTTTCTTTATGGGAGGCATAATGTAAGTGTGGAAGATAACCAATAGAAAGGAATGGAAGGGACAGATAAATAGTTACATCAACTCAATAATCAATTTTTATGACAAATTTCAGACGATCTGAACTACGTTTTAAAACGGGTGCTGCAAGTTTTGTGCGAGCAATAACATTGAGATTATCATCATGCAAATATAGGTCGGTGATATAAACGTAACGTTTATCAAAATCGCTAGCATTATTGCTTGCTTGCAAGTCACGGTTCCAATTTGGGTTACTGGAGCTTACAAGTTCAAGAGGGTTGGCATACAAATCAGCTTTCATAACATGGATGTTACGTTCACCATTAAAGGTGCATTCAAATCCGTTTTCACCAAACCAATAAAGGCTTGGATTTTTGATTAAAACAATACCATTATCGTAGAAGATATTACCAACGCAATTACTCAATGCTTGTGATCCAGAACAATCAGCACGATAAAGACTCCCGAAGCCATCATCTTTCAACGTCATACCAATCTTGCCAAAACTGTTTGAAATATTGTTGTCTGTGATGGTGAATGTACCAGGAGCTATCTTGTTGCCATAAAACAAGTTTGATATATCAAAGATAACAACTTGAAGAGAATTGTTTTCTTGTGTTCTTTGCAGGATGGTTGGAGTTCTTTGTGGATTGAGTGTTCCAAGAGAACTTGTAGTATCAAAGCCAGACAAAGCAGCTATGATACTTGTTGGATTTAAATCTGTATTAAGTATACCTGTACCGCTTGTTGGAGATACAAGATCATAGATACTGTCAATCGGATACATATTTCTTAATGTTATTAAGTTGAATGCTTGTTGACCTTTGTCGGTAACAAACGAACTTGTGTTAAGAGTTTTAAGCATTTCATAATAGGTTGGTGTAAAGCTGCCATTGTCATTTGGCATAACTGTCAAGCTAGCTTTACGAACCGAGCCTGTATTATACAAGAACTGGTTTGCTGTAAGTTGTTCTGTGTTACCAACAAGCGCACTACCTGTTAGGCGAATAAGTCTTGGATAGTTTCCTGTTACAAAATCTCTTACATGGTTTTCAAGGTTGATATAATGTCCACCTGTATCAAAACTCATATCAACGTTGAATGGATGTTCTGTTGTTCCATTAATGCATTGAAATGGATGCACCAATACTCCACCTAGTCCAGAAGCTGTGCTAACGCTTCTAAAAGGCGATTCTTTTGTGAAGTGGGGTGGTAGGTAGAACAACAAGTTTGGATCGCCTAATGGGGCACTGGATAGGCTTCTTGAAGCTATTTCATCTTGCCCAAGATACTTGTTATAGATTTTCAATTCATGCACTTCGGCGTTGAGGGGATGTGTTAAATTATATGAATTTGGTTCGTCTTGGGTAGCACTTGTTATGAAATTTGAACCAGTGACAGGGACACCAAATCTTGTTTTGGCTATATCAGAAAAGAAATAAGCTGCCTGACCGTTTTCTGGACATTCCAAAAAGTTTCCTACAGTTAGGATGCATGGATTTAAAATCAACGTTTGTTCTTTTGGAGCAACACTTGCTGATGGGATATAAAAGGTTCCAGCTTCAATACCATCAACCATAAAAGAACCACTACCAAAGTTATAACTGTTTGTTCCCCAACGAACAGTTACATGTTGCCATGTGTTTCTTAATAATGAGTTGTCATTAGAAACGAAACAAAGTCCTGTTGGACTTGCTGGGTTGATTGCAGACGGTAATGTTTTTGCTGAACTGCTTAGTTGCAATAACAATCTATAACCATCAACCAAACCATTTGTGTCTTTACTAGAGCCTGTAATCAAACTTAAAGCATATGCCCCAGACATATGAAATAATGTTCCAGCTTTAAACTGAGAAGTTTCTGTGTCTGTGGTATATCTTGGATTGATCCAAAAATCAAACGTGAACGCTCCACTTGGAATATAACTTGAAGATACAATAGTTCCAGCACCGTTCAAAGAAGCGGAAGCTGGATATAGCAATGCTGAACCTGTTGGATTATTGCTCGAAGTAAAGAAGTTTAACGAATGATAATTGGTATATGCAAAGTTATAGTTTGTTCCAAACAAGCTGTAGTAAGGCATGAGAACGTTTGTTGTTATAAACTTTCTTGTCATGTCTAGGTTTAAGTTAACACCGGGAGTAAATCTAACAACTTCTTGTTTTTGTGAGTTTCTTGGATTTTGTGGTTGGTTTTTTACAACCGACAAATATTCATTCATTCTTTGATTTAGCTGTGCAGGTGTTGTTGAAAGCTTTGCAAAACTCAGTACGTCATCAATGTCATTGATTTGATGGAATGAGCCTGTGGGAGCACCAGAAACGGCATTCCAGTTAACATAGTAGTCTTTTATAGCGTTCGAACGTCTTGGATAAACGTAAGCTGCACCGGTTAAACCTGTGCTACTTGACACAAAGGTTGTGCTTGGGACAGTTTGGATTGAGAAGAACTCAATATCGCCGGGTTCAAAACGTTGGATAGACATAATTATTTGATTTGCTTTCTGCTAACTTAAATACTCTCAATGATATTTTCTAGTTTGTTTTCTTTCAATAACGCATGAAGTCTTGGAGCTAATATCGTTGCAACAAGTTCAGAAAGATTCGCACCCTCCTTCACTTGCCTCGACACTTCCTCAATCCCAGAATTATCAAGCATTGTGTGAAGAATCTCATGCATCAATGTTTCTTCTCTTACATCCTTTGCCATCGATCCATTTACAACAATCTTGCTTTGATAATAGTCTGTGAAACCACAAACTTCTGAGGCATCTCTGCCTGTCATAGCTTCAATCTGTTCTTCAGACCATTGCTGAATCGAATAACAACGTGTTCCAACTTTCAAATTCATGTTCTTCCTAGCTCCTTCTTCAAATCCGAGAGAGAAAACAATATTCCAAGTTTTGTTTCGTATTCTTTTATTTCTTTTGCGGTAAAGATTGAATAGCAGAAGTTGTTCTCTTCACAGTATTTCAAAGCGGCTTCTGTTTTTTGATTCGTTGATTTTTCGCTCAAAAATTGTGTACCTTTTGTTTCAAGAAGCGTTTTGTTGCCGTTTGCGTAAGTCACTAAAAAATCTGGGATGTATCTTTTGTTTTGTTCATACAGAATCGAAAAAGGTTCATATTGATAAGAAACGATTGTGGGATCATTGTCCAAACAAACCATTATTCTTTTTTCTAAAGAGGATTTAAATAACATTTTACCGGCTTTGCTACTTTCATGGAAACCTCTGACATAGCGTGTGTGTTTTGCGCTTTGTAGGTTCATCATCCTTTTAACGGAGGCTTTCGAATATCGATCTAGTTGTTCTTGAGTTCTTTGCTCTGGTGTTTTGCCATAGTTCGGATTATTTTTTCCTTTGTTACTTCTAAAACCTTTTGCAAAATGTTGCTTATGAGTTTCAGATACTTTTTTTGCCATTTCGGCAACTTTTTCATCAGTTGCTGCTGTCTTTCCTTTTGTCCACGGCTCATAACCTTGCGGCATCTCTGGGTGCTTGCCGTAAAAATGATGGTTTTCTCCAGATTTTGCACATGACCTTGAACAAAATCTAGAAGTTTGCCAATGACTAGACCCAACCTTATACTCTTTCCCACAAGCTTCACAAGTTTTTGTTGACGGGACTTTTCTACATTCCCATGAACAATAGTTTTCCTTGTTTACAGCAGAAGCTCTACGCTCAAACTCTTTACCACACCGATTACAGTTGATCTTTATAGAGTTCTTTCTGGATAATCCAGCAACTTTTCCATGACACTTGTGACCGCAATATTCTTGTTTTTTATGCGAAGGAACATATTTCTCTTCGCAACCAACACAAGACCTTTCAACTTTCCACGTTTCTGCTATCGCAACAAAATAGCACTTTTTGGAGCAATAAACTTTGTCTGGTTTGCGGTGTTGGAAAGGAGTATCGCAGGTTTTACAAACATAATCATACATCTTCATTGGCTAATGCCTCTAAAGATATATATTGATTCAACTTTAAAAGTTTGTTTAAGAATGCAAAAGTTGACAACTACATTTCATTTTTTGTTAGTTTTTAAGGTAAAACGTTGTTTACGAGCGTAGTCCAAACGTACTTTTACAGTATATTCCCTTTGATAGTTTTTCAAAATTGGCCTTGAGGTCTTTGCTACAGCCAATAGGTTGTTGTCAGCGTCATACAAGCCAATACTTGTGATGAATGCAAAGCTACGTTGAATGTCTTCTTGACCGGGATCAATCACAACAATACGTCCATCGTTGTCAGTATATGTTGGGTTGCTTGAGTAGTTGAATCTATCTGCTGAGAACTTACAGAAGTAAACGCTGGAGTTGATGTTTGTTTGGTTTTGAAAAGCCATAACAGTTGCATCACTGCCAGTTAAACGTGTTGAGCATAAGTGATCAAGAATATCGTCAACAGAAGCTCTGTAAAACAAGCTTCCTGTGCTTCCATAAAGAGAACTTGAAAGAAGTGAGCCTACAAATGGTTCTGTAAGAGTTGTTACGCTTTCGATTGTTCCTGTGATGCTTTGTGTTACATTGAACACACGAGAAGAATCAAGAACAATGATACCTTGATCATGCCAAATAAGACCAACAGTGTTTGTTGTTGCTGTGTCTACAAGAGTACCAACGGAGCCACCTGGGAATCCATAGTTTACGTTGGTTGCTGAACCAAGATCTGTGTAAATATTTTCTGCTGTGCCGGGAGTTGCAAGATCACTTAATGTTGCATTTGATCCGCTATAAAACATACGAAGGGCATATGTTTCACGTTTTAGTTGATCTCTGGAGAACAGACGTTTAAAGGTAAAGAACACAGCTTCTTTGATTGTTTTTCCAACAACGCTGGTACCATTATAACTTCCAGAAATAAAAGTAAATGCTTGTGAATCGTCACCAAGAAGTTGTTGAGCAAAGGTACGATATAGATCGATCTTTTCACGCATCATCAATGATTTGCTAGAGAAGTAATATTGATCATTTACCGCATCAAAAGATGTTGTTGTTTCTTGTACCAGTAATGAGCTTGTATGAATTCCAATTGTAACATCGAATACAGGGTTAGCTGTTTGCAATGAATAATCTTGATCGAACACGGTTTGAAAAAGAGAAGAAGTAACACCGGGACCAGTACCAGAACCAGTTACCCAAACTTGATATTTTCTTCTTGTAACAGAAGAAGAAACGTCGTTGCCGATAACGTCAATGAGTTGTTCTAAAACGTCACTTTGAGTACGTTTGTCGGTTTGAGCGTTGAAAAATTCAAAAGTAGCCATTTTGTGTTATTCCTTTATTTCACTTTGAGATGGAAGCAACGAACTCTTTGACTGCTCCGCTGCTCATACCTGTTACTCTAACAACCGATCTAATGTTGTTTTTGTTGCTTGGTTGGCCGTAAATAAGAAACTGAGCATTTGTAATAGCTTTTGCTGTAATTGGGATATTAACAGTTGCACCACCTTGAGAACTTGGAGCACCGTTTCTGGTAAGCACATACGTTGCCATACGGTTACGATCAATCACAGGCGTACTTCCAGCAATAAACAAGAATCGATCATCACACATAACCAAGAACTGGTTGTCAACGAGTTCTTGAGGAACAGTTTCTCCACCGGTAAGTGTTTGTTGAATGGTAACGCTTTGTTGTTGTGGAGAAGTTGAAGTTGTGCTATTAACACCAAGAGCAAGCGTATCCCCAGTTAAACCACCTGTTGCTGAAAGAGATAGCAAAGGCATTGTGTAACGGTTTGGATCTGGAAGAGAAACCAATGGGTGAACAAGAGCCAACTTATTGTTGGTGATGGCTTCAAAAACAGGTGTATTCTTTTCAATCTTTTCTTGACCCACTGTACGTCCATATCGTTTAATCATGCCATAATCAACTTCATCATCTCCAGCAGCAAACTTGATAACATTAAAGGTACCTTGCGCTAACTTTTGACGACCTAAATCAGTTAATACGGCATCTACGATTATATTGTTTGTATCTTGTTGAAGGAATCCCACTTTATTTTGTCCTTTTGTAGTAATCCTATCTATATATATATAGGTAGCTAAGAGGTAAATAGAACCATGAAAAAAATCTCATACGAAGAAGCAAAGAAAAGATTTGAGGCACAAGGTAGAATTGATCTTGAACTTGTTGAAGAAAAGTATGTTTCTTGGAAAGAAAACGCATTGTTTTTCGATAAAGTGTATAATGAGTATTTTATATCTATTCCAAAAAATGTTTATGTTCAAAGATCATGTCATCCAAAGAGAGCCTTAGAAAATCGTAAGCAAACGAATATTGATAGATATGGGAATGTTTGTTCGTTGCATGGAGTAGATGTGAAAAGTAAAGTAAAACAAACCATGTTTGACAAATATGGAGTGGAGCACGCATGGCATTCTACAGAATTAAGAAAAAAATACGAGCAATCAATTAAAAATCTATATGGGGTTGACAATATATCCCAAGCAGATTCAATCAAAGCAAAGAAAAGAAAAACAACAAGGTCGCATTATGGTGTAGATTATCCAGCACAAAACAAAGAAATATTTGAAAAACAAAAAGCTTCTACAAGAAACTTATATGGAGTAGATCATGCTTTACAGTCAATTATATTTCAAGAAAAAGTCAAACAAACCTTAGAAGAAAAATACAAAGTTCATTCTCCTTTTCAATTGTCAGGTGTAAATGAAAAAGCTCAACAAACTTGTATCGAAAAATATGGTAAACCTTTTTATTCTCAATCAAAAAGCAAAGTTATCGTTGATTCCCAATCAAATCAAACTGTGATTGATTGGTGGAAATCATTGCAATATCCTAAACCTTCTTATAGTCATGTTTGGAATGAGCTTAAAGAAAACAAAACAGTTACACAAAAAAACTTGACAGATATTCTAACAAGGTTTTCACAACATAAAACTTCATTAGAATCTTTTGCAGAATCATTGTTTGCTTCTTCTCACTACAATCAAAAAGCAATCAAAGAGTTGCCATACAAACCTGATTTTAAAATAAACGAAAACTTATTTGTTAACGTTGATGGGTTGTACTGGCATAGCGAAGTGAATAAGTCAAAAAATCATCATTTTGATCTTCGCAAACGTTTTGAAGAATATAATCTTAAATTAATACAGTTTCATGAAGATGAAATCAAAACAAAGCCTGAGATTGTTAAATCGATTGTTGCTAGTAAGTCGGGTAAGATACAAGAAAAAATACATGCAAGAAAAACAACGCTCCGGCTAGTTTCTCAACCAGAAGCAAAAGTTTTTTTAGAAAAAAATCATTTAATGGGAAATATCGCAGCAAAACATATTGGTTTGTTTGATAACAATAAATTGGTTTGTTTGCTTTCATATAAAACGTTTACAGCCAATAACTCATGCCATATAGAGCGTTTTTGTTCGCTTTGCAATGTTGTTGTGGTTGGAGGATTCACAAAACTTTTAAGCGCCTTAGAAAAGCTTGTGAGGGTTAAAGAATACATGTACTGGGTTGATCTTCGATATGGTACTGGTGAGCATTTATTGAATCATGGATTCATTTGGAAAAAAGATACATTAGGTTGGAAATGGACGGATGGTACAAACACATATAATCGATTGCGTTGCAGAGCAAATATGGACAACAGAAAACTTTCCGAAAAAGAACATGCTGAAGAGCTTGGATGGGAAAGAATATACGACGCTGGCCAAAGACTTTATTGCATGAGCAGAAAACCCACAGGCTCGTCCTGTGAGTAGTTCACGTTAAATCATTTTGATTTCTGTGATCAGTAACTGTTATATCTATAAACTGATCTGTTTGCAAGTCTGTATTAATCAACTGGATTCTGTATTTGTTATCAGGTCCAAAGTTAACAATTTTGATATTGTCTCCATTTTGCTGTGAAAGCTCATAATATTCTGGATTGAAAACAACAGTCATTTGACTGTGCCCTTCATTTTTTATTGTATCCACAAAGGCATCTTTATTTAGATACAGATTTGGATAAGGCTTTGGTGCTCCTGGTGAAGAAACATCAACTCTTTCAATTGTATTTCGTTGCTTATTAAAGCTTATGCCTATTTGATTGCTATAGTTGGATGTAATTCCATGGGCATCAACACAAGCAACGGCATAAATATAATAAGCTTCTCGATCAAAATCTTCATCGATATAACAGGTTGTTGAATATATCGATTGATTTTGTAAGGCATTTTGGTCTACAACAACATTTGCATCAATGTTGGCTTCACCTTTTAGAAACTTAAATAATCCTGCTGATCCTAATGTTGGCTTTTGATAAAATATTCCAAAAGCGTTTTGAAGATCATTAAAATCAAACATTCTCACAAGTTCGAAAGGTAATTGTGCTGGACGAACTTGACCAACATTTTTCCTTCTAAATACTTGAAAATATTTAACATGACGACGAATTTCAATAGGAAAATTCCAGGTAAGAATTGGTTTCTTTAACCCGTAATCCCAGCGAATGAAAAAGTCTGTTGGAGGCTCTGGTGGAGTTAGATCTTCACACGTTATAATTGTTCTTGTTTGTTTGCTGCCAACCAAAAACGTTGAAATTACATTAACTCTTTGTTCTGCATTGAATGTTAAAGTTTGCAGTAACGTTACAACTTTGATAAAGTAAACGTATTGTTGATTGTAAAGAACTTGAGTATCAAAAAATTCCGTTGTATTTGGATCTTCGATATAAAATGTTGTTTTTTCTACTAATAATCCAGTTGATGATCTCCTAAATCTATCGATAACATATCCAGTTGTTTGAAATACTAAACCAAAATTGTTATTCTGCTCTGCAACAATGGTTTTAATCGGATTGTCTAAAGACAAATCATATTGAGAACCGTTAAATCGATTTGCGAAATTTTTTATAGCATATTGATTTTCAAAGACTTTCGACAATCCTTCAGTCAGACTTGGTGTAATATCAATCAAAGAATCATTTGTGATTTTTTCATGTAACAGTGTGCCAAATACTTTGTTTGCTATAGGTGCAGTTGTTGTGATTGTTTCGAAGTTACTGGCAGGATCAACAGCAGTTGTGTTAGTTGCGTTAGAATAACCGTAGTTCAAATAACGATTTAGAAACTCTTCATTTACACTTTCGGGTGTAGTTTCGTGCAAAGCTCTTATAGCATCATTTAAACCAGCATTAATACGGTTGTAATTGATTTGTTCATATAAGCGACTAAGCAAATATTGACGTTGAGTTACAAAACTTGATTCTTGTTGGTTAAAAGAATCAAAATATGCAAGAGATAAATCTTCTTCATCTAAAATTTTGCCTGCATTTTCTTTTATCGATACGTCAACTAAATCTTTACGATCAACATCTCCAGAAGATATATTAACCTTATTCCAAGTTAAACGAACATATCTTGGAACGTTTCTAGAAAATTCTACCGTATTCGGTCTTGCATTTGTTGCAATGTTACTATTAATCAGTTCGTCTGGAGTATAAAAGTTATAATTGAACGTTGCTTCAAATGTTCTGATTTCTGGAACATCCGCTGTTGTAATTGGCAACGACGGTAATGATTCACCAACGATAACGGTCATTGAATGATCTCCACATTTGTAAAGTATGAATCAAGAACAAGATCATCAGAAGTTTTATAAGTTTCGCCATTAGATTGATACAATCGACCTTCGTTTGTTAGCTGTTGTAACAAATCGTTTCCTTGTTGGTTTTGACTCATTGCGTTTGTATCAATCGCAAATTTATCTATATCAAACATAATGTTATATGTTCGATCATATTGTTTTTGTCGAAACACAGTTTTTGTTATATCATTGCAAAGAGTTAACATCATCTTTGTATCGTCTTGATTGTTTTTAAAAGCGTTTAACAGCTCACGATATTCTGGTGTCATGAACTTGACTTTTGTTAGGTCTGCTGTGCCCAACGGAATCTTTGCCATCTCGTTCGTAAACGTTGTTGTTTCATTTTCTGAATAAGCAATAAACGTTTCTTCGCTTACGTTTAAACCTGTAACCATGTGAAGATACATGTCGAATATAAAGCTTCGATACAAGTTTTCTACGGCTTCAAAGCACAATCTTTGACGTTCTGTTGATACACGATAATAAGGATCAGTTGCAACAAACTGTTGAAAGGTTTTTGCCGTTACTTGATCGAATGGTAGGTATTCGTCAAAGTCGTAAAACTGAAACGTATCTCTTAATGCGTAATAGTTCGATCTAGATATTTCGTTTGTTGTATATGCATCAAATCCTCTGGCAAACAAAGACAAGTCGAACTTGAACTGTTGCGGTTTAAAAATAATGCCGTCATCGTTTTTATCAAGCTTAAAGATCTTTACGTTGATTAAGTCGCTTGTGTTTTCTTGCAACTTACCGTTGTAAACTTCGTTTTTGTTAAGCTTGGCACCCAAAGCTGATCTAACGAAACCATATGGTATACCAACGGTAACGATTTTACGTTTTGAACTACCAACAAACTCTGGTTGAAACAAAGCAGTCTTAACCGCCTCCCAGTTTCTGTCGCTCACAGCCTTACCAGCAGGAAGATAAAAGTCCAACGCTCGGTTGTTTGTTGGGTTGTAGACAGCTTGCTTGTTAACAATCGATTGCAATATGTTTTTTGCTGTTCTTGTTGTGCTTAAACTGTTTACGTTGTTCGTGTTTATCTCGCTAATAATCATTGTTTCATTACCGGACGGTTGTATTATTCCCGAAAATCGTCCGTTTAAAAGTTCAAAGAACTTTAAAATATTGTCAATGATTCTTTCTTCTTCTCTAAGTTTTTGTTGATAGTCAGAAATTATTGAACTACTGTAGTTCATATCCTGCAAAAAGTTATTAATGTTGGTGGATACATCCAATAAAGCTTGAACATTGAAAGTTGCTTGAATATATTGAACTGCTGACAGTTTCGTTGTTTGATCATTAACTAAATTGTAAGTTATGTTTCTTGTGGAAAACTGATCGGCAAGAGATGAAAAGATTTCGAATACAAGCAACACAAAACCAGACAAGGTTAAACCATGGTATCTTGTTGCAGATGAACCATTCAATAAATGATAAGCTTGCTCGTTTGTGCTACAAGCTCTAAATAAGTCATTACACAAATCTAACACATTTTTAAACAAGTTGTCGGTTGATCGTAGCGAATATATCAAGTTAGAAAACTGTTGAATCTGCACTTGTGCAACGTTGTTGTTTGGATTTCTATTTTTTGATGGTGTTGCAGGAGCTTTGCCTCCAAGTTGTGTGGTTTGCTTGTTCCTTGTTTCGGTAGCACTATTGTTGTTAGAAAGTCCTGTTCCTGCTTTGGCATTAGAAGGCGGAAGCGGTAATACGTTATTAAGCACCAACTGTTTAACAATTGCAATCTGGGTATCAATAAGTTTTGGTATATTGTTTTCGGTTAAATTTTCCGAAAAACCTTGTATTTTTTGCTGAGTTAGTTCCGATAGCAGTAAATCTCTAAATTTGTTGGTTTGAGAATAATCTTCTGTTATCGTATTTCTTGTGTCATAAACAGCAATTAATAGTAATAGTTTAAAAACTTCAAACTTAATTTGCGGATTAGAATTACCTAGTAAAACCAAAACAAAGCTTAATATGGTGGTTGCATCATTGTTATTTTGTCGAATAAAATCTTGAGAATGTACATAATATCTCAATATAGACTTAAGCATTTCGTCAGACTTTAAACCAGTCGAGGTATCATCATCAGGACTTAAAAGAAGTTTATTGAAAACATTTCGTGCTTGAGTTATTCTGTTTGAAAAATTTTCACGATAACTGTTATAAGCAGAAAAATCACCATTCAATATTCCATCAGAGAAATAATTTGCTCCTGGCACAAATACTGTTTCTCCATCTCCAGCAACCTGACGAGACTCGAAAGGCAACACAACAGCATTTTGTGTGCTTGTTCTGAGGTATAACAATGTTGATAAGCTATTATTCCCAGTAGGCGAAACAAATATGTCTGATGGTATGCCACCAATAACATTATCAAAAGGATTTCCTTGATTACGAAAACCAAAAAAACCAGCTTCTTGCAAATTATATTTTCCTAAACCCTTTGAAACTCTTAGCTCTTTAGACAAAAGATTAAGTATAAAAACAAAACGATCTTGAGTTTTGTTTGGTAAAACGTTTATAATACCGTTGAAATTTATATAATCTACAATATACTTACTTCTTATCGATTCAGGAGTATAACGTAGATTGTCACCATATGTTAAATCAATACTAATTGAATCTTGTATATTAATTTGTTTGTTTGTTATTGGTGTACTGACATACGAAGATCTAGCAGCGTCCGTAAAATCAGATATAAGGTTAAATGAACATTTTTCCAAGATGCCACTAAGGTCAAACAATAATTGATACAATACTTTTGTATCTGAAAATATGTTGTATGACTGCTCAGAAAACAACATACGTTGAGTTACAAAGTCTCGTAATCCAAGCAAAGGTGTTTGAAAATTATCAACATTATTAAAGTTGTTTTTAATATCTAAAACATTGTTGATTTCTTTGATTTTTTCAATCAATCCATCCAGTGATCTAATGACATTTTTGGATCTAGTTATATCGCCATTAACTCTTGTTGATATTGTGTTTAACGTGTTGTTAAATTCCGATGTTGTTATTGCTCGGTTCAGTAACAAATACTTTCTCAAAGTATCACTAACCAAGCTAGATTTATATAAATCGTCAACATAAAAACCAAAGTTTGAAAAACTACGGTCAAGATATGAATTGTAAATTGGTCTAAAGTTAATGAATGAAATGATTTCGCTACGTAAACTAGAAACATCCAACACAGGCTGTCCATTAACCATTGTGTAGGTATCCAAAGCTAAAGTTTCTTCAACCATATCTTTGCTTGTTAGTAGCTTGACTGGATTAGGTTTTGGCCTAAAGATAACAGGCGGTAAAACAACAGGATTTGGTGTCCCAGTTAATGCTACAATAGGACTAAGAATTGTAGATGTTGTTGTAGCTATAAAGCTTGGTGTAGTCGTTGAAACTGTCAGCATTGCAGGGTTAAAAAAGGGATTTGCTGAAGTTTGTATTGGCTGCGTTGTTGTCATTGTAACAGGAATATTAAGAATTGGAGTAATTGTTACAGGTGCCATTGTAGGAACAGAACTGGGTATGTTAGATGTTGTTACAGACGGAATCAATATGGCTGACTGAGCGGGCTGAATTGCAGTTCGAGCAACTCTTACAGGAGATCCATTACGTGTTGCAGCCATGTTATATCACCACTTCGTTGCTATCATAATCTGGACTTAGATTCAAATTAAAGTATTGCATTGTTATAATGTATTTAAATACCCCTGTATCTGTATACCTGACATTATCAGTAAACAAAAAGTTGTTTTGGGTATTTATGCCATGTGCTTTTCCGATCAAATCTAACTTGCCTGTGCCAATGTTTTTTCTACGAATAATGAAATGACTTATTTGTGTTTGATCACCATTAACACTCCATACCAAATCGATTGTTTTACTGTTAAACACGTATGCTTTCAAGTTATTTATGTTTGGCGGTGGTGGTTTTAAATCTACATTTATATAATTGATACCTGTTATGTCACCAAATTCTAATTGATCTAAACCATATTGAAGAACGAATTCAGATCCACTTTTCTTTGGATTCGTACCTGTTTGCAAGCCATATGGATTGTTCAGATTAAATGGTTTATATGTATATGCTGGCGGAGATATCTTTGAATTAGTTCTTGCGGTAGAAGAACCTGTTAATTCTATTGATTGCAAAAGTGTTGCAGGATTTCTGACATATGTTGTTAGTTCATACAAATATTGCGAATTGCGACTAAGTAAACCAAACTTTGTTGTGCTTTGCAAATATGTGCTATCAATATAACCCATTAAAAACTTGTCATTGCTTTGCAAATCACGAAGTTCTACTTTTGTTACAAGTAAATCTTTGAGACGTTCTCGATTAATATCACCACCATAATATTCAATCAAACCTTGGTTTATAAGAAATTGCTTAACGTTATCTTCTAGTTTATTCGTTATTGCATAAGAAATATTAAATGCAACATCGTAGTATTGAATGCTGCTCCCTGGTGTTTGAACGGTGGTGATAGTTGGTGATGTATAGTTTGTAACAGCATAGTCTTGTGTTTGCGAACGGTAAACAAATTCAACCATCCCAGTCGAATTGTAGCGTTGACCTTTCATATCGATCAATACGCAACGGTATCGATATGCTTTTATTTGGTCTAAGCTTGAATCAAAGTAAGCATAACTTGCATTGCTTCCTTGACCACCAACAAAAAATGTTGTGATCAAGGTTTCTGTATATGGATCAGAAGTTAAATTGGTTTTAAATAATTCAATAAAAGCAATATCATCTGGAATATCAGAAATAATGATATTAAGACCTTGACGATTGTATTCTGTATGCAAACTTACAAACACATTTGCTTTTGCTGCTATTTCGTTTGTGTGAACTTCTACAACTTGACTTGCAAAATCGCTGCTAATGTCAGAGGATGCATTATAACTCAATGCACGAAACAAAAGCAAACCAACATCGTTGTTTTGAATGTTAAAGATACGAGATTCTCCTGCTGGTAAATCAAAACTACCAATCATATCTTGCGTTATCTTTTCTGTTTTTGCGCTTGGATTATATACAGATTTATATATCTTTACTCCAGTGCCATGTGGATCTTTTTGCTTTAAAGATATAGATAAATTACCATCAAATAGTTTTGTTATAGAAAAATCTGGTGGTATAACAGCACGTTGAAAACGTGCCACATTTGTTTTATGTTTAACAAACTTAACGAATTCTTGTACCAAGTTGTTTTCGATATCATAAATCGAAAACATCAAATAAAAATTGCTTATGCCGATAGCTTCTGCTAAAAATGTTTGTTCTGGATGTATGGTGATTATATCACGCTCAGAAACATTGTAAGTTTGCAAACGAGTTGTTTCTGTTGGTTCTGAATTGTTTGTTGTTAACAAACTAGCTGCGATCATCGATTCAATTTTATCTTCTCGATTTTGTCCTTCATAAAAAGCTAAACCGTTGTTTGTTTCATATGCAGTTTTTGTAGAATATATTCTTTTAATAGATTCCGCAGGATCAGTTTTAAACTCGTTCAATAACTCTTTACTAAGTTGTGTAATAGTTCGATCTTCATTTAATGGTTTTTGATCTAATGTATTAACACCATTATAAATTTTGTTCCTTACGTCGTCTTTGGGATAGTCAGTAACAACTGAATATCCAACACCAGTGTTAAAATTTTTAATCAAAGTATTGAAGTCGTAGTCTTGTTGAGCAAGAACGTTATTTCTCGTTGATATAATCGCATTCGTAATTGAAAAAGATCGCTTTTGAATGTTGCTTATTAGCTGTCTTGAGTTTTGATTTAAAATATTCAATGTTGATTGATTTTGATTAAACACACTCAACGGCACCGCATTTTTTGGATTATCTACATACGCACGAATCGATAGCTTTGTTGCAGAGGAGTTTCTTGCTTCAGTTTTACTCACAGATAAACTAAATCTATAGGAGTAATTTGTTAGAGTCACTTCCTCAAGAGAAGCAAAGTCATCATTGGCAGTTAGAACTTGAACGGTGTTTAATTTTACTTCCACAGATTTTAAACCTATTCATATATAGTGATTTGATCAAAACAGAATGGTTTAATCGAGGAAAGGTTTTGCAACTACCCTTGAAAAATAAGACTCATTATGTTTATGAACTTATCGTTACCAGTTGCATCAGTTAAAACTTTACCAACAAAATAAACATGAATTCTTGTTGTTGCTGTTATAAGATCTGGATTTAATGGTGTTGGCACAGCATCTGGAAACAATGGAAGCAAAGGTGAGTTTTTTGGAACAATAAATACTCCGAAATCAACGACATCCAATTTGGTTACTTTGCCGTTTGCCATTTCAAATATTTGACCAATGATTCTGTTTGTTATGGTTGTTTCACTAAAGTAAACAGTTGAGCGTTGCTGCTGAACTCTTTGGGTTGTGGTTCCATTAGCTACAACAATGTTCTGAAACTCGTTTTTTAAATCTTCAAACGTAAGAATACTTCGGTTGCCATTAATAGAACCAGCATAGTTTCCAATAGGTTGCTGGGATGCAACAGAACCATTTTTATTAATAGGAGGCAATAAACTAAAATTGTCAATATGAGAAAGTCTACGATCAAAAAAAAGATTCTCAGTAGCTTCTAGATTTCCAGTTGTTACACCACCAGCTAGTGTGGTATTGTCTGTTATATGAAATGATATGCTGTTATTGTTGATTTTAAACTCATCACGATTGGTATAAAGCAAATCTGGACTTTTCAAAATCATCAATTTACGAAAGTTATTGGTGTTATCTCCAAGAACGGTTGAAGCAACAGAAGCAAACGTTGCCGAGCTTGATAAAATCTCAGGTGTGCCGTTTTCCCATCCCTTTATAAGTTGACCGCTTATAACACGAACAGTACCTTGAGAGCTGGTAAAATAGTTGTTATTTCCGAATACCTTTAAACCACCACTATCATCTGCTTCATATGAAACTTGATCTTGTGGTAAAGGAAAAGCTTCAAAGGTCACAAGAGTTGCAATACTTGAATCTGGTACATTCCCTGTAACATAAGTGTCTAATGGAGAATATACCGCACTAGCGTCAGAAAAAGAATAAAAAGCAGGAATAAAACGACCTGTTCCTAGCTGCCTTCT
>Ga0214923_10004261_pt1 | contig 17393 bp, 18 predicted proteins | sample LL1510_MetaG_FD_177993 | JGI IMG/M metagenome (GOLD analysis project Ga0214923, IMG submission 177993) | Freshwater microbial communities from Lake Lanier, Atlanta, Georgia, United States - LL-1510 | ecosystem: Environmental > Aquatic > Freshwater > Lake | place: USA: Georgia | collected... | reverse complement strand
TTCTTTGGCATGACTGACCTCCTTATAGAGGCCCAGATTGTAACATTCAACCTGGACCAGTTTTACCCGACCAGGTCAGTAACGCATGAAGGGTATCGAGTTTTAAGAAGAAACGAGCGTCGATTTTGCAGGAAAGAAAAAGCCTTAAAGAGGAGGGGGGCTTTAGAAAGTTATCAAGAGCAGGTGAAACTTTCCTACGAAGCTTGGCGAAGTTTGGGAAACCAGAACAGTATGGGCATTTGACCCAGTCCTATTAGCTCTTTCATTCTGGATGCGGGCGCCGTGCTTCGCGGCGGCAATTGGAACAACGACACGAAATCCGGCGTGTTCACAGCTAATCTGAACAACGGACCAACGAATACGAACGACAACATTGGGTTTCGTTGCGTCCTTTTGGACGATGAGACTTGGCCTAGTGGAGCCCATGCGCGATGTGGAAAAAGCCCAAAGGTTTTTCCACCATGGGGGCACTTTTAAATCCAAGGCAATGTGTGGGGTCAGTGTCCTGGGCTTACCTCAAAAGGATCTGAGTATTTGCTTCGATCCTTTTGAGGGGTCCGAAAAACCGTACTTATTCCACTGAGCCGCTCGATAATAACTTTAAAATTGACACGCGAAAAAGGCGGTCCTAGCCTGGATTTTAAGTTAGAGGTATTTATGATGAGAATTTTAGAGTGGCTCGGTGGAGTGATGTTCCTGATAGCCCTATTGGATTTTGTACCCAGTCCTAAGAAAGCGATTCAAAGTATCGATTCTGTCCTGAAGTCGAATCCGGTCCATATCAGACGCTAAACACTAAAGGCGCCACGCAGGCATTTTCGGTAGGATCTCACGAATCCAGGGAGTGTGGGTCACCACTGTCTTATCAAACCCAGTCGTTAGGCTAATTTGAGAAAACCCCTGTTCTGAAATGTCTCTGGCGACATATTCCCCTCGGATAGGCCCGCCTAGATCGGAATCAATATAGATAGAAATATTCTTGGGAAGTTCCTTCGAAACTTTGAAGAACTCCAAAGGTGAAGAAAAAGTGAGCAAAGCGATTCCATCATTGTATATTGCCTGAGAACACTTAAGTATGTTATATATGGCATAGGTGGCGTATATAGCAATGAGGTGTTCTATGTTAAGAAAAACCACAGTTTACCTGTCCGATGAGGACATGCTGCTTCTGCGGAAGATGGCAAATATCAGAAATGTTACGGTGGCCGAGGCCATCAGGCTATCAATCAAAGATTCATGCAAGCCGCGTGACAAAGAAGAGAAGCAGGTTTGGGACAGCCTGGATAAGATTTGGGCGAAGACAGCGGCTATCAATCCATCCAAGATTGAGAAAGCCGTCGGCAAAGCAATGAGAGAGGTCCGCAGTGGAAGAAAAGGCCGTAGTCGTTCTTGATACCAATGTGTTTGTCAGCGGTCTCCTTTCACCAGCAGGAGCGCCAGGACTTATTTTGCGCCGGTTCCGCCAGCTGGATTTTGAGATTGCCACCAGCAAAGAGCAAATCAGAGAAATTCAGTTGGTGTTGAAGAGACCATCCCTGGTTAAGGCTATACCTCCCGGCACAGCTAAAGAGGCCCTGAGGTTTCTGCTATCATTCAAAAAGTTGGCCACTATCCTCAACCCACCAAAGCTTGATTGGAAGTTCAAAGACCGTGGCGATCATTTCTTGCTGGACCTTGTTGCTCATGTTGATGCTGATTTCCTGGTAACCGGTGACAAAGCGCTATTAGCGTTGAAGCTCGTGCAATCTTGCTCAGTGGTGTCACCGGTGGAATTTCTGGCCTCCTTGTAACATTTTACAAACGCCTTACCATTTCTGGATGCCATGAATTCACCCTCACTTGAATTTTTCACAAGTGAAAGCGCTTCTTTCTCACACCGAGGATAAGAAGTATGGGTTAGCCATTTGGATCCAAATTTATTTGGGTTTACGAGTAGGAGAACTCATCGCTCTTAGATGGGAAGACATCGACCTCGAAACAGGGCGAATCCATATTCGCCGCACTTACGTAACCAAGACCGGACTCTTTCGGGAGTATCCGAAAGGGGGGAAGCACCACAGCCACTCTATTCCAGTAGAGTTGGTTGAAAAGCTGAGTGCTGCCAAAAAAGAGGCTACCAGCCCTATGGTAGTCACTTCGCCTCACAGCAATAGGCTTCCCTACAAATGGTACGTTAAGTATCTTAAAGAGTACTGTTCTGAACTCGCACTTCCTCAAATCGCAACACATGGTTTGAGGCATTCGACATCAGAACTCTACATTCATCATGGGGCCACTCGTGATGATTTGAGGAAACTTTTTGCCCATTCAGCAGCTCATGTGACCGATCGATATATCCACGATCGGGGCACAAATCTCGATCGAGTTGCTCATGTTATCCGGTTATTCCCGGACAAAAGTGTCCAAAAAGTGTCCATATTTCAGTAGACCCAGTTCACACCTTTTCTAGAAAAACCCTGTAAGTTATTGAAATTATTGATGGTGGAGGGGGAAGGATTCGAACCTTCGAAGGCAGAGCCGTCAGATTTACAGTCTGATCCCTTTGACCGCTCGGGAACCCCTCCACATTGTGAAAGACCTATTTACGAACTGGAGCCGGCGATGGGACTCGAACCCGCGACCTACTGATTACAAATCAGTTGCTCTACCAACTGAGCTACGCCGGCTAACTGCTCGCTCGCAAAAGAGAATTTTTACCTTGTCTGGGGGAACCGGGTCAATCGACTTGATTGTGAAAAACGAAAAAGGAGTTTTCACGGTTTAGTGGGATAAGTGAGGCAAGTGCCGTGAATCAATTCCTTAAACGGAAAAAGAGCTCTAAAAAACCTTACCTAAAAGTTTAACAGTTCTTTATAAGTTGCTGGATATGCTTACGAAAATAGCCGGTTGGTGCAACCTCTCCTAAAAACCTAGGCACTTGATAAAGCAATCAACAACTGGGTTCGGATTCAGGCAACCTTGGCACAGTTGGTGCTCCTTTCAATTTCTGGGGTTCGGTTACGTTGGGGGGTTCCATGAATGCACAAGTCATGCGGGGACTTGTCACTTCGGTGACAAGGGTTTCTCCTACGCTTTCAAAGATACAAGTTCGACTTTCTCAAGGGCTTAAATATTTTCCGGGACAATCGATTTGGATTAGTCCTCTCTCAGAACGTCTGATGAGCGGTGGGCTAACTGGATTTTATCATCTAAGCGGGTGCCCCGATACAGCCCTTCGGACCAACCAGTATGAGTTTTTAGCAGAAACAAATCCCATTTTAGGACTCATTCGAGGTTTGGGAAATGTTAGGGTGGGAGACTTTTTAAAAGTCGAAGGACCGATTGGTTCTTTCTGGCCTCTGAGCGCTCGTCCTGAGGAAAATATTATTTGGATTGCTTCACCGGCAAAGCTGGGGCCTTTCCTAGCTTGTGTGCAATCTAAAAACTTTCAACGAGTTCGTCCTAAAAAAATCGTTCTTCTCATGGAAATGTCGTCGAAGGAACAGTTTTCCTTCCGCGAGATCTTTGAATCACAGGGGGTAAAAGTCGTTCTGTGGGGAGAAGTGAATGAGCTTTTGAGAAATGATTGGGTGAGATTAGATTTTAAAAACTCGCGATTTTTTATTTCAGCTGAAAAGCCACTTTTACGGGACTTGTGGAGTACGCTCGTGAATGAAAAACAAGTCGCTAATCGGCAGGTTCTTTACGAAGAGAGATTGCTCACTCAGGCACGCGAGAACTCAAACATTAAAATCGCTCCCGCTGCACTGACGTTGAGGGATTGAACTTTGCCCCTCAGGGGTATTTCCGTCAGCCAATCACAAGTGGAAAGGGTGGATGGCTTGAGTCCTTCAAGTTCGGTACCAAGAACGAGTACAATTTTGTCGAAGCGAGGAGTGTCCTTTAGAGGTTTAGAACCTTCTCCCAGCGCCGCACCCACAATCCAAAACTCTTCTTCTTTTAGTTTGCGTAAAGCTTCATTGAGATTGGTGACTTGAAGAATGGGAATCGTCTCAACGGCTCCGACCGAAGCATGATAGGCTCCGGGAGTAATTGCAGCACTACGATCTTTTGGGATAATCACGCCACGAACCCCCAACGCTTCCGCGGTTCTACAGAGGGCTCCCAAGTTTTGAGGATCTTGAAGATGGTCTAACGCTAACACCAAAGCTTTGGGGTCATCTTTCAAGCTCTGAACCCAATCAGCCCAATTGGCATACTCAAAGGGTTTGATGTGCGCAATCAGCGGTTCTGTAAAAGGTTCTTTCTTCGTATGCGAGCCAATGGAAAGGCCCAGTTCTCGGGCCAGATTCAAAATCTCTTCGAGCCGAGGCGAAGGTTTTGAAACCGGCTGACAGCTGAGAGAAAGAATCCGCTCAGGTCGGTGTCTTAGAATGTGCTCAATAGCACTCAGGGATTGAACGGTTACCAAGGTCTTTTTACTCCACAGGTCAGCATTTTTGCGCCGTAATAAGGATTGAGAAGGGACTCGCCCGAAGGCTGTACCCAATAACCAAAATTTCCTTTCGGCACCATGGGGCAATAGAAAAGCTGCCACTGGGATTTCAGTTTTTCGTTCGCTTTGACAAGTGCTAGAGCCCCTTCGCTGTATACTCCAAAGGCTTTTCGGGAATCGAGATCGGTCTTGCTCTGAGCGAGTTGTTCGGCTCCTGCTTTCATTTTCAACAAAGCTTCGGAAGGGGATGAAAGGGATTTTAAATGAGTGTCTAATTCCTCATTGGCCTTGCTCGCTAGGGTTTGAGCCTCTTGCACTTTGTCTTCTGCCAGGGCTTTATGAAGTTCCCGATAAACTTTCAAAAGACCATTTGGCTCTGAGGCAAAAATCGCTTGTGAAAAAACGAGATATACCAATGAAAAAATAAGACTTTTTGTCATGCAAGTTTCTCCCGTAAAGGCTTTTCAAATTAGCCGTGGTGGCGTATTGTGTCACTCAAAATTTTAGGAAAAACTGAATGAAGTGTTTCTATCGAAATTTAAGCATCACCCTCGGGCCTCTCATCCTTTTGAGTGCTTGGCCTGCGCTCGCGAAGCCCTTGGCTTTAGATGAATATCTGGCCCAGGTAAAAAAAGGAAATGAAGGCGTTCAGGCTCTCATGGAAAGCAGCAAAGCCATTTTAGCTAGGCAAGATGAAGCCCGTCTTTTAGTGAGACCCAATTTCTTTACAAACATTTCGTTTTACAGCGATGCCAAACCCACAGCCGCTCCAATATTTATGGGAACGAGAACGCTCGCTGATACCTATAATTTTGGATTTGCCCAGCAAACTCCTTTTGGACTGGCGGGGAAGCTTTATTACCAATGGACCTACACGCGAATTGAGGGAACCCAGCCTGGTATTCTGTCATTGCCGACTTTTTATGAAGCAAAGCCTGTTTTGGAATTGAGTCAGTCGCTTTGGAAAAACGGATTCGGTTCCGAAACCAAAAGCAATATTCAAATTGCGGAATCAGGTACCAAAGCTCAAGGGTACGCCGATTCGTTTAAGCTCAAAGCTGCTTTGGCCGAAGCGGAGGGAACTTACTGGAGACTAGCGATCTCTAGACAGGTCGTAAAAGTACAAAAAGAGAGTTTGGAGCGGGCTGAAAGGCTCAGAGACTGGAGCCGCAAACGAGTCAGAAATGGATTGGGAGATCGTTCCGATGAGCTTCAAGCCGAAGCGAATCTTCAAGTTCGGACTTTAGAGTATCAGACAGCTCTCAATGAAGTGCGAAATGCGAGTCTTAGCTTCAATAGTCTGCGAGGCATTCAAAACGAAGCCGTGGATGATGAGTTGCCAGTCATTTCTCGAAACACCACCGATAATTTAAAACCAAAAGAAAAAACGGGAATGCGCCTAGATGTAAAAGCGGCCCAGGAACTCACTAAAGTAGCTGAAGCCAACGCTCAGCTGGGAAAAGAGCGAAATTCTCCCACCTTTGATTTGTTTGGAACATTAGCAACGAACGGACGAACGGATCAATGGAATAGTTCTGTCTCTGACTCATTCAAAACCAGGTATCCCACTTTTACTGTGGGGTTGAAATTTCAAACCTCTCTTGATTTGGGTCAAGTGATTGAGGATCAACGAGCCTATACCGCTGAGAAAAAAGCTGCGGAACTGACTTATCGAAGAAAGGCCTTCGAAGAAGAGCGAGACTATCAAGATTTGAAAAAGAAATTTGAAGAGACAAAAGAGCGACTTCGACTTTGCTTTGGAATTGAAGAAGTTCAAGAAAAGAAACTCAATCGAGAGAAAGAGCGTTTGAAGCTAGGAAGAAGTGTTACTTATCAAGTCATCATGTTTGAGCAGGATTTTGCATCGGCAGAACTGTTAAGACTCAAAACTCAAGGAGAGCTCTTGGGCTTAGTGACCCAGCTCAGCTTGTTTGGAGAAGAATCATGAATTTAGCCGACCTCTCAATCAAACGGCCTATCTTTATCACCTGTATCGTGACTGCCATTATAGTTTTAGGGATCATGTCGATGCGAAAGCTCGGTGTCGATCTTTTCCCCGATGTCACTTTTCCCATCGTAACGGTGACGACGATTTATCCAGGAGCGGGTCCCGCAGAGGTCGAGACGCTTGTCTCAAAAGTATTCGAAGAGGAAATCAGTACCGTCTCTGGCATTAAGCGTTTGAGTTCGAGAAACTCGGAAGGAGTCAGCGTTGTTATCGCTGAATTTAATTTAGAAACCGACGTTAAGTATGCTGAGCAGCAGATTCGAGACCGAGTGTCGTCTGCCAAAATCAAGCTGCCGACAGAAGCTAAAGAATCCATCATTCGACGAATTGATCCGGCCGACCAACCCATTCTGGTCGTTTCCCTCAGTGCCGATATGCCCGCCGGAAAACTTTACGATCTGGCAAGCGAAGGGATTCGCCCGCGATTCGAGCAAATCAACCAGGTGGGATTGGTTTCGATTCAGGGGGGAAGAAAACGCGAAATTCGAGTCGAGCTGGATAGAAATAAACTTCGAGCTTTTGAAATCTCAGCTTCACAGGTTGTTCAAGCGATTAAAGCCACCGGGATGAATATTCCGGCTGGAAAAGTCACCGAGACCTCAAAAGACATTGTGTACCGAACGCTGGGCGAGTTTCAGACAGTGAATGATGTGGCAGCAACGGTGGTGAGTTTTATTGGAAACGATGTTCCGGTTCGAGTGGGGCAGTTGGGCCAAGTGAAGGATGACTTGGAAGATGAAAAAACTCGGTCCTTTATAAATGGGGAACCCTCCCTTTTCTTACGTGTGTATCGGCAATCGGGGGCCAACACGATTCGGGTCGTGGAAGACGTGAAAAAGAAAGTGAAGCAAATCCAGGAAGAGCTCAGTAAAGGAGCTCAGCCCATCAAATTGGAATTGGTTCAAGATGGAAGTAAGCCCATTCGAGCGAACGTAGACGATGTGACCGAGTCCATTTTCTTTGGGATCATTTTAACGATTATCGTAGTTTTCTATTTCTTGGGCAGTGGACGTTCTACCATTATCACGGGGCTTGCGTTGCCGAACTCACTCTTAGGCGCTTTCATTTTGATGGCAGCAGCTGGATTTACGATCAACGTCATGACGCTTCTCGCTCTTTCTCTATCGGTTGGGCTTCTTATCGATGATGCGATTGTGGTTCGGGAAAATATTTTTAGGCATATTGAACGGGGAGAGTCTCCGCTCGTAGCAGCTTCCAAGGGCACCAAAGAAGTCATGCTCGCAGTCATTGGAACAACGCTCGCGGTGATTGCCGTATTTGGCCCAATTGCTTTTTTGAGTGGCGTGGTGGGGCAGTTCTTTAAACAGTTTGGACTCACCATTTGTTTTGCGATGGCGATTTCACTGTTTGACGCACTCACCGTGGCACCCATGCTTTCCGCTTATTTCGCGGGTGCTTCTCATGAAGAAAAGAATACTGGGCTATGGGCGAGAACGGTCGGGAGATCGCTTGAAGCCTTTAGTCGGTTTCAAGACTGGCTGGAAGCTAAGTATGAAAGGGCCCTTTCGTTTACTCTCCAAAAGCCCAAGACGGTGCTTTTGGGTTCAGTCTTGATATTTGTGGTCAGTTTGATTGCTAGCACTCGAGTTCCCAAGACTTTTCTGGGAGCCCAGGACATGGGCGAGTTCACAGTGGGGCTAGACATGCCGCCTGGAACGAGTCTCGGAGCCATGGCTGATGTGAGTGCTGAGGTCGATAAAATCATTCGGGCAAATCCAGAAGTAAAGACAACGACCCTTACGGTTGGAAACGATCAGGGCGAGGCCAATGTGGCTAGTTTTTATGTCGAATTGGTTCCGTCCAAACAAAGAAAAGTGAATACTTCTCAGTTTAAAGCGGCTCTGAGAGAACAATTAAGGCCCTTTGTGAATGCCAATCCCACTGTGAAAGACGTTGATATGGTCGGAGTGGGGCAACGGCCTTTTAATGTAAATATTATTGGGAACGATCTGGACCAAATAGTTGGGATTGGAAATCAGTTGCTTGCCAAATTGAAAACCCATCCGGGAGTGCAAGATCCGGATATTAACTTCAGACCCGGCAAACCCGAATTCCAAGTCTCACTCGATAAAGACAAAACGGAAATGTTCGGAGTTTCAAGTTCGATGGTGGGGGCTGAGCTGCGCACTTTAATTGAAGGAAGTGTCCCTGCTGTATTTCGAGAAGGGGGCCGAGAATATGATGTTCGAGTGAGGCTTCAAGAAGACCAACGGGATCTTAAAACTTATTTTAAAGACACTTTTGTTCCCAATGTTAACTTCAGGCTTGTAAAGCTTTCTCAAGTGGCGACTCCCGTAGAAACAACGGGGCCCTCCACCATTAGCCGACAAGATAGAGGCCGATATGTGCAAGTCATGGCGGATTTGACTCCCGGTGGAGTGGGAATGGGCGGAGTCATGAAAGACGTGGGAAGAATGTTAGAAGAAGAGATTAAACTACCCGACGGAGTCCGGTATGCCTTTGTCGGCCAAGCGGAAAGTTTTCAGGAACTCGTTGGGAGCGTGATTGTTGCTGTGACTTTGTCGGTGATTTTTATCTACTTGGTCCTAGCAAGTTTGTATGAATCATTTGTCACCCCCTTCACCATTATGCTTGTTTTGCCGCTGGCTGCCTGTGGTGCTTTCTATGCCCTTTTTGCAACAGGCCAGGCCTTAGATATTAATTCGATGATTGGTTGTATCCTTCTGCTGGGAGTCGCCAGTAAAAACTCGATTCTCTTAGTTGATTGTACTCAACAACTCATGGACGAAGGAGTTCCCCGTGAACAAGCCATCATTCAAGCTGGGAAACTAAGACTTCGCCCCATTCTCATGACTACTTTTGCACTCATTGCTGGAATGCTTCCCGTGGCGATTGGGCTTAACGAGGCCTCAAAGCAGCGCACTAATATGGGAGTTGCGATCATCGGTGGTTTGATCTCGAGTACGTTCTTAAGCCTTGTGGTCGTGCCAGCCGCTTACGCTTATATCGATCGTTTTAGAAATTGGTCTAAGAAAAAAATGTCAGCTTTATTTTCACCCCCGAGCCATGCTTAATAAGATTCTCATTTTCAGTCTGGCGCTTTTTGCGAGCGATTTAAAGCTAGTAGATGTGAAGAAACAGGATTTTAGTTTCCTCATTGAAATGCCTTATACGCATAGCGATCGTTGCTTTCTTCGAACAGAAGCAGCGGAGGCTTTGGTTAGAGCCCAAAAAGTTTTTCAGATGACTGGAAATCGCCTCAAGCTTTTAGAGTGTTACGTGCCTGAAATTGTCGGAAAGAAGACGCTTTCTGACAGAAAAAAGAAGGGAATCGGATTTGATTTCGAAACCTATTTCAATCGGGCGGGAGCGGTTGCGGTTTCATTGGTCGATGGGCAAGGAAGAGAACTTATATTTCCCGGCACCAGCTATTCGGGAAAGAAACAGCGGTTTTCAAGCCTCCAGGAGGCAAAGGCGGCCCAGGCGAACGTGGTTAAGTTAAGAGCGGTGATGAAACGTGAGGGATTTGAAGCTTATCCCCAGGTGCCATGGTTCTTCGTCTATCAGGGTTCGAAAGAATGGCCTTTTCTGAATATTCCCTTCAGTGAAATCCCCTAAAATGATAAACTTTTCATGAGATTACTCATGAATAACAGGTTGTTTTTTATCGTTTTTGCGTGGCTTTTGAGTTCGGCTGCCTTGCCCGCTTCGAAAACGAATTTGGGTGATAGTGGAGTTTTAATCGAGTTGGCAACGGATCTCCATTTCACTGAAGCCCCGAACTACACCAATACCGATGTCTACAGCGTGGGAGCCTCGGCTTTGCTCTGGGAAAATGTAGTTCTGGGAGCAAGCTATCATTATTGGGTTGCAGACATTCAGGAGCTGCAAGGCCAATTGGGAATTCAATGGGGAAATCCCCGGGTTCGTTATCGAGTGCTTGGGGGAATGGGTTATCCCATCAGTGGAAAACTGGTGCCAGATTCCAAAACATTGCTTTTGGATAGTCGCTTTCAAGTGATTTTAAAGCTTAATTCGACAGTTTCGTGGATCATTGAATCGGGCTATCGATGGGCGAAGCTGAATCTCGATCTCTCTGGCCCCTTCCTAGGAACAGGAATAGGAATTCACTTCTAATGCTGAAAAACAGAACCCTGATTCTGGTTTTGTTCCTCACCGTCGCTCTGATAGGACCCTCTTGGGGAGCCGCTCCTGTCATTCCAGACATCAAATCCAATCATCGAGACATTCAAGACCCTGAGTACTTCGATAAAGATCCGTCTCCCAAGCGGAAAAAAGGGCTGAAGCGAGTGGGAAAAGATTTTGAGGAGTTTGGAGAGGAAGTAGCCCAGAGGATCGATAAAATTGTAAGCCGTCGTGGATTTAGATTTTTAGGAGATCCTTGGACGTTGCAAGGGATTCCGCTTTTGTTTCCGAGTTCCGACACCGGGTTTAATTTGGGGCTAAACGCTGTATTTGCAAACGTGAAACGGGAGGATCCCCATGAAATGGAGATTGCCGCTCAGGCACTGGCAAGTGATGCGGGAAGGTACAAGCATTTTTTGAGATTAGATCTCCCCCATGCCTTTGATGATCAATATCACATTACGGCTCGTGTCTCTTACAATCGAGACATTAATTTTCGATACTTTGGAATTGGAAACGACACAGTTGTAGATAGGGAACTCGTTAAAGCAGATAGTAATCTCTATAAAAACCAAAGAGCGGGGCCTGGATTTAATTTGGCGGTTCTAAAATATGTAAATCGAAATTTTCAAATGGGTCCACTCCTAGGCCTGAAGTGGACAGACGTGACTTATCCTCCAGGCTCGCTGGTGGAATCGGAAAGACCTCTGGGAATCGAGGGGGGTAAAACTCACACCATTGGTTTTGCTTTCGTTTACGATGCTTTGGACTTTGCTCCGAATCCACATCGAGGGGTTTTCCATGAACTGTTTTTGAATTGGTCGACCAAGCACCTCAGTAGTGATTACGATTTTTTGCGCAGCACTTACACGTTTAGACGTTTTTGGAATTTGTATCCAACCTTGACTTTGGCTCATCGAACGCTTTTTGAAGTCGTCAGTGGGGATGCTCCCTTTTTTGAATTAGGGGCAGTTGGCGGCTCCGATAGCACGATTGGCTTTGGGGGCGATAAATTTATCAGAGGATACCAAAGTAATCGTTTTATTGATCATATTAAAATGGCCATGGGGTTTGAGCTTCGATGGGAAGCTTTTGAGTTCGGATGGGCAAAACAAAAATTAGAAGTGGTGTTAGTGCCGTGGGTGGATTTGGGGCGTGTGTGGAATCAATTACTCCCCGTTCAAATCGGTAACATTCATGCGTCCACCGGGTGGGGCACCCGTATTACTTGGAATGACCGTTTCATTATCCGAGGCGATTTGGCACTTACCCAAGAAGGCTCCGCTCTTTATGTCGAGCTCGGACATTCGTTCTAGTGAGTTTTGAAAAACTTTTCGAGTCGATTGAAAGCAGTTTCCAGATTCTTTAAGGAAGTCGCATAGGAAATTCTCATGCAATTTTCTTTTCCAAAAGACGAGCCGGGGACTACTCCCAAATATTCTTTTTCCAGTAGGGTTTTTGCAAATTCCAAATCAGACATTTTTCGGGGAACGAGAAATTTGGACAAATTGATAAAGAAATAAAAAGCCCCGGTGGGCCTGGTGTAACTGAGATAATCGGAAAGAGAATCCAATCGTTTCATGCAGTACTGGCGTCGGGAATCAAATTCAGTCACCATGGACTGCAAAATGGTGGGAGGCAGTTTCGCGGCAGTGATAGCGGCCCACTGAACAAAACTAGTCGTGTGACTGTTACTTTGACTTTGAAGAGCCGCTAATTTTTTCGAAAACTCCTTCGGAGCAATCGTCCAGCCCAAGCGCCAACCCGTCATGCTGTAACTTTTTGAGAAACCACTGACAGTGACCGTGCAATTTTTGGCTTCAGGACCGAGCGCCGAAACGCTGGTGTGTTTTGCCCCATCGTAGAGAATTTTTTCATAGATTTCATCCGACAAAATCCAAAGGTTCCTTTGAAGAGCCCAACTTACTAACCGAGTCAGATCTTCTTTGGTGTAAACCACGCCCGTGGGGTTGTTCGGAGAGTTGATGATAATTCCTTTGGCATTGGGGGGAATCGCAAGCCCTTTCCACCGGTCGACATTGGGTCTAAAACCATCTTCTTCAAAAAGAGGAAGGGGAATAATATGGGCTCCCGTGAGTTCGACCATAGGACTATAACTCACCCAAGCCGGAGTAGGGACAAGCACTGCTTCTCCCGGCTCAAGTAAGCATTGAAGCGCCAAATAGATACCGTGTTTTGCTCCTGAGACAATCGTGACTTCATCGGGGCTAACGTCATAGCCATTTTCACGAGTTACCATTTCCGCAATGACTTCTCGAAGAGCCAAAAAACCGGGAGCGGGAGTATAACGAGTAATTCCCTCGGCCATCGCCTGAGTAGCAGCTTTTTGAATTTCTTCCGGAGTATTGAAGTCTGGTTCTCCAGCGGCCAAGCTGATGACATCTAAGCCTTTGGCTTTTAATTCCTGGGCTTTTGCCGAGATCTCCATGATAGAAGATGATTTCAAAGATTGGACACGCGTTGCAAACTTTAACATAAGACCTCTCGCATTTTCTTTTCGACATGAGGAGGCACTAAGTCTTTTACGCTTCCTCCGTGAGAAAAAACTTCTTTGACCAAAGTTGAATTAACAAAAAAGAAATTGTCCGACGCCATCAGGAAAAAAGTTTGCAAGTTGGGATTCATCTTGCGGTTCATGGTGGCCATTTGAAATTCATACTCAAAATCAGAGACAACCCTTAGCCCTCGTAGGACGGCGTGGATATTATGTTTTCGAGCATAGTCTGCTAAAAGACCGTCATAGATCTCGACTCGAACTCGAGAGTCATTCTTAAAACAATCTTCGATCAGTTTTTTTCTAACTTTTGCATCGAATACGGGTTTTTTCTTCAGCGAATGGGCAACCAAGACGATCACTTCGTCAAAAGCTTCCAAAGATCGCTTAATCATGTCTACGTGGCCATTGGTGATGGGGTCAAAGGTGCCCGGATAAATGACTCGTTTGGGTGATTGGGTGGTCGGCTTTGGTTTAGCTTTCGCCATAAGTAAAATATGCGAGTTGAGATTCTCCGAAGTGATTTATTTTCCACATGCTAAACCCCGGATGTTCACTAGAAATTAGCATCTCGGTTGGGTACTTCACAAGCAAAATAGTTCCAGGTTTTGAGAAGCTTAACACCTGTGCAAACAATTCTTTTTCGATTTTGGGCGTCCAATCCTCAAAGGGAGGATCGACAAAAATGATGTCGTATAACTCACCAGTGGGACGTGCCAGAAATTTCCAAGCATCGGTACAGAGGATATGACTGATTTGGGAAGGAGCTAATTTTTTCGGTCTCAAAGAGGCGAGTTCTTTGGCACTTTGCGGATGTTTTTCAACAAGCGTTGCGTGCGCAGCCCCTTCGGTGAGCGCGGCATAAGAAAACCGTCCCTGGCCTGCAAAAAGATCCAGAACTTTGGCCCCAGGAAGGTAAGGGCGCAGAGTATCCATGGCGCTCTTAAGCGCGCGAGCCCCAACGGGCCGAAGAGAGGGGCGTTCACTTAAAGATTTTTTTCGCATCGAACAGGAGTTCCCAGAATGAGAGCTCGCCTATTGTCAGGAGATAAAGAGCAACGAATTCCAATGACCCCATTGGCTCCTAGGCCTTGAGCAGTCTCTTTGAGATCTTGGAAAGCTCGGTCCAAGGGATTTTGATCGTCCCCTAAAGAAACGATCCTCGAGAGCGGCGGGTGCCACTGAGTTACCCGATAAGCAGATCCCAATTCCCCAGTCGTTAAAATAAAATCAATCGGTGTTTCAGAATGAATCGGAGCCGGTGCCGAAGAGGTGGAAACTTTCGCCATCGCAGGGATGGGTTCCGAAACTGACTTTGAGCCTTGTTCCATTGACTGGCCAAAATCGATTATTTCTTTGAAGGCAAGGGCACTCTCGGAGAAGTCACCTGGGGAAGTTTCTTGAGGGGCTAAAAACGGGCTATAAATCTCTCCGCAGGAGGAACACACGACTTGTGTTTCCGATTGGGAGTGCTCGATTTGACTTAAACAACTAGGACAAGAAGATCGCATATTATTGCCCGTGACATTTTTTATATTTTTTCCCACTGCCGCAGGGGCAAGGGTCGTTTCTTCCTACTTTGTCGTCTACTCGTTTCACCGGTTCAGCAGAGACTTCTTCTTCTGAGCCGTGCAAAAACTGCATGGGTTGAGATTTCGGCTGCATTTCTTCCACTTGTTCTTCGCGAGTGACTTGAACTCGGAAAAGCTTGCAAATGACGTCTGTCTTAACTTGTTCATCCATCATCTGAAAAAGAGCAAACCCCTCTTTTTTATATTCAACGAGAGGATCTTTTTGAGCGTAGCCTCTTAAACCCACCCCTTCTTTGAGATGGTCAATATTGAGTAGGTGGTCTTTCCAAAGCTGATCAATAGAGCCCAAATAAATCACCGACTCTAAGTGGCGCATGACTTCTGTGCCCATTCCTTTTTCTTTTTCAGAGTAAAGGGCTTCAGCGCGTTTTGCAATTTCAGCTGCTAAATCTTTCGAGTTTCCGAAGTCGCGGAGTGATTCGTTAGTGAAAGACAAGTTGGAATCAAAAAGGAAAAGTAAGGTATCTAAAATTCCTTTTGTATCCCATTCGGCTTGGAATTTAGCTGAGGCAAAAGTGCCAGTAAACGCATCAATTTGCTCTCGAATGATATCTAAAATGAGTTCGCGACTATTCTGTCCGGCGAGAATGAGTTTTCTTAGCTCATAAACAACTTCTCGTTGCCGGTTTAATACATCGTCGTATTGAAGTAAGTGTTTGCGGATATCGTAGTTGTGCGCTTCCACTTTCTTTTGAGCATTCTCAATAGCCTTGCTGACCAATTTGGATTCAATCGGCTCGTTTTCATCCATATCGAAGCGGTCCATCAAAGCTTTGATGCGCTCCCCTTGAAAAATTCTTAAGAGATCATCTTCTAAAGATAAATAGAATCTTGAGTAACCGGGATCCCCTTGTCGACCTGCACGACCTCGCAGCTGATTATCAATTCGACGAGATTCATGTCTTTCGGTCCCAATAATGTGGAGACCGCCCGCTTCAGCAATTCCAGGCCCTAATACGATATCGGTCCCTCGACCCGCCATGTTCGTCGCGATAGTGACAGAACCGGGTTGTCCCGCTTGTGCCACAATTTCCGCTTCTCGTTCATGTTGTTTCGCATTTAAAACTTGATGGGGAATGCCGCGTTTTTTTAATAAGCCACTGAGCAATTCAGAGTTTTCGATCGAGATCGTACCGACGAGAGCCGGGACTTTCTTTTGATAAAGCTCTGCAATTTCATTGCAAACAGCGTTGTATTTCGCTTTTTTGGTCTTATAGATAACGTCGGGGTTATCCAATCGGCGCATCGGCTTATTGGTTGGAATGACCATGACCTCTAGATTATAGATGCTATTAAACTCAGCCGCTTCGGTATCAGCAGTACCTGTCATTCCTGCGAGTTTTTTATACATTCGAAAATAATTCTGAAAGGTAACTGTCGCGAGAGTTTGATTTTCATTTTCGATTCGGACGCCTTCTTTGGCTTCTAAGGCTTGGTGAAGCCCGTCGCTGTATCGACGTCCCGGCATGAGCCGACCCGTGAACTCGTCAACAATGATGACTTCTCCGTCTTTTACCACATAGTCGACATCGCGTTTGAAGATGGCATGGGCTTTCAGAGCCTGATGGACATGATGAACGATTTCGATATGCTCTGGAGCATACATGTTTTGAATTCTCAGAGCTTTTTCTAATTTTTCAACTCCGGCCTCGGTCAGAGCCGCCGTTCGGGATTTTTCCTCAATCGTAAAATCTTCCTCGTGGCGAAGCAGCGGGATCACAGAATTGATAGCATAATACTTATCCGTAGAATCTTCCGTCGGACCGCTAATAATAAGAGGAGTTCGTGCTTCGTCGATCAAAATAGAATCCACTTCGTCAACGATGGCAAAATTAAGTTCGCGTTGAACAAAATCATCCAAGCGAAACTTCATGTTGTCTCTTAAGTAATCGAAGCCAAATTCATTGTTGGTTCCATAGGTAATATCGGCACCATAATTTCGTTTTCGTTCCGCGTCGTTTAGACCGTGGATGATGACTCCCGTTTCCATCCCGAGGAATCGGTAGAGCTGACCCATCCACTCGGAGTCCCGGCGGGCTAGATAGTCGTTAACCGTAACAACATGTACGCCCTTTCCAGTCAGAGCGTTCAAATAAACGGGGAGAGTCGCAACTAGGGTCTTCCCCTCTCCGGTTTTCATTTCTGCGACACGGCCTAAATGTAAAACCATTCCCCCAATCAACTGGACATCGAAATGGCGCATGTTGAGGACGCGCTTGCCAGCTTCTCGGACGGTAGCAAATGCCTCAGGCAGAAGACTATCTAAAGATTCGCCACTGGAAATTCGTTCTCGATATTGAGGGGTGAGGGCTTGCAATGCCTCGTTCGATAAAGAAGATAAACGGCTTTCGTGTTTATTAATCTCCTCCACCAAAGGGAGTAGCCGTTTGATTTCCCGATCGTTCCGACTTCCAAATACTTTTTTTGCTAAACCATTGATCATTGTTTTTGAATCTAATTAAGTGTTACCCATTATAGGCGGAACCACGGTCTATTGACAAAAGTTTGATGAGATTTTCTCGATATCTTTTCTGAGCGGATTCGAGGGGCTCTTCCGGAGAAAAGAACATCGGCGAACCGATTCTGACGGTCACTGAATGCCCCCGGGACGGCCATTGGCCAGGAGGGGCTATCTGAAAGGTTCCCGTAATCGCGATGGGGATGAGGGGGACACCCGAATTTTGAGCGGTTCTGAAAGCGCCCTTTTTCAAGGGG
>Ga0214923_10004260_pt1 | contig 17395 bp, 16 predicted proteins | sample LL1510_MetaG_FD_177993 | JGI IMG/M metagenome (GOLD analysis project Ga0214923, IMG submission 177993) | Freshwater microbial communities from Lake Lanier, Atlanta, Georgia, United States - LL-1510 | ecosystem: Environmental > Aquatic > Freshwater > Lake | place: USA: Georgia | collected... | reverse complement strand
TATTTCATCAATTTCTACACTAGCAATTCTAGAAATATTTTCATCTTTAGATGTATAAGCTTCTTTTAAATGTTTTAATCTTTCAAATATTGTCTGCATCTGATCTTCACTCATACGCCCATATAATGCTTCTGTATATTTGTGTAGGGGGATAGTATAAGTTTCAGTTGAAACGGTTCTGTCTTTATGGGCTTTCTGAGTTTTAAGTTCTTCCTCATGACGTATAACTAATGCCATAATAAGAGGATTTGTTGTATCTCTAAGATTATCAGTAAACACACATGCATCACCTCCACATATATGATATGACTTTTGCCCGGAGGTTTTATTAGCAACCGATTTAACACTATAGTCTCCAACTAATTTTGAAGATAATGATATAGGTATATCATGTGGATGTTGGGGATGTAATCGTTGATGTTCTGCATGCCTTGGTATTAATTCTAAATCTCCAATCATATGCGCTAACTCTTCAACAAACTGGTCCTCTGCTCTGTATCCGCGATCATTTCTTCCTTTTTTACTTCTTTGGGTAGATGATTTCGGAGCTTGAGATTTAGGCATCCCCCCATATTGGTATAATTTTTTGGTTCTATGATATCGTTTATCTCTTCTTTTAGTCCCGCGACGATTATGTTTTCGCCGAACCGTTTTCATATATTCTTATATATAATACAAAGATATATAATACAAGTATCTGAAAAATAATTATAATTAAAAAATATAATTATAATTATACACCCTTAATCCCCATAATCACCCATAATAACCCTAAATATATATTTAATTTTAATTTTAATTTGCACGAGGAATACCTTGCGTTAAATATTCAGACTGTGAAATAGAAGGTGCCATCATACGACTTTGCAATTCATGACGTGAAAGATAAACATTTTTAAGATCACTTGTTTCATATCCAAAAGGCTGGCTATTATCTAACGCAGATGAAAAAACATAAGGTGTATTTGATTGTGTTACTGGGTTTTGTGCCCCTGTATACATGAAAGGACATGCTCCGCAATTATTGCAAGAGGATACAGAATTTGCTTGCATAATTTTAACAGCATTTTTTTGTAAAAATGTTCTATAGTCCCAGTTTGAAGTAATGTTATTATTTTCGCGGATTTTTTCATTTACAACAGCACCTGGTTGCCATGTGGCATAATTGCGTCCATCCATCATAATAGGAGGAAAATTAAAATGAATATTATTAGATCCTGAGTAACAAGTAGCCCAAGACATTATTTATATTTTATTGTTTTATTTATTTATTGGTATAATATAATATATACTAAATCTAGATAAAAATAATATTAATACGTTTTTGAATTAATATGATTTTGAATTAATATGATTTATATGAATTAACTGAGAGTGTAAATATAATTATGATAAATGTTTAATAAGATCTTTTTTAGTTAACTTATTAATAGACGACTCATTCATATTAGAACCATCAGATGCTAGTTTATTTTTAAGAAGTTGTCTAAGAGATTGCACATTCATGGAATTATAGTCAGCATGTGTTTCAGAATCTTTGTTCTTAAAAACAGCTTTTACTAAAAGGTTATCTAAAGAACTATCAACTGAAACAATTTCTGAAATATTATCCGAAATATTTTCTGTTTCTAAATCATTTTGATTATTCATTTCATTAGTAACTGTATTTTCCTTAATCTCATGAATCTCGTGTCCTTCTATGTCAGAGGTTACCGATTCACTATCGGATTCACTATCATTATCGCTATTACTAGAAGATGCATCATCATCTTCATCTTCGTCTTCATTTACATTTTTATTATACATTTCGTTATCATTTTCATTTTTAGAATATAAAGGATGAGATAACTCAATTATTTTAACATCAGGTCCTTCTAAATGTTCTACTAAATGTGATTCATGGTTTCCAGTAAATAAGATTTTCTTTGTTGTAGAATTATTATTATTATTTCCACCGTCACTCTCATATTCGCTACCGCTGTCGCTTCCACTTTCACTATCGCTTCCACTGTCGCTGTCGCTATCATCGTCACTCTCACTTTCGCTATCATCATCGGAAACATCGATTAAATCATTTGTTTTATTTACTTCGCTAAATCTATTCATATCATGTGCAATGGATTCTGACACTAGTTCTTCATTGGATTTACCTTGAATCATACTTACTAAATTATGATTATTATTATTCATCGACATAATAACACTTTGCAATACTTTTGCTTGTTCGCGCTGTGTAAGCTCTAAAATCCTATATTTATATTTTATATAATAGTATAATGCAGCTCCAATCAATAATGTAACTAATATACTAAAAATAGTTTGTGAATTAAATAGAGACATCTTTTATTTTTATACATAAATAAAAATAAAATATTTAACGCTTAATGTTGTTTTCTAATTTGCTTATTTGCTTATTTGCTTAATTACAACAATTCGAGAATTCTTTTAGTATTAGTAATAATTACATCCGGATATTCTAAATCATATAAAACTTTTATTCCCCCTTTGATTGTAGATATTCCCCTTTTAATTTTGTATAAATATTCTACATTATGATCTGATGTAACATTTACACTCATGTGATAATTTTTAACATTTTTATTCGATTTCAAATTATTGCACAATTCGATATAATGTGTTGTAAGCATTAAATCCACATTTTTCATACCCGAAAGATAATCTATATAACCATATGCACTTGCTACAGCTTCATATGGATTTGTGCCTGAATATAATTCATCAAAAATGCAAAAATGGTTTTTATCTTTATTTTTTTCTAAACAATCCAAAATCTCTTTACATCTTCTCGATTCCGCTTGAAACAAACTATCGCGTCCAGATGTATCTGGGATATTCAAATAGCAATGCAAATAGTCATAGGGTATTATTTCTGCGGCTTCATAAAATCCGTATCCTATCTGTTGCGATAATATAATATTCATCAAAGTTGATTTTATAACTGTTGTTTTACCTGCAGCATTTGGTCCTGTAATTATAATTTTCTTGTCTATTGTTACATCATTCTTTACTGGGTTATCATAGGGTGGATAATATAATTGTGTGAATCTTGTTACATTTTTGGTTGCGGACTTTGCAGATTTGTCGGACTTTGCAGATTTTGTGGATTTGTCGGACTTATTTTTTTTATGATGTTTTTTATGTTTTTTCTCATCGTGTTCAACCTCCGCTTCGACATCCGCTTCGACATCCGCTTCAACTTCCCCAGAATGTTTACTAATAAATGCACAAGGATTTATTTTACCGTCATCGATTATATTCTTCAAGTGATCAACTTGCTCATAAAATGCATTGAATCCAAAGCTATAATCTACACACTGTTTAATATCATTATCGACGAATATTTCATAATTTAGTTTCATAATTTTACCAATATCCAGCATCTTTACAAATGAAATTTTAAACGGTTTTATTTTATCAAATACCTTGCATAATTTTTCCAATTTTTCTTTATTACGTGTAAGGTCGGCAGCAAAATTTCTATATGTTTCCAAATTAGATGATATTGATATAATATGCGTCATATTGCGCGACGTATACCTAAAATAGTCGCGAAGAATGAAAATATTTTTATGAATTAAAATCATATTTTTATAGAACTGGTGACATGATACAATATTTTGATAAACCTGAATAACATAAAATACAAAAGACATTAATACATATATGCGTTTATCCCATGGCATACTAGAAAAATCAAGTAACGAGAACATTTTACCGATAGGATGTGTTGCAAATATTTTCTTAAGTGTCGCAATATATCCAGTTACAGTAACATTTATTTTCTGAAATTTTAGAAGAAAAAACGGAATAATAAGTAAAACAAGAGGAGAAAGAAGAGAAATAACAGGAGATGTAAGATTATATAGACTCAATAACTGCAAAAATCCAGGCGATTTATTAAGACGATCTAAAATAGGAATATCAATATAATTAAAACGTTGTTTGAAATTTTTATCACCGGCAATATCAATCCATAATTTATCTATTTTTTCAAAAATATCATGCGGAACGATAGTTACTTCATTATCGCTAGTAGTCATCGTTACTTGCGCCTTTAAGTCATCATCGTATAAGTTAACATATGCTTTATAGAATACTTGCGAGTCCTTTAAAAATGCAACATCGGTTGTATAATATTTACTCCACTCATTTAAAAACTTTTTGCTAAATATAGATTCCGGTTTTAAAATATGCGAATACATAGATACCCCTTCAGGATCTTTTGATTGAACTAGTTCTAAATCGTTTAAAATATTTACATTTATTTCTTCCTTTTTTTCTAAATAGGATATCGGGAATTGAAAAGAAGATGTTGGAGAGATTGGAGGGGGAGGGGGTGAGGTAGTGGAATTATTATCGCTAATATTTCCATTTAAAGCTTCTAGTTTTTTCATCTGTTCATTTTTTAATTCTGTTAAAAAGTTTTCTAGATCGAACATAGTTTTATTTATATGTTAAAATATTAATAATAAAATAAAAATACGAATTTATTTTATTATTTTTGGTTTGTTTTGTTTTTAATCTTTCGTCTTTACGATTTACGATTTACGAAACATGTTAGTCGATTACAATATTTGATGGTAGTTCTTCAACAATTGTTTGATAATGTCTCTCAATATCTTTCATGGTTTTAATATCCCACCGAGTTACAAAGTTGATCGCCGTGCCTTTCCTTCCCCAGCGTCCAGACCTCCCAATACGATGCAAATAATTAAAAATACATTTGGGCAAATCAAAATTCAAAACCGTCCTCACCTGTTGCACATCTATACCACGCGATGTTACATTCGAAGAAATCAAAACACGATGTTTACCAGCCTTGAAATCAGTATATGCTTCGTCGCGTTTTGATTTCTCCATATTACTATGAATACAGCAAACCGGAAAACCGTCATTCGTCATCGCATCAGTTAAATCCATTACCCTCTTAATACTATTACAATAAATAATACATTGCGACATTGAAATAATATTGAAAATATCTTTTAATGTTGCGTATTTTTGCGTGTCGTCGTTTAATGCAACATAATACTGCTTGATTCCCTCCAATGTAAGCATTTCCGATTTAACCAAAATACGCACAGGATTGCGCATAAATTTATCCGTAAGAGTTTGTAACTCATTAGGCATCGTTGCGCTAAACAATCCAACCTGAACATCTGAATTCAAATATTGAAAAATATTATAGATTTGATCTTTAAATCCTACTGAAAGCATTTCATCTGCTTCGTCCAATACAAGCAGATTAATATCTTTTGAAACAATATGATTCCTTCGCATCATATCATATACACGTCCAGGACAGCCGACAATTACGTGAGGCATAATAGTTTTCAAATGATGCGCATCCTCATCTGTTGATGTGCCGCCGATAAGAAGATGAAAACGGATATCTTTAATCATAGACCCAATCGACGTAATTACATCAAAAATCTGTTTTGCAAGTTCCCTTGTTGGTGCTAAAATCATTGCCTGTGTTTTATTTGTTTCAGTATTTACCTTTTGCAAAACACCAATCGTAAAAACACCAGTTTTACCAGTTCCGGATTGTGCTTGTGCAATAATATCTTTCTTGTCGAAAATTGTAAGCAGCGCTTTACGTTGAATCACACTTGGAGAATCGAATCCATATGCATAAATTCCACGCATAAGTTCTTCTCTTATAATAGTCTCTAAATCTTCCCATTTATCAAATTCTTTTGGGATATACTCATTATCGGCATCAGATGGTGTATGTGTTTCGGTAATTCCCATAGCGGGACTAGGTGTATTCGTAGAAATAAAAGTAGATGTATTATCAGCAGCTACAGCAATTCCATTACTTGAAATGTTAGATCTTGAAATATTTCTATTATTTCGATGAGTATCATACCTACTATTTGTGTCTCTACTATTCATATCTCTAGTATTTGTATCCCTAGTATTCATATCATATCTACTATTTCCATCACGGTTATTTCCAAACGAAGTTACTTTAGTAGTGTCGTCATCGTTTCTATATCTATGATTATTATGTCCTGAGCCATTACTATTTCCATTATTATATCTATTATTACGATTTGGGGGAGGGTATTTTCCTGACATTCTATATTATATATTTTAATACATTTAAGTATTTATCTATTATTTATTATTTATTAAATTACAAAGCTCTAAATCATCGATATCATTAAAGTTGTACTCTTTAAAATATTCTTTGTTTCTTACATTTTCACTACTTGCTGTATCAGCTGCACCCCTTGTTGCTTTTACATTCATAAACCAATTAAATGATTGAATTGCGTAGTGGTTCAAGTGTAATGCTGAATTTTCAAGTATTTCTTCATTTATTCTAACAAAACATTTATTATTATGAATATGGTTATTTTTTTGTATATACGATGTTAAATAATTTTTATTTGATGTATTGCTACTATGAATATCAAGTTTTAACAAATATTTTGTTCTAACAATACATTTACTATAAATATATTTTATTCCTCTTTCTATTGTAAAACATCTAAATTTATTATGCTTGTTGTCATTATTATTTATTCTTTTTGTAAAAGTTGAAATTACGCTTGATGGTTGCTCTTTATCCATTGTATCATATCCATTTGAACCAAACATTTTCCATGGAATAAATATTTGAGAAAAACTATTATGAACTTTTGATAAAAAATCTTTAATAGAGTTACAATATTTTCTACCATATATGAACTCATCCAAATCACACACACGATTACCCATTCATATGCTTTACATTTGTTTAAATAATATTTATTATAAAGGTTCGTTTGTGCAAATTTAGTTGTATCTATTACTAATTCTACCTTGTTATTTTTTATATATGGTTCTAAAATATTATAGTAGTTGTCAGTGCTTCCATTATCTATCATAAAAAATTTATCTACTCCTTGCTGTAAATAATGTTCTATCCATTCTTTGAGTATATCGGATTCATTTTTAAAAATTGCAACAACGCACAATGTGTTCGACATAATATTAATTACTATATTATTTGTATGTAATATTGTATATTATTTTTATATTATTTGTATGTAATATTGTATATTATTTTTATATTATTTGTATGTAATATTGTATATTATTTGTATGTAATATTGTATGTAATATTGTATATTATTTATATGTTATATATAAAAGATTAATTATATTAAAATAGATATAAACAATTGTTAATATATAATATTAGGATTTTATGACTACTACTTTACCGTTAAAAATTACAAAACAATATACTATTTCTGATTATGAAGATATAACAAATGCGGGTTTTACTTGTATTTTATCACAAGAAACATTGGATATAATATCAAAATTGTCTGAACAGGTTGGTGCCCCGACTTATATAAAAACTCCTATTTTTTTAAAAAAGGAGGGAAGAATTTCTATGGGAATGGGAAGTATGATTGGTGGTGGTGGTGGTTTTAAAAAAACAAAATCTAAAACATCTGAGATTACTGATGAAGATTGGGATGTAATACGTGCTTTTCAAACAACACAAAAATATGTTAGTGAGGGAATTGAAAAGAATATGGAAAATATTAGAGGATATTTAAATAAAATTACGGACATGAATGAAGAAGCAATGGTGAAGGATATTAAGGCGGAAATTTCTCAGTTAATTAATCATGATACATCTCAAGAAAATATGATGAAGATTGGGCGTGAAATTTTTAATATTGCTAGTTCTAATAGTTTTTATTCAGCATTATATGCGAGGTTATTCAAATCTTTAATGAGCGATTATGATATATTTAAGAAAATATTTGAAGACAATTTTAAAGAGTTTATGAATTTATTTGAGTCTATTGAATTTGTAGACCATAAGAAAAATTATGATAAATTTTGCGAGTATACAAAAACAAACGATAAACGAAGAGCTATGAGCTTATTTGTAGTTAATTTGATGATAAATAATATTATTGACAAGGAAGAAATTATTGATATTATAAAACAATTGCAAACACTTATAATGAACTATATACGCAAAACAGATAAATCAAATGAAGTTGAAGAGTTGACTGAAAATTTGTTTATTATTATAACCAAATCCAAAGATTTTTTAACAAAAGACGACTCATTAAAAGAAACATGGGATGGTATTATTAAGAATATTGAATTTATTACTATTTTAAAACCTAAAATGAAAGAATATCCGAGTATAACAAACAAGACTATTTTTAAACATATGGATATTTTTGAAGAAGTTTCTTCTAACTAGCTTTAAGAATTAGTTTAGGTTTAGGTAATGTTAATAGTATTAAAAATGTAATAATAAATTTAAAAATATAAATATTTATATAAACATAATAATAGTAAAGATATTATACTACATACTATTATTATGTTTGAAATGTTAGTTGATAATACAGTAAAAGAAAACAATAAAAGAGAATGGCAAAGAATTAATAATATTTGGTTAGAAATTAAAAATAATAATAAGTCTCGAAATCCCGAATTATATGATACAGAATCCGATGATTCTTGTGATTTTGAATCATGTAGTAAACCACACAAAGAATTGAAAAGAGCAGATAGTAGTTATGATGAGTTGTTGCATGCACACGATTGTATAATAACCGAAAAAAATGAAATAGAATGCACTACTCCGAATATATATGATGGCATCGAAGATTCAAAAACACATTTTACATCATCATCTTCATCATCAGATGGTAGTAACGATAACGATAACGATAACGATAACGATAACGATAACGATAATGAAGATGAAACAGAAAATACGTATAGGATTACAATGCGTGAAATAAAAAATAAATATAAAATAGAAAATTCTTATATGTTAGAATTAGATTATTCGATGAATTATAATATGAAAATGTTGAACCATATTGCTAATTATTATAATATTATTAAAAACAATAATAATGGATTAGGTATAGTAGATGTGGTGGGATCAAAAGCATCTAAAAAACCGAAAGCCCCCAAAACAAAGAAACTTCTTAAACCGGAATTAATAAAAGAAATTATTTCATTTGAAATAGATGAATCAAACCACCATATTGTATTAAAATTTAGAAAAATGTTAGAAAAAATAGATGAACTTAAAAGAGATAAATATTTTTCATCTTTTATTTTATTTTCTTGATAATTCTTGATAATTCTTGATAATATAAAATATGAATGTTATAATAATATAATAATATAAAATATGAATGTTATAATAATATAAAAATATTTATTTTTTATATTATAAATAGATTATAAAATATGAGTTCTAGTTCAACATTCATACATTCTATTAGCGATATAAAATATTGTTTGTATATTAATTTAGAATGTAGGCCCGATAGAAAAGCACACATCGAAGAGCAGCTAACGAGTATTGGTTTACACCCGATTAGATTCAATGCTATTAAATTAAAAAATGGAAGAATTGGGTGCAGTATGAGTCATTTGAAATGTCTACAAATTGCAAAACAAAATAATTGGCCTCATGTTATGATTTGCGAAGATGATTTAAAAATTTTAAATAATGATACGTTTATATCGCATATAAATAAATTTTTTAGTATACACGGACATGAAAATAATTCTATTAAAAGCAAATGGAATGTATTGCTACTCGCGGGAAATAATGTCCCTCCTTACCATAAAATAGATGATACATGTATTCAAGTTTCTCATTGTCAAACTACAACAGGATATATTGTGAAACAATCATATTATGATATTTTAATTAATAATATAAAAATAGGGGTTGAACATTTGATGAAGACTCCAGATCAACATATCGTGTATGCGATTGATAAATTTTGGATTAAATTACAAAAACAACATACGTGGTATATGCTTGCACCTGTTGTTGCAGTTCAAAGAGAAGATTATAGTGACATTGAAGAAAGAAAAACAAATTATGAAAATATAATGAAAGATTTAGATAAGCCGCATTTAGTGCATCAACAGCACCATATACATAAAACACAAAAAAATAATGCCTCGCTACTTTCTGCAATACCTTCACTTTCATCTGTTCCTTCCATGTCAATGTTGTTGAAAAAATGAATTATGTTGTGAATTATATTTTATTCCATGATGTAGGAAATAAGTCCCTTGTATCATGTTGTGATAATTGCGGACCAAACCATGTTTCAGGATAACACACTATTTTGTGAGGATTAGTATTAAAATATGCTGCCCACCAGCTAAAACTGCTATTTGCAATTATATTATGCTGACAACAACTCATTAATAACAATTCTTGCCAATCTTCTATTACAGATTCGGTTTCAGGATTAGCTCGTTCAAACTCTAGTTCTATTAGCGATTCAGAATCCTCCATGCATTTTGTTTTTATTTTAGTTATTTTGGTTTCTACTTCTACAAAATCCGCATCTTCACAAAAATATAGAATTGTCCATTTTGTATTATCCATGTTCAAACTATTCAAACTATTCAAACTATTCAAACTATTTAAAATAGATTTTATACTATTTATGCTATTTATATAATAATCTACACCAAGAATAGGATGACAATTTTGTAAAAATTTATAGTCCCCTATTCTAAAATGCATTGATATTACGTTTTTATTTTCATATTTTTTATAAAATCTATTTCTTACCGCCTGTATTGATTCATTTAAATTTATATATTGTGATATGGTTTTATAGTGTGTATCGAAATATTTATAACTTTGATAGTAACCATATAACATAATACCGCCTGTTTTTTTAATAATATCCTGTGAAATTTGTATTTTATCATATTTAAAATATTTTTCTTTATAAAGAGGTAATTTAACATTTTTAATATCTACAATTGTTACATTTTTATTCAAAGATTTCAAAAAACTTCTCCAATATGTATTATTTCGTGAATCAGATACTAACTTATTCATTGGGAATTTGAAGACGGTTTTTGTCTCAATCGATAATGCAATCGTCGTATAAATTTGAAATAATTGATTTCCTAGCCCCCCCATAATAACACATGTAATCATATATTTTGTTTAATATATAATTTACTGTGTATGATGTATATGATATGTATGATATGTATGATATGTATAAATATATATTGGATATGAATAAATATATATTGGTTATAAATGAATATATATTATATTATTTATGTCATTAATTTTTAATTATTTATACCTATAAATAATTAAATATATAAAATTAATATGTATAGTTATTATAATGGTGCGTTCAAAGCTTGTTCCAAGTATTAATTATCCAGAAATAAGAGCATTAGACTCGTCAGATGCAAAACATGAAAATTATAAAGCCCCCTTGTATGAAGCATCTGTTTTAGGTATTAATACAATTATAAGTATAGGACAAATTAAAAATACATTTGTATCACAAAACATTGTATATTATCCTATTTATCTTATTAAGAATGATAAGGTTATATCTCAAATTGGGGTATACGAATTATTTCAAACCGATATTCCTTTATTAATGGATGATGAGGGTGATATAAATTTAAAAAAAGCTCCTGCTCCTTTATTATATTCATTTGTTAAAAAATCTTTGATTCAGCAAGCGATATATATTCCAACAGGTGCAGATGTAGTCGCAGATGTTGGACTTTCAAAGAAAGCTGTTAGTAAAAAACCTATTTCTCTTAAATCTCTCGAAACTCTCGAATCTCTTGAGACTCTTGCAAATAAAGGTGTGCAAGGTGAGGGCGAAGAAGGAGAAGAAGGAGAAGATACAGCATTACAAGCAGCTATTCGCGCATCTCTTGCACCTGTGCGTTTATCCGATGTACCTTTAAAAAGAAAAAATATTCCTGTTCAAAATATAGAACAATCTCTTGCTGAAAACAAGGCATATCGCCATATTAAAGACGAAGCATGGCTTCAATCATACTATCGTAATAATAATTTTAAAGTAATTAGAAATCAAGGGGGTGGTGATTGTTTATTTATGGCTATTTGTCAGGCATTTTTATCGATTGAACCGGATAGTGACATAAGTGTTATTAAGTTGCGTAGAATGTTATCTGAAGTATTAACTGAAAGTCAATTTTCAGATTATAGGGAACGCTATGAGATGTTTTCAAATACGTTAAAAGAACTGCGCGATGAAAATAAAAGATTATCCGAGTATAATAAAGAGATAGCACAACGTGCAGCAGCTCCTAATTTATCTCAAAATGATAAAATTGCTTTAAAACTTCAGTCTGATGCCAATGTAGCTAGATATCATGAAATACTTCGCGAAACTGAAATGTTTAAAGAATATCTGAAATTGGTATATTTTATGAAGGGGGTAAAAAGTTTAGAATCATTAAAGGCTATTATAAGAAAAGGTGAAATGACAAGTGAATATTGGGGGGATGAATGGGCACTATCTAGTTTAGAACTTATTTTAAATATTAAATTTATCGTGTTATCATATCGCGACTATATTGAGCAAAATAAAAAACCATATACAGAATCTAATGTTATTATATGCGGTAGCAATATCGATGAAACACGAAGAAAGGAAATAGATGTATTACTTACAGATAAAAAAGGTATGGGTGGTGTAGAGGCTATGAGTGAAAGAGAAGCAACAGAAGCGAGAGATAAATCGAAAATAGAAGAAATGACAGTTATTAATCCTGATTACTATATTATTTTGTCACATACAGGTTCGCACTATGAGTTGGCGACATATCGTGATACAGCAATTTTTACATTCCCTGAAATTCCTTTCTGTATTAAATTACAAATTGCAAATAGGTGTATTGAATCATCTAAAGGAAGCCTTGAATCATTTTCAGGTGCATACCAAAAAATCCCACAATTTATTCTTTTTTATCAACAGGAGTTAGGATTAGGAGATATAGGAAATTTGGCACAAGGAGGCGGAGGCGGAGGAGCAGATGCAAATCATGTTCTTACCGCAAATCCTCATTTTAATCCATCTATTGTTTTGATATACCATATAGGTTCAGCAGACGAACTTCCTGGGCGTGCCCAAGGTGATCATGTTTCAAATAAAGATAAAAAAGCATTTCTTCAGCTTATTGCTAGTGGTAAAGGTAGGAATAACTGGCGTAAAAAATTATCAAATGAATGGTGTGATCCTTTTACTCTTGATGGACATAGATGGCTTTCGGTGGAGCATTATTATCAAGCAAATAAATTTTTAAAACGATCGCCAGAATTTTATTTGTTATTTACAATGGATGCAAACAAAAAGAGTAAATATTACGACGAAACTTCTATATTATCACGTATTTCACAGGATGTAGATTTAGCGAAAGTTGCTGGTAAGAAAATACCAAATACAACAATAGATGGTAAAAAAGTTAGTCTTCGTCCTGATGATGTAGATATTGATACTGAATTTTTTAATGGACGAAATACACGTGTTCTTGAAGATGGAACTATGGCAAAATTTAATCAGAATGATGAACTTGCTAAAATCCTTCTTATGACGAATAATGCAAAATTAATAAATTATGTTTTCTCAAAACCACCGACAGTATCAATTCATTTAATGCGTGTTCGATCCAAACTAAGGACAAAAAAAGGGGGCATAAATGTATTTGAAAATATTGAGGAGTAATACAAAATACAGGGAAAAAAATATAGTATTATATTAGTAATACATATACTACTATATTGTAAATACATATGGAACATGCGAACCCCAACCCCATTCCCATATCTAGTTTAAATAATGATGAACATAATTTTCTAAAAATGATGCGACAAAATGATGAAATGTATAATAAAATTAAAAAAATGAATAAAACACAATTGTCGAGTAATTCTAAAAATCCAAGACAGTCTGAAATAAACGAACAAATATTAAAATTGTATACTGAAATGGATATAGAATATAATATTTTTAAAAATAAATTGTCATCATCGTGTTTCAAACATAAATTAATAAACATAGAGAAAAACAATAGAGCAATCAATCAATCCATATTGAAAAGTTCATATATACCTTCTAAAATTGTAAAATATATTAAAAAAAAATCAAAAATGGTATTAGAATATAACTGCGATTTAGTGAATGGAAGAACGGTTAAAATAAATTTTGTAATATTTGAAAATAGTAATTATGAAATAAATAACATAAAAAAGAAAAGCGCATCTTATTTTAAAAATTGTGTATTGAAAATATATATATGGTTAAGTATCTTATCAAAATATGCCGATGCAGAATGTGGTAAAAATTTGGAATGTTTTATTTACTTAACACCATTTAAAAGACAACTACCCAAATCGGAAAATAATGATAGTCTTGGAAACTTAGATTATATAGATGAAGATGATGTATCAGATGAAGACGACCACGACCACGTCCACGACCATATCCATGACAGTCACCATGACCATCATCATGGGGATAACGATAAGGTATTTAAACCACTTCACGTGAATGGTGGTGTTTCTGATGTATGTCAAACCAATGGGCAGATTGTAGTATATAGGAAAGAAGAATGGTTTAAAGTATTTATGCACGAAACTATGCACAACTATGGTATGGATTTTTCTACATTAGATATATCATCTGCTAACAAAAAACTGCAAACTTTTTTTTCAATACAAACACGTATTAAAATATATGAATCATATTGTGAAATATGGGCTAGAATCATGAATGTATTTTTTGAATGTTATTTCGATATTCATAGACATAACTTAACATTGTTTAAACCTTTAAATACTAGGAAAAGAATTATAAATAATTTACATAAAATCAATAAAATCCACTCAGTATCATTAAAAAGACAACCTCATATAGTTACAGTTAATGTTAATCGCGATAATATAGATAAGAAAAATATGTTTTTAAATATGTTTTATGATTTTATGCAACATGAATCCGTATTTTCATTATTTCAATGCGTTAAAATTTTGAACTTTATGGGACTTGATTATAATATTATATCAACATGCAATGACGCAAATCATATTATAGTGAAAAAATTTTATAAAGAAGAGACGAATGTGTTTGCTTACTATATTATTGTGGCAATTTTAATATCTAATTTTAATAATTTTATACTATGGTGTATCGATAACAATACAAATTTAATAAATTTTAAAAAGGAAGAGAGTAATATTGATAGTTTTGTTCATTTTATTGGTGAAAATTATAAAAATAATGATTTATTAAAAACTATAGTTAGATTAGAGCATAAATTAGCAAATCATGTATCTAGTGACAAAATATTATTAAATACGATGCGAATGACTGTTACTGACGGGGAATAATATATTCAAATGTGCAGTTATCTCTTTTAATTTTATTTTTTCTCCATTCGATTGATGCGTCTATGAAATCTATACTATAATTATGTTTATTATTTTTGTGTATATTTGTATTTACATGTGGCTGCGATTCTTGTAATTGCTGCAACTGTTTTAATTGAAGATTTTGACTTCTTGTAAGCGGCATGAACGAACAAACGAACAAACGAACAAACGAACAAACGAATGAATACTTGTATAGATTATATAGAATGTGTAATATTTTAAGTAGATATAATTATTATTATTCATCAATTTTTTTTTCTAAAAAATTGATGTGTAAAATATATAATACATAGTATATAAAACAAAATACTATTCACATATTCGCATATAGGAACTACAAGGTAAGAACAATGGGGATTCGCATGTTGAACAAGTTTCTTCAAGAAAAATGCAAAGACTCTATATCATGTATAAATTTATCCTCTTTATCGGGGAAAAAAATTGTAGTCGATATAAGTATATATCTTTATAAATTTCTTAGTGAGGGTGCATTATTAGAAAATTTATATTTAATGATATCTATTTTTAGAGAGAACAATATAGTTCCAATTTTCATATTTGACGGTAAACCGCCTGCTGAAAAAAATGATACGATTGCATTTCGTAAAAAGAATAAAAAGAATGCACGCGAAGAATATTATCGTTTAAAGCAAATATTAGATGAAATCACATCTGATGCTGAGTCAAGTAAAGAAACTGATATTGCATCGACGCGTGAAAATAATATAGGCAATACAGTTGTAGAATATGACGAAGAGACGACTATTACTATTCCAACAAATAGTATAGAAATTCGTAACATGATGGATCGATTGAAGAAAAAGTTTGTGATTCTTAAATCTGAACATATTCAAAATGCAAAAACATTATTACAAGCTTATGGAATGACGTATTATGAATCACCAGGAGAAGCAGATATGCTTTGTGCAAAACTTGTTTCAAAAAATATAGTATATGCGTGTCTAAGCGAGGATACAGATATGTTTGTATATGGTTGTGAACGCGTTCTTCGTTATATAAGTTTGACATCTTCAACTGCAATTTTATATGAGTTTCAAGGAATTATAAGAACATTGGATATGAATATATACGAGTTTAGGCAATTATGTATTATGTTTGGGTGCGATTATTTACCTTGCAAAAAACCACAAAATTATAAAAATATGACAATATTTAATTCATATAAAATGTTTAAAAAATATAAAGAATATTGTAAAATTATAAATGAAAATAAAATATTTGATGATACATCTACTACTATCATTGAAGCAGATAAACAATGCTTTTACAAATGGTTATTAACAGATAATGCCGATTTGGTTACATATATACAAGATGCTTCTAAAATTATAGATTTATTTGATATTTCATCTTATAATAATTTAGAATTGTATGATAACATCAAAATAATGAATGGCCCAATCGATTATAAACGACTAATAGAAGTAATGGAAAAGGAAAACTTTATATTTATGAATAGATAATATATATGTAAATATACATAAAATAAAATATATATATATATAATAAAATGAAACTCGGTCATATCGTTCATGAAGTCGGACATATTGTTCACGAAGGACTTGAAATTACTAGCCACCTTGGAGGTGCTGTAGGCAATGCTAGTTCCACAATTTTAGATGCAGGTTCTGCAATTAATGATTTTAAACACCATGATTATGTAGGTGGTGTTATTGAATCAGGTGAAACTATTTATCATGGAATTGAAACTTATGGGGATATTGTGTCAGGAGACTGGTTGTAAATATTCAAGCGTATAATATATTAAAAATGACATAGGTTCGTATGTCATTTTTATTTGTTTTTGTATTTGTATTTGTATTTGTTTTTGTTTTTGTTTTTGTTTTTGTTTTTGTTTTTGTTTTTGTTTTTGTTTTTGTATTTGTATTTGTATTTGTATTTGTATTTGTATTTGTATTTGTATTTGTATTTGTATTTGTATTTGTATTTGTATTTGTTTTTGTATTTGTATTTGTATTTGTATTTGTATTTGTATTTGTTATAACAATTATTTAAGATGAAGCAACGGCAACAGCAGGAGTAGCCTTGGCAAAGTGAGGAGACATATACTTCTGAAGATTGAAGTAGGTAAGCTCCTCACCCTTCTTC
>Ga0214923_10004259_pt1 | contig 17396 bp, 12 predicted proteins | sample LL1510_MetaG_FD_177993 | JGI IMG/M metagenome (GOLD analysis project Ga0214923, IMG submission 177993) | Freshwater microbial communities from Lake Lanier, Atlanta, Georgia, United States - LL-1510 | ecosystem: Environmental > Aquatic > Freshwater > Lake | place: USA: Georgia | collected... | reverse complement strand
CGGTACTAACGGCACAGCCGGACAAACCTACCGAGTCCACTCGTTTACAACTACTGGCACTTCGGCATTTAATGTTACCTACGCTCCCGCTGGAGCACAGGTTGACTACCTGTTGGTAGGCGGCGGCGGTGGTGGTGGCTATGGTCAATACAGGGGCGGCGGTGGTGGTGCCGGTGGCTACTACACTAATTCAGGCCAAGCTATTTCAACACAGGCTTATGCCGTTACAGTAGGCACAGGCGGAGCAGGTGGAACAGGCACCTCTTCTGTAGGAAATACTGGCACTAACGGTGGAACATCTAGTGCATTCGGTGTAACTATGCTAGGTGGTGGCGGCGGCGGCGGCGGCCGTGGCGGCGCTACGGCCCCAGGATCAGGCTCCTCGGGCGGCGGTGGCGCTGGGTCTGATGGCTCATATGTAGGCAGAACAAGCGGAGGCACTGGAACATCTGGACAAGGCAATTCAGGTGGCCAGGGTGGTATGACTGGTGCCGTTGGTCGTGCTGCTGGCGGCGGCGGCGGCGCCGGTGGAGCCGGCAGTAACTCGGCGGAAAACGCTAATGGTCCGGGCGGCGCCGGAGGTGCAGGACTGAGCAGTAACATAACAGGCTCTACTCTTTTTTATGCTGGCGGCGGCGGCGGTGGTGGCAATTTAGCCAATTCATCTGGTGGCACAGCTGCTGGAGGCAGCGGCGTAGGCGGTAATGGCACAAATGTTAACGGCACAAACGGTATGGATGGCCGTGGTGGCGGCGGCGGCGGTGCTGGCTTTCAGTCTACCAGTGGCAACGGCGGTTCTGGTGTAGTAATAATCCGTTATCCAATCAAACCAATATCTGGCAGAACAGTTTCTCCTCCTATATCTGCTTCTGGAGGCACTATTACTTCTTATGTTGGTAATGGCACCAATGGAACGAATGGCCAAACTTACAGGGTTCATACATTTACTACTGTCGGAAACTCAACTTTTACAGTTAATTTTGCACCCAGTGGCTCTACTGTCGACTATCTTGTTGTAGCTGGCGGTGGCGGCGGCGCATCAGGTGGCGGCGGTGCTGGTGGAATGAAAACCGGCAGCTTAGGTGTGTATGCGGGACTTCAAAACACTGTTACGGTAGGTGATGGAGGCAGCGCAGTTGTAGTTAATAATACCAATGTGCCAGTTAGCGGCAGCAATTCCGTATTCGGTAGTGTCACTAGCACAGGTGGCGGCGGCGGTGGAGTCCTTACTGCCGGGCGCAATGGAAATAATGGTGGATCAGGTGGCGGCGGCGGCGCCTGGAGCGCTGGTACCACTAATGGCGGCACAGGTAACTCTGGCGAAGGAAACAATGGATCAGGCAATGCAGGTTTCGTAGGCCTACCATATCCTTCCGGAGGCGGCGGCGGTAAAAGTGCTTTAGGTGGCGCACCAACATCTAATAGTGTTTCAGGCAATGGTGGTGATGGCGAAGTATCATATATAACTGGCTCTGCAGTAACATATGCTGGCGGTGGCGGTGGCGGCATTTACACTTTGGGTAGTGGAACTGCTGGCACAGGTGGATCAGGCGGCGGTGGCGCTGGCTCTTCTTCCGGAAATGGCACAGCTGGTACATCAAATACCGGTGGCGGTGGCGGCGGTGCTCCGCTCAATAGCACAGGGGGCAAGGGAGGATCTGGAATAGTAGTAGTTAGATATCCTTATAAAACTATTACAACAACAGTTAACAGATCGACTTCAACAACTTATAACGGTTCTGCAGGTTCGCTATATGTGTCGTCATCAGACGATTATCTTGTATTTCAGAACATTAATGCTGGAGCGGCAACTTCATTTAACCTTGAAGCCTATATTCGCACTGATGGTAGTGCGGTGACTAGTAGCGATGCCCAACTATATGTTGGTAGCTCTGCAATCACTACAACATACACCAGTGCCGGTAACGGATGGTATAAACTAAGCGCTGTTGTAACAGGGACAGCTTCAATACAAGCCTATGGAGTCTTAGCAAAAGGTGGAAAGAACATCTATGTAGACAACATGGCTTTATATGATTATGCTTCTTCGGGTACTTTAACATCAAATATATATGATCTTGGTTATGGTGGAGACTGGGGAACTTTACTGTATTCCTCTACAGGTACGGGAACTGTCAATGTCAAAGTTCGCAGCGCTAATACTTCCGACATGAGCAATGCCACAGACTGGACTAGTTGCCCTAGCGTAGCTTCTGGCACTGATTTAACAGGTGTAACTTGTATGAGCAATAATCATAGATACTTACAGTACCAAGTGACCCTTAACCCTGGAAACAACGGTGCGGCCACACCAACATTTACAAGCATTACCATTAATTATGACGCTTGGGATATTACTCCTCCTGTCACTAATGCCAGCGGCATTGTTATGAGCAAAAGTAACGGTGGCAGCGGCGTATCAGCTGGTGGTTGGACAAATGGGTCAAACCCATCCTTTACATGGACGGCTGGCCAGGATAATGTTGGAGGCACAGGTATAAAAGGCTACTGCCTATATCTCGGTCAAGATAACACGGCCGATATAACAACCACTAAAGGTCTTTTAGGCAATAGCCCATTGAGTACTGGAGGTGCCTGCGCCTATGCTATTGCAGGTACCACTCTAGACACGGCGGTTAATGCTTTGGCTACTCAACTTACGAGCTCTAATAGTTCCTATTACTTACTGGTCAAAGCTATCGATGATGGTAATAACTTATTCGCCGGATCGGCAGCTAGTTTTAACTTCAAGTTTGACAACACGGCTCCACAAAATCCAGATTATGTTTCAGCTCCATCCCAGCTTCTGTCTAGTAAAAATGCGACAATCACTTGGCCAACTTCCGGGGCCACGGCAGCAAGCGATAGTCACAGTGGAATCGCCGGACTTCAATACCGAATAGGTAACAGTGGTACATGGTATGGAGTGGCACATAATGGTGCCCAAGATCTCACAGATATTCTTAGTAATGATGGTAGTTATCAAACTAGATCGGCGTTTGATTACGATCAAATGGATGCCAATGCAAATAATATTTTCCAGTTTAGAACCATAGACAACGCTGGTAACACCAGTGCAGCAGTGCTTTCTACGGTTGTTAAAATCAACACTACTGCTCCATCATCACCTAGGAGCCTTACTGCTACACCCACCACCAACACTTCTAACAGTTTTGCTTTCAGCTGGGCAGCTCCGACAACTTATGCTGGCTCTGCGTCAGACATTTCTTATTGCTATACAGTAAATACTGCCCCAACATCCAATACCTGTACATTCACAGATGCTGGAATCACTTCACTGTCAGCTAGCGCTTTTGCAACTCAGCCAGGAGATAATACTTTCTATGTAGTCGCAAGGGACCAGGCTGGCAATATTAACTATGCCACTGCAGCTTCGGTAATCTTTACGGCTAATACTTCTGCACCAGGCATGCCTCTAAATAACGATGTAGCTGATGTCAGCGTTAAAGCTACTAGGAATTGGAAACTAGCAGTCTCCTGGGAAAAACCGTCTGATGAAGGTGCTGGAGTAGCAACCTACAGGGTATTTAGGTCGACTAGCGAAAACAGTGGTTATAGTCAAGTAGCTACTACTTCTGGCACCAGTTTTGTTGATACCGGACTAAGCGCCGTGACATATTATTACAAAGTAAAAGCTTGTGACAGTGCCAATAATTGCGGTGCATTCTCAGGCGTTGCCAGTAAATTGCCAACTGGTCGATTTACTACACCCGCAGACATAATTGGGTCACCGTCAGTCTCGGTAAGCACCAGAAAAGCCACTATTACTTGGACTACCGACCGCACAAGCGACAGTCGCATACAATACGGAACCAGCAGCGGTAGATACCAAGCCACTGAATCGACCATTAGCGACCAAGTTAAAGTTCATCAAGTAGAACTTACTGGTTTAGAAGCCGGCACCACATATTACTACAAGGCAAAATGGACAGATGAAGATGGCAATACTGGCAGTAGTAGTGAGTTGAGCTTTACTACTTTGCCAGCACCAACAATTAGCGATGTAAAAGTTTTACGCACCACACTTACTAGTGCCCTAGTTCAGTTCACATCTAAAGACGCTACCAAGGTTAATATGTACTATGGCAAAACCAAAGGTTTTGGTGGTCTAAAAATAGTTAACACCTCTTTATCGGAGTCGACTTATACAATTGAAATAGATGGACTAGATGATGGATCTACTTACTTCTTCCGTATTGACGGAGTGGATGTCGAGAGCTACTCATATCCAGGCACAATCTTCTCATTCACTACACCACAACGACCACGCATCTCAAATCTCAGATTCCAACCAATCAACGGCGAGCCCACCAGTACTCAAAAAGTTTCTTGGACCACTAATGTTCCGGCTAGCTCAACTGTTACCTATGGATTAATTGGTTCAAACGGAGCTGATATTCAAGATTCCAAACTAGTTACAGACCACGAAGTAATAATTCGAAATCTTTCAGATGATTCTAATTATTTCTTGTTAACGCAAAGCAGAGATATTGACGGCAACTTGGCAATTAGTGATCGTCAAACATTCAAAACAGCTCTTGATACTAGACCGCCTAAAATCTCCAACACAACAGTCGAGACAACCATAAGGGGCACAGGAGCCGAGGCTCGTGGACAGATAATTGTCAGCTGGGAAACAGACGAGCCGGCCACCAGCCAAGTAGCTTATGGAGAAGGCAGTGATTTGAAAGTGTTAAATTCAAAAACTGCCGAAGATGCTGCTCTATCAACTCAACATGTTGTTATCATATCTGATTTACCAACTTCCAGGGTCTACACAGTGCAACCAGTGTCTTCTGATAAGGCCAACAACACCACTGATGGCGATAGCAAGTCAGCTATTATCGGTAGAGCAACAGATAGCGTGATAACTATCGTGCTAAATACTCTAAGGAAAGTGTTCGGGTTTTAATTATGAGCGGTGGGCATTACGATCAAAATAACATAATCAAGGCCAAGAACCTGCACCAGCAATTTAAGGTCGGTGAAGAGGAAATTGTGGCCCTCAAAGAGGCTACATTTAGCCTCAAAGCCAATTCTTTTAATATAATTTATGGCGCTTCAGGTAGTGGTAAAAGTACCTTACTAAACATATTGGCTGGCATTCAGCCACCATCGAGTGGTTCACTGGAAGTTCAAAATACTAATATTTACGATTTATCTCCAGATGCTCTAGCACATTTTAGAGCTAATCAAGTAGGCTTTATTCACCAGAGCACCTATTGGATTAAAAGTCTAAATGTTTTGGAGAATATTTCAGTTCCACTGTTCTTCTTAGGCTATGGTAAGGCAAAAGCAGAAAAATTAGCAACATCTGCGCTTGAAAGAGTCGGTATGGGCGAATATGCCCCAAAAAATCCAGTGCTATTATCTGGTGGTGAGCAACAAAGATTAGCTGCTGCTCGGGCGCTGGCAAATGATCCTTTGTTTATTATCGCCGATGAGCCAACTGGCAATCTAGATACTGAGAGTGGAGATATGATAATGAACTTGCTACTAAACGCTCAAAATGAATTTAGACGCACCATCATACTTGTTACACACAACATGGAGTATTTGTCGCTGGCTGATCATTTGCTGAAAATTCAAGACGGTGTTTTAGAAGACATTGAAAGCGAAAATATTGGTGATGTTGTAGATAATTTGATGAAAGATGTCAGAGGTCGGTTGTCTGATCTCGGAAAGCTCAAGAAAAATGCCACAGAAGTCAGATAACACTCACTACAGTTCAATACCTTTTAAAGTTTCTGTGTATCTTGCCTGGCGTAGTCTGTCCACCAAAAAACTGCGATCGTCATTAACTATTTTAGGAGTCGTAATTGGTATCGGTGCAATCTTCTTCTTGATATCGCTTGGATTAGGACTGCAAAACTTGGTCACCAACCAGTTAATAGGCAACAAATCAATCAAATCAGTAGATGTAACAAGCCAAAATTCCAGAATTATTAAACTCAATAAACAGTCATTAGACAAAATTTCAGGCTTACCTAAAATTCAAAAGATTGGAGCTGGTTACTCTCAGGCTGGCAATATTGAATACAACAAAAGCGCTGCGGCGGTAGTGGCCTATGGAATTGATACTAATTATCAAGATTTACTTAACCTAACGCCCATAAAAGGAAGATTACTAAAAAAAGACGACATAAAAGCAATTGTAGTTAATAAGCCAATGCTAGACTCAATTGGCATAAAAGATCCTGCAAAGGCTATCGGCAAAACTATAAGCGTGAAGATTGCTGTGCCAAAAACCAACCCAGAGGACCTAGGTGACATAAATGATAATTTCACGATAGTTGGTGTAATCGACGCTGATTCGGGGGCAGAATTATTTATGCCAAGCTACTTATTTGAACAACACAATGTACCTCAGTATTATCAGATTAAACTGATAACAGCCAATGTTAACGACATATCTAGTTTGCGTAAACAAATAGAAAGTCTAGGCTATCAAACTAGCTCACCAATAGACACCATTGATCAGGTTAATCAAATATTTAAATATTTTAATGTTATTTTGGCTAGCTTTGGTTCAATCGGCATGATTGTGGCAGTACTCGGCATGTTCAATACTCTAACTGTAACGCTTTTGGAACGCACCAGTGAGATAGGTTTGATGATTGCTCTCGGTGGACGCAATAAAGACATGAAGCGCTTGTTTGCTCTAGAGGCAACGCTGTTGTCCTTGATTGGTGCCATTGCTGGAATATTGTTAGCAGTTATCTTTGAGACGGGCTTCAATATGTCGATCAATGCATTCGCTAGATCTCGAGGCGTCACAGAGTCATTTAGTATTTTCTCTACTCCAATGTGGCTCATTTTTGGCGCCATCGCATTCATGATTGTTGTTGGACGATTAGTAGTATTCTTGCCAGCCCGCCGAGCAGCCCGCATTAATCCAATTGATGCACTACGCCGCGAATAACTAGCTATTGTCTTTGATGTATGCAGCGATGTTGAATTTGTTCCGAGCGCCGTTATAGTTCATGTAGCGAATTTTGCCAAATACGGGTCGTTCAAACCAGGGCCTGTCATGTAGTCCGCCGATTGACCAGGCTATGCCAGTGTAACCGTTAGGATCTCGACCATCTAGTTCGTACTTGTCATTTAAATAGATGGCGTATTCCATGGCCTTGTCGATATTTGGAGTCCATTCTAAAATTTTCTTGGCCCAGTACATGCGCATGTAGCCGTGCATTTTGCCTTTTTCGGTCATCTGTTTTTGGGCTGCATTCCACAGATCATCATGAGTTTTGGCCTGTTCCAGTTCATCGCGTGAATATAAATATTCTCGTTTATCATCTTTATGTTCATCATGACTTTTCTTGGCCCAATCTGGAAAAGCTTTGGCGGTTTTATAGTCTGGATTATATAAGCAGAAATTTTCAGATAATTCGCGCCTAATAATTAATTCTTCTAGAAAAGATTTTTTGGAATCTTCATTCGTGTCAATTTGATTGGCATCATAGGCGAGACGCTGCGGTGCTAGTTGGCCAAAATGTAGGTATGGCGATAAATTAGACAAACCATCTAGCGTCGGGTCGTTGCGCTTTTCGGCGTAGTCATCGTATTTTTCTTGGAAGAATTTTTGCATGCTGGCTTTGGCTGCAGCTTCGCCGGGTATGCACCAATCAACCGGCTTGACGCTTTCATCAATCCCCAATTCTTTGACAGTTTCTGCCACATTAACCTCATCACTTTTTTCGGACCACTTCACACCAGGTGCTTTTATGTCCGGTAAATCTGTTAAATAATCTTGTAGAAGGTTAGTTATTTTTGGTCTAATCGTGTAGGCGGCAAACTCTTGCTTATCAGAAGCTATCCAAGCCGGCACAACATTATGAGCGTCAACTTCAGTCATTTGCACATCTATATGGTCGGCTACTTTTTGTCGTTTAGTGCGAGCATTTTTGAGAGGAGAAAAGTCGACAGTAACTAATGAGGCTTTAAGCTCGCTTACCAACTTGGGTATTTGTTTATCGCCATTTCCTATAAGCATGCGAAAACCAATTGCATGACCTTTGAGAATATCAGAAACTTCTTTTAAGCCACGAAGCATATAATCGTATTGCCGCAGATTGCTTGTTGGATATTTCTCCAGGCAAAAAGCAACTACCACAGGCTGATTTAGCTCACTGGCTTTTTCTATGGCATATAACAACGCCCAATTGTCGTGGGCTCTTTGATCTCGGCTCATCCAATAAATGACTGGCCCGCTACCAAGGGCTTTGTCATTTAGTAATCTAGTGCGACGGGCATCTACAGACATTATTTTGCTTGCAAAGATTTTAGATCATCAATAATCTGTTTGGCGTGAGTTGCTGGATTAACGCCCAGATATTCTTTGGCAATTGTTCCATGAGGGTCAATTATATAAGTATTGCGATGAGTGCCCATCATCTCGCGTCCCATAAATTTTTTAGGTTTCCAGGCGCCTAAGGCTTCAATTAGCTCGTGGTCAGGGTCGCTTAGAAGCGTAAAGTTTAGATGATGCTTTGCGGCGAACTTTTTATGAGAAGCTACGCTGTCTTTGCTTACACCAATAACAGTAGCGTTGCCTTCTTGGGCGATTACATCTCGCTCATCTCTAAAATTACAGGCTTCTTTGGTGCATCCTGGAGTGTTATCACGGGGGTAAACATATAGCACCACCCATTTACCAGAATAGTCCGACAGACTATGATTTACACCGTCTTGGTCACTTAAATTAAAATCAGGAGCTGGCTTGTTTTGCATATTAAAATTATAACCCAAATAGCTATATGCTAGTAGTAAGTAATATCATAATGCTTTTATAGTTTAATTATCAGGGGAGATAGGCTATAATAACGGGTTAGTTGATGGCGCCTTGGCGGAGTAGTTACGCAGCGGTCTGCAAAACCGTTTACACGGGTGCAAGTCCCGTAGGTGCCTCCATTAATTAGTGGGCGAGTGGCGGAATTGGTATACGCGGTGGACTTAAAATCCGCTGGTCCAACGACCTTGAGGGTTCGAGTCCCTCCTCGCCCACCAAGAAAAATGTCTGTCCCCTAGGACAGGCTTTTTTCTTGAGGATAAGGAATACGAGAACCCGTATTCGCGTTAGCGAATGGTTCGGTGAAGTACAATCACGCACAGAAACTTGTTTCGAGCATGATTGTACGAAAAAGGCCATAGGCCGCTGTCCCTCCTCGCCCACCAATAAATAAGTCCTGCTTTTTGCAGGACTTATTTAATGTAGATGAGTAATACGAGAACCCGTATTCGCGTTAATTTATTACAGCACTGCTGATAGCCGGTATTGGCTTATTGGGGTTTTGTAACCACCATATGGTTGATTTGACTGCTAGATGACTAATATCAATCTTGTCTGTTGTGCGTGTTGTGGTTATTTTCCCGTTGCCCACAACAACGATGTTGTCATTAAATTGTGAAACTATGATTGGCTGGTATCGTTTGCTATATTCGATTAATACTTCACCGTAATTATCGATGCTCATGGTACTTTTTAGGGCTCTTGGGAAATGTGAATTGACAAGTAGTTTTTGTAGTTTGTCAAAATCCAGGGCTATTAAAGAGTTTGGTCTGCTGATAATAATATGGGGGTTATTTACAGCCAAATCCATAGCATCTTGACTGAAGCATAAGATGCCTTTGTACATATCAGCGAAGTTTTCAAGCATAGCTATTGTTTCACTATTTGATGACAAGTCACCTGCTAATATTGTTCCATCGGCCCAGGCGGCAAGATCTAGAAAGGTTGCCAAAGACTGTTTGGCGAAACTGCCACTTTTATTGGATGGAGCAAATTCTGCTTCTTCTATTTGCCGGCCAATAATTTTTTTTAGAGAGTCTGGTATCAATACTTTAATTTGCCCTACACCTGCTGCTTTGGCTTGGGCGTAGGTTGCTGCTGGGTCTTTGAAACCATTGGCATTGCCACCAATAATTAGCAATTTGCCGGCTGTTTGCATGTTGGTGGGCCGACTCCATATTAAATCGGGATGTAATGGCTGGTCCTTGGTTTGTTTCTGCCAATTATCATTAGTCATCTAGTTTATACCCTTCATCGCTAGCAACAAGTTTGTAAATCATATTCTTGCGCTCTATCACAATCGGCCATCGTCGTTTCTTGGCTTCTTCAAAGAACACCCTGTTCGGGTTAAAAGCTATAGGGTTGCTAGTTTTGGCCAGCATTTCTATGTCTCCATCACTATCGCCAATGCCATAGCTGTTTTCGTATGATAAATTGTGCTTTTTTACTAACTTATCCAAAGCTAGGTGTTTTTGACCAATAACTAGATACTCATAGCCTTTGAATCTATCACCTTCAACTTCAAAGCTGGTGGCCATAAAATCATCAAATCCATAATAATCAACCATCTCTTTTACGATGATGTTCGGTGAGCCAGAGATGGCAAACAGTATATAGTCACGACCTTTCAATTCTTTAATCAATTCCCTAGTGTAGGTATATACTTGGTCTTTGTATTTATCAAAAACTTGTTGGGCAATTTCGTGAAAATTATCGACTCCGGTTTTCGTTAAGGCTGAATTAAATACTTCAATTAAACTTTTTTCATATTCCAAGAAAGCTTGGTCATGTTCTCTGGTTTTCCAGCTCATGCGCTGTTTTCTGACTTCTGCAAATGCTTGATCATCGATGATGCCGGCCTTGGCCATAGAATCACATATAGCATGATACAGTTGCCAACGAATTATTGTTCCATCGATGTCAAATACGGCAAATGGTCGACTCATAAATCAATACCTATGGACACAGGACAGTGATCAGACCCCAGTACATCGGCATGAATTTTGGCATTTTTAATCTTTGATTTAAGCGATTTACTGGCCAAGAAATAATCTATCCGCCAACCAACATTTCGCTCTCTTGATTTAGCAAAATGACTCCACCAGCTGTAGTGACCGTTGCCTTGAGTAAAAATCCTAAAAGTATCTAAAAAGCCAGCGTCAACAAAGGCCTGAAAACCGTTGCGTTCTTGTACGGTAAAACCTTTTTTACCCCTGTTTGGTTTAGGGTTGGCCAGATCATCTTCAGTATGTGCCACATTTAAATCACCACAGAAAATAACTGGCTTAGTTTTTTCTAATTGTTTGCAATAATCCAAAAACGCTGGATCCCAATGCTTTTCTCGAAGTGGTATTCGGCTTAAGTCATCTTTGGCATTGGGAGTATAAACAGTTACCAGCCAAAATTTATCAAATTCTGCTGTTAGCACCCTGCCTTCGTCATTAGGATTTCCATAATTATCAGCATTTAACCTGTGCTTTTTAATAATATCTTCAGGAAAACCATCAATCACCTGTAGAGGTGGAATTTTTGAAATTATAGCTGTTCCACTATAACCTGGCTTAACGGCAGGATACCAAAAACTGTCATAATCTTCTAAGTGAATATCAATCTGTTCTGGTTTGGCTTTAATTTCTTGCAAGCAGATTATGTCAGGATTTTCTTGTTTCAAAAAAGGACGCCACAAACCTTTGCGCTCTACTGCCCTGATGCCATTTACATTCCACGAATATATTCTAATCACTACTTAAAGTATAGCTTCAGGAGTAAACTTTTGCTAGACTCTATTTTAGATGTCAACCAAAGCATACAAAAGAATTTTACTGAAACTGTCAGGCGAGCAATTGGCTGGAAAATATGATTTTGGGGTTGACCCAGAAATAGCTTCTTACTTATCTAAAGAAATCAAAAAAGTTGTAGATCTTGGCTGCGAAGTTGTGGTGATAGCTGGTGGCGGCAATATGGTGCGTGGCGCAGAAATTGCCGGCAAAGGCATCAGACGCGTTACAGCCGATCAAATGGGCATGCTCAGCGGTTTGATTAATTGCATGGCATTAACAGATATTTTTGAATTTAATGATTTAAAAACTCGCTGTTTGAGCAACATTTACGCGCAACAATTAGCTGAATCATATTCCTATAGATTAGCCGAAAAGCATTTGCAAAAAAAGCGTGTGGTCGTGATTGCTGGTGGCACAGCACGACCATATGTCACTCACGATACCGCAGCAGTCAGTTTTGCCCTAGAGCTTGATTGTGAACTAGTTCTCAAAGCCACAAAATATGACGGTGTATACAATAAAGATCCTGCTAAACATAAAGATGCGGTTAAGCTCGATGAGGCATCATTTGACGATGCTTTGAATCTCTCAGACATAAAGGTCATGGACAAAGCTGCTATAGGTTTAGCTATGGAACAAAATAAACCAATTGTCGTTTTTGATGTTATGAAACCAGACAATCTTCTGAAAATCGCCAGCGGACAAAAAAGCGGTACTTTTATACGCTAGCTAAATCTTGAACATCAAGCGTCACACTATCCCTGATTTTATTTGACCGCTCAATATTTTGTTGGCCACGCTATTCTCAACGGCTCTTTGAATGGCGCGTCTCATTGGTCTGGCACCTAATCTGGGGTCATTGCCAGACGACACAATTTCTTTAATAGCGGCTTCAGTCAGACTTACCTTTATGTTCTTGTCGGAAAGTGTTTTATTGACTTCATTCATCATTAAATTAACCACCTGCCCTAGTTCACTCTCATTGAGAGGCCTGAATAAGACGATTTCATCAAAACGATTTAAGAGCTCCGGCTTAAAGCTGCCAGAGTTGATTAAGCTATCAGTAAACTGATCTGAGAAATCATCTAGGTTTTGTCCTTGTTCAATGCGTTGTCTGATTTCTTGAGCGCCAGCATTACTTGTCGCGATAATCACGCAGTCCTTAAATGATGCCATTTTTCCGGATGTATCAGTTAACTGCCCTTCATCCAGTAACTGTAGCAATAGATTAAGTACATTGGGGTGAGCTTTTTCGATTTCGTCTAATAAGACTACAGTATATGGTGATTTACGAATACTGAGTATTAGACTGGAAGTTTCGTTTTCGCCTGTAGCCAATAGTCTTTGCACATCGTCCGGCTGTTGATACTCGCTCATGTCTAAGCGAATCATCGCCTGTTCATCACCAAAAAATATAGCTGCCACTGACTTTGCTAGCTCGGTTTTTCCGACACCTGTAGGTCCTAGGAATAAGAAGCTGCCAATCGGTCTTTTGTTATTGGTAACTCCGGCGCGAGCTCTTCTGAGAGCATTTGCCACTACACTTACAGCATGAGTTTGATTGATCATGCGCTGATGAATAGCATCCTCCATATTTAGCAACTCTTCAGACTCCTGCGGAGCGGCCTGAGATACTTTAATGCCGCTGCCTTGCTCAATAGCTTTCTCTACACTTTGTTTAGTAATGACAGTATTTTCAGCATTCGGAGCGGATTCTTGAAGTAGCTTAATAGCTTTGCCTGGATAGGCTAAATCTTGATTAAATCTGCCGCTTAACTGGTAGGCAGTTCTAAGAGTACCATAGGGAACTAGTAGCTTACCGGAGCTTTCAATGCCAATAGCAGTATCTTCTAGTACATGCATAATTTCAGATTCACTTCTTTCTTGTAAAGCAACAGTTGTCAGCAGATTAGCCAATCCTTGATTCTTTGTTCTGAGTCTCTGGAAGTCGCTGTCTGACATGGCCATGATAATTGGTGATCCACCTGATTGCAGGACATTAATTAGTATTTGCGAGGCGTCAAAAGCACCTGGCTGGTCACTAAAAAATGTTTGGGCTTCATCTATGAATACAATCACATGCTTAGCCTGCTGTGCTTCGGCAAATAATTCAGTCAAAATTTCCTCAAGATCACCTGGTTGCTTAGCGTTGCTGACGATATCAACGGCACTAATACCGATAATCTGGTGGTAGGCTAATTTTTCTGTGGACTGACCTTCGATTAATTTTTGAGCCAAGGCATATACAGTGGAACTTTTGCCAATGCCTTCAGGGCCAATCAGGGCCACTGCTCGTGAATTATTATCGAAGGCTTGCTCAATGTTTTTTACTCCATCTGATTCAGCCAACCATCCATAATTAGCTCCGTATTTCATAATTGTCAGACTGATATTTAGGCCTAAACTATTGAGCAGCGGTGTCCAGCCGTGCGACCAATCACGACCTATTCCTCCATAGTATTTTCTATGGTTATCCATTCGTACTAGTGCACGGCTGAGCCAATTAGCAACTTCAATTATGTCACTGTCTTTATCACCTGACTTGATAATTGCTGCCTTTATATTTGCCGACTGTGCTAGCTGAGCAGCTACAATGTAGCCTACTTCAATAACCTGGCTGTTGTTATCATCGGCAATTTTTTCCGCCAAAGACAAGGCCTCGCTGAGAGCTTGTTCAGCAGGGTTAATAAGCTCACTGACCATTGCTTTATCTATGAACAAGTGATTCAAAATGAAGTATGCTTGCCAGTTATTGCTGAGTGCATCAAAAACAATTTTGTTGTCAAGCTTGGTATTTGGCAGACTACTTAATGCATCAAAACTTAATCGCTCGGTTATTGAATTCTTGTTAGGCTGTAGCTTTGTTAAATCTTGTTTCCACCAAGCTGCTAACATAAAGCAAATCACTAGAGGCGAAACTAAAAAAGCAGCAATGTTTTGTTGCCCTGAGACAATAAAATAAATGGCTGCCAAGCCTAATATAGTTGATACTGTTACCAATGAATAATAGCCAGTTGTACCAATTCGTTTACCAAGTTTAGCCTTTTGATATCTGAGACTTCTTAAATCGATTAACGGGCTCATAATGTGAATCCTATAATTAAACTAGCTGGAACGCTAATTGGTAGAATTGGCCAGAGAATCATTTCAACTATTGTTAGTAAGCCCACAATCACTATTGAGATAATTGCTAGTAACAAGACTAGAGTGCGAACGACAAGGCCCACTGCACGACTAAACAAATTGTCTATCATGGCACGGAATTTGCTATCAAGGCTTGTGCCAGAATAGCTGATTATTTGTTTCCAGGGCGCTGTTAAGGTCCTAAGCAGCAGTCTTATAGAAAAGAAATCGGCAATTATTTTGACACGCAAATCCAGGCTTTTTAATATCTGTTTCCAGCCTTCACCGTACCACCATGTAAAGAATGAACCTATAAGCATATGCATTTATTGTAACATCTGTCAGAATAAGTCGGAATGGCGGAGGGAGAGGGATTCGAACCCTCGGTAGAGTTGCCCCTACACCACCTTTCCAAGATGGCGCACTAGACCACTATGCGACCCCTCCTAGTCTGCTTTTGTAAACAAATTTTAGACCGTACATTATATCTTATCAAAAATTACGACAGTTTATCTATTGTCATCTGTTGCATAGGTGTTTAAAATTGTGATTAAAGATGGCTTTAATTGAAATACAAGACGTCAGTAAACTGTACGGCTTCGGCGATGCTACTACTCTAGCATTAGACGAAGTCAGTTTGAATATTGAAAAAGGCGAGTTTGTAGCGGTAATGGGCCCTAGCGGTTGTGGCAAGAGTACGCTTATGAATGTAATTGGTTTGCTAGATAGACCTAGCCACGGCAAGTACCGATTACAAAATAAACCGGTTGACAGTTTGCGACCTAACCAAGCAGCTAAAATTCGCCGAGACACAATTGGCTTCATATTTCAGTCATACAACCTAGTCCCCAGATTAAATGTTCTAGACAATGTTGCCCTGCCCTTAATGTATAAGGGCGTAGCAGCCACCAAACGCATTAAACAAGCAAGTATCATGCTAGAGCGTGTTGGTATTCAGGAGCGTGAATACTTTATGCCGAATCAGTTGAGTGGTGGTCAGCTACAATGTGCTGCTATCGCTAGAGCTCTCATCAATGATCCAAAATTAATCGTTGCTGATGAACCTACTGGCAATCTAGATAGCGAGAGCTCTAGGCTAGTTATGGAGCTGCTTGCTGACATACACAAAAACGGCAATACCGTGATTTTTGTGACTCATAATCCAGAGTTAACGCGTTATGCCACAAGAGTTGTATATATGCACGACGGCAGTATAATCCATGATGAAAAAACAGCTATAGGACGAGTTGCATCGACTGCTCGAAAAGTAGCAGAAAAATCTCTTACTAATGATGAAGATCATCTATTGGCTGGGGTTTCTACAATTATGAAAACTTTTCCAACTAAGCCCAGCAAATCTTCAAAGTCCAACAAGAAGTCCAATAAAAAAATTAAGAGGAAAAAGCAATGACCAACGATTACACTAGAGGTAATTTCAAAGCTGGACTGAAATCTTTGCTTAGCACTCGACTTCGCAGCTTTTGGACAATGCTTGGTATTATCATTGGAGTAGCCTCAGTCATCACAGTCATCGGTATTGGCACCGGTATTAAAAAACAGGTCAGCCATCAAGTCCAGCACCTAGGCAAGGATGTAATTGTGATACGACCCGGTCAAATACATGGTAATACTGGAGTAGGCAGCGCTGGAGTTGATGTCTTGTCTGGCCTCAATGTTAGTGGAGCTCTCACCACCAAAGATGTAAAGACTATCCAGAGCATAGATGGTGTTTCAGCTGTAGCTCCCATAAGTGTCTCAGTAGCAAAGATAACTAGAGATAAAATTCCATACAGTAATAATTTAATAATTGGTACCAATGGTGATTTACCGAGTTTGCTCAATCAATCAGTGGCCTATGGTTCTTTTTTGAATTACGAAGATGAAGGCACCTATGCTGCTGTGCTTGGAGATAAAGCTTCTAAAAGATTATTTGATGAAGATTTGCCGCTCGGTAGATCTTTTTTCTACAATGGCAAAGAATTCGTGGTTAGAGGAATTTTAAATCCTATGAACACTACTCCCCTTACGGAACAGGCAGATTTCAACAACGCCATATTTATACAGGAAGAAATAGCTCAGGAGTTAAGCAATAACACTGCGCCTTTATATCAGATTATGGCTCGACCTGAAGAGCCTGGAGATACGGCTAAAATATCTCAAAAAATAGACGCTGCGCTTTTCAAAACCCATGGATATCAGAAAAACTATAAAGTAGTTACAGGCGGTAAAGACTATGACAGCAACGGTACTGTTTTGTCATTATTGACTCAGATGATTGCCGGCATAGCTTCCATATCTTTGATAGTTGGTGGGATTGGAATAATGAATGTCATGTATGTATCGGTGGCCGAGCGCATTCATGAAATTGGTATCAGAAAAGCAGTCGGCGCAACTAATCGCCAAATTTTAAGTCAGTTTGTGGTTGAAGCGTCGCTGCTAAGTTTGTTTGGCGGTATATTAGGTGTGGCATTAGCCGTTATAATCAACCTAATCCTTAGATTATTAACAGATCTACGACCCGCCATCAGTATTGAGGTTGCTTTATTGGCCGTTGTTTTGTCGGTATTGATAGGTGTGTTTTTTGGTACTTTTCCAGCAATCAAAGCTGCCCGTAAAAACCCAATTGATGCTTTAAGATATTAAAATAGAGAATATACTCCAGCAATTCCGGCAGCTGTCAT
>Ga0214923_10004257_pt1 | contig 17399 bp, 18 predicted proteins | sample LL1510_MetaG_FD_177993 | JGI IMG/M metagenome (GOLD analysis project Ga0214923, IMG submission 177993) | Freshwater microbial communities from Lake Lanier, Atlanta, Georgia, United States - LL-1510 | ecosystem: Environmental > Aquatic > Freshwater > Lake | place: USA: Georgia | collected... | reverse complement strand
TTTTAAGTGCCCATAAAAGAAGCAAGTGGGTGTTTGTGCTTTATATAAAAATGCCTTTTGTGTTTCGCTAGTGTTCAAGCAGTGCAATTTTTCTATGACAAAATTGCTATGTAATAATGCATAATATAGTCCTGCTTTATCTGGTTTTAACCATAATGAAGGAATAATTAGCGCCAAGTGTCCGCCGGGGTTCAATAGTATTAAACTCTTTTTAACAAAATCTACATAAATTTGCTTGCCATCATTATTTTTTTTGAGAGATTTGTTTGTAGGTGTTTTTAGTGCTCCGTTTATATTATATGGAGGGTTGCCTATAATAAAGTCAAAGTGGTTAAGGTCTTTGTTTAATAAAAGAAAATCGCTAGTTATTATGTTTGCATCTGGAACGAATAGGTCGCTCAATTTTTCAATATGTGGCGGATAAATTTCGCACATAGTGATCATATTTTTTATAATATGACTTCTTCGACTTTCCAAATTAGGAAATGTGGTGGCCAAATGAGTTACTAATCTATTATAAAGATTAAGCGAAAATGCCCCATTTCCTGCTCCAACGTCTAGCCATTTTAGGTGCGGATTTTCATAATAGTGCTTAGGTATTAAGTCTAAAATCTGGTCAACTAATGGCTCAGGAGTATAAACTATTCCATAATTGTTTTTGGCGTCATTTGCTATTGCTGTTGCCATAAAAAAAGGTATTATATTGTGTAATTGTTTTAATTAATATATTAAAACATATTAAAAACATAATAGCAAGATTTAATGATTGTTAGTGCTTGCGTTTAGTGTTTAGTGTCGCTGCGTTAGTCCATTGTTTGAAGAAAGCTAACAATAAATCTCTCGTTTTTAATAATTGAATTGATTAAAGGTTTATAAAATTCTCTGAATGCTATATGGGAGTTATCTTCTTTTAATTTTGATAATGGATACCACTGGATTTGTTTTTTTTCAAATAGTCCATTGTGTTCAGTGTCGATTATATCCTTTAAATGTAGCTCTGCAAATTTATTTACATTTGAAAAATAATAGGGCAGTTTTTTATCATAATTTGTTTTGAAAATGTAGCTAGTATATTTATCATAACTAATTGAAATAATCATATTGCTTGTAACTAAAGCCTCAAAATCGTTTTCATCGCCTAAAAATCCGTTTAATTCTTCGGTTCCTTCTCTAATTGCTGTTTTAAATGGCCTTTCGCCTTTGTGTGCGCTTCCCCCAAAGTCCGCCCATAAGTTATTTTTTCTCTCTTGTCCTAATAATAGGAATAATGCTCCTTTATATAGTGTTACTGGTAATACACCTGCTCCCATTATTATAAATTGATTTGTTGTTAGTTAAAAAAGAAATTTTTTAAATCAATTTTTAGTTTTAGTTTTAGTTTTTACGGAAAAAAAAGGTAAGGCTTAGTAAGGCTTTTTAAGGTTTTTTAGACCTGACTTAATGCTTAACATTCCGATGACTCGACTCCGCACTTGGCCATCTTGTTCGGATACGTCTGCGTTGGCTTCTTTTCATAGAACACAAACGGATTGAGCACGTGAGTTTTGAATTCACTTTTGACCTCCTGTGTCTTGAGAACCTCATAGTTCGGGTTAGGAACACGGCTATGAGCATTCTTGTTAACAAGAAGAGGCCAAAACTTGGCGCCAGTGTACACAAGACGGCTTTTTGTGGTCGGGTCCAAAATGTCTTCATGCAGTGCCTTCGACACATCATTGTCAAACCATTCATCGAAGTGAAGAAATGCTTCACGGCGATTTTTAACAGTGTTCTTAACGAAGTCAACCCTCATCACCTTGCCGATGTTGTGGTCTTGAAACATCTTGATGATGTACTGCTCGCTCGTCTCCGCATCAATAACAGGAATGTAAAGGGAAAGAACGGACATTGTGCTTTGAGTTGCTTAGTATTTGATTATAGAGACCTTATATTTTTAATGGACTAAACAAATCAATTTTTTTTACATATAGCAAAATTTATTTAAAAATTGATTATTTTATTATTAATAATTAATAATAATTAATAATAATTAATTAATCATTAATAATAGTTATGACAAAGCGCAATAGTAATGATTTTAAGAATGTATTTGAACCTATTTTAGCGAATAAATATGTGTATTATGATATATTTACTAATACTAATAATGGCGATAAGATTGTAATAATGGACAATCATATATGTTTTAATTCGACAATTAATAGTCAAAGCATTGCTACATTAATAAAGTTTATTAATAACATTATTAGCAATAAGCATTTATTTTCTAGCTTTAAAATTTATTTGCATATTAACAGCAAAGGCGGTTGCTTTAGCGACTTAGTGCAGTTTATTAAGTTTAAAAAAGAATGTGTTCATGAAATCATTTCTATTATTGATAAAGATTGCTATGATAGTGGATTTGTGTTGGCTTCATTATGTAATTATAGGATTATTAATAAAAATGCCAAAGTGTATTATTCTAAATTTATTATTAGTGAAAAGGGGGACTATTATTGGAATTATTTTGCACAATGCTCAAATGCGGAAATAGACAACTTAAAGAAATTATTTTACGATATTATGTGTAATCTTGTAGAGTCTAATTTAACACGTGAAAAATTAGATGGTTATTTTCTAAAAAATGATTTGCAAGTTTGGGATTGTAAAAAATATAAGAAATTAGGTTTAGCTGACGAGATTGTGTAAGAGAAAATTTGAAGGGCAAATATTTATTTTTTTCTTTTTCTTTTTCTTTTTCTTTTCTCTTCTCTCTTTTTCTTAAAAAAATTGATAATAAAATGCCATTGAATTAGTGATATAATCTTGCAAATGACTGCAAATATTGAAGACTATTTAGTTAATAAAAACGCAGTTATTATTAGTGACCTTAATAATATTGATATTTCAACATTAGACATTAAAAAATGCAAAATCATTTTTGAAAAGCTATTAGCTTGGTTAGCTGCTAATCCTGACTATTTAACTATGGCAAATAGTCAGGAATTGTATAAGCAATTTGAGCGAGTGTTTAATAAAGAAACGCGATTATCTAAAATAGTAAATATTAAAAAATCTATTTTGCTAAACGTGTTTAATAATCTTGTGACTGTTTCGGATTTTGAGCCTAGTTTAAGACCGCATTTTGATTTATTAAAACTGCTTTTGCGAAAGAAACCTATGCGCAATATTTCAGGTATTACAAGTATTACGCTGCTTACTGCTCCATTTCCTGATGGACAAAAATTCAGTTGTAAGCATAATTGCTATTATTGTCCTAATGAACCTGCACACGAAGGCAATAATTGGCAAGCACAACCGCGAAGCTATTTATATTATGAACCAGCCGTATTACGAGCAAATCAGCAAAAATTCAAGGCAATTGGCCAAATGCTGAGCAGGCTTGACACATATTTTAATAATGGTCACGTAATTGATAAGTTAGAAATTATTATTGAAGGCGGCACATATACTGAATATCCTGTTGGTTATTTGGAGCGGTTTCATAGGGACATATTTTATGTAGCAAATATTTATTTTGACTTGCGTAAGCTATATATAAATTATGATACTTGTGTAAATGACAAGCTGGATATTAGTTTATTAGAGGCTGTGCGGTGTCCGCTGTCTATAGAAGAAGAAATTAAAATTAATAAGACTGCCCGAGTTCATATTATTGGCATATGTATTGAAACGCGGCCTGACGCATTAGACGATGAATGGTTGTGGCGATTTAGGCGCTGGGGTGTTACACGTATTCAGCTAGGAGCGCAACACGTGGACAATGCTATTTTAAAAAAGATTAATCGTGGTCATAGTGTTGAGCAGTTGCTAGAAGCAATGCGTTATTTGAAGGACAATTGTTTTAAAGTGGACATTCATATTATGCCTGATTTACCTGGTGCAAATGTGGAAATCGATAAAGCTATGTTTGATTATGTGTATAGTGTTGTGTGTCCCGACCAAATGAAGGTTTATCCGTGTCAAACTGTGCCGTGGACGGTTATTCAAAAATGGCACACTGAAGGAACCTATGTTCCGTATTTTGACAAAGACCCTAAATTGCTTATTGATGTTGTGCGCTATGCTATGGAAACTTGCCCTAACTGGATTAGGCTTCCGCGTGTTATTCGCGATATTCCGTGTGGAGTATATGTCGAAGGCGGAAATAATATAGGCAATATGCGTCAAATTATTGATGCTATGTTGCAAGGTGACGGAGTGTGCTCTAAAGATATTCGAGCGCGCGAAATTGGTCGTAATGCGTCTTATTATAATAAGGCAGGGGCTTATAATTGCTATAAATATAGGGGCAATTGCGGTGACGATTATTTTATTGCATATGAAAGCGTGGATAAAAAAGCGCTGTTTGGTTTTATTAGATTGCGTTGCGTTGACCAAAAAAATAATAAAATCATTTTTGATATTCTTAGGGGTCGTGGGCTTATTCGCGAATTGCACGTATATGGCGACACTATTGCGGTTAATAGTATTGCGAAAAGTGGCTGCCAACATAGCGGTATTGGGTCGGGACTGCTTAATTATGCTGAAATAGTAGCTATGGAAAACGGGCTTTGCGGGATTGTGGTAATTAGCGGTGAAGGAGTTAAGGCATATTATGAAAAAAAAGGATATAAAGAGGTTAATACATTTATGGTTAAAGATTTTTGGTTTTGGCAAGTTATGTTTTATTATTTAATAGCAAAAATAAGGTATTATTGCGGTTTGTGTTTTTAATTTAAGATTTTATATTACCATTTTGGTGTTGTTGCTTGTCTTGGTGTTGGGGGGGGCGGGTTAGGATGTCCAGTTGTTGCGTCTAGGTCTAGGTCTTGGTCTTGGTGGCGGTTCATTAGGATGTCTAGTTGCTGTGTCATTTTTTTTATATCATCTTCATCTAATAACATAATAGCCATTGCTGAATAATTATGTAGGTCAATGAGTGTATCTCTTAGCGTTTCGCTATCTACAAGAGAAATTGAGCTATTTGTGATTGATTGTGCGCGTAAAATCTTGTCGCCCATTCGAACTAATACGCCAATTACTCCATAGCTAGCAAATGCATCTCCATAATCACTATTTTTTCTCTTAAATAATTCTAAGCCTTCGCTTTGAACTTTTGCCATTTGCATTACGCGATAGTCTGTGTTAGTGTTAGTGGTCATATTAAATATTATTTATGATTTAGAACAATAAATAATATTTATATCAATTTTAATAAATTTATTTTTGTCGTTTCACTCACTTACCTCCGCACGATTTACAAGATTTATTTCCCTGAATAAATAGAGGTAAGAAATTTCTATTAGCAGTTGTTCCTAGACGTAACATAGGCTGTGCTTGTAATTGTGTTCCTAAACGGCTCTGAATATAAATTGACTGATTAGTTATTACATCGCGTTGTGTTTGCAGGTTCATTTTCATAAGTGGCATGCTATGTTTTTAGATATACATTAGAATATTTTTATAGTTAAATAGTTAAATAGTTTTAATATTTTTAGCAATTAGTAATACAATCATTATTTTGAGTAATTAGCGAATAATACTTAGTTTTATTGCCTTGTAAAGGGATTTGTTGGCTGGATTGCGTTTTTAATGTGGTCGATTTCTTTTTTGCTAAATATCTGTCATATGAATTATGTTTAATATCAACTCCGTAATTTGCTCCTGTTTTTTTCTCTGTTCGGTCGCTAGCATTATGCCATGCTTTAGTATGTGATTGGTTAATAGCTTGCGAAACGGCTAAAGAACCTAATACTTGTGTATAATTGGCTGCCGACGTATGTAATTGGTCTTGTATTGCTTTTTGTATTTGAATTGCGTTGTGAGAGGTTAGGTCATCTATTGGGCTGGTTAATGGTTTTTTATATTTGAAAGCTAAATTATTGTTGCTCGAAAATTGAGTGTTACATTTTGATACATTTGAAAAGGGATGTATTAAAAAGGCCGCTTTTGACGTTAAATACATATTATTGGGTTGTGATGAGCTATTGCGAATAAGAGTATCGCTTATGTCGCAAGTTACTATATGATTGTTCTTTACAAAATAATTGTTTGAAACATCGGGCTTTATTTTACTAGAATTAGAATTGTATTTAGTGTCGGGAATAGGCATATTATTATAAAACTATATTTTTATTTTTTTTTTACTTTGTATTTACTTTCTATTTACTTTGTATTTACTTTGTATTTACTTTGTATTTACTTTGTATATATTTATATTTAAAAAATTGAGTAATTAGCAAGTGTTAAGCTAATTAGCAAGTGTTAAGCTAATTAGCAAGTCTTTGCTATGAATATGTGCAGAGAGACTAAAGGCTTATATAATTGTAGTTATTGCAATAAAAATTATATTCGCAAAAGTGCGTATAATAATCACTTAATAAAATGTAAATATGCGACTAAGCAATATAAATCTGCATCTAAGTCATTAGTTTTTGAAACAGAAAGTTTTACATTAGAAAGTTTGTCACGCGATGTAAATATACAAAATTTATTTACTATGGTAATAATGTTACATAATAAATATGATAAGCTGGAGTCTGAATACAATGAATTGAAAAAATATGTAAGTGTTGTTAAAAATAAGATAAATATATTGGACTATTTAAACGAAAATTTTAAGCATGACTTTTTGAGAAGCGGCGCTAATATAAAGAATTTTATGGGTAATCTAGTATTGCACCAAGACCATTTGCAGAAAATATTTAAGCACGATTATGTTGACGGAATATTTAATATTATTTGCGATTATATTGACACATTAAATGTTAAAGGCATATTACTACCTATTAAATGTTTTAATAACAAAGAAAATGTGCTATATATATTTGATGGAGTGCAATGGATAATAATGGATGATACTTATTTGCGTGTTTTTATAAAATCTTTTGACAAGAAAATATTAACGCTGTTTGTAGAGTGGAAAACTAGCGCTGAAAAATCCATTGATGCCGAGATTTTTGGAGAGATTTATATTCAAAATATGAAGAAAGTTATTGCTGGCAATTATGAAAAGAAAAATCCCGCTTTAATGATTAAAAGTCGCCTTTATAAACATTTGAAAAATGATTTAAAGAGCATAGTTCATTATGATTTTATTTAGGTGTTGTGTTTCTTTAAGTATAAAAATTTTATATATATTTGTTATTTGTTATTTGCTATTTGTTAATTGGATTAATTACTAAATAATCTGGAACACTCGACTTAAAAAATGTTCGGATTATTAATAATACAGCTAATCCATTTGCTATCCAACACCATAAAGACCCCCAAGTATTAGTTTTATAATAAGTATAATAAATTGCTAGAAAAATTAATGCATTTATAGCAAATAAAATATATTTTTTTGCATATAACAATATTACTAGGAGAAATGTTATCCATAATAAAACAACAAGTGGTGGATATTTAAGCCAATTCCAAGCCAAATGGCCATTAGGCGCTTTTGTCATCGAAAAATCATTTTTTATTGAAAAAAAGATTAAGAAAAAAAATATAAGATACAATGTTATTAATGTTGCTTTTACATTGAATTTTACATTATTTGGTATTAATATAGATAAAATTGGTTGCAAAAATATTAAAAAAAAGCCTAACTGTGATAGCAGTCTATTTATTTTTTTATTATGTAAATGTTTCCAAGTAAAATATTCTATTAATTGCATTGAAATAAATGAATAGAAGAATAAACACTCATAAATGTTGATTATATTATTAAAATAAGCAAAGTTTACTGCAAAAAAACTAAATAAAAATGTGTTTAATGACACGGTTGCATTCCAACACATATAATTTTTATATATATATATATATACTCAAAAAAATTGATTTGATGAGCTATTTATAAGTAATAAGTTATAACTTGTGCATATGTCTTATAAGCTGTTGCTAAAAGTGTTACCTTATGACATTGTAGCGCTTATTTATGAGTTTATGAAAGTAAATGCTGCAAATGTGATTTGTGCTTATTTTGCTAATGCTAAAAGGCGATATAATGTATTTGTAGCTTTGTCCCATTATAGTATTGAATATATTTCTGATAATTCAATATATTCAATAAATTCGCTATATAATGCGAATGCTTTTGCTAATGCTAAAGACAAGGTGATTGAAGATTTGTATAAGCATTTAGTGTTTATGTATGGCGCGCATTATAGGCGTACCAAATATATGAGAAATGGTTGGGCTAATGTGTTGGGCAATGTTTCGCAGATTTTAATGTATTACTATAATCGATTGGCGTTTAGCGACAGTTTGAAAAAGAAGAATAGCAATTATGTTTATTTAAAAGCGTGTATTCAGCTATGGTTTAAGTTATGTCAAAAATACAATTTATATTTAGTATTGTGCTATTTAAAGAGTGCTAAAAGAGTTAATCGTAATGACAAGGCAATCAAATTGAGAACTATTAAAAACTTTGCTGAGTTTAGACTTGCGCCGCTTGTTACTTACTCTAAGATGCCTGAAAGTATATATAATGAATGTTGTTTAATGCGTCATCATAAACTATTGCGACTTAATGCTTATGAGCGGCGAATTTATTAGTCCTAAATCAATGAAAAAAATTGAATACTAAGTTTTTTTTTGTTTGTAGTGTTATACGAATAAGGATAAGAAAAAGGACTTAAAGAACTATTATGGTGGGCTATAACGCTAGATGCCAAGCTGTAACGCTGAAAGGTCGCAGATGCCAAAAAGCGTTTAGTTTTGTTTGCAATAAAATGATGTGTTGTTATATTCATGCTTATCATTATTCTTCATATGCTTTAACTATACAAAAAGCATATAAAGGCTATCATGGGCGCAAATATGTTAGGTTGCTTGCTAGACTGCCATGCGATATTCAGCAAAAGATTTTATTTTACGTTAAGCAACCTTATTATAATGCTAGGAAAAATAAGTGCATAAAAGCAATACTCTGTAAAAGGTTTGTTTCGATTTTTGGAACACCCAAAAGTATAATGTCCGGATTTGTTGTGGCTAATGTAAATACGTTTTTAGGCGATTATAAATCGCGCGTCTTAACAATGAATAAAGCGCAATTTAATAACCACGTTTTGCATATTGCGCATTTATACAAATTATATATAAAATATATCATTATAACTGACCCTAATTATGACAATATGTTATATCATATTACTAATATTGTAAATAAGCATATACAAGAATGTCTATATTATCATCATGTAGGAGGACCTTATTTGTATTCTGATGCTGAAATGGCGTTGCTTCATAATAATATGACCAAATTACAAAATAATATTAGTGTTTATAAATTTCAATATAAAGAGAATATAAGAAAATATAAAGAGTTGCGCTATGGTACTTACGTTTGATAGTTTTATAGTTTGATAAATGAATAAAATTGAAATTCTTTTTTTATGTTTATTATTTATATTAATAAAGTTAATATATTTAAAATGAGCAATAGCAATAGCAATAGCAATAGCAATAGCAATAGCAATAATGCGACTTGCGGAGTATGCTGTGAAAAATACAATAAATCTACTCATAATAGAGTTGTTTGCGAATATGCCGGTTGTGGTTACGAATCTTGCAAAGTTTGCGTAAGAACATATTTGCTTGGAACAACAAATGACCCGCATTGTATGAATTGTAAAAATCAATGGTCAAGTAAATTTCTGGTTGAGAGTTTAAATAGAAGCTATATTGACAATGATTATAAAAAGCATCGCAAAAATTTGTTGGCTGAACGAGAGATTAGTAGAACGCCTGAATTAATGGTTTTGGTTGAAAGGACAAAACTTGTAGAAGAAGAAACAAAGGAGCTTCATTTAATGATGAATGAATTTGAGGAGTTGCGAAAAATGGTTAATACTATGCGTATTAAAATTGGCGAAAAAAATATGCGTATTTTTCGTATTCGAAATGGCGAACATGCCGAGAAAGATGAGCGCAAGAAATTTATTATGCCTTGTCCAGGCGATGATTGCAAAGGTTATTTGTCGTCGCATTATAAATGTGAGTTATGTAAATTATATGTGTGTCCTGATTGTTTTGAACTTATTGGACACAACAAAGAAGATGCTGCTCACGTATGTAAGGAAGACAATTTGAAGAGCGCTGAAATGATTAAAAAGGAAACAAAAGGCTGTCCTAAGTGTGGTGTGCGAATTTTTAAGATTTCTGGTTGCGACCAAATGTGGTGTACTGAATGTAAAGTAGCATTTAGTTGGAACACTGGCAAAATTGTTGTTGACGGGGCTATTCATAATCCGCATTTTTATCAATATATGCAAAATAATAATGCTGGTGTAGCACCTAGAAACCCTGGCGATGTATTATGTGGTGGTTTATTATCTATACATAATCTAAAATTTATTCAAGCGCATTTAACAAAAGCCTCATCTGTTGTTAGTGCTAACATGGGTGAATTTGCAGGGCTTTTGATTTCAAATGCTGTTATTAAAAATTTTATTCAAAATTTGAAGACTAAGCCGACGCGAAAATATGTTGATTTTAATCTAGATGATGCATTGACTAATGTGGTTTTAATGGATGAGTTTAAATATATTCTTTCACAAACCTCTATTTTTGCGATTTTAAATAATATATTGTTAAATCTTCATCGTGTCATTAATCACATTACATATGTTGATTTAGAGAATTGCAGGCGATTAGTTCGACAATTTTTGAACCACGATGAAATAACTGTTCAATATATTTTAAATCGCAAGTCAAAAGAGGATTTGGCTAATGCTATTTATAAGAACGACAATGAGCGAAAAAAGAATGTTGAAAAGTTAAATGTATATGAGCTATTAAGTGTTGTGGGTATTGAGCGATTTAATGAATTAAATGAATATTTTAAATTTAAGTCGGGCTTGACTGTTAATTTAATCGTGACTTTTATATATGAAATTGTAAAATTAGCAAATGAATATAATCAGCTTATTGAGTATTGTAATAATCAGCTTATTACAATTAGTTATACCTTAGGGATGTCTGTAAGTACTATTATTTATGAAGATTATAGTTATAATAGCAAAAGTAACAAATTTACTTTAAATGAGTATAATAAAATCAAAAATGGTGCTGGTTCTGGACTTGGTCCTGTTGTTGAAAAAAAAGAGAACAATGAAGAAGCCTCGTGTAGTTATATAAATAATAAATAATTTGAAAATTTATGATTTATAATTTATGATTTATAATTTATGATTTATAATTTATAATTTATAAAGAACTATTAATCTTTTTTAGTATCTACATATTTTTCTAAGAAATCGTCTAATGTTATTATTTCGATTGTTCCGATTTTTTTTGCAGTTTCGACTTTTGTTGAAGTGCTTAAGCTGTCACCTATTATTAAAATATTTGTGGATTTTTTCACAGTTGTTTCAATAATTGGTTCAAATTTAGCAAGTAATTTTTCCAATTCTTTTTTTGTATATTTTGATGTTTTATCAAAGTCTGAAAATACTATTATTTTATTTTTTAAAGCGTGGTCTTGTGTTTGTGTTTCTTCTTTTGCTTCATCTTTTGTATTTGCTTCTTTTGTTTTTGTTTGTGTTGTTTGTGTTTGAAAGTCTGGTTTAATTAGTGTTATAAATTCAATAAATTCGGGTATTGCTTTTACAAATTGTGCTGCAGTTTTTTCTCCAACACCTTCAATTGCGCTAAGCTTGCTTATTTTTTCTTCTATAGATGCTTCTGATGTTAAAATAGTTGGCTCTGCTTTTAAGATTGCATTTATTGTTCGTTCTGCTAAACCGCGTCCAAATATATTAGATGCTGCTGCTATTTTTGCTATGCTTGCTTCACTGAGTTGTTTTTGCATAGATGTTTTGATTTTTGTTGCCATCTTTTTTTGGAACCCTTCAACATTCATTAGGTCTTCGCTAGATAAATTTATTATTTTATTAATTGAATCTGCGCCGCTATTTATAATTTTTTCAATATTTTTTTCGCCTAATCCTTCAATTTCTAAGTCTTTAAAGAATTTTGTGATTGATTTTATATTAACTCGTGGGTCGGATTTTACATTTTTAAGTATAATATCTACATTTGTAGAATTCCATATATAATCGTATTCTGTTGTGCTGGGCATTATTGGTTTTTGTGCTGGGACTATTACTGATGTAATTTTAGGTATTACATCTCCGCTTCTAGTTAGGCTTACTAATGCACCTAATCCAATATTGTTGTCTACTATAAATCGCGCATTAATACCTGTTGCGTATGTAATTGTTACGCCGCCAATTGTTACAGGTTCAAATTGAACGCGTGGTTTTATTAGGCCATCTTTTGATACTGACCATAGCACGTCTAATACTTTTGCTTCTATTACTTGGTCGGTTAATACCATTTTAAAAGCAAAAGCGTGTTCGGGATTTTTGCTTTTACGTTCGTGTAAGTTATCGTCAATACAAATTATGCCATCTATTGAGTATTCATAAGTGGTTCTAAATTCGATTAATTTATTGGATAAATAGTCGTTTGTTAATTGCTCATAGTTTAACGCTTGAATGTTTTTAACAGTTACAACGTTTAACTCTACTAATTTATTAAATTGTTCTGACGGTTTTAGATTTTGGGGCATTATTACTTCATAAGCTACAAAATCAATATCTTGTAATATGTCTTTTTCTACTTGTGTTAGTTTTTTGCGATTAACTAGTCCAGCTATAAAATTTCGCGAGTTGCTGAACTGGCCTTTATATTTAAGTTTAAAAGTTTCTTCTTTGATCATTAATTCGCCGCGCAATGTTATATTTTTTTGCGTTGGCAAATTTAAATATGGGAGTATGTGATTAATTAAAAAGCCGTATTTACCGTCGCCTTTTTTGTATAAATTTGGAGTGCCTGTTTCTGTGCTATATAGTGCGCTTACTCCGTCGACTTTTGCAGATATTACATAGGGGCCTTTATATGTTTGTTTGAATTTGGTTAATGCGTTTGTATCGGGCTTTATTTTATCCATTGACCACATTTCATATGGGAGTTTTACTTTTGTAGTGTCGTTTTTTATTTGTGTTTGTTGGTCATTTGCTAGGGCATTTGATGGGTCTTTTTTTAAGATATATTCGCGTAATATGTCATATTCATTGTCTGTTAATAGTGTGTTTTCTTTAAGTTCTGAAATATAATAATTATCGATGGCTTCTTGTAGCATTGCTGTTAGTTCTTCTAATGACAATATTGCTAATGCTGTTATTCCTTGCGACTTAAATTTATTTAGATTTTCTAAGATTGTTTCTTTGATTTTTTTTGTATATTTTTTGAGTGTGTGGGCTTTTGAGTTGGACATTTTAATTTTTAACGTTTCTTTATTTGCTGGTGTTGGTGTTGGTGTTTGTGTAGGTTCTTGTTTGGGTTCAATTTTTTCCTGTATATGTTTTTTTATGTCTTCAAGTGGTAACGTTAAAATTACTGAATGCTCATCATGTCGGTCTTGTGGTTCTTTATATTCCATACATAAGAAATCAAATATGTGTTTTTCGGTTTTAAATAATAAGTTTTGGATTTTTTCTTGTTTTACTTTTGTTGTGTGTGTTACTTTATAAAATCCGTGTTCGCTCAATGTTAAATTTACATTTAAAGCGTGTTGTCTCATTGCTGTATTGAATTCTTTTGACCCTGTAAAATATAGTAATGTAAAAGGGTATTCTTCTAGCGGGGCATATAGGAAGTCTAGTCGTCGTGGAATAGCTTTTGCGTCTGTTAATAATTTTCCTATTGTGAGGCTTTTTGTCTCTCCACTTGACAATATTTCGAGTAAAATTTTTTTGGAATGTAATTTTTCTATGAATTTTACGAACACCTGTTTATTATTATTGTAAGATGTGCATATTAAGTCAATATCTCCTGAGCTTTCTGCTTTGCGTCTATAACTGCCGACTATTTCAAATTTATGATTTTCTTCTAATTCGTTATTTTCTAGAATTGTTTCGCGGAAGTTGGTTATAAATAATTCTTTATATTCGTCTATTTCTGTTCTCTCAATTCGTTTTAATAAATCATTATAATATTTGAGACCTATTTGTTGTTTGCTGTTTAATAGCGGTAATTTGTTTTCTTGTAATTCATTTTGTCGTTCTCTAAGCTGGTCTAATGTTACAATGTTTTTTATATTTACTAATTCATTTGCTTTTACATGCCCTATTCCGTATATATTTGTAAATATATTTACTGGATTAGTCTTTTCTTTTTCAACTGCTTCTAATGTTCCTGTTTTTAGAAATTCTTCGTATTTTTCTAAAATAGTTTTGCCTATATTTGGTAAATTTAGTGATTTCAATTCAGTTGCTGAGTTAATAGATGTTGCATTTGGAGACGACATATATTTTTTAAGCTCATTTATTGCTTTTATATATGCTAGTGACCTAAAAGTCTCGCCTTTGTTTTTCATAATTATTGAAAGCTCATTTAGAACTTTCATAAATTCTGTAATATTGCTTCCGCCAAACATATACTATATTATTATTAATATAGGTTTAATCTTTAACTTTTTTACTTAATGTCAATTTTTTTGTTATTTTTGTTATTTTTGTTATTTTTGTTATTTTTTTATTGTGTAATATTAAGTAATAAGTAATGGCTGTTAAAATTAAAAAGAGTGGACACTATCTCTCTAAGGTCAATGGACAACCTATTATAAATAATGAATATGCTGTTGATATAGATAGTGAGCGCAAGAAAAATAAACAAGTGTTAGGTATGTTTAAGACTAATGGTATTGTTAAGACAATGCATGATAGTTTGCAAAATTATATGAATAAAACGAGTTCAAAAAATCAATCTATTTTTGATTTATTAAAAAATGAGCGTAATGAATTAAGCAAAATGCCTAATAGTGTTATGAAAATTTCAGATAGTCCACCTATGCCTATTAATCCTATTATGCCTAGTAATGCTATGCTTATTATGCCTAGTAATGCTAAAAAAATGGCTAATAAACAAAAAACAAGAAAGCTAGTTAGTGGAATTTCTTCAAAATTATTTGATTTTACTAATATTGAAGAGGCTCCTGACCCTAATCCTAAACCTAAACCTAAACCTAAACCTAAACCTATTTATAAATCGTATAAAAAAAGAAGAAGGAGAGCAAGTCGTAGAAATCGTAAAAGGTTATAAATGTAATGACTTATAAATGTAATGACTTATAAATGTAATGACTTATATACTTTAAGAGCTTTATAAATAGTATTATATGTTTCGTTTTTTTTATTTTCTTCTATTTTTTTCAGTATAGTTTTTTTGTCGTGTAAATGCATATCTAAATTATTTATATATTTCTTAGAGCAATATAACATATTGTTATCATTATAAATATATTCAATGGCTAGTTCTTTTATGGGTATTATTAATTCAATAATATTAACAATATTAACAATGTTGTTAGCATCTTCGTTGTTTATTTCGATTATTGTGCTACATAAGTTATTTTTTACATAATTATTTATTCCGCTTAATTCGTAATCATTATAAAGTAATGAATTTGGAATGTTTGATGCAATATTTTTTAATAGCTCATTATTGTATGAAATTGTATTTGTAGTTTTAAGGTCTGTTATAATTGAAATAGAATAGCACATATTTATATACTAGTGTTTATTAGTATATAAATAATATTCTAATAATCTTATTAATAATATTTAAATAATAGTTGCTAATATTATTAATATTAGTAATGAAATGTTTTAAATTAATTGTGTTTTTATTTGGTATTGGTATTGATATTGGCTATTGTAATAATAGCAGCGATTTAAATAGCTCAAGTGCTTTTGTTTGTGATGTTGATGTTGATGTAATGCGCTATTATGCTATTGATAACTATAAACAGCCTTTAAATCCTTTTATTAATAGCAATAGCAACAATATTATTGATTTAGCGTTTGTATTTTTTATTATGTGTTCATCATTTATGTGTTCTGTTGTGCTTGTTTCGAATTATGTATATTCGAGTATGATAAATCAATTTGTAACTAGTTATAATAGTAATAAGCTTTTGTATGAATATGATCCCTATTTATTGGAATACTTAGATGAGTTTAACAATATGAAAACTTCTGTATTAAGTATTGATTTTTTGAATTCATTAAAATATAAATTTTTGAAACACAATAGCCCAAAAGGAGAAATAATTATGAATTATAATCATTTGTATTCTAGTTTTGATTATTATTGTAAAAAATCTAATACTTTTGAGTTTAGCTATTTGGATGTTGTTTCGCGGATTTATGTTGTTAAAAATAATTGTAAAAATATATATATTGATAAGTGTGAAAATTGTGATTATGGGAATGTTAATGAACTAGGTGATGATGATGTAAATAAGACAGATGAAAAAGAACAAGAAAAGGAACAAGAACAAGAAAAAGAAAAAGAACAAGAAAAAGAAAAAGAAAAAGAAGAAGAAAATTCTATATTTTATAATAAATCAAATAATAAAGTTAATTGTCGTGAGACCATCGATTATGTTTCAAATAAATATAAATATAAAGGCACAATAGAAGAATTTTATACCTATTGTGAAACTAATAATTATAAAATACATTATAGAAATTTGTTAGAAAATAATGATCCTAATTTATCTATAACATTTTCAATTGATAAAGAAGAGGAACAGGCTAAGACTATGGAAAATATTGTTTCTAATAAAAATAATATAGGGTTTAAAGAGTTCAAAAAATTTCAAAAATTTTGAATTTTGCATATTTGCATATTTGCATATTTGCATAGTTGCATAATTATAATATAATTATTATATATTATAAGTATGAAAGTTAGTTATTTAAAAATAGATAAGTTTTTTTATGTGTATTTATTTTTAATAACACTATTTTCTATTAGCTCTCAATATTTATTTAAAAAAATACAGAAAAAGGAGCTTCCTGTTAGTTATTTAATTTTTGGAGTAACAATGTATGCTTTATTGGGTTTTGTTATATATAAACTATTACATTATGGTAATATAATAATATTGAATGTTATATGGCATTTAATATATTTTATTCTTTTATTTTTGATGGGTTATTTTATATTTCAGGAAAAATTTAATATTCAAAAGCTTGTTGCTTTATTATTTGGTGTTATTAGTTTATTTATTTTTATGATGTATGGGATTGATTGAGTAATTTAGTATAGTTAATGTAGCCGATTGATTTTTCTAATGAAAATGATGTTTCAAGTTCTCTAATAGAAATAGCTAGTGCTTTGTATTCTAGAGGGCTTAATGATTCTATATAATTTTTTAGTGTATTATTTTTTGATTTTAAATTTTGAATTGTGTCTTCAAAGTTTGTATTTGTATTTGTATTTGTATTTGTATTTGTATTTGTATTAGTGTGCTCCATATTATAAAATTTATAATATTATTTATTATATTTTCAATTTTTGTTTATAATGTAATTTTAAATGAATATATTATTTTTTTTGTGCTATTACTAGTTGTG
>Ga0214923_10004256_pt1 | contig 17399 bp, 15 predicted proteins | sample LL1510_MetaG_FD_177993 | JGI IMG/M metagenome (GOLD analysis project Ga0214923, IMG submission 177993) | Freshwater microbial communities from Lake Lanier, Atlanta, Georgia, United States - LL-1510 | ecosystem: Environmental > Aquatic > Freshwater > Lake | place: USA: Georgia | collected... | reverse complement strand
TGCTGCTACGGTAGTAGAGAGTGCTAGCGTCAATGAATTCTTGTCTTATGATCAGCTGCTATCTAACGTAATGGAAAACACTGGAGCTAAGCCTCGCGCTGTTGTCGCTGACCGTGGATTCTCAGTCAAAGATGTCTTTGAGAGAAATAGCAAGCTTGGCATCGCTAGCGTCATGCCTTATCGCAAGAGCCTTCATGAAAAAGAAAGGATTGACCACGAGCGCTTTGATCGCCATGGCATTCCTTATTGCAAGCATTGTGGCTCACCTTCACGCTACGTTCGTTTCGTCCATACTCCCAAGCCCAGGCTGTGGTTTGAATGCACTATGCCCTCGCACGCAGGTTGCGAGTCAAAGCAATCTATTCTTTGCGAAGAAAATTATCTCTACCTTCTTCCCTTGTGGCGCAACACCGAGGCTTACCAAGCTTTGCGTCAATCTCATTCCAACTTCGAGCGTCGCCATCATGATTGGCGCGATTGGTATTTGGTTGCTGGCGATAGCCACAATAATCGTCCGCGCCGCCGCGGCATCGGCTGTCAGATCTTAAGGTCAAACGCAGCTATGTTGGTGGAATGGCTTGGCATTTGCTATCGCCAAGGATGGCTTGGCGGCAAACGCTTGAATGAACAAACACCGTTTATCAATCATGCCATGGAAGCTCTGCGAGCCTTTAATCGCGCTCGCATCCGCTTGGGCCTCCATCTTCCCAAGCACTTGGCGGCAAGTCATGCTGCTGAGTATCAGCGCTTCCGCGAGCTTGGCTATAAGTCAACTGAGCCGCCGCCGCTGATGGCCTAGCCCCCAGGGGCCGCATCTAATCAATCGTTGCAAGACTCCAGGGATAGCCCCTGGCTTCTTGCTGCCCGTAGTTAATATAGCCTCCGTGGAGGCTATTCTCGGGCCGATCCGGAGGCATGAAAAAGCCCGAATCGCCTGTGTTTGCAAGCTTTTCAGACTTATCCAAACGGTTCTTCAAACGCTCGTAGTGGGCGCATTTGAATAAACCCTATAGAGCCTGATTAGCCTAATCCTCGACACTGCTTGTACACGCTCGACACCGTGGCTTGTACATGGCATTACTTAAAGGCTTTGTTTAAAGACCAGCCTCGCCACTGCCAAGTTTCAGCTTCAACATAGATAGGGCTTGGGGATTGGATTGCAGCATCTCAGAGATATCATTCATATCCTTAGCCATCTGCTCCTCTCCCTTTACTGAACCCTGCAAAAGGTCATAATTCTCGGGTTTGACACTCATTCTTCCTCTTGAGATGCTATCAATGTCGTCTTGCCTATCGGCAAATTTCATTAGATTAGCGACCTCGCCCAGTGCAATGACTGCATCGAGGAAGCTAGTTAGGTCGGACTCAATATATCCAGCTACTAAGTCCATATTGCTGCGCTCATTAGGATTATGCTGCTCAGCAATCTCGAAGGCCTGATGGATCTGTTTGCGACTAATGCCATTGTGCGAATCGGTCAATGAAGAATCGCTGCTCTGTTCTCGCTCTTGCTGCGCTGCCTGGGCAAGCTCCATCCCACGGCTCTTGCAACTGGAGTCTGAGAGAAGTAGGTAAAACACCCAATAATCACAATCAAGCCTATCCTCTCTTTTAATCTCTTCGATACTAAGAGGTTGACCGTCTTTGCCGAGACGAGCACCAACTTCTACGCCTGCTGCTTCCATCTCTGCCAATTGGCTGAAGAATTTTTCCTGGAATTGCTTCTCACGGATAAACTCTGCTAGATACTCATCCAAGGAGACACCGTCCTTCTTGGACATCCGCTTCAGCTCTTCGGCGGTCTCTGTGGATACTTGCAAGGATTGACTGTGCTGCTCTTTGGTGCTCATACCACTAGTATAACTTGCATTGATCGAATACAACAAGTACTCCGCCAGGGATGAATAAACACGCGAGTTTTCCCTGTTGGCCTAATTCTCGACACTGCTTGTACACGCTCGACACCGTGGCTTGTACAAACTAGTTCTTAAGGCCTTTGTTTAAGGCGTTCTGTCTGAACCGATGATCGGAAGTCAGCGAAGCTGCCCGCATTGTCCTTCTTTAAGATGCCTTGCATGGCATTAAGGCTTGGAATTCCTGATTGGCCAACAGCATACTCCTGGTAGGCCCTTTGGGTTAGGTTGACGCCTTCCGTTGCAGCCCATAACAAGGCTTCGCTCATAGCTTTGCGACAGTCTTCCAGATCGTAGCTGCCAGAGGGTGTGCGAAGCGGTTTGGAGGCTTTTGCATGGGACGCCATGCCTGCCAGGCGGCATACTGCATCCCAACCACCAAAGGCTCTTTGTAATCCTTGAGCGCTGGGTAGGGATTCTTGTAGCATGTAGCCTTCATCTGTGTCTGCGGCTTGGGCTAATACTTTCTTTCGCTCACGCTCGTATTGCATGGCATTAACACTCTCCACTCCTAATCTGCCTGCAATAAGCCCCAAGGCATACCGCACCGTGGCGTGGCTAATCAAAGTGCTGGGATTGCGTGAGGCTGAAGCGCTCTCTGTAGGCTTGCTCTTGCTGTTAGCGTCCGTTTGCTGGTTGCTTTGCTGAGCTTTGGCAACCAAATGATCCCAACTCTTGCCAAGACGCTTCGCTATATACTTGGCTCTCGGGGTATGCTCACAACCACTCTCCTCGCGAGCTTTGTCATAAGCTGATTGGCTGACTTTGCCTTCTTGGCTTATAGACCCTAAGACATTCTCTAGGATGCCCCAGAGATCTTGGTCAGAGTAAGTGCGGGTGAATGATGCCATATGCTTACAGTTTATTGCAAATAAAAAGGCCCAGCATATGCTGGGCCTTGGAAAACAATTGTTTCAGAGGGATTACTTCTCAGTATCTTCCGGCGGACCCTGCGGCTTGCTATTGCGAAGCTTTAGCTCGAAACCAGCATAAAACGGGCGCCAATAGCCTGATAGAGGCCGCCATGCTGGGATGCACTTATCGGATGATTGGAAAAGAAGTGCTGCGGTAAGCGCATGTACGAGATATACAACTATGGTTGTGATTACTGAGAACACGACGCTGTATCGGTCTATGCCAAGGGCGAGGCTAAAGAGCAGTAGGCTGCCAATGCCGCCTAGTAAGGCTGCTAGGATTGATGAGAGTATTACATACCAGAAGACAGTGTAAGTTCGAAACTCAAGCCCTGCTTGGGAAGCCAGTGCTGTCTGGTAGACCTTAAGGATAACCCAAAGGAAGATAATTCCCATGATGCCTCCGACAAGAAGGAAGATAGGGCTGATGCTAAACACCAGGCTTAATACGATCCCCAGTATGCCTCCGATGGCAGTAGCCTTGAAATAATTTTTGAATGGTGGTTTTTCTACGGTTTTCTCAGTCATAAGGACAGTATAGGGTGCCCATACTAATAGTTGCAGAAGTTACAGTTGAAGTGAGTTAGAAAACCTCAATAAAGCCTGCTAATACAGCAAATTTCTTTCATTTTCGACCTCCCTTTTGGGGCTGATCCTGATACTGTATCCTTATGAGCAAAAGAGCAAGAACAGTACTTCCCACACAGTTAAACGGCTGCTTATCCTTTGGCCAAGAGCTATTACATGATCCCCTAGACTTGATTCGATTAGTCCGGTCCCAGCCTGCAATCTGGCGAGCATTGCAAGCGGGGACTGATTTAAATCGCGGGGAGGGAAGGCCCCGCGGCGAAGGCTATTGGTCATTGGCCTTTCTTGCATTCTTGATTAGCGGTCAGCGTGATCTGAAGCGTTGGCATGGTCGTTGCAATCCCAAGCTGTGGACTGCAGCTGACTTCGATGGTAAGCCTAGCTACGATGCTACCTATTACAACTTCCGTCTATTGGAAGAGAACGCTAATGCCTTCCAAGCTGCTGCCGCTCTGCTTATCCAAAAAGCGGTCAAAGGTTCCGACGGTCTTGTGGGTCAAGACGTTCATGTGGACGGCACCGAAGCTGAGACCAATGCCAGGCTCATCCATGACTGTGAAGCTGGCAAGTGTCCGCGCATTGCTGATTGGAAAGGTCGCTCTGGCAAGAAGGCGGGATTAGCTGCCAAGGCTCTTACTTCCGAAGCTCGTGAGCATCGCCACATGGAAGGCGAGATGGCTCCTGAGGATCTACAATCACAAATCGTTGAACAACAAGGCAAACGCTTCAAGATGAAGCACGGTTGTTGGTATCAAACCGCCGACCCCGACGCTGGCATCAGAATGTATGGCTCAGGCAAAAGGAAGTTTTGGCATGGCTATTACCATCACAAGGCGGTTGACCATTACACTGGAGGCGTTCTCGCTACCGTAGTAGAGAGCGCTAGTGTCAATGAGTTCATGTCTTACGATCAGCTGATCACTCAGACAATGGATAACACCGGCGCTAAGCCTCGCGCTGTGGTTGCCGACAAAGGCTTCTCGGTGCGTAATGTGTTTGAGCGGAATGCTAAGCTTGGCATCGCTAGCGTCATGCCTTACCGCAAGAGTGCCCATGAGCGGGAGCGCATCGACCATGAACGCTTTGATCGACATGGCATTCCTTACTGCAAGCATTGCGGAGCACCTTCACGCTTCGTGCGTTTCGCCCATCAACCCAAGCCGCGTTTGTGGTTTCAATGCACCATGCCTGCAGGCGAGGAATGTGAAGGCCATCAATCCATTCTTTGCGAGGAAAACTATCTCTACCTCGTTCCTCTGTGGCGCAACACCGAGGCCTATCAAGCCCTGCGTCATTCGCATCAAAACTTTGAACGCCGCCATCACGATTGGCGTGATTGGTATTTGGTTGCTGGCGATACTCATCATAATCGTCCGCGCCGCCGCGGCATAGGCTGCCAGATCCTTCGTTCCCACGCAGCCATGTTGGTGGAATGGCTTGGCATTTGCTACCGCCAAGGATGGCTTGGCGGCAAGAAACTTAATGATGAGACGCCTTATCACAATCGCGCTATGGATGCTCTGCGAGCTTTTAATCGCGCTCGCATTCGCATGGGTCTGCATCTTCCCAAACACTTAGCTGCAAGCCATGCCAAAGAATATGAATATTTCCGCGAGCACGGCCATAAGATGACTGATCCTCCGCCGCTGACGCCCTAGTCCCCAGGGGCCGCATTAATCAATCGTTGTAAGACTCTAGGGCTTCGGGCCTGCCTTGTTGATCCATAAAGCGAATAGGGCCTTCGCGGAGGCGATTCTCGGGCCATTCTTGAGGCATGAAAAAGCCCGAATCGCCTGTGTTTGCAAGCTTTTCGGGCTTATTAAAACGGTTATTCAAATGCTCGTAGTGGAGATGGCGGGAGTCGAACCCGCGTCCGCGACCTTTCTTCCTGGAAAATCTACAAGCTTAGTCGGTGCTCTGGTATCACCCCAACTAGCCACACCGACCGGGTTGTTGGGGCTATCCCGTCTTACAATTTCACCTGACTTTCCGCGAGAACTGTCTACCAGGTTATCCTACTAGTTGAGTCCCAGGATCCTCTGCGTAGGCTCAGAGGCTGGAACCTCGCCCTAATTAAACGGCGAGAGCGTACTCGTGAGAGTCGCCAATTATTTGTTTTACCTGGAGAGTTTAACGAGGCCAACCAGATATCCTCGACTTGCATTTCCAGGATTTCAGACCACGTCGATGCCTGTCATCCCCATAAGTTAATTATATCAGGTTTAAAGATTAGAATGCTAATGTGTCGGTCTTCTAGGGAAAAGATGGGTAGAAAAAGGCAGAGTGTATGAGGAGTATTGGGTAATAAAGAACTTCTGATTCCTCCTAGGTTTTAGGGAGAACACTAAACCTAATCACGGAGGAAGAAAAGCAATATGAGTACGACCATGCAAGCAACCGAACAATCTTTAGAGACCCCTCTGCAAGAGGCAATCTCACTGGAGGGTCAAACAGCTATAGTAACGGGTGCGGCCATGGGAATTGGCCGAGCAATAGCTACCAGGCTGCATCAAGCAGGCGCTAATATAGTGATAGCTGACCCGGATGAATCTCGTACAGAAATTCAGGAGATGCTATGTGCTGAGCGTAGCGAATCAGCGCTTTCCGTAGATACAGATGTGAGCCAAGAAGATTCTGTTCACCGGATGATTCAGCAGACCATGGAACAGTTTGGCTCTATTGATGTTCTGATAAACAATGCCGGAATCTTCCCTTCGGCACCTGTTTTGGAGATGGACCATCAGCTATTCAGAAGAGTGTTGGATGTGAATTTAACTGGTTTGTTCCTTTGCGCTCAGGCTGCGGCTCGTCAGATGGTTGACCAGAACTGTTCTGGTCGGATCGTTAATATTACTTCTATTGATGCCATTCATCCTTCGGCAGTTGGTTTGGCTCATTATGATGCTTCCAAGCATGGGGCCTGGGGGTTCACCGAGAACTGCGCTCTGGAACTAGCCCCTTATGGGATTAGAGTCAACGCAATAGCTCCCGGCGGAATCAAAACGCCTGGCACCGAATTTGGTGATCAAGAAGCCCTAGCGGAATTCGAAAAGAAAATACCTATGGGCAGAATGGGCCGGGCAGACGAAATTGGATTGGCGGCCTTGTTCCTGGCTTCGGAGATGTCGTCTTATATGACTGGTTCTCAGATCGTAGTAGATGGCGGGCGTCTACTAGGTTAGTCAGGGAATCAGAGGGTTGGTAGCCCGACCCACATCCAAAGTTCCTGCTCCATAATAGTCGCGGCTGTGGTCTTTGCCGCCTTGCATAATGACAGGAGTAGGCTTAGCTGTGCTTAAGAGTCTAGCTGTAATGTTTGCTGGGGTTGGATTTGCTCCAAGTTTTCCGCTGGCTACCAGGAGCGCGGCAGCAGCAGCAACATGTGGAGCTGCAAAAGAAGTGCCGGCTTCCTGTAATAGCACGAACCGGTAGGGAACCAGAACACTTCCGGAGGATGATTGGTCTAACCCTATTTGTGTAATCAGGCGGCTATTCCAGATCTTTGTGTTGCAGCGACTGTCGCCTGTGATTGCCGAGTCATCTCCTCCGCCCGGGGCTACAAGATCTAATCCCGTACCCCAATTGGAATAGTCAGCCAGACAGTCTCTTTCTGTTGTAGCTCCTACCGACAGAACCTTAGGGTAAGCAGCCGGGTAATCAACTTTATTAACGTGCTCATTACCAGCGGCAGCCACTACCAAAGCACCCTTATTGGTGGCATAGTCTATGCCGCTAATGATTCCTGGGATGCTTCTGATAGATGTGCCGGGAGGGAAGGCCAAACTCATATTAATGACTTTTGCTCCATGATCTGCTGCCCATCTAATGCCTTTTTCAATCGCCAGGGCACTGCCATCTCCGTTGGCGTCAAGAACTCGCACCGGCATAATAGTAGCTCCCCATGCCAGACCAGACATGTACAAGTTGTTATTGGTGCTTTCTGCAATCACTCCAGCTGAAAAAGTCCCGTGGCCTTCCCGGTCCAGTGGATAAGCATTGTTAGCAACAAAATCCCATGGGTCAGAAAAAATGGTGGTATTGAAATCTGGGGAGCGCTTAAATTTTCCCCAGTCCCGATATGCTATTCCAGAATCAAGGACAGCGATCTTCACTCCTTGTCCGCCTGGATGGTTTGCAGCCTGAAGATTAAACCAGGCTTGCTGGGCTCCAACTTTATTGAAGTTCCATTGAGTGTTTGACCATGCTCCTGCTGTTTTGCCGATACCAGGATCATTGGGTGACCAAGTACCTGTAGCATGCGCTATCAGGTTTGGCGCTGCATAAGCTACATCGGGCCTACTGCGCAGTTGTTTCAGCTTTGTCTTGAGATCATCTGCCCTGGAAATCTTTATTACGGAAGAGCTGACGGCTGCTGTTCTGACCCTCTCAGCAGGGTTGGTATGTTTGTATCCTACAATTATTTCTCCCTTCACCCATTGCGGAGATGAAGACGCGTGACTAGATGATGGGTTCGCAAACAGAGTGGGGAATAAAACAAGTAAAGAGACTGCCACGCGGTGCATAATGAGAGTAGATGGTAGCTTCTTGATTTTCCGCATTACTAATCATTACCACATACAAACAAGGAAAACAAGCAAAAGTTAAGCCCCGAGGTTAATCGGGGCTTAAATGGATTGCGAACCTCGGATCTGCGACTGTCTAAGATACCTTGGCCTGAATTCTCATGCTTACAGCCGAGCAACTTGGCAAGAACCTTAAAAGTTCAGTGGATCGGGGTTTTTCCCGCTTTCCTTATTCTTAGTATAGGCTGTAAAAATCCCATTGCAACCGATAACGCGAAACTGGGCTTTTTCTTTCGAAAACAGGCATATTAAAAGGTGATGGGTTATTCAGGAAACTTAATCGGATTGGATATTGGGCAAAGCCATATCACAGCGTCACGCCTTGCTGGCGATGATGACGGTACTCTGCGCCCTCTGCAGATTGTTGAAGTAGGACTGCCTCGCGGAACTTTTGACAACCATGGCAAGGTAGTTCGCGAGGATTTAATAGTTGAGGCCATCAAACATCTGCGCAGCTACAGAGGGCTTAAAGGCAAAAAAGCAGTACTAGCTGTTCCCGGTTCGATGCTTTCGATTCAACCAGTAGTAAGACCCAATAGTCTTTGGGGCGAAGAATTGATTAGCTCAGTCAAGCTGGAGTTGGAACCCGGCCTTCCCTATGACCGAGACTTGGCTCATATTGCTTCCAAGGAATTAAGCAGGGACACCTCTGAGGGGGGTGTTGCCAGACTTCTTACTGTAGCTGTCAATAAAACTTTTCCGCAGGATATGATTGAGCTAGTTAAAAAAGGAGGTCTTCAGGTAGTGGAGATTCTTCCTGCTCCGATTGTCCTGCCTCGCTCTGTCCAGCATGAGTCTGGCAATGAAGTTCTTCTTGACATAGGCATGCTCTCATCTTCGGTAATGAATATTTCTGGCGGGCAGGTACATTACGCCCAGACTATCTCATTGGGAAGCGACCACTTTACTGGCGCTCTGGTAGATTCTGGATTTGAACCCGATGAAGCAGAACGCTGGAAAAAGACCCACTCTCTGGTTGCGCCAGAAGGCAAGTCAGACCCTTATCCAGATCAGAGGAGCGCATTGCGAAATGCAGCAGATTCTTTAGCCGAGGCAGTCTACCAGGTGATGAACTATGACGCCAGTGAAGGCACTGCGTCGGGTATAAGTCGCCTGGTGCTTTCCGGGGGAGGTTCTATGCTCAGTGGCCTGGGTGGCTATCTCAGCTCATCTTTAGGCTTGCCAGTAGAGATCGCCGAGCCTCATCCTATGTTACGAGGCATTGAGCAAAAGAATTTTCCACGTTTGGCCCTTTCTCTGGCATTAGCGATGACCGATGAGAATGATTTGAAGAAGGAGTCCAAATGAGTGATTTTAGCTTGATGCCAGATAACAGAAGAACGGGCAGCCTCCCGGTGTCTACCCCAACAGCAAAAGTGCTGGGCGTGTTCATTGCTGTGATCATAATTATGTTTGGTGCTAGTCAATATTTTGCCGGGCAAAAAAAAGATGCTCAGAAATCATTTGATAGTGCTCAAACCGAACAGAAAACCATGGAGACCAAAACACAGACTCTGAAAAAACAACTGGGTGAACTTGAGGCTTCTGGAGGATCCAGCAAGTTGGCTTTGATTACAAGTCTGGCTAATGCTCGCATGGATTGGGTGCCGCTCATTATGGCGTTTATCAATGTAGCCGAACCGGGAATTGTATATAGTGGTGGCTTTAGTGGCACTTCTTCTTCTAGCGGATCATCTGGTAGTACTGGTGCTTCTACAATGACTTGGCCGCTGTCCGGGTCTGCTACCAGTAAGCAACAGTTCTTGCAGTTTGTTGAAAGGTTGAAAAAGGTTAAGATCAAAGGTAAGCCTGCTTTTACTTCGGTAGTCATTAACAGTGTTGTTGCTAATGATAGCCCACAAGCTACTACAGGGACAGCTCAGCCTGACGCTCAAAAGGGTGCGGTAAACTGGAGTGTAACACTTACTATGATTCCGCCGCCAGCTGCACCAGAACAAAGCACTTCTGGTTCGTCGGGAACTTCCGGGACATCAGGGAGTGGGGGATGATGAATAATCCTAAGTTAAAACAGTTTCTTCAAAAACTTGATTCTAAGCAAGGCCGTCAGATTGTCATGGCTTTAACTGCCCTTATTGCCGGTTACTGTATTTTCCAGATTATTATGCCCGCCCGAGATAAGGCCAACCAAATAAAAGAACAGACGGTTGGTGTACAAAACAGCCTTAAAACGGCTGAAGCTGAGTATAAACAATTGCTTCCCAAGCTTCAAAACACCAAGACCAAGGATCTGAGTGCATCTCTTAATAAGGCTATGCCATCTGACATCGGAGACGGAAGCGGGTTGTATCGTTTATTGAACAACCTGGCACAACAAGTCGGGGTGGACAATCCTATTCCAAGCTTCCAACCTGGGGCGCCGACTGAGGGTTCAAACTATCGAACTGTACCTGTTAGCTTGACTATCAAAGGATCATACAGCAACTGCTTGCGATTTTTGAATGGGTTATATAATATGGTGCAGATCCGCAAGAATAGTGTCCAGGCTGTAGGGCCTCTCTGGCAAGTTCAGACAGTAAGTTTAGCTTCGGATAACCCCAGCGTTGCGACAATGTCTTTGACCAGCAACATGTATCTTTCTCCATCTGCGCCCCAAGGTAAAACCGACGGGACAAGCGGCTCTTCATCAGGAGGCACAGGCTGATTATGCAAGACATGCCGAAAAGAACAAAAATCCTGCTGGGAGTACTAGTAGTCGTCTTGCTGGCAACTGTTTATATGCAATTCAGCGGCGGTGGCTCAGAATCTGTGCCAGCTCCCCCTGCTCCCCCTGCAAGCACAACAAAGGGTGGCAGCACTGGAACGACACCATCCACAGGAGGGACGCCCTCTACAGGAGGGACAACGGGGGGTCTTCCCGCGGATCCTACAAATTCGACCAGGCCGGGCACTACAAACTCGGTTGATGAAATTACCCCTGTGGGTGGGTTTCCTGGAACGGATGTTCCTCCGATTGGATACAACCCTTATCTTCAGCCAAAGACCGGCGCTTAGAACTGCGAGCGTTCTCTGAGTAGGTCAACCAACACTTGCTGATTCTCTGGGCTGAGGTTATTAGCAGCAACCCCAAATTCTTCTTGGCATAGTGCTTCTAACTGCTCTACAGGGAGATTAAACTGAGTTGCAATAGAGCTGGCCGTGTCTACGGTAGGGCTGAAATTTTGCTCAGACAAGTTTTCGTTGCTAGTAGCTTCAGTCTCTACCTCGGCAGAGCCATTGCTTGAGTTTAAATCAATTGCTGTCTGAGATTGCTCTGTTGCATCCCCTGGTGATGCAGGTATAGTTGTTGGGAGTTCTTCGGGGTGTCCAATTCTTTCTTTTAGTTCCCATACATTTAGCCATTCACCTCGTTGGCGTATTTCTGCGCGGTATTGTACGCCGCGGAATAGGGTCAGAAAGAACCTGCTTTGTGCTTTAGCATCATTGAGGTTTTCTCTGCGGCAGTGTTCATTGAATTCTGACAACCTCATACCACAAAGCCTTTGGAAGTTGATTTCAAAAAATGCCTTACCAGGAAACCAGGGTAGCATCTGGGAGACTTGTCTTTTAACAGGACCGTCTTGCAGTTCATAAACAAAACGGGCGTAAGGCTTTCCTGTCCATTTGCCGCTTTTATAGATTCCTTTCTTCATTCCAGTAGCTGTAATCACGTATATACCATCTCGAAAAGGCGCTGGCCCACCAGGAGCTTCAGGCTGAGCTAATTGCTCGCCGAAAAGGTCTGAAACGTCGTTGTCAGGAGTCCCGCTCATATATTCCAAATCTATTGTACTTTAAAGCCAAGCGAACAGCTGAAACTCTGCTCGAAGCGGGTAAAAAGCGAGTAGGCTTATAGTGAGCCTTTATGCCCGAGCCAGAAAGACCCCAAGCCCGACCCGTTCCTGCCAGCGAAAGAAGACGCGGGGTCACCCCTGGGCCGGACCATACCAGGGTACCTAATCTGTTGATTGACTTGGTATATCCATGGCTTTCTCCTGGTGAGCAGGCCTGTTTGATGTACATAGTCAGAAGAACCTATGGCTTTGTTTCTCCTACGCATCAGGGTCAAAGAAAACAATGGGATCGGATCGCTCTTTCTCAATTCATACAAGGCACCCGGTCAGGAGGGTATGTCCTGGACCTAGGGGCTGGCCTGACCCGCTCTGCTGTAATTAGTGCACTAGGCCGACTAGAAGAGCGAGGCCTGGTAAGAGTCTCATATGAGTGTCCTACCACCCTAACCAAAAGTGGCAAGGCTGTAGGTTGCGGTTGGAATGAAGGAGACGATGACCATTTAGAAAGACCAGTCATTGATCCTAAAACCAACGCTCATAAGTGCCCTCGTTGCTCCAGGACCCTTTCCAAAGCTTACGCCCTGAGAGCACTAACCCCCGGCTGGATCAAGCGCTTCTTGAGCGACAACGATCCAGACGGCAGACAGTGGCTTTATGACCCAGAAGTATCTCGTTTTTACCCCGAGAATTCCGAGGCGGACCGTCGTAGCGAAAGCATTGAAGAGCAACAAAAGAAAATCAATGAACTTAAAAGCCAGCTCTGGTTCCCAGAGCTGGTTGATGAGATTGTTGGCCATGCAGTTTCCAGATTAAAAAGCGGAAGAATGGCGGAGACCAGGCTGATACGCGAGTTCCTGGAGCCTGCTATTGCCCTTCAAGAAGGCTTTTCTCAAGAGGCAGTGAGGTACGGCCTAGGAGAAGTGGCCAGGCGTAAAATTGCGGCGCAGCCTGGTAGGCGCGGTTGGTATGGATATGCCAGGACATGTGCCCAAGGTTATGTTGAACGTAAACACGGAGGCCAAGAACAGGCCAAGGCCGCTGTCGCCCAAGCAAGCCTGGAATCCGAACTAGCTCGCTGTGCACAAATGAATCGCGATGGCCAGCGAGAGCAAGCCCGGCAGGCCCTACACGATCTACTATCCCGCCATTTGGACCAAGTGCAAGAAGAATTTCACGGAGATAGAATTTTGGCCAGACGGCATATCTTGGAAGCCTTCAAGAGAGGCCTTACCGACTATCAGTTTGTTAGGGATTATACTACCAGTGCAGATTATCTTCCTGAGTGGAGTTGGGAGTCTGACGAATTAAGGCAACAAAACAAGCCTTCCCAGGGTAAAGAGGGGTAGATTAAGGTTATGGAAGATTATCAGCCTAAAGCAGCTCTGTCGATGAGTGATGATGGAGTAGAGGGACTTGATGTTCAATCATATGCGGATTCTCTGTGTCCCCGCTGCTCTGGAAGTGGCTATATCTCAGAGGATGATGGCGGCGCTCTTCCCCGGCAGCACTTGTGTCCATGCGTTCTAGAAGGCAGAAGAAGAGCTGCTGCTGATCGGCGTATCATTGATCTGTTTGGCGAGGGTGGTGCTCGTATGACCATCAACACCTATCAAGATGGCGGTATACCAGAAAACCATACCGCTTTGGAATGCGCCAAAAACTATGTTCAATATTGGCCAAAGTTTAGAGAACAAGGCCTTGGTTTCGCTCTGCAAGGAGAGGCAGGCGCCGGTAAGACTCATTTGGCTACTGGAACAATGATTGCTCTAATCAAACGGTGGGATGTAAGACCTTTTTATATGTCTGTTCCCGAAATGCTCCGACTAGCTCGTAAACGTTTTGACGACCCACAGACGGCCGATGTTATGGACCGGGCAATGACGGCTGATATTTACCTGCTGGATGATATTGGCGCCGAATACCATAGGGGCGGCGTAGAGGGAATGAGCTGGGTTGACGAGCAACTATTTGTTATCCTGAACCACCGACTGACCCAAGGCCTACCCACCCTTTATACCACCAACCTTTCCAAGCGAGACCTAAGTCAAAGGCTGGACATGCGAGTCTCCAGAAGGCTTGGCTCTGCTACGCTGGCATTCCTTCCTATGCTTCCAGTTAGAGCAGCCCAAGAAGCCCCCGAGGAACTACGCAAGCTTCTTCTTGAAGGTCAATAGGCTTCTAACTACAAGCAACAGCTACAAAGCCGACTAAAGGTCCAAGAGTTCAGATGAATGCTTGTGCTGTCATCCACCCGAAGGTTACCCCAAGTGCTGAAGTTGAAATCAGAAGGGTGATGGTGAACCACAACTTGGATTCGGTGACCATCCCGGTCGACTACATCAGCTGATTCGCTGGAGGCTATAAGCCCCTTGGAGTGCTTAACGTTTGACAAGGCCCTTGCCAAGGCATCTTGATTAATATACACAGGCTGTTTTCTAATAGACTGGACCTTTACCACTTTTCGGTCTGGGTCTACTGTAATAGTGCCGCTTTCGCAATTGATTTCGATTGGGTTCATATGATTACCTTATCGCTCTTTCTGATTTAATGAACATCCCCGGCCTGAACGCCGGGGTTTCGGGCTAAGGACGAACCTTAGTGCCTGACTTAGCCTCGCGGTTAGGTCTTCCTGAACTACAAGGCTTGAAGCCTCTCAGGCGTTTACTCTTACTAGAGAAGGAACCGGAGTTCCCCCGGTCCTGCACTACTATGTTGCGCTGCAATTATGTTAGCCACTTGGTTTTCGTAAGCTAACATTTATACTATAACGCAACATGCCTAGCTAACGCCAGTTTTAGCACAAACGCTCACCGGCTTGACCCCGCCTCGCCTCAACTAGCACTCGTGCTATCGCACTCGTTCTAGCCTCACCTCTCCTAAAGGAAGGGGCTTGCGCCGGTCTTTTGGTCAATGGTTGGTTTAATTATCTTTGCTGGGGAGGTTGCGAGGCGGAATAATCTTTACTTCTGCAATCCGTAGGCCATCAAGGGAAAGAACTTTCAGCCCCCACTCCTCATAGATTATTTGCTCGCCCACTTTTGGCGCACGCCCTATTGCTGAAAATACTAATCCGCCAATAGTAGTGTTTTCATTATCAGTCCAATCTATGATTCCAGCATCTGCTAGGTCGGCTAAGCTAAGCTGACCTGCAAGAATCCTGCTTCCATCTAGAGCTGCCTTACTAATCATTGGTGTTTCTTCGACGTCAGTTTCGTCGCTTATTTCTCCGACAATCTCCTCGATAATATCTTCTATAGCAACAATTCCTGCTGTTTCGCCATATTCGTCGCAGACCATTGCTAGTGAGCTGTTGGTGTTCCTTAGCTCGGCTAGTAGCTCATCCAGGGGTTTATTTTCTGGAACAATAGGAACTTCTCTAACCGCAGAGCCTATTACACTGCTTCCGCCTGAGCGCAATGCGCGGGTGGCCAGTTCTGCGACATGAACAAGGCCTGTGAAGACCCTTCCGTCCCCGACAAGAAGCCTGGAATGTCCGCTGCTCCTGGATACTTCCAGGGCATCCACAAGTCGAGAGTCAGGAGTAACCCATGCTAGATCAAACGCAGGAGTCATCACTTGCTTGGCTGTCCTTTCGTGTAAGTCAAATACTCCTTCAAGCATTTGAGCATGGTCATCATCCAGGTATCCCGCCGCTGCAGATCGAGCTACTAGTTGGTCTAGTTCATCGCTGGTAGGGGCTTTGTCTGTCTCAATTTGATGCACCCCCAGCATTTTCAAGCCTTGATTTGAAATCCAATCCAAGCTTTTAACAGCTGGCATCATCAGAAAAGAGAGCCAAAGCACTGGCCTAGCTGTCCAGGTGCTGATTCTGGCTGCATTCTCAATAGCATATAACTTGGGGATTTGCTCTCCCGCAACCACATGGATACCTGTAATCAGTACATAGGCTACCAGGAAACCGACGACCATCCCCGCCCAATGACCGACCTGTGGAGCTAGCATTGCTTCGCCTACGAAACCAATAGCCACAGAGCAAAGAGTAATTCCAAGCTGGCAGGTTGCCAAAGAACGCTCCATCTGTTGGTGCACTTTTTGCGCCGCAGCACTTTCCAGGTGATCTCGCCTAGTGCGTACCAGGGCGAATTCAGCAGCCACAAATACAGCATTTCCGCCCACCAGTAAGACAAGAAGTAGAATCATCCACAGCAAATTCATTTGTGAGTCGCTCTTGCTTTTGTCATCGCTAGTATTGTCAATATACTTCCTCTACCTTCAGAGTATCAACTTCCCCTTGAAAAGGGTGTGTGGGCAAAGCAAGGAAAGCCGGTTGGAAGCTTGATTGGGCCACCTCCATTCTTTTCTTGGGGCAGCAAAGACGCAATCGAGTTCAGCCATAGGAAAAGCGGGTAGATTCTATGGTATACAATTATGTCAGACGAAGGCCTCCACTTAGATCCATTTGATGAAGTCAAGCGCCTGGTACCCCTGGAAGATTATTTCGAAAAGCATCTTGGCGTTGAATTCCGGGTAGAAGGTTCCAGGCTGGCTGCGCGTTGCCCCTGGCATGAAGAGAAAACCCCCTCCTTTAAAGTAGAGCCGGAAAAAGGCTTTTTCCGCTGCTATGGCGCTTGTGATTACGGCGGATCTATTGTTGACGCGGTAATGAAGGCTGAAAGCTTTGAGCAACCTTTCGAGGCTATCCGCTGGCTGAATGATAAATACAGACTTGGCCTGCAACTGGGCGACTGGAAGCATGCCGAAAGAGCAAAACAAGCCAAAGAAAAAATCAAGGCTGCTCAAGCCGAAATGGGCGACCCAAACTCCGCCGTTGCAAAGCGTGCTCGTGAACTGCTTCAGGAGCGCGGCTATACCCCAGAGACCATAGAGTTCTTTCAGCTTGCTGTAGACAAAGACCGAGGCCGTTTGCTGATTCCTATTTATGAAAAGGGAGGCCATCCTATTGCTTGGTCAGGCAGGTCATTATGGGATTCTTGGGCTTGCCCGGACTGTGGCGAGAAGACTTCAGCGAAAGATGCGTTTATTCAGGCCGATGATGCTCATAAAGAATCAGGGGATGAAGGTCCTTGGTGGCGGGACGATGCGGCTGTTAAAGCATCCAGAAAGTGTTTGAGTTGTGGCAAGGAAGGGGCTTTCCCTGGTCTTTTAGCCCGGCAGCATCCTAAATATCGTGACTCTGGAGGCAAGAACGAGCCATCCTATATCAAAGGCTCCAACCTTTATAACCTGCATAACGCCAAGCGGTTCCTTAGAGGTCAAAAAGACCCGGGCAGCAGGCAGCCCCTGCTCCTTATGGAAGGCTTCGCTGATGTTTGGGCGTGCCACCAAGCTGGCTTTCCAGGTGCTGTAGCATACAATGGCAATTCACTTACCGTCCAGCAAGCGACCGAACTTGTAAAAACTGCTCGCTCAATGAATCGTTGGATTGGGGTCCTGTTGGATAATGACTCTACAGGTCGTATCAAGGCAGACCGTAATATCCGCGCTATTCAGGAGGCAGCCGAAGCTCTGGATAAGGCCGCCGAAGCTGAAGAACGCGAAAAGGAAAAAGGCTTAAGCTGGCAAGACCGCCGAAAGCGAGAAGAATCTCGTTCGGAAAATCCTGCCCGGGGAATCGATAATCCGGTGATA
>Ga0214923_10004255_pt1 | contig 17399 bp, 19 predicted proteins | sample LL1510_MetaG_FD_177993 | JGI IMG/M metagenome (GOLD analysis project Ga0214923, IMG submission 177993) | Freshwater microbial communities from Lake Lanier, Atlanta, Georgia, United States - LL-1510 | ecosystem: Environmental > Aquatic > Freshwater > Lake | place: USA: Georgia | collected... | reverse complement strand
TCTTAAAAAAGAAATAAAAAAAAAAAAAAAAAATTTATCATCTATTGTGTTTCAACAATTCTTTTTATGAGATAGAAAATGATTATTTGCATCTTTTAATAATTTTTAATTAATAATTCATTACAATATTCTTGTTTAAAATATCTGTAAACTGGAAATTTTGTAATAGTATATTTTTTAAATAACATTTTAATGTCATCAGAATCAGTTTGCGTCATTAACCATTTCACACCTTTTTCATCTAATTTTTGACATTCCATCAATAACTCTTTAATAAAATTAATATCAATCTTTTCAAATTTATTATAATTAAATCCTAAATCATTTGTTTCTAATAGATAAGGAGGATCTAAAAATACAAAATCATTTGGTTTAGCGACATCTAATATCTTTTTATAATCTTTATTATATATCTTTATGTTTGAATTATTTAAAAAAAGATTTATTTCTCTTAATTTGTCAAAATAATTATCATCAAGAAAATAATACTTATCATCAATAAATATTTTTTTTTCTAGACCTTGAAATCTGTATTTATTTTTTATTAATACGATCCCCATATATGCGCAATATGTCATTAATAACATAAGGACGGTTTTATATTTATTTGATTTTGAAAAATTAAATCCATTCGTTATTTTACGACAAAAAATTAATTTTTTTTTATAATCCATAGGAACAAATATTTTCTTAAATCTTTGAAATAAATGGACAATAAAATGAATATCATCTTTTATCAATTTCCAAATATTAATTAAATCAGTATTTAAATCATTAATAATTGCTTTTTGAGGGCATAAATGTAAAAATAAAGCGCCGCTTCCTAAAAAAGGTTCAATATAATTATTATATTCTTTAGGTAATTCTGAGATGATATATTTTAAATATTTTGATTTATTACCAGGCCATTTTATAAAAGTTTTCATTTTTCATTTTATATATTTAATTATGTTTTTATTAATTTCAATTTTATTATAATTATTTTTACAAATCCATAATCTTCCTAAATTTGATTTAATAGCTTTCCCATTATCTATATTTGATATAAATTGTCTATCACTACCTCTATAATCAACACCATCTTTAAAGATATTGAGATTAATCGGTTCATTTTGTTCTAATAAAAATCGAATCATCTTTCCTACCAATGCGGTTCCTTTTATCCATTTATTGAGTTTCATAATATCTACTCCATCAATTTTTTTATCATCTTCCTTGTCTTTTTTATGTATTGTTGTGCTCAACATTTTCGTTATACATCTATATCTATTGAAAATGTCCATTGTCATTCCTTGATCTTCATTTTCTTTTTGTGTAATATTGCCCTCGAATTTTTTATTTTTATACAATTTACATCTAGGTATCTTTTCACCGTAAAATTTTTTTTGTGTGAACCAATGCTTTAATTGTTTTTCTTCTTCATTGTCAAATTTATTTAATTGAGAAAAAATATCTTCTTGAAGCATATATCCTTTATACATATTTTCATAGTCTTTTTGTGGCATGTAGCATTGTAATTTAATATTATCATTATAATTACCACATAATCTCATGCTCTGTATCATTGTAGTAACATCGGTTGATAAACAAGGTCTATAAAACATATGAGTCAGATGCCATTCAAAATCTACAGACACAATATTAATCCCTCTTCCTACTAATTTATAGGCAATAATTATGATTCGAGGGTATTGAAAAGCACCTCCATTGTTTTTGAGATATTGCAAAACATAACCAAGTGGAGTATTATTGAAACAATGCATCTCATCTTTATATTGTCCTTTTTTTTTACATGATGGAAGAATAATTTTTTTATCTTTTAAATGATAACTATAAAGTTTGCAATTCGTCCCATTATAAGTAATTACGGTATAATCCAATTTATATCTTTTTTTAATAGAAAGCATAAGTTTGTCTTGTTGCGCAATCAATCGTTCCGTTTTAATCAACAAAATCATAGGATGACTTTCTTTATGATTGATTTGAAATGGTTCATGAATTCTATGATCTTGAAGTAATTTATGTAGGTCTTGATCATTTAGAATATCTTGATCGTTTTTTTCAATATAATGATAATGGATATCTGGAATGCCTTTATATTTATCTGATGGTTTCAAATAATAGATTTTTTTTGTTGTAAACCCTAATGTATTAGATTGAAGCGGTTCAAATAAAGTTGCACTTATACCAAACAAAGAATCAGTATTATTTTTTATCAAATATGACAATTGAGGAGAAAATTGGTCTCCTTGAGAATATCCTATTTGATCTATTTCATCGATAATCACATTTAATGGATAATTTTTACCATTATTTTCACATAATAAATCTATACAATCATTTATTTTTGATAATTGTTCAGAATTAGCTAATGCAACAATAACATTCGAAGTATTAGACATATCTTGAATCATATCTTCGTGATTATAAAGAGAATTATCTTTTTTTCTCTTGATATTTCCAATGTAATAGATATTAGGTTGTTCCAAATCAAAAACTCCATTCAATTCTATATAATCTTGAAATTCCATTACAAATCTTTGAAAACCACGTAAAAATTGATCATAATCATGTGTAAAATTTCTTAAAATAATTACAATATTACTTTTTATATAACATGATAAATAAAGACACAAAGAATATATAATCCTTGATTTTCCACTCTGAACACAACCTTTAATCAATGTATAATCTATATCATCATTATTTTTTTTGACTAGGCTATTGTCTAGTATTAGATTAAATAATTCAGTTTTTTGTTTTAGAAAATCAATAATTATTTGTTTATCAAAATATATCAAGTCTTCTTCTTCATCTATTATTGATGATATTGTGCTCGCTGTTTTATAGATGGAAGAAGAATCTTTACCATATCTCCCATATCTCCCATATCCAATTAAATCATAAAAAAAGTCCATCTGCAAACAAAAAAAAAACAACATTGTTGAATAATAATTTTAAAATCATCATTTTAAAATTATTTGGAAATCGTTTCGCTCATATTAAATTTTAGGAAATTGATGGTAAGGTATAATACAAATAGTAATTGTCTTGTATAATAATAATATATTGTATTGGAGGATCAGTAAATAAAGAGTTGATATCAATTATCTATTACGTCGATAAAAACAAAAAGATCCTTAATTGCATTATGGTATAAAATAAAAATAGAGTAAATGAATTCAATCAAATGAATAATGATAAAATAATGATACAAGATTTTTTTTTTGAATATTTGGTATTATTATTAAAAATAAAAAAAAGAAACTATGAAAGATGACGAAAAGATCATTGTATATGTATGTTTCGTTTTGATTCATTGATAAAAACTCAAACAAAAATGTAAGAATACTAAATTATATATAGAAAAAGAAGAATGCATATCAAAAACATGTGCTGGATGTCAAGAAATAAATAGTGTAGAAACAACATCACAAATATATAAATGTAATAGTTGTGAGTTCTTAATAGATTGGGATTCTGAATGGAAGCATTCCAAAAAAAAAAAAATTGTAGGAGTTATCACAACAACAATCTCGTTTTTGATGAGTGAATGTATTGAAATAGAGGAATTGATTAATAGTTATACAGTTATACAGTTATACTATGAAATGCTATATTTAAATGATTGAAAATATATATTGAGGTTGGACAAATATATGAAACTATTTATTTATGTTTCTTGGTATGAAAAAAGTGAAAGCAAAACCACAAAAACAAAAATAAACAACACTTTTTTTTTTTGCATATCACACTGCTTATTCTATTACTAAAAAAAAAAAAAAAATAAATATTGACTTTGTTTTTTGTATTGTTTTTATTTTTTTTTTTTGAAGTTGTAGTGCTAAATAATTTATTGAAATCAAGCTTATGTGATCAAAAAAAAAACAAATATAGATAGATAGATATATAGATAGATATATAGATATATAGATAGATAGATAGATATATAGATAGATAGATAGATATATAGATAAATAAATAGATAAATAGATATATAGATAGATAGATATATAGATAGATAGATATATAGATAGATAGATAGATAGATATATAGTTATTAGTATAAAAAATGTTTTTTTTTAATTATTTATTTGTTGTTGTATATTGTATCCATTCTCCAAGATTATAATTTTAAATAACTATATATTTTTTATAACTGTAATGTTTTATTTTTATTAATATGATATTTGATATTTAATATTCAGTGTCTTTTTTCATTTATAAATGATGAATGTAGATATTTTTTTTTTTTTATTCATTAAATGAATTAGATGAATTATATAAATTATATAGTAAAACACTTTTGGAATTTTTTCTTTAACTTGTTTTTTTTTTATTCTTAATAATAATGTTCGACTAACTAACAATGTTTAATTTATGTTGTTCATTCTCTTTTTTTTTAATACAGAAACATAAATAAAACGCAAGATGAGCACTACAACAATTTCCATCATATCATGGAACGTTCTTTCTCAAGATTTAGTGCAACCTCAAATGGATGCATGGTGTAAAAAAGGACCCTTTTATCCATCAGATGAAATATTTGATGATAAATACAGATATGAGAAATGGAAAAAACAAACACTACAATGGATGAAAGAAGAACAAATAATTTCCTTTCAGGAATTACCAGATTATTGGTATTTTAAGTTTGAAAAAGAAGAAAAAATCAATTGTAGAGAGCAGTATCATATTATTATAAAATTCTATCCTTGTATATTTGATTCAAGAATGTCTGTCGCTCTTTTTATCCCTAAAAACAAATATACTGTTATTGGAGAAATTTGTATTTCTATGGAAGAATTATTTTATAATGATGAACATGACGAAATACAGAAAAAATGGTCAGAAGAAGAAATGTCATTTTGGAGACAAAAACGAAAACCACATCCATTTTTGTCTGTTCATGTCAAAACCAAAGATGATGAGAAAAAAAATATTATTATTTCTACTTCTCATTTTCCTTGTTGGTTTTACATGCCAAATATCATGTCATATATATTAAAAAAATGTATTGATTCTCTTCTTTCTTGGAGTTTTTTTTTATTTGAAAAAAACCAAAAAAAAATACATTGGGCTTTGTTTGGAGATTTCAATATGATGCCCAAAGAAGTGAACGATACTATTTCCTCCTATTTTATATCATCACAAGATGAATCTCGTAAGGATGCTGCTGAAATATATACTTTTTTTACGGAAGAAAGTAAAGAATGCACAACAATATGCGTAGGAAATAGGGATCCCGACCAACCTTATAATAAGAATTGTTTTTTTGGATGTTTAGATCACATGGTATGGGGAAAAATAGGAGGAGCTCCTGAAGGAGAAGAAAAAGATATGGTAAAATGTTTGTCTAAACTGCCTTTTGCTCCCGACAATATGGAAATGTGGAAAAAAGAAATGTATTTACCGTGTCATTCGTTTGAGTTTTATCCAGATGTCATTCCTAATCAAAATTGTATATCAGACCATTATCCTCTGTTATGGAGTATAACAATCAATTAATGGTTGCTGTTGTTGTTCTTGTTTATATCAATCCATCCATATGTTGTTCTTTCCATAATATAATAATATAATAATATAATAATATAATAATATAATAATATAATAATATAATAATATAATAATATAATAATATAATAATATAATAATATAATAATATAATTAATAATAATATAATATAATATAATAATATCAAGGAAAAAAGAAAAAAAAAAAAAGTAATTTTATTAGTGTTTTTTTTTTTTGTATTTCATACATATTAAAAGAAATGTCATCCAAAACAAATTTTTTTCTCTATGTAAGATGTATAAGTAGACAAATCCATCCCGATTTGAAGCTCTCAAAAAACGCATGTTTTTTTTAAAATCACCTCATTCACAAAATATGAAAGAAATATATATTTCTATCCGTCATGTTTTTGGGACATTCCAAGACTGTCACACTTTCACCACGTGATATCGATGAATACGCGGTTCGTGCATCATTTGTAGGAGGAGAATTAGAAAAGCGTGCTATTTCCAGCAGTAACATTGATGAAAGCAAGACAACATCTAAGAACAAAGACAAGTCTTGTAAAAAAATCTGGTTTGATTTTTCCACCTTCACGTGTCAGGAAAGTTAACACACATCATATTACAAGGTGAGGGGTTTTAGTCAGTGACTTATTTTGGACTTAATGAAAAGTCCCAAGTCCAAAACAAACCCAAACCAATAAATTTCTAATAAGTCGAATATTTCGAAAATAAGTCGCGAACATAAAAAATTCGAAAAAAATCAAAAAAAAAATTTCTGCAAAAAAATTCTTTGCTTTGTTGAATAAAATTAAAAAATGATGATTTAAAGATTTTTTATTTTAAAAAAAAAATAAAAAAGCATGAACCAAGAAAAAAGCCCAGACTGTTTTACACAAATGATGAAAGTTTTGGAGATGTCTTTGGAAGAGTTCCAAAAGGTAAAAGAAGAACGAGAAAAAATTCCAAAGTGGCTTTTAGAAAAGTTGGAAAAAGAATGGATGAAAAGAGAACGGTATTAAAAAAAAAAAGAAGATACACAGTAGCGGCCAAAGAAGCATGGACAGCCAACCTTCAAAAAAGAAGGTGTAAAAATTACAACCAATCTTTTCATATAAGTGAAGTTCCAGAACACAGTAAAGAGTGTCAGTACTCCCAAGGAGCGAAAGGAAATTGAATATATATCGATGAATATATCGAACGATGAATATAATAATACACATAATAAATCATCATTATGAAATTATTTATAACCACGATTTCTTGTCACTGATTGATACGATGATAAGGATTTTCATATATTTATTACCTAACCAGAAATTCTCTTTTTTTTTTTACAGGAAAAAACGAAAAGAAAGATGCTTTCTTCTTTACAATATCCACGTCTTTACAAGACAAAATGGTGTCAATACGGAGAAAAATGTAATAAAAAAAAGGATTTATGTGATTATGCGCATTCCAATGAAGAGAAAAAAGAATTTTTTGGACCTATCCAAGATAAAATGGAATTGTTTGGACGCATAAAAATGTGCATACATAATCAATGGTGTTTTGATAAAAATTGTTATCATGCTCATGATCTTGATGAATTGAGAATAAGACCTTGTAAATATCAATCATTTTGTTACAATCTTTCATGTGAAAAACATCATTATGCAAACAAAAATTCCAAAAATATATGGAGAAATGAAACAATGAATAATAATTCATCGTTTTTGGCTTTAAAATACCTTTCTGAATGTTTTTTGGAGGTAGAAGAGAAGTTAGAAGAAACAAAAAAAAATATGAATAAATTGGAAGATAACATGAAACAATTAGATCAAAAATTGGAAGAAATTGAAAAAAAAATAGCATATGAAGAATTTCTTGAAGTTGAATTACTAGTTTTTCAAAAACAACAATACGACATGATAAGAAAAGAGATAAAGGATATTGAAAACCAAATATCATCATTGGATGTTCAGGAAAAAAAATCACAATTATCTTATCATCCTACTACCTCGCAACATGTTTCATCATCTTTTTTTATTTTTAAGAGAAGATGGGGAGACTCTTCTTCAGAAGAAGAAGATAATGAAGAAGATGAAGAAGAAAAATATATAAATAATGACACCATTTCTAGAACAAAAGAACAACAGGAACAACAACAATGGAAAGTTGTTGTTTGTAAAAAGAAAAAGAGAAAAATATAAAATAAATTATCATATTATCATATTATTTACAAATTATATATAAACAAAAAACATAATACTATCACACGATGATTTTTTTTTAATAGACAATAATTATATTTTTTATAATTTTTTTTTTTTCCTGTCACTTGTTGCATCCAGAAAAATGTTATTAAAAATACACAACTCCATTTGTATAGATTTTCAAGTGTTTTCTTATTTCTTCATTCTTTTCATTCATTAGTTTTGTAAGTGTCTGTGTGTGTATCAACATTGCATTTTATGTATCATCTTTTAGAGATTTTAAATAGCACGTGGGAAATTGTTTTTTCATATCTATCTTTTTGTGATATCGAACAATTAGGAAGGTGCACTACACAATGGAAGAAATTTGTATTGCACTATTCTTTTATATATAAAACTCGTAGATTGAAGATTTATCTAGCAGCAATTTATGCATCATCAAAATGGATATTAATAGATAATAAATGGCCCGATAAATCACTCCAAAAAGTCTTTCACTTTCCAAATTCAGACACATTTTTGTTTCAAGTTCGTAAGAGAAGCCTTTTAAAAAAAAAAGAAAAAATGACAAACTTGTTGGTATCATGAATTTTATTTTTTTATCGTTCATGTGTTAATATTTTATATACCATTATTCTTTTACTTGTATAAGAAGAAGACATCATAAAAATATATAAAATGAAAATATTTTCTTGTCTTATGATATATGATAAGATGACAATATTTTTTATCAATAATAAAGAATTCAAAAAAAAAAAGGAAAAGATGAAAAAACATATTTGTTTTTAATAAATGAATAGGATGAATACGTCATGAAAAATACAATGATAATTAATTAATTAAGAAAAAAAAAATAAAACAGAATAAAATAAAAAATAAAAAATAGGATTAAAAACAAAATGCAAAACTGTTATTATGAAACGGTAATTGAAAATTCATCAAATAATCTTATTAAAACAACTCCTATTTCTATTCCATTACCGTCATCATCTACATTACTATCTACGGCATTACCTCTATCTAATAATCATTGTTGTTGTCAAGGAATCAAGAAAGTAGCGAGTGAAGAATTTTTTTCATATGATGTTCTTCAAAATAAAATAATAGATAACAAAAAATCAAAAAATAACGAAGAAAATGAAAAAGAAGGAATACAAAATTCCTATGTAAGTTCTTTTCATAATGATAATCAACAAAAACATCGTATTGAATTAATGAAATCAATAGAATTGATAGAAAAAATGAAAATAACACAAACGAGGACGGACAGGATGGAAACGACGGATGACAGCACGACGAAAGAAAAAGAAGAAGAGTTATGTAAAGAAGATGTTTCCAGATTTTGTTTGTTTCCTATTCAATATAAAGAAATATGGGATTTTTATAAAAAACATAAAAGTTCGTTTTGGACAGCAGAAGAGATCGATTTTTCAGCTGACTTGAATGATTGGGACAAATTAAATAGCAATGAAAAATATTTTATCGAGAGTATTCTTGCTTTTTTTGCGGGAAGTGATGGAATTGTATTAGAGAATTTATTAAAAAATTTTAGTCATGAGATCACAATTCCCGAAGCACGATGTTTTTACGGATTTCAGGCAATGATGGAAAATATCCATTGTTGTTCTGGAGAAACAGAAATCCTTACAAAAGAAGGATGGATGACTCTTTTGGAATTAAAAAATAAGGAAGCACTTGTCTGGAACGGTAGGGAATTTAATCATACGGTTGTGCGTGAAACAAAACCTGATATATTATATCGTGTTCAATTATCGAATCAATTATTTCTTGATTGCACATCCAAACATGTTTGGTATATTCAAGATGAGAATGGCAATGAAAAAAAGACGACGACAATAGAATTACAAAAGGGAAATGTTATTATGACATATATGCTACCTTTTTTACCGAGCCATTATAGTAAAAAAAAATCTTCTTTATTTCCATCTATCCTAAATTCTATTTTCGAATCCAATCAAATATTTGAGAATATATCCGTTGAAAGTGTTCAAAAAGTAAGTGATTTCTCCAGAACCTTTTGCTTTCATGAAAATTTACGTAATCGAGGTGTTTTTAATGGAATCTTGACGGGTCAAAGCGAGGTTTATTCTTTGATGATCGACACATTAGTAAAGCAACCCGAACGAAAACAGGAATTGTTTGACGGGATCCAAAAAATTCCATGTGTTCAAAAAAAAGCAGAATGGGCAATGAAATGGATCGAGAATAAAAATTCTCTTGGGAAACGACTTTTTGCATTTGCTATTGTAGAAGGTTTATTTTTTTCGGGGAGTTTTTGTGCTATCTTTTGGTTAAAAGAAAGAGGTCTTATGCTCAAATCTCTTGGAAAAAGTAATGAATGGATTGCAAGAGATGAAGGATTGCATACCGCATTTGCCATTTTATTATATAAATATGTCAAAAATAAAATTTCACAAGAAGAAGCTCATCTTATTATGACTGAAGCCGTTCTTATTGAAGAAGAATTTATTTGCCATAGTCTTCCCGTTTCCCTCATTGGTATGAGTTCCACGCTCATGAAACAATATATTCGTTTTGTTGCAGACAGGTTGCTTATCCATTTTCAATTTGAAAAAATATATAATGTAGGTAATCCTTTTCCTTTTATGAATAAAATTGAATTAGAAGGAAAAACTAATTTTTTCGAGCAAAAAGTGTCAGAGTATTCTTTGATTGATTCCATTTCCAACGATTGGGAATTTCATGGAGGAGAAACGGATTTTTAGATCCTATCCATTCTATCTTGTTCTATTCTTAAAAAAACCAACACAAAACCAATCAAGAAAAAAAGTAAATAATGAGATCGTATACACTATCAAATAGAGCAAAATATTACAATTATATAAAATTATCGTGTTATTTTAGCATTATAGAAATTTGAATAGCATTTTAGCATGAATATTAGCATTATAAATAACATTATAGCATTATGAATAGCATTTTAGCATTATGAATAGCATTTTAGCATTATGAATAGCATTTTAGCATTATAAATAACATTATAGCATTATGAATAGCATTACAGCATTAATTTAATTATAGCATTTTAGCATTTTGAATTGAATTTCAGCATTATAAATAACATTATAGCATTTTGAATAGCATTATAGAATTATGAATAGCATTTTAACATTAAAATAGCATTTTAGCATTATAAATAACATTTTAGCATTATAAATAACATTCTAGCATTTTGAATAGCATTTTGAATAGCATTTTGACTAGCATTATGATACTTTTAAAAAAAGAATATTAAAAATGATTTATTAAAAAAAAAATAATTAATATCATATCTATGTATAGAAACCTTCTGAAATAAAATATTTTCATGTTTAGATGATAAAAAATATTTAGAAATATTTATAAATATTTCTAAATATTTAGAACTATTAAATATATTATAACTAAATAGCATAAGATAAAATAGATAAATAGAAAGTCAACTCCTCAGCATTTTATTTATTTACTACATGATATATATTTCAAAAAAAAATCGGGCAAGAATACGAATATTATAAAAATAATAATATAATAATAATAATAATAATAATAATAATAATAATATAATAATAATAATATAATAATAATATATAAATACGATTATCTTTTTCTGTATGAACATATGAACGAAAAAAGAAAAATAACTATACTCATTTTCTTGTTTGATTACAGATGGAACAAGATTCAAGAGCCCGATTTGCAGAGATCACTACACTGATATATCACAATATGCGAGATCTCTTATGGAGAGATATAATGGCACAATTAATAAATGAGGTATCATTGTTTGACTTTGATTTAGATAGAGGATATACAATAAGAAACTATGCAGAAAATTGGGCTATAATACCAAGATGTATCATTGATAATAAAATATACGGATATTATATAAGAAGTGGAAACATCCATTATAATCCATTATAGTTTTTTTCTACAACACAGAATTAGATTCACATTTTTAAATTATGCTTATTCATTGATTCATTACATAAATATATAAATCATGAATAATTAAATTATTTATTAGTAAAAACATAATTAAAAAAAAAAAGCTTGCTACAAGTGATATTATATTTATATTAGTTAGTTGTCGAAAATGTTTGAACTCCCATCATTTCATTCATCAAATCATTCATAAGGAATAATAGATAGATGCATGAGTGACTTTATTATTATAATATATTATAATACGTGTTTTTATCGTTTGTCATATTTTAATGATTAGTAAATAATAATGTGATATTCATATTATATTTATTGCTGGTAAGTAAGTATAATAAATATAATAAAATTTATGCTTTTTTATAAAAAATGGAAAATGAGAAAATTAAAAATGAAAAAAATATATATATATATATATAATAATAGAAAGAAAAAAAAAGGAAAAAAAGATATCATCGTTATAAATATTCATTCATAAAAAAAAAATGACAATTTCATGTTCAAAACAAGTTCATTGTGATTCGATAATATCTTCTCTTATCCTACAAAACCTTGCAATTTATCCCTCCCAATATTCTACTTCTATTTTAAGCACTTTACTAGATTCTTCCAATATTTTATTTTGGGCAAATGTGAATTTTCAAGTCATTGGTCAAATAAATGAACGAGTTTTGCAATTCCAAGGAAGTGGATATTCAAATTCTAATGTGATAACCATTATCTACACAACTACAACACCATATAATATTGCATTTGAAGGCAAGGTCTCGGGAACAATTACTATTTCGACAAATCAAGAAGCATTGAACGCATATCCATTTACAACAATAACGAGCACAACGGGAAAAGGAGTAACTATAGTAACGATACAAATAAAAGCTCCAGAAAAAAGTATATTGCATAATTTTTCATATACTCTATTTAGAAAATGTAATCAGGCATCAAATACTACTACAAGAAAAATATTTTTTATTGGAGATTCTGTTACTGCTGGGTTTCATTGTGAAGAAACACCATGCAATTGTAATGGTATAGTAAGTAATACACAATTATCTTTAATCAATGCAAACGGAACATTAACTCCAAACTATTTCACACTAAATAATAATTGTTCTGCTTCCTATGAACAATTTTTGATACAGTATTTTCAAGAAGACACGCAAGTATATAATTTTGCTATTGCAGGTTTAACAGCAGCAAATATTTTGGTGCCAGGCGGGGGGTATTATGTGGGGTGGAGTGAATTTTCTTCTGTAGCAGCTTTTTCAGACACACCTCCTAATATGCTCAATCGTCTTTTAACACAAGATATTGTAAATATACAACCAGATGTAATTTTTATTTCATTAGGAGCAAACGATACAGTAATTAGTTATCAAGATAGTAATCAATTTCCTCCTTCATCACAAGTTTTATGTTCTCAACTAAATCCAACATGTGGATTAGTCCAAGCTACCTATAAAGCTCTTGCGGATATCTTAAACACCTTATCTCCTCAATATCCAAATACAATATTTATCATCAATAGACCGATGCCTTTGTATGGCGATGGGTATAATTTGCAAACTATGGGAAATGTTTATGGAAACACTTTAGACAGTGGAATTCGACAATATCTAAATAATGGAGTAACCTTTGAATATATTGATATTTATGATGAAGTAACAGGTGCTGTAAGTGAATTAGGTGGTATAAATTGTTCTTATTGCGATACTGTTCATCCAAATCAAAATCTAAATGAAAAAATAGGACAATATCTAGCTGCGAAAATAGCGAATAAAAATTCCAATTTTTCATTAGTTTCAGGTTCATCTCTAAATACAAATCAACCACAAATGGCGTACTGGTATCAACCATTAACAAGGTCAAGATGATAAGATCTAATAATCTATCTATCTATCAATCATCATCATATCTATCTATGATAGTTCAATCATTCATTTTTATTATAAATCTACATTTGATCAATTTGTATGTTAACAGCAACAACAACAACATTAACATGAAGAACGAATGATATGTTGTGTGTTAGAGTTACTTTGTATTATTACTTATAAAAGTTAACTTATATATAAATATTATGATAATATTATAATAATATTATTATAATATTATTATGATCCCTCTGAAATGATCAATTGTAAAAAAAAAAAAAGTAAAGATGATATTTGATAATAAAAATATTAATATTGGTTTGCTTGTTCCCTCAGAAAGATTCTATATACCAAAAATGGATGCAGATATGGGAATGATTTCGAGATCCATTATATTTATGTTGTATTTCCTATCATTGCAAAAGATTAAATATTGTTTTCTTTCTGATCCAAAATATATATTTTTTATGAATAATTCCATAATCGTCATCAGCATATATTTTTTATTATAATTTTTATTCGTTAAATAAAAATAATCTTACAGCATTTCAATCTTCTTCGGATCAATCTTTTCAAGTTGTTTTTTAGTAAGTTTTTTTCTTCTTCAATCTTATCTTGATATATTGTGTACAGTTATGAATATCAATATATCGATGATTGGAACAATAGGTATTTCCACATTGACATGGAAATGAATTAGTCACACTTAATTTTTTATGACAAAAAAAGCACTTTATTTTTTCAGGTTTCATCATTCTAATTTTATTTTTTTAAATATATTTTTTTCAATTTTTATAATATTTAGAAAGTGTCTGAATTAATATTCTAATTTTTTTTTATTCAATGTTAAACTGAAAATGAAAAGAAGTAGATGGTCCGTTGAAATCCAGAGGAATAAACTGATTTTTCATTGAATGTGAGTTATCCTGGTTTTATCAAAAATTAAGGATGTTATTCAAAACATTAGGTACACTGCACCTTGATGGCATCCATATCCTAATGTTAAGGACAATTCATACACCACAATAATAACAAAAATGTTTCAAAAACGACCTATCTTGCTTGTCGTAGTCGACATGTTAAAACCGAATGGATTACTTTTTAGAAGGTTAGTTAGTTCAATTTTTTTTCATTTTTATAAAGTTTCGCGACATAGGTATCATACGAATTTAAAGTGATTTCGGTATAGTTGATTAATATTTCTGTGCCATTCTTAGAAATGGAAAAATTGGAGATCCCAATATTGCTATCGTTAATTTCTGGTCCTGGAGCTTCTTGAACAGAACCAGTTCCACTGCACCGATCATAATTACCAACAGCACAGAACTTGATATTTGGACTAATTCTAATTTCTATAAAAATATTTTGAAAACGACGCGAGTCATTGAATGAAGGAACGACATCTAATACTGTCCATTTTAGGAAGTAATCATAACAAGTAAACTCTTTAGTCGAACAATTTGCTGTGCAAAATTTGTAGTTTCCTTCAAATAAATCTCCTTTTCTCAGTGTTGGATACATAATTCCCTATCTATCTATATAGCAATATTTTTTTTTTTAATTTTTTTTTTTATTTTTTTTTTTTTTTTTTCCCAAAAACAAACTTGTAAGTCTTGACGGTATAAAGTCATTTCAGATTAATGTAATGAAAATAGATCATGTTATGAGTAATATTTTCATAGTCAATATAAAAATGATACCCCCTCTCCCCGTCTCTAAAAAAACAAAATAATAATATATCCGTAATGATTTATTTATTTATATCCTTTTTCTTCTATTATTTAAAGATTTTTTGGAAATATAATTCAAAAAAAAAAAACGATAAATGATGGATGAAAAAATGAAATGTTTAGATTACTCTTTTCTTTTAGCGTTTGGAGTGATTCATAAAAATAGGATTCATTTATCGGACGAAAGCATCCAAAATCATAATATTATCATGACGGAAGAACAGATAAAATTATTGAAAGGTCGTCATTATTCCAAAATGAAACCTTCTCCTGGATGGTCATTTCCTTTGGTCCTCCCAGAACCATCTGAAAAAAATACAACAATAGAAAATTTGAAAGAAAAAGAAAACAGCACAACTAAAATAACTTATGCAAAAAAAAAAAAACAAGATATGCTATTGAAAAAAGAAGATAATAATAATAATGAAGATATGCTATTAAAAAAAGAAGATTTTTGCTTGAGTCCGCAAGCCGTTGAAAAAGAGAAAAAGGAACAAAAACAGAGAGATGATGATATAGCGTTATGTAATAATATAGCGTTATGTAATAATATAGCGTTATGTAATAATATAGCGTTATGTAATAATATAGCGTTATGTAATAATATAGCGTTATGTAATAAAGCAATATGTAATAATATAATGCATACTCCATCATTTCGAAATGACGATCACGAAAATACGGAAAAAAACAACCACCAACAACAATATTTAAAAAGGAATGGTGATATCCAAAAGAATAAAGATGATTATGAATTATCATTATCAAGTCTTAATCATGAAAAAGAGGAGATATCAAAAAAAGAATCATGTATAGATTGCACATATCCAAATCATCCAAATCATCCAAATCATCCAAATCATCCAAATCATCCAAATCATCCAAATACATCCTTTTTGGATGCACCACCATCCACTGCTCCGTCTTTTGTGGTTTCACAAATAAATCACATATCTACTGATTCTTCTTCATCCTTCCAACAAACAACACAATATAGCAGTTATATACAAGAGCCAAATGACGGAAAAGTCTCAATGAACATAAAGGAACAAGATGAAAATCATCTAAAAACAAAACAAGATGATGTCAACAATATTATACATCATTCAACGCGCCTTCATTCCCCTCTTGTTGTCAATTCCAACAAAAATGATTTATTACAAGATAAAAAAAATATAAATGATTGTATGACCGTGAAAAAGGATAAACAACAATCATATAGAGATTATAAAGAGTATAAACATTATAAAGAGTATAAAGATGCGTTTACACAAACTTTACCGATGACTGGTATGTTCACTAAAAAAATTGATAATTATGTCATTGATATCCCCACAGACCTTAAAAAAAAATATTTGAAAGAATATGTTCTCCCAAAAAAGAAAAATGTTTATCATTCTTGAAAAAAAAAAAACATGAAAAAATATTATTTATCAGTCAGTTCATTTTTTGTTTTTTTTTTTCAATATCATTTGTATAATATTGTAGTCTCTTAAATTCGTTTTATATTGAATTTTTTTATGATGATATAATAATATGATGTGATGATATGATGATATGATAAATGACATTTAAATATATATATATTAAATATTAGTTTCTTTTTTTAAGTATAGGAATAGAATGTTTTTTTTTCAGTAAGTTAGTTAGTGTGTATTTAAATAATAGGAATGTCGTTTTTTTTTTACTTGATAGACGATATATGATCAAATAAGCCAACGAGTGGGTGAATGAACGACGAATACGAAATGCGAGAACTAGAAAAAGCAATTCAAGAATCGATTTTGGAAAGCAAGATTATGGAAAGCAAGATTATGGAAATTCAGAGTATTTTTTTGGAAGAAGAAGAAAAAAAAAAGAAGAAATAACGATGCTGGTTGTCAAAGCTGTAGAATTAAAAGAAAATTTTGATTATTGTGGTGAAGAAAGAAGGATGTCACCTTTTCTGTAATCGACCGTCGTGTCAAGGAAAGTCTTTCTTCTTTTCCATCAAGTAAATTAGAAAATTAGCTTCTTTTTTTTTTTTTTTTTTTAAAAAAAAAAAAAAAAAAAAAAAAAAAAAAAAAAAAAAAAATTTTTAATTTTTAAATATAAAAAAAAAATAAAAAAAAAAAAAATAAA
>Ga0214923_10004254_pt1 | contig 17403 bp, 26 predicted proteins | sample LL1510_MetaG_FD_177993 | JGI IMG/M metagenome (GOLD analysis project Ga0214923, IMG submission 177993) | Freshwater microbial communities from Lake Lanier, Atlanta, Georgia, United States - LL-1510 | ecosystem: Environmental > Aquatic > Freshwater > Lake | place: USA: Georgia | collected... | reverse complement strand
TTGTTCAGCTTTTTCAGCTTCTATAGCTGCTAGTCTTTCTTGTTCGGCTTCTTTTTCTTTTTTAATGAGATCAAGTTCTTCTTTTAGTTTTTCAATTTGAGGGTAAAGTTTTGATTTTTCCTGCTCACGAACCTTACGAAGATCCTCTTCCGTATAAGACTTGTCAAAAGCCTCTGTTTTAGGTTCTGGAGTTACAAATTCATTTACTTGCTCAATGAACTGATCTTCAACGTTGTTAATAACGTCGCTCTCATTTGCTTTAGCCATAGCTATTTATCCTTTGTAGTAGTTAGGTCGTTTTCCAATTTAGTAGCACGATTGACCTGCGGTTTGATTATGTATCTAGCACAACATATCGAATACAAATTGTCATGCTAAAACTTTATTTTACTTAACTTTCGTCTGCATTTGGTCCTCTACGTTGAGGAATTCTTGTTCCGTACGCTTTTGTTACCAAATCGCTCTGTAGCATTGCTAACGTTTCTTGCTCAAATGGTGTAGGTCCAGCAGGTGCTGCACCTTCTTCACCAGGTGCGCCACCCGCAGGTGACATGCCCGCAGGAGTACCATCAGGCAACATTCCAGTAAGAGACATAATTGCTGAATTAATTTGGCCCTTAAGTAGGTTAAGAGCACCATCAGACTTAGCATCTGCAATAAGTTCTGAACGAATTTCTTCAAGTTTTTCATTAGGGAATTCTTCGCCAAGTCGACGTAAAGCTCCCTCACGACTCTCTAAGTTCATGCTCATCATTGTTTGAATTTCATTAAGAACAATTAGTTTATCTAGTGGAAGTGGTGGTGGGAAATGAGCAAAGTTTTGGTATGTAAGTGGATCATTAGGATCCAACTGTGGCATTTGATCTTGTTTAATTGGGCCATTAAAGTTTGGATTCCAAATAAATAGTTCAGGTTCTTTAAAAGCCACTGTACGTAAAACAAGCTCGTTGATCTTTTCTAAACCCTTACCGTACTGAACAATTTTTTGTTGGTAACGATTCATCAGCGGTTGGAATTGAATAGAAAGAGCAACACCAGAGGTGTTTGAGATAGGAACCATCTGACCAAGAGCGGTTTCAGGAACACCAACCATTTCGTGCATTGCACGTTTTACAATCTCTAAGTACTGAATAGCTCCGGCAAGGCCAGAGCCACCGCCTTCAAGGTTTTCAACTCGAGAGTCCTTAGGAAGACCGCCCCAAACTTTCTTAGGGCCTTTTTCTAGATTAGATGCCTTAGCGCCAATGATCACAGTTACTGGAGCAGCATGGTAGTTAATGATGTCGGCAACGTCTGTAGCAACTTCATTATAGTTGCGGTTAAGGACAATAACGTCATGGCAATCCGATAAGCCCCATGGAGATCCTGAAATTAAAACATTTGGGATATGGACAACAGGAATAACGCCAATTGGATTCGGACGCGAGTCAATAAGTTCATCATTAATATACTCCTCAATCATGTCGTCTGTAAGAATTTCAGTGTAGGTATACACCTGACGAGTGCCCTCTACGGAAGTACCCCAGAATCGGTACTTTAGTTTAAATCTAATTAGTCGGTTTCTATCGTGAGGATGAAATTCCGGAAAACAGAACGAAGCATTAAGCGGAAGAATTCTAACGCGACCGGGATGGAACTTGCCCGTATTATCTTGCCACGCTTCTTCGTAAGCAACTTTAACAAAGCAGTCGCCGGATACGCCACCCTGTTGCCCCATTTCCCAAAGAACACCGTGCTTATTGTTATCTACTTCCCAAACTCTTTTTAAGATATCTGGAACAATAGCTTCAGTTTGTTTAGGGCTACGGAACTGAACTCCACGGCCAAATGTAAAGTTAACAATGTAATCTGTAAACGCTCTGTAATAGTTGTACACCATCTGAGCTTCACCGATTTCTCTGCGGTAGCTCCAGTGATGACCGAGATACATTGCCCAGTTAAGTGAGTATCTATTAAGTCTTGGACCATGTACTTCAAATTCTTCATCTGCAAGTTCCACAAGTCCCAGTGGGGAGATGGAGATAGTAAGGTCGGATGACGCTGCCCTATAGGACGGTGGTGAGAAGTCAATACTCATACCTCACGTCCTTCCATATTAATAATCATAATGCCCTCTAGTATATAAGAAATAAATTTTTGTAGCTAACTTAAGTAAGCGTGACTACCCAGCCCTAAAGAAAAGGTATAGGGCTGGGGAGCCACTGCATTATTAGTCTATGACCGTTGCTGGGTTAAGACGTTGGTAGTGTTCGCCTGAGCGGAACTCTTCTTGAAAAGCTACTTCAGCTTCATCACTAAATGCACCTTCTGAGAAGTTATCCAAGTATGTTGGAGCTTCTACCCAAGCAGCAGAACCTACGTGAGCACGCTCGCGCATTGTCTCTTCTGGGAATTTTTCAAATACATTCTGGTTGTGATTTGGACGACCAGGGGGTGTGATGTAACCCTGTGATGCACCGTTTTCAAATTCTTGTGGAACGTCAGTATCGGTTGCAATACCTTCTTCGAAGCGAAGTGGGCCACGAAGACCTGGCTGTGCAGGGCTTAGTTTTCTTTCATATGAAGTTGGCGCACGCTCAGGAAACTGAGGTGCTGGACCAATGTTGGCTGCCATAGTTTTTTCTCCTATTGAGTTGAGGATCCTCATAATGAGTTTCCTATGAATTTAGTAAAATGTCGCCCTAAACTTGAAAAATTAAAAAAATGGATTTCCGCTAACTTCCACAGTTGGCATCACCAAATCTTCAGTCATCATGCATGCAATTGCCAATGAATCTACAAAATCATCGTGTGCATGGGCTTCATCCGGAGCGGCTACTGTGAAGTTTGGCCCCTTGTATTTAACTTCTGCGTCCACCATTTGTTGATAAAATCTTTTCCAAGCACGAAGACGTTTTGTTTTAGCATGGGCGGGCCACGAGATCATTTTACGCTGAATAAGGGCTTGTAGGTGCTTATAACGCTTTGATTGTTCAGTTGGGCTACTGCTTAGAGGTATAACGTTTGCTCTTGGTAGTAAAAGCTTAAGACGTTGGGCTACTGCATCGCCTACGCCATTAGCATCTACTCCAACACTAAGTACGTCATAGTTAGATAAAAAGCTAACAATTTGATAATACTGATCTTCCCAGTCATCGCCTTGAATCTCAAGCCAATTTAAAATTCTATGATCATAAAAGCCAAACTCATCAGGACGATCCCAGTCTACCCAGACCACTGTGACCACTGTGCTGTCCATTTTGCGAGCTGGATCAATTCCTACAATTACTGGTGATTTGTGGTAAGAGCGTACCGTTTCCATACTTGTGTCGCCAAGATCATCCATAATATTGGAGGTAACAAACATGCCTCGCTCAAGCAACCATTTGCAGTTGTATGACATTTGAAACTCATCAGATTCTTCACCAATACGAAGCATTTCTCTTTTAAGAAACTTTGCGTAGTTTTCATTAACTTTAGCTACGTCTTTCCAGTCCCATTGAAAATGATTTTGCTTAGAACTTCTGCCAACTTGACGTCTTTTATTTAGCTGAATAGCTTTGTAAAAATTGTTTTTAGATGTGGTAGGAGTGCCGGTCTTAATAATGGAAGCGTTGTAATATGCACCCATTGGGGAAATAGATTTGGCAACTACAAAGTCGTCTGCTTCCTGACACTCATCAATAATAATTAAGTGAAAGGACTTAGATTCAATTTTAGCTCTTGGGTTAGCTGTCATCATCATTGCAATTGAGCCACTGTTTTTAAGCTTAATGTTTCGGGTTACGCCAGCGGTTTTACCAAGAGAATCATCAATTTCAGTATCGTTAAGAATCTCAAGCGCAGTTTCACTTGTAAGGCGACTAACTAAACGAGCAAACAAAGTTTCAGCCTGGGATTGGATAGGAGCAAACATTCCTACCCAAAGGCCATCGCCAAATTTACCAAGAAGATCCGGATAAATTTTTGCCAAACGAGGAAGGATAACCATAAGTGCAGCCACTGTGTTAGCAATAGTCTCAGACTTACCGGACTGACGAGCAGCAAGAGCTGTGATCTCTTCTCCGTCGTTAATAATAACGGATTCCATAATTCTACGAGATAGCGGTTTTTGATAGGGGTGCAAATCGTGCCCAACTAAAACGGCCATAAATTGCATTATTTTATCTATAAGTTGGTTTACAAACTCTTTAGAGAGTTCATCCATTTCCTCGGGTTCTTCAAATTCGTCCTCAGGAAAGTCTCCCTCTCCTACATAGAGAGAATCAAATTCTTCTTCATCTGACATTATAAATTCCTAGACCCTTTGTGTCGGTCTTCCACTTCGCGTATAACGTCTAATAAAGCTTCAGCGGCTACACGAGCCTCTTCTAAATAAATAAACTCTGAGCTTCTATCCCAGTCAGTTAGATTACGGCCAATACCAAACATGGCATTATCGGCCCAACGTATAAGTTCTGGAGTTGTTATGCTTTCTATACGTTTTTGTAAAGCTGTTTTTTCTTTTTCAGCTGTTTTTTTCCGCTTTATCATTCTTTGCCCCACTAATTCCAAATCGTACTGTTTCCCAGTCTACTTCATTAGAGTCCATAGATCTACCTCTAATTGCGTAGGTTAATGCTTCAGTTTCTGTGTATGAATGCTTCCATTTACCTATGACCACTGCTTTACGGGTAAATGGCATGCGTATAGACCAGCCACTGCCAAACCGAAAAGGTTCGTCGATTTCCTGGGTCTCAGCACGTTCCCATAATACTTTAGGTTTTACGGGGTACTCTAAAATATGCCAGTAAATTTTTCCAATATTTTTAGGTTCGCTTGCCATCTTATATTCCAATCTAAAAAGGCTTTGTACGTCTTTTATTAGGGTTAAACGTCTCAACCTTGGGAGTAGTACTTGTTTTATTTTTTCTTGCATTAATTCTTTTTGCGGTAAAGCCTTTGTTTTTAGCTTTAGCCAACTGTGCTGCTGAAGCCACTGCCTGCAAGTCTAGCAAAGCTTGTTTAGTCTCATCACTTAAATTGCCGTTTTCAGCAATATCTAAGGAAAGGTTTGCCATGCCTCTAGGCTTTGAATCTAGGTTGTCTTTTATGTACCAGCCTTTAGAAGCCTGGCCAGCAGTTTTATTTTTACCCTGCGCGTTTTTAAAGTCGTTCCATTCATCTTCGGACACTGCGTAATAATTATACACAGTTGAGTCAAAAAATACGACAGTTAGTTTCATACTATCTTTGTCATACGCTGCAGCAAGAGTTCTTGGCTTTTGTGGGTTAGAGGTAGCAGTAGGAATTTCCGTGTATTCGTTGTCGTCTTCATCAAACTGTGCTGGGTAAAAATTAACAAAGTTTGCCGACTCTAAGGCCTCTTCATTTCCAGTTAAAAGACCATACAAACGAATAGAGTTAGTTTCTAAATCAGGATCGCCTGAAGGATCCACTTCGTATGGAGAAAGGTTGTTATAGGGATTTTGGAATACGGTGGCTGCATTCTCAGTAACAATGGGGTCATAGAAATTGTCAGCTATTTCTTCTGGCGCATAGCTTTGTTCATTAGCAATACCTGTAACATTAAATCCAAGTCTTCTCATAGCATCAAATCGTGGCTGATCTAAGCCAGTAAGCTGAGAAACCAGATTTGGCATTTCAGGGTGTTGCGGTATATCCCCGGCCATATTTAAGCCTCACAATGATGAGAGTGAATGTCATTTTCAGAAATTACTTCTAGACAATAGCGGCATTTATACCATGCCAGCTCTCTAAATCCATTTTGAGCGGTTCCACCCTCAGGAATTTCTGGTCCGCCGTTGCCAGTTTCAGGCTCATACTCTTCAATTACAGGAAGAGATCTGTATAGCTCAGGGGGAAATGGACCCTGAGCATAGCCTAAAGATTTAGGAATCGGATGGCCCTGTTTTGTCGCTATCTTCTGTATTCGTGATACCATTTGCATCCTCGCTAACTTCTAAAGCCTTCTTTTTACGAGATGTTGGTTTTACTTCTTCAACTGGAGCTTCAACCACTGCCTCTTCAACCACTGCTTCGGTGGCAACTGTTTCTTCAGCCACTGCTTCAGGAGCAGGAGCAATCTCGGTTATTTCTGGCTGGGTTACCTTTGGTAAATTATCTTTAGCTGCTAAATCGGCAATAGTCCAAGGAACGCATGGTTCACAATAGAAGGCTGTCTCAGCCCCTCTTGAAGAGAATTCATAGACTGCAGGAGATTCGCAGTTATCGCACTTAATCATATTAAACCTTCTTTTTAGTAAATTAACTTGCCCGAACCGGTAATTACTAGCCCGGGCAAGTTAATTATAAGTTGTTACGCTTTTTCTAGTTCAAGTGAGTAGGTTAGTCCTGATGCGCTGGTGCCTGCGGTAACTACGGTGATAAGAATCTGAGAACCAGCAAAGATCTTACCTGAGATGCGTGCATCTGCGTTAGCTAGATTGTCAGCGGCACCGCCCTGTACAGCAACTTTAGTTGCAGCAATAGATAGGTCTGCAGCGTATGCTTTAACAGTTCCGCCGGTGTTTGGGGTAAAATCAGCAGCAGTATTGTACTGAGCCTGATTTGGCTTTGACATGTCTTTTGTAGGGTTGTTTACAACTACTGTGCCATCCTGAGTCGTGTATGACGACAATGGGTAAACAGCAGGAGTCGTAGGAGGGATTACTTTAACATTTACGGTTGTAGCTGTTGAACCTGCAGTACCTAGCAAGAACTGTACACCGTTAATGTTTAGATCGCATGGGGCAAGAATAACTGTTGCAGTCTTGTCACCAGTTGATACAGCACCAGTAATGGTGCCAGAGACTACGAATGAGCCTGAATCAAGTGTTGGCATTTGTTTATTACCTTTTTCTCTAGAGGGTTATTTAGTGCTGGCCTTTAATTGCCATGCCCATTTCTGATGCATGTCAATTCTTTCCGCTATGAAGTTAGCAATTCCTTGCTCGTCAGCATCATTAGCGGTATGAAAAACCGTTTTTAGTTTTTCGATTACCTCACCGTTAGCTTCAAGCAAATCTTTTGCCATGGCTACCGGTTTGGTCGGAACCTTGCTATCTTCTAGCGAGGCCAACTTTAGTAGTGTATCTAATTTGAACGGAGCGTACTCGCCTAACTTACGAATATTTTCCGCTATTGGATCTATCGAAGAATACACGTCTTCGTAGATATCTTCAAAAAGTCCGTGGTATTGAGAGAAATCTTCACCCTCAACGTTCCAATGATAGCCATGCGCACGAAAGTAAAATACGGTGACGTCACCTAGTAATTCACTTAATTCTTTAGGTAGGTCGCTCATTTAACTCCTTAGCTACAGTTACAATCCCAAGCCCGTAAAGACTTGTTAATACGGCTATTTGGATCCTTTGCGGTCTTAGCAGAAGTGTTCTTTTTCTTCATGCCACACATTCTACAGCAGAACTTTGTACGTCTAGACGCAGACTCTTTAGATTTTTTTGCCTGCTCTTTTTTAACTGGCGGCTTTAAATTAGAGCCGGGATGTTCCTTTTCGTAGGATTTACGGCCCTTCTCATTAAGACCGCCTTTAGGATTTTTTCCTTCTTTTTTCTGCCAAGCACCTGACATGGCTACTGCTTTCCTGCGCCATACCGCGTGTCATGTGGGTTTAGCCAGTTAATTGCCATATTAACTCCGGCAATAACTAAAGCGGCCACTGCCGGGTTAAAATTAAAAGAACCAATATTATCTACAACATATACTAATGCAGCGCCAATACCAACTTTAGCTGCAGTACCCAATGGGTTTTTTGCTAAAAACTTTAGTACTTTTTCTTTCATTTTTTCTTTCCCGCTCTTCTCTTGTCTTCTTTAGCGACATTTTCGCTCTTAGAGATAACTCTAAGGTTTTTCTTAGAGTCATTGTTCTTATTATTGTCTTTGTGATCAACTTCTTTACCTTTGGCCACTTTGCCGTGACTTTTTTCATAATCGGCACGAGCTTTGTTTTCAGAGGTTGTATGCCACTTTCCGTCTTTTCCTTTGTACTTTTTTACATAAATCTTACGTCCACCATTTTGGCTACTGCCTTTATATGGGCCAAGGGTGTAGGAATCTGAATCATGTTTTTTATTAGCCATGTATATCTCTCCGTGTTTTTTCTTGCGCAACTGCCGCCTCAATAAATTGTCTTGATTTCATTGCATTGTCACAGTTATGCGTTTTTGCCTCTTGTCTAAATGCCGCCCTTTTTGCTGCATTTGGTATTTCTTCTCGTAATTCTTTTTTTTCTCCGCAGTTTGTACATTCATAGTGAGTTACATACTCAAAAGTATTAGGGTCTTGGGATCCCCAATGTTTAACTCCATTTTTGTAGAGCATAGCTCCACCAGGCAGTTTTTTTCCTTCACTAGGTCGTTTTCTTGCCATTAGTTACTAGACTCCCCACTAGCACCCCTTCCAACGCCCCTGTAAGTAAATATAGAAGGTTTTTCAGGACTTTGCTGTGAACGTGTAGGCTTACGTCTTAAATCGCCTGTAAGGGCCTGGTAAGCCTCTCTAGCATTACTTCTTAAGCGCTTTGCTGTACGCCCAGGAGGTTGGGCTACTGCATCGGCAAAATCGTCATAGTTGCTAGACATGCTATTAACCTAGCTGTCTGCTATTACCAAGCCTACGGCGTCTTCCTGACTGACCACTGTCTTCATCTCCTGCTCGAGATTCATCTGCAGATAGAGCGCCTCTAGAAGCGGCACCTGCTTGTACTCGCGCTACACCTGATGGGCTTGTTTCAGATGCCTGAATTCTTGTAATATTGTGCGTATAGGCTATTGGATCAATAGCTACACCGCCAGTGGCAGCGCTGAGTGCTTTTGCAGCATGGATGTTTCTATTTCGCTCTAAATCACTCTTAGACAAAATAGTTGGTGTTTTTGTTGTAGCATCCCGTACTTTTTTAGGAACCTTCATCTTTTTAGCCACTGCCTCGTACTCGGCAGCCTCTGATGGTAAAATTGCTTGGCTACTGTCTTGGCGTTCAATATCTCGGGAGTAAACTCCGTGAATATCAGGATTGTACTCAGCACGTGCTGCATCAGCAATTGCTTGAAGATCCCTAGCTGGCTGCCCTGTAATTCTTGATAATCTTGTTGCATCATTTATGTGGGTAGCAAGTTCATATAAAACTTGTGGAATTCTTGCTCCAGCAGAAGCACGAGCTACTCTACGATCTACACCGGTACGTCTAGCGCCTTGTGGGTCATCCAAACCAATGCTGTTTCTAGCAGCTGTTTCTTTTCCAGTACCGGCTACTGCCCAATCTGTTTGAGAAAGTTGGGTAAGTCTGGATAAAGCATCCTGTACCGAAGTATCTTGAGACGATTCTTTAATGTCTGATGCTTTTGATACGTCTTCTGCAGCCTGTCTAGCAGCAGCAATTCTATTTACCTGGTTTGCAGTAAATTTTTGAATATTTTCTTGAGATTTACCGGCTTTAACTTTTTGAGTAAGATTAGTCTCATAGGTCTTTAAAGTACTAGGATCAATACCATTTACAGAGCCACGAACTTTACGCAACAGTCCCGCTATTGCATTTACCTTACTTACTACGCTGTTTCCAACATCGCCACTAGTTAAGTACGAGGCCATAGAATCTCGAGCACTATCGAGCTTAAGCGCAGTGACTATTTTGCTAGTCTTGTACTTCATGCCTTTTGCTTCTTTTTCAGCCTGGCCTAACTCATAAACCTTATCTGGATCTACACTGCTTACATCTGCTGGGGTTATCGGGGAAATACCGCTTTTTGATGTTTTTTCTACACCCAACTCACCTAAAAGTGAAGAAGCTTGCCTTAAAGCAGACTCTCTAGTTACTTGCCTACCTCTACCGGATAGCATGTATAGACCGGCTGTAATAGCAGCTCGCGGTACACGAAGATGCTGAGAAAGCAATCCAAGATTTGATTGGTACTGAAAATTAGGCTTAGATTTCCATTCTTCGGGCGTAACAGGGACATATGGGGCCATTACGCCTTTAGCATGAGGAAATTCTTTTTGAACTATGTCTGTTTGTAGTCGAAGTCTTTCAGTGATATCTTTTCTTTTTTTATCTATTACTTTTCCATGACCTTTTTCAAAATCTTTTACAGTAAACTCTCTGTTATTATCTTCAGCTTCTTTACGAGCTGCAGCACAGGCTTTATCTTTACACGGAGATAAACCTGATTTATGCGCCGCTTCATGGTCTCTAAATAAGTGATAAATGCCTTTATCTAACCCTTGCGAAGCTCCAGGAATACCATGGTTTTGATAAAAAGTAATTAAACCTTTTTGTGCAGAAGCATGTGCTTTACTGTGCTCTTCATTCCATTCAGCTAACAGCTTAGAATCAAGATCATTTAATTCGCCGGGCGCATTGTCTCTTTCAACTTCTTTACTGGTTGCTGGCCACTGTCCTCTAAAAGGAATATAAGGGTTGTCGGCAGCAGCAAGCATAGGATGTTCAGTCCAAGTACTTCCAGAACTTCCGCTTTGCTGCTCAGGAACAGTTCCTCTTTGATCCTGATGAGTTTTAAAAATACTTAAGGTATCTTTTAGACTTGCTTTTGCTTGAGATCTGTTAGCTTCAATAAAGTTAGGATCAAGAGGAGAACCAGTAGGCTCTGACTGTGCTGCTAGTGTATTTTGAAGAAGATCAGCATTTTGTGCCAAAGTGCTGTCGTACCCTGAAGAAGCCGGAATACGGTCTACTACTGACTTTGGATCTTGAAGCTCAACCTTTTCAAAATCACCGTCTTGGTTTTTACTCGCCATTTTCTACCCTTACTTTTTCTTTACTGATTTAGGATTAATTAGTGGTGCTTTAGCCTCTGCATTAACAGTATCGTCGTTATTATCAGACGCAGTGCTTGTAGTGGTTTTCTTTGATGCACGCTTTTTAGCCACTGCTTTTCCGGCCGCATCTAGTCCCTTTTCAACTACTTTTGCTGTGCCTTCTGCAATAGCTGGAGCCGCCTCAGTAAGTGCCCCCTCAGTAGCAGCGTCTGCTACTGCTGCAACAGCTGTTCCAGCAACTTTTGATACAGCTTTTTTAGCTCTAGTTCTTTTTTCTGTACGCTTTCCTTTATTTACCCCAGCTTGTTTAATTGGGTCAATGACTGGACCACTGTCACTATCTGAAGGGCTACTGCCACCTTCAGGATTAGCAGCCTTGTAGGCTTCAAACGTGTCCATTAAGTCTTTATGTTTTTTCTTTAAATCGTCTAAATCTGCACGAGCTCTGTCTGATCTACCTTCTTGAACCACAAACGCTCTGCTACTACCTGGGCGGTTCATTATGCTTGCAAGGCCAGGAAGATTTGAAGCCTCTTCATCATTCAGCCAACCCTCTCTAGGCTGTCCTGTTTCCGGATCAACTTGACGATACCTTGAGATAAAGTCATGAGCAACATCAGCTCGGCCTTGGTATCTTGCAGTATCAAGTGCATTATCAATCATGCCAAGACCCAGTCTTTTTTTAAACTCATTGCCTAGAGCAACTTGAGTAGCATGCTTGGTACCAAAAAGATTTACTGCCCATCCGCCAGCTCTTTGAGCAAGGCCACCTTCCTGAAAACCCCATTGACTTTGAGCATTAATTCTTTGCCCTAAATCATCTGAAAGATCTGCTGCGCCTTCGCCTACAGGCGAACCTGGATTTGTTCTCATAACCTTATCTTCCTACCTACCAGGTTTTTAGTCTGGCTTAATTAGGCTTTTTCTAAAGCATCTTCATGCTCGTAGTAGTGGTGATGGCAAAAAAATAAATTACCATTCTTTAAGAATACCTTATATTTTGCTCGTGCGGGGCATGAATCGCATCTTTCAGTCGTTAATACAACTCTGACAAGAGCCATATATAAACACCTCTAGGGATCATGCCCCCACAAGCTATGGTTTTATTTAATTGTGGCTAATTAGCTAGGCATTGTCCCGAGTTGTAGGTTTGTATCGTTGTAGTAGTTTGACCAGCCTAGGTATTTCTTACCCCAATGTTTAGCAAACCAAGTTATTGACACTTCGCCAACGTAATTATTTACTGGAGCATCTGTGCCAATAACAATGCCCTTTTTATTTGACTGCAATACGACGTGACCGTAGTTGCCGCCTTCAAAAAAATGTGGGGCACCAATAGGTGCTTTCTTTGGATCAGTAAACCGGTGCTCTTTTGGAATATGATTCCAAGCGTCAATCGCCGAGGCGTACTTGACCGGCAAACCCCAAGCATCCTGACAGGTCTTGTGGCAATGGCCCTGCACACCACTCTTGTGGTTAACCATTAAACGTTTCATATTGCTATAGGCCTGAAGCCCTGTTAATCGAGATGTCGACATATTGTCTCCTTAGATTTCTATAGTTATTGTCTCTTATTTATTTAGTTTTGTATTAGTTAATTAGTGCAATATTTGTTGCTACACAACAACTTATTTACAATAGCACAGAGCCTGGGGATCAACCCCAGACCCTGTGTTTTTGTTAGTACCAATGGTGCCTTTGCCAAAAGGACCAGGCATTACATGGAGTGCGATAACGACCTTTAATGTACTTTAATCCCCATTCTACTTGCGTAAAAGGGTTTGAGTACCAGTTAGGTCCTGCACTTGCCATTTTGCTTCCTGGAAGCGATTGGGGTATACCATGGGCACCGGAAGAGCGGTTATGTGCAGTAACTCGCCAACCGCTTTCGCGGTTCCACAAATTAACTAAACAAATTTGCTCTCGTGATCCCCAGTTGTACCTCTCCTGCATTCGGCAGGATGCATACCGCTTGTTAAAGGCGGGAGATGCATACGGCACTCGTGCAGCAGAGCGAGATGCATGATGAGTGCATCTACTACTTGTAGCGGGTATCCCTGCTTGTGTCTTGTTTACGGTTTGACCCTGGGCCATTGGTAGCGATGTGCAAAGCACAAGAAGCGCAATGGCGGGGGCCCATACCTTTACCTTGATTAGCATTACCTCTATGGTAACACAGAAATAAGAGGTTATTTACCTCGATAGGCCATAAACGCCCAAAAGGCTAAAAGTGCCCATAATAATATGTAATTCATTTTTTATTTGTTTTCTTTACTTTTTCTGGAAGTTTAGCGTCTTTAGGGGTATGTTCAGCCCATTGGCGAGCCATTTTTGGATTATTTGCGTACATCCAGCGTCTTTGTGCTTGAGACTTAAATGGCATATTATCCCCTAAAGATTGGGAGGGCGCTTCGGGCAATGTCTTCGCGCTTACTCGGATCCCTAATGACTAAGCCCAGGGAATTCTTTTTATCTTACTTCTTTGGAGCTTTTTTGACTGCCTTTTTAACTGCTTTTTTAACAGCGGGGCGTCGAGTTGTCGTTGCAGGCTTAACTACAACATGCTCTAGACGCTTGTTAATGCTGTCAACGCGTGCATCAAGGTCATCAATTGCTTCCCAAGTTGCCGGGTAGTTAACCGCGTGATCAAACTTGATACCGGTAGAAATTCGATCTACCTTACGGTTAAGGTAGAAATTGTATGCAAGCTGTCCAATCACTATAAGTAAAAGAATGATTGAGTTTAGCGTGTCGTGTGACATATGGTATTCCTTCTCTCAGTAGGCCTATTCCTACGTTGTAGGAATATAGTAACAGGTTTCTGAGAAATTACCCGCAGGCTTATTGTCTCCAGATTTCATGCTCTTCGGTATACCGAGGTGCTGGATTCTCATTAGGGCTGTGGAAGTGGATAGCGCCAATTTCTGACAATGGAATTCTAATTGCGCCTGCTGAACCGGCAGTTCCAATTAGATGATCGTCTTCAGTCCGTACATTAGAAAGGACATGCTTTGCTCTTTCATTAACTCCATGAGGATGAATGGACACGTTTGCGTCTCCAAACATTGATAGTCGTGATTTAAGAGAGTACGAATTAGCGCTTACATCTTGTCCACTAACATTAATAAGACCTTGGGTCTCACGACGATGGCCATCAATTATTGCCTTATCATGCAATTCTTGTGAGGTTCCTTCAGGAGCAATACGAGAACGCTCTGATCTCCAAGTAGATGGAACACCGTGCTTGGCCTCAAAATCTCTACCAGCTTGGCTCTTAGCTTCTTCTGCCTTGTATTCAGGGGTAGAGCGTTTTGCTTCAAGTCTACGACGGTCAGCTTCTTGCTGCTGACCAATTTTTTCCCACTCATCATTATCAAAAGTTGATTGTGGTGTTTCTTCTTGCCCACGGCCAGTTACACGCCCAATAAAATCAGCTGCACTGTGAGCTACACGGCGGGCAGTATGTCGAGCACGATCAATAGGACCAGTAGGATCAATATCTTTTGGATCCCAATTCTGATTGTTTGGCTTACCTTCTTCAAGGTCGCATCCAAAAGTGCTGCAATCTTCGTCGTGCTTGTGGATCTCTCTACCCTTAGCCTGTACTGCTTCTCTATCATATGCAGGAACTGAAGGTTCACTGTCGAAATCGTCAAACGGATTCTCTGCCGCCATTATTTTTCCTTATCTAATTGGACTTACTTAATTATTACTAATAATAGGTTAATGTACTATCTAAACCTTGTTTTTTTGCCCCGGGCGACTTCGTAAGTACGACCTTAGACTATTCAGGGTTGTTTCTGAAGTCCTCTACAGTTCTGAAGGTACGGTCGTCGTTTTTCTTAACTTTAGCAGCTGAAAGACTCACTACGTTATTTGGTGCTGGTGCGTTCTCTTCCTCTATACAAGAAGAGCACTCCTCATCAGGGCCGTCCGCGTCTTCATGGTGGAGTCCACTCTCATGTTCCGACTTAAGGCGGTCTTCGTGTTCTTTTACACAGTCAGGGCAGTTACCCATGACACGGACAGCTTCTGATCCAAGGTTCATTGCTTCTTTCCACACGTCATGGTGCTTCTTTTGAATTTCTTCTACAGTAAACGGTTGACCGGTCTCAGGATTAGTTTTTACTACGTTCTTATCAACAGCTGGTAGTTTGCCTGCTTTCACGTCTGCATAGTGCTGTTCAACTACCTGAGCATGTCGACCATAGAAGTCCGCCTCATTAGCTTTATCATTTGCTTCATCTAATAGGCTATAGTGATTCCCCGCACGATGTTGCTTAGCTATTAGCTTGCTCTCAGGGACTACTACATTACTGCCATCTTGGATATCCATAGATAAATACTAACCTTAAGGCTACTGTATGTAGGGCTATATATGAAAAATGTTTAGGTACTTAAAATTCCCCCGAAATTTTTAAAAATTATAGATGATTAGGTGAAAATAGGTGACCTTGTCAAATCGAGCTCATTTGGGACGTAAAATTCCCCCGATTTTGCATCTCTATGATCATAGTAAATAGGCCAATAAATAGGCCACTGCTGTAAAACTAAACAACCGGCAACCCGTCTCACCTGGCGTAAGGTTGTGTGATTATCATTTAAGGGTGTACCCTTCGAGGGCTTATTACAGGTTGTATAGCCACTAGTCTGTCTCAGGCTAGTGGCTATTTCCTTTCCTCTTACAAGAGTGCCCTATCTGTTATCGTGGACAGTCTTTGAGTAGGTTCAACTCCTACATAGGGCACTTCTTGTCCCCACAAGAACTAGGTATCACCCGATACTTAGCAGAAAGAAAGGGGGGGTTGCCGTGGCGGCAACTCAGAGGCTAGCATCCCAAACTGCTACCGTATCACCTTCGGACAAGGTGAACCCTGCCAATGTTGAGTGGCTTGATGCTGCTATCAACACCGCAGGTGAGGGTTGGGTAGAATACTTCGTTGAGAAGTCAATTTCTGCCCGCAACCTGACAGTTGCTGAAGCAAACGCTGTCGTGGTTCGTACAGTTACCCGTGAAAACGGGGCAATCGTCGTGCCAAGAGCGACACGCGTCAAGCACCTTCAGTTCCAAGTCGGTATCGTACTAAAGCACGCAAAGGCTTTAGACTCACATATCGTCAAGGTAATGAAAGGCGTCTCAACCGTCTTCAGCAAGTCTGACCATTTCGCTACTGGCGAAAACGGTCGGATCGACGAGTGGAATGCTCTCGTAGAAGAAGCAGATGCTTTTGCTCTGCTTGACTTCATCGAGGCTTGCACTCCGCCCGCTAAGTCTGCTTTGGAGCAATTCCAAGCAGCCGAAGCCGCTTGGCGTAAAGCACAAGCCAAAGCAGTTCTGGCTGGCGTGCTTAGCGTCAAGTAATCTACTCTTGTAGGGGATTGGCTGGGAGTCTTAGTACTCCCAGCCTTTCTTTATGCCCATAATCACTATGGTCATAGAGGAGGGCTGGGCTACTGTTAGCCAGCAACTCTCAATGATGAGAGTGCCGTCAGGTCTACAGGCTTGGGGCGGTACTGTTATCACCTAACAAGAGGAGGAACAACCATGCAACAACAATTAGGAATAGCCATTCACGATCGGGTACATCCAGATTATCCACCGCATTGGGCAGTAATTGGTCCAATGGCGCATTTTGGGGACAAAGTAATCTACTCAGGTTCTGTGGAAGAATTGCGTGGAGCATTAGGCGTAATAACTAATGTTACACACGTAATGAAATCAGGATTAGGTGGTGTCTTTGGCGGTGTCTTTGAATGGCGCTACACAATTACTCTTGACAATGGTAAAGGCTCTACTCTTAGGAATGTAAGAGAAAAGTCTTTTACCAAGGTCTAAGTAGTCTAAAGGTTCTTTATCTCTCTAGTAGAGATAGAGTTCCTTGGGATTATTTAGTTCCCCGCGAAAATTCGCGAAAACTAAAGGGAGGAGAACAACTATGTTTTGTCGCGTAGGTTATGGCTGCATCATGTGTATGCTAGCCAGTTACGAGCATGATGTGGCTATTAGGGTCAACATCAGTGACAAAGAGTTGACAGAACGCTGTGGAGATACACAGTAGTTTGCAGGTTATCTATCTATTCTCTTATAGATAGGTTTCCTGGAGACTATTTAGTTTCCCCGCCATTTTTTGGCGGTTTCCATAGAGGAGGAAACAACATGGCAAAAGCAGGTAGCGTAGTAACAATACACGCTGTATATTGCGTCAGAGGTGAAGTTAAGTCAGCTTTAATAGGTGACTTCACTACACGAGTAAACTTTGATGACACGCTTCAGGCAGCATACATAAAGTGGAATGATGTCGAGAGTGGTGTCAAAGTTACTCGCTCACCTATGCCTGGAGACGGGCTTAGAGTCATAGGTTCTGACGGCAGTTATGCTATTTGGACCATTGAAGACCGAGGCTTTAGTAAAGGCTGGAACACTAGCAGTTACAAAGGAACGTATCGTTCAGTTGCTGGTCTGGCTACACGCGAGAGTGCCTTAGCACTCTAGTCTGTTTGGTGATCTATCTCCTCTTCCCCGGGAGATAGGTTGCCATGGAGACTATAACAAGTATAGTTTCCCCGCCGTTTTTCGGCGGACATGGATAGGTAAGGGCCCGATCTAGCCTGGTTAAGGGCTGAGAAA
>Ga0214923_10004253_pt1 | contig 17404 bp, 18 predicted proteins | sample LL1510_MetaG_FD_177993 | JGI IMG/M metagenome (GOLD analysis project Ga0214923, IMG submission 177993) | Freshwater microbial communities from Lake Lanier, Atlanta, Georgia, United States - LL-1510 | ecosystem: Environmental > Aquatic > Freshwater > Lake | place: USA: Georgia | collected... | reverse complement strand
GATTCTTCCGGCGTTATCCCACTACCGCATCTTCCCGCGAGTAAACCGGAGTTCTTAATTTGGAATATTAAGAAGTGAAAGTTTGCAAGACGAGTAAATACTGTAAAGGCAATTCCTAACCTTTCAATGTTTGTTGCTCATTTTGCGACCCTATTTTAAGGAGAGCTCATGCAAGTAACTGTGTATACGTTACCTTCCTGTATCCAATGCGATACAACGAAGAGGTACCTTGATCAGAGCAAGATCGATTACTCGATTGTGGATCTGAGCACAGATGAGGATGCGTATGAGTTGATTAAGTCCTTGGGTTACCAGCAAGCCCCAGTGGTAATCGCTGGAGATTCTCACTGGTCAGGTTTTAGGCCAGATATGATCTCCAAGCTGTCGGTTGCGTAAAGTAATCTTTTTGTCATCATGCCTAACATCGTCTACTTTTCCAACGTCTCTGAAAACACCAAGAGGTTTGTTGAGAAGTTAGATCTGCCAGCGGTTCGAATTCCGCTTCAGGCAAGTGATCAATTAGAGGTGGCTGAGCCTTATGTCTTGGTAACACCAACCTATGGCAATGGCAGGGATGAGTCAGGGGTGCCAAAGCAGGTCATCAAGTTTTTAAATGTAAAAAAGAACAGAGATTTGATCAAAGGCGTTATTGCGGCTGGAAACACAAATTTCGGCGACAAGTACTGTTATGCCGGAGAGTTAATAGCTAAGAAGTGTAATGTTCCCCTACTTTACCAGTTTGAGTTAATCGGTACCCCACATGATGTTAGTGCGGTCAAAGAGAGAATGGATCTAATGTGGAAACAATTTTAATGGAGAAGCCGAAAGACTCGACTTATAGCTATCACGAGCTAAATGCCATGCTCAATTTGTATGGGCCAGATGGCAAAATACAGTTTGATAAAGATCGCCAGGCCGCTCGTCAGTACTTCCTGGAGCATGTCAATAAAAACACTGTCTTCTTTCATAATCTAAAGGAGCGCTTGGATTATCTAGTTGAGGGTGAGTACTACGAGAAGGAGTTATTAGATAAGTACTCATTTGAATTTATTACCAAGATTCATGATTACGCCTACTCATTTAAGTATAGATTTGAAACCTTTTTGGGCGCTTTTAAGTTTTATACCAGCTATGCACTTAAAACCTTTGATGGCAACCGCTACCTAGAGCGATATGAAGATCGAATTGTTATGACCGCTCTGCTACTTGCAGAGGGTGATGAGCAAAGAGCGATGACGCTTGTTGCTGAAATTATCTCTGGCCGTTTCCAACCAGCTACGCCAACATTTTTAAATAGCGGAAAAGCTCAACGCGGTGAACTTGTTTCCTGTTTCTTGCTTAGAACCGAAGATAACATGGAGTCAATTGCCCGTTCTATCAACTCATCTTTGCAATTATCAAAACGAGGTGGTGGTGTTGCACTACTACTTACAAATATTCGTGAAAGTGGTGCGCCAATTAAAAAGATTGAAGGCCAATCTTCAGGTGTAATTCCAGTTATGAAGATGTTAGAAGATGCCTTTAGCTATGCAAATCAATTAGGAGCACGTCAGGGAGCTGGCGCAGTTTATTTAAATGCCCACCATCCAGATATCTTGAAATTCCTAGATACAAAACGTGAAAATGCCGATGAGAAGGTTCGTATTAAAAGCCTTAGCTTGGGTGTAGTAATTCCTGATATCACCTTGGATTTAGCTAGAAAAAATGAGGATATGTATTTGTTCTCACCATATGATGTTGAAAAAGTTTATGGGGTAGCGATGAGTGATATCTGTATCACTGAGAAGTATCAAGAGATGGTTGATGATGCCAGAATTCGTAAAGCTAAGATCAGTGCTAGAAAATTATTTGAAACTATTGCTGAGCTGCAATTTGAATCAGGTTATCCATACATCGTTTACGAGGATACGGTTAATCGTGAGAATCCAATCGCAGGTCGTATCAATATGTCTAACCTGTGTTCTGAAATTCTGCAGGTTAATACTCCAACCACCTATAATGAGGATCTAAGTTATAACCAGGTTGGAAAAGATATCTCCTGCAACCTAGGTTCACTAAATATTGCAAAGACTATGGATTCACCAAACTTCCCATTAACAGTTGAAACTGCAATCCGGGCTTTAACAGCTGTATCTGATCTAAGCAATATTGGATCAGTTACCTCAATTAAGCAGGGTAATGATCAATCCCACGCAATTGGTTTGGGTCAAATGAACTTGCATGGCTACCTAGCTAGAGAGCGCATACATTATGGATCGGAGGAGGGTGTTGATTTTACAAACATCTACTTCTACACCATTTTGTTCCATGCACTACGGGCATCAAACTTAATAGCTAAAGAGCGCGGTAAGACTTTTGATGGTTTTGAAAAATCAAAGTACGCCTCAGGTGAGTTCTTCAACAAGTACATTCAAAATGAGTGGAAGCCAAAGAGTGCCAAGGTTTCAGATTTGTTCAAGGATTCTAATATCGCCATTCCAACTCAAAAGGATTGGGAACAATTAAGAGATGATATTAAGAAGTATGGAATCTACAACCAGAACCTACAGGCAGTTCCACCAACTGGTTCAATTTCATATATCAATAACTCAACTAGCTCAATTCATCCGGTAGCATCAAAGATTGAGATTAGAAAAGAGGGTAAGTTGGGTCGGGTTTATTATCCAGCTCCTTATCTAACAAATGACAACTTGGAGTATTACGCAGATGCATATGAGGTAGGGCCAGAAAAGATTATTGCTACCTACGCAGCTGCAACTCAACATGTTGATCAGGGGTTATCGCTTACTTTGTTCTTTAAAGATAGTGCTACCACAAGAGATATCAATAAGGCACAGATCACAGCTTGGAAAGCTGGGATCAAGACCATCTACTACATTAGAATTAGGCAGATGGCGCTTGAAGGTACTGAAGTTTCTGATTGCGTAAGTTGCATGCTATGAGTGATATGTTAATTAGTTCAAACGAGAAAGAAAACAAAATGAAGTTAGCTAGCAAGATTACCCGTCCAGTTAATTGGAATAAGATTGAAGATCCAATTGATCTTGAGGTATGGAATCGTCTAACTTCAAATTTCTGGCTACCAGAGAAGGTGCCATTAGCAAATGACATTCCTTCTTGGGCAACACTTCGCCCAGATGAGCAAGTTTTAACAATGCGAGTATTTACTGGCTTAACCTTGTTAGACACAATTCAAGGAACAGTAGGAGCAATTACCTTAATTCCAGATGCATTAACCATGCATGAAGAGGCGGTTTACACCAACATTTCATTTATGGAATCTGTACATGCTAAGAGTTACTCATCTATCTTCTCAACCTTATGCGCCACAACTGATATTGATGATGCCTTTAGATGGTCAGAGGAGAATGTAAATCTGCAGCGCAAAGCTGAAATAGTTCTTAATTACTACCATGGTGATAATCCGCTAAAGCGTAAGGTGGCGTCCACTCTTCTAGAATCCTTCTTGTTCTACTCTGGCTTCTACCTACCAATGTATTGGTCATCTAGAGCTAAGTTAACAAATACTGCAGATTTAATTCGTTTGATTATTCGCGATGAAGCAGTGCATGGATATTATGTTGGATATAAATTCCAAAAGGGAATGGAACGCGAATCTCCAGCTTACCGTGCTGAAATTAAGGCTTATGCTTATGATCTACTTCTTGAGTTGTATGAGAATGAGATTAAGTACACTGCAGATCTTTATGATCCACATGGTTTAACTGAGGATGTTAAGCACTTCCTACATTACAACGCTAATAAAGCGCTGATGAATCTAGGTTTTGAAGCACTCTTCCCACATGAAACTACTCAGGTAAATCCTGCGATTATGTCCGCCTTATCGCCAAATGCTGATGAAAACCATGACTTCTTCTCTGGCTCTGGTTCTTCATATGTAATTGGAAAGCATGAGGCTACAAAAGATGAAGACTGGGAGTTTTAACTCGCCAGTTGAGATAGCAATCTGCTGTGATTAATCTAGAGAATAATCAAGTAGGTTTCATACTCTCCATACTCGCTGCCCTGGCCACGATGTTTGGTTGGGTAATTGTTGCGGTTAAGAAAAATCTCTCAGATTACTTAATAGCAATTGCACTTCTATTTGCTGCAACTGCGATGATCCTGGTGAGCATTTTCGAATTAGTACCAACTGCAGATAAAGCTGGATTAGATTTGGTGGCAATAATTGCATGGCTGGCAGTTGGAGTTGCAACGGTACTACTACTTAGATTTGGCGCCGAAAAAATTGAAAGCTCTGGCAATAAACTGGAGAAATCAGCCACTCTAGTAGCAGTAGCTTTGACGCTACATAATTTTCCAGAAGGATCGGTTGCAATTTCAACTGCCATTGTTGATTTACAATCTGGATTTATTTCAGCACTTGCCATTTCACTTCATAATATTCCAGAGGGATTAGCGATTGCAGTCACCGCAGTAGCCGCTGGTATGGCAAGGCGCAAAGTGTTTTTCTTAGTGGCGGCCGCAACTATCTCGGAGATGTTAGGGGCTTGTGTTGTGCTCTATGAAAGTGCCGCTTTATCTACAGCTGTGGTGGCAAAGTTACTAACGGTTGTTGCTGGAATTATGCTCACGGTTTCACTTGCTGAACTTATTCCACATGGATTGCACTCACTAAAGCAGGCTAGAGTTAAAAAGAATTAATTGTTTTTAGATATTACTTTTTTGCATATTTAATTGCAGATGAGATCAGGCGAAGTAAAAGTTTAGAATCTATCTGCCAATCATTTGGTAAGCCAATTGTTTTTTTATTTACCTTAAACTCCTGGAAAAAGGGAGCAAACTCCTTAACTAGGGTTGAATTAAAGGGTGCAATAAGGATGTGTTTTTTAGCTGTTGAGATACCAAAGATATACTGATCATGAAGTTTTAGCATTGGATGATTCCAGGCAATCACTAACTCTAGAGCTGGATACTTGCCTCTAATTATCTTAAAGATTGATTTGATGGTTCTTGCCTGAACTGGATCAATACTTTTATAGTAATCAGGAAGTGATTTAAATTTATGGGCAGATATTGATCCCCTTGAGTACATGACCAATGCATTTGCATGCGCTTGCGAAAATTTATACTTCTTACGAAGATGTGAGATTTGTTCAGGATACTTCTTGCCCTGCAATCTCTCCATAACATCAAACCAATGTTGCATGGGTTTTCCGTGCTTCTTTACAATTGCTGGAAAGTGCGCCTTACGGGATGGATCCTTCACCACCATTTATTTGGACCTCTTTGGTTTAACAACCATCTCACTTACATCAATTCGATGTGCTTGGAAAGAGTTTACGGGGGAGTTACTTGGGTAACCAATTGCTAATCCACATAGCAATCGGTAATCCTTTGAGATATCAAACTCTCTTCGAATCACATCATCCCAAATATTTACTGCTCCCTGCGCACAGGTTCCAAGTCCATGTGCATGGGCTGAGAGCATTAAGTTCTCCATCATCAAGCCAGCATCAGATGCGGCATAGATATGTAAGCTTTTGTGAATGTAGATGAATAATTCAACTGGTGCGCCAAAGAATGAGTAATTCTTTCCCCATTGTGCATCACGGGCGGTGCGATCTCCACGCTTTACCCCAAATAATTCGTATAACTCTTTACCTACCCGTTGGGCTCGAGGACGAAGCTCAGCAACGTATGGTTTAACAATTGATCTATTACTAGTTGGCAGGCCATACCTAGAATAAATAAGTCGAAGTTTATTTTTTAGCCCCTTTCGCATTATTTGCGAAAGAACGCTCCATCTAGATAAAAACTCATTACTTATCCGATCTCTAACCTCATCAGTTGCAATCGCCACCTTAAATGGACGGGTATTTGACCAACTAGGTGCAGTAAGAGCGTCGGTGAGAATTTGATCTAAAATCTCATTAGGTACTGGTGTGGGTAAAAAATCCCTCGTACTTCTTCTAGATGCTAAAAACTCAGAGATCCACTTTGGATCTGGTTGGTTAGTGCTCATCTATTAATTGTAACTGGATAATCACTTTTCACCGCATACTTTTGGAAATCTTATTGATTTAAATACTTAATTAACTCATCTCGCTTTTCAACCAGGTGCTTATACTCAAGCATTTCAGGAGTTAATGTGGCCAAAGTTGTGGCAAATTGTTTTGCAGATTCTGGGTCGGATTTTATCCAATTTAGCGGCTCACTACGATTTCGAATTGTAAAAAGCAGGTACTCCTTATCATTAGATGCAGTTAAGGTTTGGCGCTCAGTTCGCCACCAATACTCTTCAACCGGGGCACTCTTTTCCACATAAAATGGTTCATGTAGTAATGAAGACTCATGCAAAGACCAGTTCTTACGCCAGACTGGTCTATCAACTCTTACCTTATTAAAAGTTTCACTCATAAAAGGCTTTAACGCTTGATCATAACCTGGAACTGGGATGTGGATATCGTCAATGTTTTTGCCAATTTTATCGAGCAGATTCCACCTTGATGGAAATATTACGACTGCAGCTACTAATCGCCATTTACCTTGATCAGAGTAAAGCAGGCATAAATCCTCTGCGATCACCTTTGTTAATTGAATGAATGGATGATCATCGCCTAAATCAACCTCAACTCCAGTTGGAATGTGCTTAATCTTCTCGCCATTAACTTGATAATCCCGATTATTCTGACTTAAGTTCTCAATAATCCTTTTAGCAAAATCTAAGGCTGCTTTCTCATGACCAGGTTCTACTTGAAAAACCTGCTCTCTTTTTTCCTGGAGTATTTTGCTTCTATCAATTAACTGGTTATTTAAATCCGCTCCACCTTCAAGCCAATTTTTAGTATCTAGCTCACGTAGCCCCATATTTAATCTAAACGGTTTGCCATCACTTGGAGGCGGGTAAGCAAAGTTTTGAATCATTCCTTAATTATGGTGGACGATACTGGGATCGAACCAGTGACCCCTTCCATGTCAAGGAAGTACGCTACCGCTGCGCTAATCGTCCGTGGTTTTAGTCTACTAGCGACCGAAATCATCCTCAATTCGCTCAATATCATCTTCACCAAAATAGCTCCCAGTTTGAACCTCAATAAATATTAATTCAGTATCGCCTGTATTGCTCATGCGATGAGCACAACCTTGAGGAACTGTGATTATTGATCCGCGTAAAACTTTAATTACTTTGCCATCAAGAGTTACCTCGCCTATGCCATCAGTTACATACCAATGCTCACTTCGTTTTTGATGACGTTGATAGGAGAGTCTTTTTCCAGGTGATACATGAATAGATTTAACTTTATATGTGGCACCCTCCTGCAATACCTCATACCGTCCCCAAGGACGTTCAGATTTTTCTAGCATGAAGCAACTTTAACCCTTAAACTAGATCAGTGAGTAATTCAACTGCAAAACCTGCCAAATTACCTTCAAATCAATTTGATCACTTTTATAAGGGTGGGTATCGGATTGGCAAACTTCGAAATGGCCCGGGTGGTCCAATGCGACCTGAAGAGTGGATTGGCTCAACCACTACCCGCTTTGGTGAGTCTGTAAATGGACTTTCTAAATTGCCATCTGGAAGATTGCTTAAGGATGAGATTGATTTAAATCCAGTCTTGTGGCTTGGCCAAAAGCATTTGGAGAAGTTTGGTAACTCTACTGAGGTATTAGTTAAGTTATTAGATCCAGATCAAAGATTGCCAGTTCATTACCACCCCGATCAAAAATTTGCTAAAGAGAAATTGCAATTAAATCATGGAAAAACTGAGGCCTGGATTGTTTTAGATGCACCCCAAGGGGCTCGAGTCGGAGTTGGGTTTAAAGAGAGTATGCAAAAGAAACAGGTGGCTCAGTTGGTGGCAGATCATGATTCAACTGGCTTACTTAACTCATTAGAGTTTAAAAATGTTCAGGCAGGTGATGCGATATTTGTCCCTGCTGGTGTGCCGCATGCGATTGAGGCGGGAATTTTTGTCTTAGAGTTACAGGAGCCAACCGATCTATCCATTTTGCTGGAATGGGATGGCTTTGCCGTCGATGGGGATAAGGATGGACATTTAAATCTGGGTTTTGATACCGCTCTTGATGCGCTGCGTTTAGAACCACTTACTCCGGAGCAACAATTACAGATAGTGAGTAGATTTGAAGTAAAGGAGAGTGCTTCACACCAAATATTTAAATCTATAGCTGACCAATTTTTTAGAGCAGATTATTTGACAGGGGATAGTAAAAGGGTTGAGCCTGGATTTGGAGTTTTTTTAGTTTTATCTGGTGATGGGGTTATGAGATTTGGAGATAGTGAGCAACTTTCAGTTAGTAGGGGAGATGCGATAGTAATTCCGCATTGTGCTGGTGAGTTTTTGATTGAAAATTGCGCTGGCATTCTCGCTCGCCCACCAAAGGCTTAATTCCTGGAGGTCGGAACGGGATTTGAACCCGTGTAGCGGGATTTGCAGTCCCGAGCCTCGCCTCTCGGCCATCCGACCTAGCTTTGTTATCAAAAAAAAGTAAAAAATGTTTTTGGTGGAGCGGACGACCGGGTTCGAACCGGCGACCTGAACCTTGGCAAGGTTCCGCGCTACCAACTGCGCTACGTCCGCATATTACAGAGGGTGAAATCTATCGCATTATGCCACTGTGCGCACAATTGTAATTTATTTAACCTAAAACTGCCGTTGGCGGTAGCGTTCAAACATGGACAACTTCAACTCAACCTTTTGGATGGCAGGTCGGCTAGCAACAGAGTGTGTTGAGATTTCAAATGATCCAAGCTGCCTAGATCAAGGTGGGTTTTGGGCGGTAGTAAATACCTTTGAAGGTAAATGGATTTGTGCAAGATTTGAAACCGTAATTGATAGTAAGTTGCCTCTTAGTAATTGGCAGGGCGTAAGTCAGAGTTGGCAATCATCACAATCTCAATCAGTCTTTGAAAATAATGTTAATTTAATAAGAGAGAAGATTGCCCTTGGCGATATTTATCAGGTAAATCTATGCCGGGTCTTAACATCTAGCTCAAATCAATCTCTACTTGGGCTTGCCGGCAAATTACAAAAATCTAATCCCGCACCCTTCGCCTCTTACCTAAGTGTTCCTGGACTTGAAATTGCATCTGCATCTCCGGAGTTATTTTTAGAGCGCAAAGGCGAGGTTATAAAAACAACGCCAATCAAAGGCACCTCAAAATCCGATGATTTTGGTGAGAAGGATCGTGCCGAGAATGTGATGATTGTAGATTTAATGCGAAATGATTTTGGTGCAATTTGTGTTCCTGGCAGTGTTGATGTGCCTAGATTATTAGCAAGTGAATCACATCCGGGGTTGTATCACTTAGTTTCTGATATCACAGGAAGATTAAGATCCGGATTAAAGTGGAGCGAGTTACTCTCTTGCTTACTACCGGCAGGCTCAATTAGTGGTGCACCAAAGTCAGCAGCATTGAAGGTAATCAAGGAGGTAGAAAAAATTGATAGAGGTCCATACTGTGGAGTAATTGGTTGGGTTGAAAATGATCAGGCAATTCTATCTGTTGGGATTCGTATCTTCTGGTCGAGTAATGATGGCAAGATAAACTTTGGTACTGGTGCTGGAATTACTTGGCAAAGTGATGCAAATAGTGAGTGGGAAGAGACGCAGTTGAAGGCTAATAGATTAATCTCAATCGCATCTGGAGCATTAGTTTGAAGCTATTAATAAATGGTCAGATTAAATCTGAGGTCGATAAACTACCTTACTCAGAGGCACTAATTCGCGGTGATGGATTATTTGAAAGTATTTTAGCGTTAGATGATAAGCCAATTGCTCTAGAGCGCCACCTATCTCGCCTTGAAAACTCAGCTTCAAAATTACAAATTGTTATACCTGCAATTATTGATATTAAAGTAGGGATCACGCAATTATTGCAAGGTGAAATTGGCCAAGCAAAACTTCGACTAGTTGTATTAAGTGATGGTAATTGGTTTGTAAGCCTAGAGCCACTTTCACCAGCATTAACATCAATCTGCCTTACAAAATTTGAAGCTCCAATTTTTACTAAGGTTGGGTTGGCAGGAAATAAATCAACCTCCTATGGGTTATCGATGCTGGCGGTAAGAAGAGCAAAAGCACTTGGTTTTGACGACTCAATTTTTGTAAATGAGGATGGCTTTGTGGTTGAGACTGGATTTTCCAATCTCTTAATTCTAAAAGGCTCAAATTGGCAAACTCCAGCACTTAAAACCGGATGCCTACCCGGTGTAACAAGGGAGCTACTTATAAAGTGGTTTGATGTTTCTGAGTGTGAAATTACATATAACCAGCTCTTAGCATCTGATGCACTCTATGTAACCTCATCTTTACGGTTGATTCAACCAGTCAAAAGAGTGGATGATAAGTTGTTTAATGAGAATCTTCTAGGAAATGAGTTAATTAATCGGTTTAAAGCAAAGTTATTTAGTAACATAAACCCATGAGTCCAATTATAAAAAGAGTATTAATTGGCATCGTTGGCGGGTTAATTACCTTAGTTGGAGTTATAGCTTTAATTGCACCAGGGCCTGGTTGGTTGATTATTTTTACGGGGCTTGGAATATTAGCTACAGAGTTTGCATGGGCTGCTCGGGTTCTTACATCTGCTAAAGGCGTTGCATCTCGCGCAGCAGATGCTGCAAAAATTCAAAAAAAGCATCAACTCCTGCTTTTTGCTGGGTTATCAGTAGCCTCTTTGATTTTTCTAGTTATTTGGCATGAATACCTTCGTTAATAACACCTCTTTATCCTCTGCTTTGCTAACCTAGTGTTGTGTCAGGCCAAATTAAAGTTACTGTTGATGGCAAATCAACCTCTATAGATCCTGATAAAAGGCCCACCCACCTATTTGAGGATCGTAGCGATGTTGTAGTTTGCCGAATTAATGGTCAACTTCAAGATTTATGGAGTCCACTAAAAGATTTAGATGTTGTTGAATCTGTGAGTATTGATTCACCAGATGGCTTAAATGTATTGCGTCATTCAACTGCACATGTTTTAGCTCAAGCGGTCCAGGAGGTATTTCCTGAGACTAAATTAGGAATTGGACCTCCGATTAGGGATGGTTTTTACTACGACTTTGATCCAAAAAATCCGTTTACGCCATCTGATTTAGAAAAATTAGAAAGTGCCATGCGTAAAATCATTAAGGCAGGCCAAAGATTTCGCAGACGTGTGGTTACTGAGAAAGATGCCTTAGCTGAGTTAAAGGCTGAACCATATAAATGTGAATTAATTGGTTTGAAGTCGGCAGCTATTGAGGGTGACTCTTCGGTCGAAGTTGGTGGTGCTGAACTAACTATTTATGACAATTTAGGTAGAGATGGAAATCCAGTTTGGAGTGATCTATGCCGAGGCCCACACCTGCCTTCAACAAAACACATTCCAGCATTTAAGTTAATGCGCTCAGCAGGTGCGTATTGGCGTGGATCTGAAAAAAATCCAATGTTACAAAGAATTTATGGGACTGCATGGCCAACTCAACAGGCGCAAGATGATTACCTTCACCTACTCGAAGAGGCTGAAAAGCGTGATCACCGAAAATTAGGAGCTGAGTTAGATCTATTTTCATTTCCAGAGGAGATTGGTTCTGGATTAGCAGTCTTTCATCCCAAGGGTGGAATCATCCGTAGAGCGATGGAGGATTACTCGAGAAAGCGGCATGAAGAAGAGGATTACCAATTTGTTTATTCGCCTCATCTAACAAAGGCAGCACTATTTGAAACTAGCGGACATTTGCAATGGTATGCCGAGGGTATGTATCCGCCAATGGAGATGGATGAAGAGTTACATGCTGATGGCACGATTAAAAAAGCGGGCCAGAAGTATTACATGAAGCCCATGAATTGTCCTTTTCACAATTTAATCTATAAATCTTCCTCTAAGTCATATCGCGACTTGCCACTTAGGTTATTTGAATTTGGAACTGTTTATAGATATGAAAAATCTGGCGTAGTGCATGGCATAACTAGAGCTAGAGGATTTACTCAAGATGATGCACATATTTATTGCACTAAAGAGCAGATGGCAGATGAGTTAGATTCACTACTTACTTTTGTGCTTAATTTATTGAGAGATTACGGATTAACCGATTTTTATTTAGAGCTATCGACAAAAAATCCTGAAAAATCTGTTGGTGATGATAAAGACTGGGAGAGTGCAACTGAAGCGTTGCGCCAAGCAGCTGCCAAACAAAAACTTGAGCTAGTTTTAGATCCAGGTGGTGCAGCATTTTACGGACCGAAGATTTCAGTTCAAGCCAAGGATGCGATTGGCCGCACCTGGCAGATGTCGACAATTCAAGTAGATTTCCAACTACCACAACGATTTAATTTAGGTTATGCCGCATCTGATGGCAGCATTAAACAACCAGTAATGATTCATCGCGCGCTATTTGGCTCAATCGAACGATTTTTTGGTGTGCTCACAGAGCATTATGCCGGAGCATTCCCACCGTGGTTAGCACCGGTACAGGTCAGAGCAATTCCAGTTGCAGACTCCTTCACGCCCTATTTATCAGATGTTGTAAAACAGTTTAGGCAGGCTGGAATAAGAGTAGACATAGACACCTCTGATGATCGGATGCAAAAAAAGGTTAGAAATGCTCAGTTGGAGAAGGTGCCATTTATGATGATTGCCGGAGAGGAAGATCGGAAAGTAAATGCAGTTTCATTTAGGTATCGAAATGGTGAGCAAAAGAATCAGATTCCAATCAAGGATGCTATTTCAGAGGTTTTGATCGCCATTAAAGATCGTAAGCAAATATAGATATGTCAGATAAATCTATTTCTGGTGGCGCAGGAATGCCTGATAATTGGCAGCGACTTTGGGCACCACATCGAATGTCATATTTAGAGGGAGAAAATAGGCCGCTTCCTGGAAATGAAATTGAATGCCCATTTTGTCGAATTCCAAATTTAGATGATGAAGAGGCTTTGATAGTTTTTCGAGGCAAAGAGGCTTATGTTGTCATGAATCTCTACCCTTATAACGCAGGGCATCTTTTAATTTGTACCAACCGACATGTGGCTGAGTTACCAGAACTAACTACATCAGAGCAAAATGAGGTTACCGCACTTACCGCACATGCCATGAAAGTATTGAGAAAGGTTAGTAATGCGCTTGGATTTAATGTTGGTATAAATCAAGGAAGTGTCTCCGGTGCTGGTATTGCTGGCCACTTTCACCAACATGTGGTTCCAAGGTGGGCGGGTGATTCAAATTTTATGCCGATAATTGGAAAGACTAAGGTACTTCCGCAATTACTTCAGGATAGTAGGGCGCTACTGGCCTCTGGTTGGAATCATATTTAAAAATCGCTTTACCTCAGCAATACCCAAATTGTTCTTGAAAATAAGTGGAATTGCCGGGATGAGTAATCCTTGAACAAACTGATCCCAACCACCTTCACTTAGAGCTGCCGATAACTCCTCTTTAAAATCTAAAACTAATTCGCGATGTTCTTTTTCACTCGGAATATGTGAAGCCTTACCAGCTGAGTAATCTGTAATCATTTGATCCTCAAGATTTATTACGGCGGTTGGCTGGCCATCATCTGCATGAAGGACTAAATAGGGAGTTAAAACCGGTTCTAGCATCCTTCCCACAATTGCGCACATATCTTCAAAATCAACATCACCATCCTCAAAATCAATCACTATTACAATCGTTGGAATATATAACTCACGAAATGTGGGCCAATTATTTAGAATCTTTGAATCAATTCCAGTTTTCGCACTTGCGACCACTACAACTACATCCGCTGTAATTAAAGTTGGATCCTGGATATCTGCTACTGGCAGCCCTAAAGCAGTAGCGATTTGCTGATTCTCAGGAGAAATTCCGAGTATGAACCGAGCGTTAATTAGGTTACTCATCGGTGGTAAGCCTACGATGGGAATTATGTTGCAGCGTTCATTACGCGATCCAGTCGCCAAAATTATCTCTCCGATCGTAAAGAAATTGGTCAAATCAGGCGTGAGCGCAAATATGATCTCGACAATTGGTGGTGTTGGAGCGATATTTTGCGCCCTATATTTTTTCCCGAAGGGCGAGTTTTTTATTGGGGTAATTTTCGTCTCTCTGTTTGTACTCTCAGATCTCTTTGATGGCGCGGTGGCAAGGGCATCAAACAAGGGAGAAAACGCATGGGGTGCGTTATTGGATTCCACTTTAGATCGCGCAAGTGATGCGGCCATCTTTTTTGGCGGTTTTCTCTTTTTCAATCAAACTTCAGATCCACTCGTAGTTCTATTTTTAATTGCAGTTTCAGCCTCCTTTCTTGTCTCCTACATCAGAGCTCGAGCAGAATCGCTATCGATTTCTTGTACTGGAGGATTAGCGGAGAGAAGTGAGCGATTAATAATCGTGCTTACAGCTTACGGACTTCACGGCTTAGGTGTTGATTATGCGATGGCTATTGGACTATGGATTGTTACTTTGATTTCTCTATTTACTGTGTATCAAAGAATGATGATTGTGTACAAAGCGGTGAAGTAGTGTATTTGGTATATCTTCTTGCTTGGAAAATAATCTCGTTACTGCCTGAAAAAACTGCATATCAAGTAGCAAATTTAGTTGCAGATTATCTTTTCAAGCGGAATGGAAAAGGAATCAAGCGCCTTCGTAGTAATTACCGAAAAGTTCTTCCTGAAATTTCAAATAGTGAACTTGAAAATTTGACCAAATTAGGAATGAGATCATATTTGAGATACTGGTTTGATACCTTTCGGTTGAATACCTGGAGTAAATCAAAGATTATTGAAAGCACTATTGTTAAAAGAGAGAACTTGCTTCGAGACCCAATTGCATTAAAGCAAGGATGCATCGTAGCCCTACCACATGCTGGAAATTGGGATCATGCTGCGGCATATTTCTGTTCAACCGGAATAACATTGACTGCGGTAGTGGAAAAGTTAAAGCCTGAAGCGATATTTAGGAAGTTTTTGGAGTATCGCTCAAGTATTGGGATTGAGCCGATTAGTCACAAAGAAAAAACTATCCCAATTCTTTTAGAAAGATTGGCGGCCGGTAAATTAGTAGCGCTTGTTGCTGATAGGGACATGTCAAGAAATGGAATTGAAGTAGATTTCATGGGTGGTACTGCAAAAATGCCTTCGGGTCCTGCGATTTTAGCTTTAAAAAGTGGATCCCCATTACTTACTGCATATATACGTTACTTAAGTAATGGGATCGAAATAACCTTTGATGAAACGATAAAATTGCCAATATCTGGAAGTCAAGAGGAGCAAATTAAGATTGTGACCCAATCAATGGCGGATAACTTTGCCAAGCGAATAAAGGAGTCTCCAGTTGATTGGCATATGTTGCAGCGGATATGGATAAATGAAGAAAATTAGAATTGGAATGGTTTGTCCATATGGCTGGGATACTCCTGGCGGTGTGCAAACACATATGAAAGATTTGGCAGAGTATTTAATTAGTGAGGGCCATTATGTATCTGTCCTGGCCCCTGTAAGTGATGACTCAATTAGAGTTGAAGATTATGTAGTAAATGCGGGAAAGCCAATTTCAATCCCAGTTAATGGCTCAGTTGCACGAGTCTTATTTGGACCACTTGCTAGCTCGCGGGCTAAACAATGGATTGCCGCCGGAGATTTTGATCTGCTGCACCTACATGAACCAGCAATACCATCGTTATCACTATTGGCATGTTCAGCTGCCGAAGGGCCAATAGTTGGAACTTTTCACGTTTCAACGCCAAAGAAGAAGGCAATTTATGCAATCGGTCCGATACTAGAACCTATTGTAGAAAAACTAACTGCTCGAATAGCAGTTAGTGAGTTAGCTAGGTCAACACTTAAAGCCCATTTTGATACTGATGCGGTTGTAATACCAAATGGAATTGATGGACAAAAATACGCGAATGCCAAAGTGAATCCAGAATATAGTGCTCCAAATTCCATAGGTTTTATGGGCAGGTTTGAAGAGCCAAGAAAGGGTTTACAAGTATTAATTGATTCGCTTGCGATTGTTGCTCGATTTATACCAAATGTTAAGTATTTGATTGCAGGTCCTGGAGATAGTGAAGAATTTTTGAAGCAATTAAATCCTCAGCTACAAAGTCGGATTGAATTCTTAGGAAGATTAAGTGATCAAGAAAAGGAGAGTTTTCTAAAATCGGTAGATGTCTATGTCGCCCCAAATACAGGTGGGGAGTCTTTTGGAATAATTCTTACCGAAGCTTTATCGGCTGGAACAGCAGTGGTTGCAAGTGATATTCCTGCATTTAAAGCGGTTTTGGAAAATGGTGAGGTCGGAGCGTTATTTAAGAATCAAGATTCTGCAGATTTAGCAAAGGTAATTGTCGGTTTACTACGCGATGATGAAAGGCGAAAAAAACTGGCTAGCAATGGAAAGTTAAGTGCTCAAAAATATGATTGGCAGGTTGTTGCAGAGCAGATTGAAAGTGTGTACGAGATGGCAATTGCTGGCGGCCAACGAGTAACACTCTCATCTGAGAATAGATTTTGGAGCCGGCGATGAATCTAGAGAGCTTAATTGCGCTGTTACTGGTGGTATTAATTGGGTGGTATCTATCCTTCTCCGCCTCGCGCCTAGATAGATTGCACCATCGAGTTGAGACCTCATGGGCAACTCTTGATTCACTACTACAAAAAAGAGCTGCTTTAGCTCAAGAGATTGTGGTTAAATCGAATTTAGATCCAGCAACTGCATATCTCATCTCAACCTCTGCAACAGCAGCACGGGATGCAAATCTAGTCGAACGATCATCTGCTGAAAGTATTTTATCTGAGTCTCTTAAATTAGTTCAGAATGCGGCTCTGGATAATGCTTTAGAACTTCCATCTGATTTATTAGTTGAGTTATCGGATTTAACGAGCAAAGTTAAATTAGCGATCAATATTCATCTAGAAGCTGTTCATGCAACCAGAAATGTCAGGTCTAAGTTGATAATTCGGCTCTTTAGATTAGCTGGAAAGGCACCATTGCCGGTGCGATATAAATTTGAAGATGACGCATTATGAAAATGTTAAAAAGAGGTCTGTTAGTTATTTCTCTAGCAATAATTTTTATATCCATATTTAGCCTTACAAACATCAGTGAGATTGTCTCTAGGCCTGAAGTTGAAAAAAATCTTTTCAATGGTGTGTCCGGAGAAAATAATCAAATTTTGGTCGTGAAAGTCGATGACACTAAACCAGCTCATCCACAGATAGGTATTGAAGATGCAGATGTGGTCTATGTTGAACAGGTTGAATCTGGCCTGACACGCTTGGCAACTATTTATTCATCAAAGTTACCACCACTAATCGGGCCAGTTAGAAGTGCCCGAATATCTGATATCGAACTGCTTGCTCAGTATGGTCGAGTTGGTTTTGCCTATAGTGGAGCTCAATCCAAACTTCGCCCAGTATTGGCAGCAGCAAATTTAGAGAATTTATCTGCTGAG
>Ga0214923_10004252_pt1 | contig 17407 bp, 2 predicted proteins | sample LL1510_MetaG_FD_177993 | JGI IMG/M metagenome (GOLD analysis project Ga0214923, IMG submission 177993) | Freshwater microbial communities from Lake Lanier, Atlanta, Georgia, United States - LL-1510 | ecosystem: Environmental > Aquatic > Freshwater > Lake | place: USA: Georgia | collected 2015-10-15 | reverse complement strand
TTGCTAAATTTTTGCTAGAAATTTTTTCAGAAATATTATAGATTTTATCATCTATATTTAAAATGTTTCCTTTAAAAAATTCTGGATTTTTATTAAACCCTAAAGCTTCATATACTTGATTAGCTAAATTACTATCATTTTCAAATAATTCTTGTACTCCTTCTTTAATAACAAATTGTTCTACTGTAGTAATTTCTTGTACTACAGGTTTAGGATAATATTCTTCTATATGTCTAATAATATCATCAATAGATACTTCTTCTAATTTAGATTTAGTTATGTTATATTTATTCCTAAAATGATCTGAATAACTATATGCCCACAATCCTAGTGCTACTTCAGGAATACTAGTATCCATTATATCACCTTTATTCAAATAATGTTTAATAGGAGGTGTCATTGGCATATTATCTACTAATGTAGAAACATGAAATAAAGTATCATAATATAATTGACTTTCATTACCAAGTTCATCAAATACTCTATTAATACTACCATCATTATTACGAAATATCTTACAATTACTCATATTATTTATTTAGCAAAGTTCTTAGCAAAGTTAGCTTTTTTTCTCATAGCTGGAGTATAAGTTCCTTCTTTAGCTGACAATATTTTATTAGCAGCTTGTTGTACACTCATACCCATTTTAGTAGCTTGAGCTGTAAACGTTCCCTTCTTAGATGGGTCAATTTTAATACTACCTCCAGTTTTCATAGTAGGTATCATTTTTGTGTTTGGCATTAATTTCTTCATATTATTTTCGTGTTTTACAATTATCTTCATTTTCAAATCCACTACCTTTATCAAAATCAAATAAACTTAATTGATAAGTATCTTTATAAGTAACATTTTTATCTATTAAGTTTTGTGCATACTCTTGCATAGTTTTTCCATCTCCTTCTTCAGAAGATAAATAATCTTCAATAAAATATTTAGCAAATTCAGGATTATTTAATAAAAATTCTCCTTCATTTTTACTTATATCAGAATTAGTTTCTGTTGTATAAATTTCAGCATATATACCATAAAGGTCTTTTATTGATGTTGAAACAGAATCAACTATTTCATTAGGTATTAGATTAGCAAGTTCTTGTAATTTACTAGTACTTACTTTAATATTAATATTATTTAATTTTATTTGTTCAGGATATACTTTTTGTATTCTTTCTTTAGTCTGAGTTTCAGGTTGTTGAGTAGATAAAGATTTATTACTATTAACCCAATTATTATATTCTTCTTCGGATAATGGTAATGCTCTTCTAAGAGTAATATTAATTCTTTCAGTTTTTAAACTATTTACACTATTTTTAATATCTACAGAGTTACCTGATTTACCATTTAATACTCTATGAGCCATAGCTCTACTAGGTCCACCAAATACAACTACTTGTCCAGGTTTTAATTCAATTTTTTTATTATCTGGTAAAGAATGAGTTGGATTATTTGATGGGTCACTATATTGAAAAATACTATCTCCTATTAATGATATAGAAACTATTGGTATTTTGTAAGCAAAACCTTTATCTTCTGTATTATCAATATGTCTAGTTAGTTCAGTAATTTCTCCATAAGAGTTTATTATAGCTGAATCATAAACACTCATATCAATACCAAGTTTCTTTTGAAGAATATCTTTAATTTCTTGTGGTATTTTATTAAGAGGATTACCATTTTGGTCTGTAGGATAATAATCATACCATCCTTTACCTCCATCATTATGATTTATATTAGAAGAAGGTAAATCTATTTTAAGTAAATTCTTACCAAATCCAGTAGTTTCTTTACTTCTTTTTAAATGAGTACCAAATACAGGAAAATTATCAGCTCCTTTATCTGTAACTGCCCACATATTACCCCAATGAGCATATACTACTCCTTTTTTTACAGGATATCCTTGTTCATTAGTTTGTTTAATAGCTGCATTTAATATTACTTTTTCATCATTAGAACTTAATAATCCATAATCAAAAAATCCTGGTTGTATTTCTTGTCTATTTTTTACTCCACTAGTAGTTTCAGGTCTTTCAACTCCAGCTTTCTTAATAAGTACATCTTCTAAATTAGTAACATATTGTACAGGTTTTTCTGATTTAGTAATAGCTTCTGATTCTTTAACTAAGAAAGGTTTAATATCTTCTATAGTTTCAAATCTATCTAATAATCTTTTATTATTTACATCTGTTGTAAATACATAATCAGCCTTTCTAATAAAAGCTTGTGTAGCTGTTAATACTGTATAACCTTGACTTATTTTTTCTTTAATCTTATCAAATACTTTATTGTTTAAAGGTATTGTATCAACTAAACTTGATACTCTAAGTATAAATTTTTGTACAGTTTCACCTCTCTCTATTCTAAATTTAGGATATTCTTCAAATATTACTTGTAGTTTTAAGTTATCAGAATCAATAACATTCTTTGTAGTATTTGCTATAGTAGTTTTACCTAAACCTGGAGTAGCATAAATTAATTTACCTTTATATTCTTCTTTAATTTCAGATAAAATATCATCAAATTTTATAGTATCTTTTAATATTTCAATAACATCACCTACAGTAGTAGGATTATTATCATCTACTGTATTACTTTCATAAATAGCTAACCCTTTATCATCAGGATTATATATTAATTTAACACCTACACTATCAGAATTATTTTTTAAAACAGGTTCATTATAAATATCTGGAATATTATAAGTGTTATTAATAATATCTAATACAGATATGTTATATTTATCACTAACATCAAATAAAGCTTTTACAAACATTGAATCTCTTCTATCAAATTGTTTATTTAATAGTTTATAAATGTTTATATTATTTACTCTTTCAACTACTTTAAATGTTTTATCTAAATTAGATAACGGAGTAGGTCTCGATTTTACTACAGGAATGTTAAGTGTTTTTTGTATATTAGCAAAATGACTTTTTGGAAAGAAACTACTATATATACTAAAATCTATAATTTCATTTTTAACTGTTTCATTATCTATTCCACTATAAAAATTAGTTAAATAATCAAATAATTTATTTACATTAACTGATTTGTCAGGAATAACATATTGAACTGTAGTATTAGTTTCATATATTTTAACATAAGGTTGTTCTTCATAATTAAAATGTGCAGGATAATAATTAATACTATTTACTTTTGATAATGTTAATACTGTATCATTAACTGTTTTAATTGCATTAGTATTAGTATATATAGGACTTTGAAGCATAGTAATACCATACTTATCAAATTCATCTACCATTTTTTTAGTATAATCTATAATTTCATCAATATGATTTAAATAAAATGGTGATTTATTACTTATTAGGTTACCATCTAATACTACTTCAGGATTATTTATTAAAAATTCAGAATAAATTGAATTTAATACTGCTTCATTTACTATAGTTCTTTTAAATAAATTTGTAATACTAGCAGTATAATTTTCAATATTATCGTCATAATAACTAGGTGGTATTAAATATGAAAATGATTCATAGTTGTAAGTAAATCCATAAGCTTGTATAGTATAATAAGCTAAATCTCTAGCATATTGTGATGTACTAATTTTTATAAGTCTATCAGGATTATAAGAATCAACTACTTCAATTACTTCATTAGAATCTAATAATGCTTGAAAGTCATCCATTGTAGATTGAATAAGATTTTCATCTTTCTTTCTTTTTTCAGTAAATCTCATTCTATATGAAACTATATCTAATTGTTCTAAGAATATATTTTGAGGATATGCTTTCTTAAAATCTCTAAGATAACTCATTGCATTATTTACACGATTAATCTTATATCTAAATGTATCTTTTATATCTTGTTTTTCTGATACTTTTTTAATTGATATAGTAGCATTAGGAGATTTAAATTCATCTACATGTTTTCTGTGTAAATATGAATATATAGCGTAATAAAACTTTTTAGTATATTCATCTTTAATTTTATATCTTGAAAATACTTTTCTTAACTGATGAGGTATTCCTAATACATTAGCTATTTGATAAAATCCATCATACATTTTAAATCTTGAAACATTGGAAAATAATGTTTTATCATTATTTATAATATCTAACATTTCAATATCTCCAGTTTTTTTTAAATCTTCTATATAGTTATCAATATCATTTAAGATATTAGAATTTTCATAGAAATCTTTAGACAAACCACTATCACCATACTTTAATCTTTTAAACAATTTAGCTAATCTTGTTCCTTCATTTTCTGCACCACCTATTCTTTTAACTCTTCCTATATCTTCACCATATATTAATGTATCAATAGCAATTAATAATGATAATACATTAAAATCTTCAATTTTATCAATATCATATTGTAATAATGCTTTATTTAATCTATTATCAGTAATATTATAATCTGCATCAGATACTAATTCAGGATAAACTTCTAATATATTTTGAATAGTTATTCCAGGAGCTAAATTAAAAAACTTAGAGTATTTAACATAAACTTTTAATATCTTTTCAATGGTTCTTCTAGGAATACCATAACTATATAATCCTATATATATATTAAACGTATCAAAACTAATACCTAATGGTTGTAATGTAGAAACTTTACCATTATCGGCAGATGCAGCTACAAGCATACCAGTACCTTCATGTTTATATTTACCATTTAAATCTTCTAAATCTGTTACATTATTATTTAAAGAACTACCATTAATTTTTATATCATATTCTCCATCAATTTTTATTTTAGTATTAGTAATATTATAATTATCAACTACAGCAGACATAGCATTATAGTTAGCTGCTAATCCTAGTACAACTTTACCTATATTCATTCTACTAATAGTATTTGAAATACTAGTAATATCCCAAAAAGATTGTTGAGATTTAACTTCTAATTGCTTATCTGATTTACTTAAACTGTTAAATCTTTTTAATTCTGCTTGTTGTTCATCGTATGTATATGGTGTATATATACCATTTACTAATCTAGGTTTTGATAATTTCTCAATAAATTCTAATTCTAAAGCATGTAATTCCATATCTTCAAATCCACCTGGAGTCATTTGTTCTACTACAGTATGTTCTGAAGATAATATATCCATCATAATATCAATTTTAGCATTATCTGATTCTATTTGTGCTTGATAATAGTTATATTCTTTATTAAAATCTACATCATTTAATAATTTAATTTTTTCTGCATCTATTTTATCATTAACTTCTTTTATCTTCTTAATAATATTATTATAGATAATTATTTCATCAGGAGTTGCTAAATCAGATTCAACTAACCTTTTTAATACTGTAAAATTATTACAAACTTGATTTATATAATCATCTATTAACTTATTATAATTCTTAGAAATATTTTCTAAAGTTTTAAAAGCATATTGTTCTATTGATAATGGTGTATTAATAAAAAATCCAAACATTTTATCTATATCAAAATCTAATCCTGAACGAGTAGTAATTTCATCAGGCATTATTATAGCACCTATTTCATCAGCAATAAATCCTATAATTTTAATTTTATATATAGAGTATTTTTCTTCAGTAGGTATTCGATTTACTACTCCATCTAATATTCCTGGATATTTACTTTCTATCTCACTCATTCTTTCTTCAGGAATTAATCCACTTACTTCATCTACAAACTCATATAATCTAGTATCATGTATTGGAGCATATACTTCAAAATGTTTAATACCTTCTTTAGGATTTTTAGGATTATTAAATACTATTTGTGGTTGTTTTTTAAATCCTATACTAGAAGCGTTAGCTAATTTATATCCACTCTTAAACTTTAATCTATTTACAGCTTTACGATGTATGCTATATAATATGTTTTGTATTTTTTCAGTATGAAATGGATGTGATGCTGGAAGTTTTGTAAGCATTTCACTATAATCATCAGAACTACCTAGTAAATCTAATGCTTCAATATATTGAGAAGGATTTCTTCTACTATATATTTCAGATTTTAATATCTTTAATAATTTTTTAGCATCTCTTTTTCCATCTTTTTGTATAGAATCTAAGAATTTTTTTTGTCCTCTTTCGTAATCACTTTTTAATAATCTTCTATATTCTTTACGAATATCACTTACACTATCTTCTCTATTACCTTGATTCCTTCTAATAATCTTTTTATCTCTATTAATTCTACTTGTAATTAATTTTAGTATCTGACTACCAAAAGTATTAGATACGTTATAATGTCCTTCTGGAGTTTCTTGCTGTCTTCCCCAATACTCAAATGGTACTTCTATAACACCAGTATCAGTAGTTACATTTTCTATTTTACCTACTTTACTAGTATCTATAAAAGCTTTAAGTGTAGATTCAAAAGTAACTGCATCAGCTATTCTATTAGCTGGATTGTATGTTACTTTAAAGTTTGAAAGTATTTCACCTTTACTATTAAGAACTTCTTGTTTTATAGTATAACCGAATTTAGTAGTAAGTATATCATAATGAAATTGATTATACATTGGATTCTTTACACCATTAATTGTTTTTAATCCATAGTGAGGAGATGTTTTAAACTCTGAATCTTTCTTTTGAAATGGTACTACATAATTTCTTTCTACACCATTAACCATTTCTTTATACTCAATCATATTGAAATAGTATGGTTTTATTACTCTTAATCCACTTTGTTTTATTATTCTAAAAACATATTCAGCTTTAGTTTCACCTTCTTTCTTTTTATATTGAGCTTTTTCTAGTGTAAGTTTTGATGCTGGAAAACCTTCCATCATATAATCCATATATTCTTGTTGCTCATGTGACCAAGCATTTTCAGCTACTAATCTATCTCTATAAGCAATATCATCGATAATAGTAAAACCATCTGTTATATTATTATTACCATATTTACCATTTACTTTATCTCCTAATTGATTTAACTGTTCTTCATTTATTGAAGGTCTTTCTACATCTTTAAGAACTGCTAATCGCATTTTATGATTTACTCTAATAGTTCTACTAGTATCATAATTATTATCTGTATTTTTATCAAATGTTGCATTTACATTAATAACTGCTGATGGAGATATTGTAGATTTAGCTCTTTTAACTAAATCTTCTTGATTTCTATAATAAGCAGGATCTCCTAATAATAAATAAGTTATTTGTACATGATTATAAATATGATTTCCTACTATTAATTTTAATTGGTCATTAACAGATTTATTAACTATTGATGTATTAGTTATTACATTATAATTCCAATTTTCTTTGTCATTTAATATTTTATTATTTATTAAATCATTTGTTAAACCTTCAACATTTTTTTCTACTAATTGATTAATTTCATTAAGTAAATCTCTATAATCTTTTGCTTCAACTTTACTTATATCTACAATTTCTGTAGGAAGTTTTCCTATTAATTCAGGAAATATATAATGTTTACTTTTATTATTTTCATAGTTTTTAAAAGTAGAACCACCTTCAGTTAATACTCTATTATTTTCTATTAATACAAGTTTTAATAAACCTTCTAATATTTCATGATATTGAGAATTTAATTTAAGACCACCTACATAAACTTGTCTTCCAGAATCTGATAATATAGGAGTTATAAAACTTCCATTTTGAGCATTATTTATAAGTTCTAACATTAAATCAAAACTAGTATAATTACTTACATCTCTTTTATAGTTATCTTTTTTATTTATAATACCATTACTTTCTTCATAAACTAAATTATTATTATTTAGTATAGGTAAATCAGTATATAATCTGTCTAGTTTATATTTCTCAAATAATTTTTCTTTTGATATAAATCTTTCATTAACAGCTTTTAATCCATTAATTAATCTACCAATAGCATTAGGTGTTTGCCAATCATAATACAATTGGTCATCTAATGTTCTATGTGTACTTGATATATCATTAGGAAAATCATCAGCTATTCCTTTTAAATCATCTTTATTCTTTTTTAAATTGATACTTGTAATAGCATTGTTTATAGCATTATTTCTAGCAGTAATATCTTCAATATCATAAGCATCATTAAACATGTTATAATAATCCTTAAATAATTTTACAAGGTTTTTTAATTGAGAAAAATCTTTTATTAATGATATATTTTGATAATATTCAATCTCTTTATTTTTAGAAATTACTGATTCATCTATATCACTATAACCAAGATAATTCATTAATGCTACAATAGCTTTCTTATTTTCAATACTAAATTCATTAAAATTATCTACAACTTCTTCTACATAATTATCTCCAAACTTTTTTAATAATAATTCATTATCAGACAATTTAATTTTACTATCACTAGTTTTAATAATTTCTATAGATGTTTGAATATCTTTAAACTTCTTATATAATTTACTTACTAAATCATCTATATTAGCATTAACTCTCGATACTACTATATCACCACTAGACATTTCATTAACATAAGTATTAAAGAAATCAGCTTTAGAAAGTTTACCTAAAGTATTCCATAAATTACTATAAGCTTTTTCTTTTTCTATAAATACTGGACTTTGTATATAATTTCCTGATTCATCAACTATACCTTCTAACATAATATACAACTCTCTATAAAATCTATCATTTGAGTCTTTATATGTTTCTATTCTCTTTTTTAAATGTTCAACACTTATTGAACCACCAAATGCAGATAAGAATTTGTGTGTAGCTTCTATTGGTGAATATTTTATATTAATATCAAAACCAAAAATATCAGTTACTCCAGTATCTATTAATGATAAAGCCATTTTAGCTATACCTCTTAATTTTAAATGAGGAGCTTCCATAAATTTCTTTGTAAGAAAAGCTTCTTTTTGATTTACTTCTTCTTCTTCAAAATCTACATCATCATTTTCATTAACTTTATCATTAAGTATTTCATCATTGTCATCAAATACAGTATCTTCTAATTTAGTTTCATTAATAATATATCCATAATTAGAAAATGATTTTACTAGATAACCATGTACATCACCAAATGTAGGTTCAACATCTTCTAGTTTTACTAATTCAATATAGTTTTCATTATCACGTCTTATATCTAAATCTAATCTTAATCCTTTAACTATATCTCTTAAATACTGAAAACTAGTATCATTTAATTCAACTAAATTTACATTATCAATTAATACGTTAATTAACGAATCTACTTTAGGGTCTATATTTGTTATAATACTTTTTTCAGGATTCTCAAAGTTATCTAAAACTGTACTAGGTTTTGATAAATCATAAACATTATCTTTTAATGCTATACTCGATAACATTTTAACTATTTCAGCTCTTTCAGTACCATTAAAAGTATTAGAATTTTTAGCTGTACTTTTTTTATAAGTTTGTATTAGTTCTGCACTATTTTTAGTAAATTTTCCTGAACTAATAGACCTAAAGAATTTATCTAACTTTTGCTTATCTCTTTGAATAGTTTTTTCAAGATTAAATAATCTTTTAAAGAATCTTATAATAGCACTAGGAATATCTTTTATCCAAGATAAAATACTTTTATTACCTTGCTCATCATAAGCTAATGCAAAATCTCTATACAAATCAGCTAGTAATTCTTCAGCAAATTCTGGGTCATTTAATTGTTCATCTGTATAACTATTAGTAATATTAGATTTATAATAATTCTTTACATGACCTAATAATCTTTCTCTTTCTGTTTGATTAATAAAAGAATTAAATACAACGTGGAATGCTTCATGATATTCTTCACCAATTCTACCTTGGTCTGATAATCCTATTACATTCTGTGATACATAACCCCATAGATAATCATTACCATCTTTAATAAGAGTTTCATAGAATCTAACATCATAACCTTCAGGTAGTATTCTTTTAAGATTATTTAAAGCATTTTCTCTTGATAGTTTTTTAGCTACTTTACCTTTAGCTACTGACCTTTGTTTATTTCCACGAGTTGCTCTAGTTCTTTTAAATGAATCAGCAGGTTGCGTTTCTATATCAGATTTTACTACAACATCATCTGTTATATAATTATCTATAACAGTAAAGTTAGTATTCATGTAACCATGAATACCTATTTGTACTTTAACTTTTAATACACTTTCATCAGATATATTTTTAATATTTTTAAGTTTAAGTGCATGGTCTTTATTAAGAGTATTAAGCATTTTAGTTACAAAACCTCCTTTATCAGTTTCAAACAAATTTTTATATGTTTTTACATAATTTTTAACTGCATCAAAATAATAAAAAGCACTGTCTATACTTTCTAATAAACTATCAAAATTTGTATTACTAAATATTTGTTCTAATTCAAAATTTGAATATTGAAATTCATCTTGATTAATTTGAATTAATCTATATTTATTATTTGGTAATCCGTATGCAATATAAAATTCAATTGAATTACGTTGTTTAGTTTTTACTTCATTATAATTTATAATATCATTTGTGTTTACTTTTTTACCATTAGGTGTATATATTACTGAATCTATATTTCTATTAAATCTTACAATATTAAAATCAATATTAACATCAGATAAACTTTTTACAGATGTTCTTTCTACAGGAGTATGTGTATTAGTATATATTACATTATTAATTTTACCAGTAACACCTTCTACTATTGTATTAAGTGAATAATTTTTACTAGAAATATAATCAATTAAAGTTTTTAAACTTTCTACATTATATTTAAGATTATAAGTAGCTTTTTTATTTTTAGCATTTTCAACATTATCTAATAAACCTATAGGTATTTTTTTACCATTTTTAGTTACATAAGCTATTACTTTTAATTTAATTTCTCCATTTTCTATATAATTATCTAAATATAAATAATTTACAATAGTGTTTACTTCTATTTTTTTATGTAAATCAGCTAATTCATCAATAGTATAATTTGTATTTTGTGCGTTATTAAAATCATCTAACCATCTTTCTGCTGATTCTAATGGTTCTTTTGATGGATACGATGTACCGTATGCTTTTCCTATTTTTCTTGGTGTTGATTTATATAAACTTGATTGAATAAAGTTATCTATTTCATCTTGATAATCTGTATCATCAAAACTACCTCCACCACTTGGAGTAGGTGGAATAGGATTTAAAGTAAACGATTTATATTTTTTAACTCTATCTTGTTTAGTACTATTAATTAATCTATTTAAATTATTTATTTCATCTTGTACGTCATTATTACTTACACTACTAAATAATTCATTTATTATATCTTTTAATTCATCAAATACTAATCCTTCATTTTTAAAAGTTTCTGTAAATTTATTAACATCAGTTCTAATAGCATTTAATCTTTCATCATTAGGATTAGTAATTTGATTAACATCTAAAATATAATTAAATAGATTAAATGGAGATGATTTAAATAATGCTTTAGGTAATTTAGTTTTAGAATAACTTTCTGTATTATTATAAGGATTTTTTCTAATAACAGTTTTTAATGAACCATCTTTAAATTTACTTTCTATTAAACTTTCTATATTTTTATTAATATAATCTTTAGGTATTTGAGTAACATCAGTTATTTTATTATTAGGATTATCGAGATTATAAGATTCTAATAATAAATCTCCATATAAATAAACTCCAGCTTTATTAAAGTTTTTAATCGTTTCAGAACTTAATGAATAAATTAAATTATAAGTAAAGTTATCCATGTAAATAACTTTATTATTATAATTTTTATTTAATACTAAAGGTATTATCTTATCTTTAATTGTGTAATTAGCAGCTGCTATTTTATTATATAAATTCTTTAAAAACACATGAACCTTAGATCTAACTTTATTACCTTTATTATCTGTTACACTATTATCTTCAGGATTAAATATACCTGGATAACGTCTAGCAGTTAATAATACTTTAGTTTCAGTATGTTCAAATACAATACCATCTTTAGTAATATAATCATTAGTATCTAAATCTTTACTATCTACACGTTGTTTACCATCTGTAAATGTTTCTGTAGTTTGTTGTGCAGTAGATTGTTTAGCATCAATAGGAAATATATTTCTATCTATTTCAGCTAACATTGTATATTTTACTTCTTTACTTGGTTTAGATTGTTCTAAAGCAGCTAGTTCTGCATCATATTTAGCATTTATCCAATCTACTGCTTCTTGATAACTATCAAAAATTGCCGCTTCTTTTGTTGTAGTATATAAAGCATTAAATCTACCATCTGTACGAGGTTGGTTAGATACATAATCAAAAAGGTCTCCTGTGTCCTCTAAGTTTTCTTGCCTTCTTCTTTCTACATCAGCTTTCTGTTTCTCTATATCATTTGTAACTACTGTAACATTAGGTCTAGCAATAACATATTTACCATTTTGTTTAACTGTTTGTATTGGAAATAATGTAATACTTTTTACAGTTAATCCAGTACGTTGTCTAAGTAATTCTGCATAACCTGATTGTTGAATACTATCAGATTCTTTATACTTATCATAATATTCTCCTTGTTCATTAGTTCTATCTTGTGTAGATGTTTTTAAATCTATAATATATACATTATTAGTATCTTTATTAATTCCCAATAAATCTATAGTACCAGCATATTTCTTTCCATCAATAATTCCCCATAGTGTAGGTATATTTGAAATAAGTTCTAAGTTATTTTCAATAGCTAATTTTTTTACTTCTGAAAATATATCAAATAATTCTTCTATAAATTTATCTGTAAACTTATCTGTTTTAGTTTTATCAGGATTATTATTATATAATTCTTTTAAATCATTAGAAGTTATATCATCAACATTTACGAAAGTTCGTAACATTGCATCAATAATAGTTCCTCTTACAGCAGCTTTTTCATTTAAAAATTCAGTATCACTTGGTTTTAAAGTAGATACTCTATTAAAAATTTCACCAGTTTCTTTATCAATATATTCATTAGAGTTATTAGGATTTACTACAAGAGTTCTAGTATTTAATTTACGTAATGCTTTTTTTATTTCATCAACACTTTTAGGTATTATTACATCTTCATATTCTTTAACAATATTAATTGGTTCTGTTGATGCTGTTACTAAAGTTATTTGTTTTTCTTTAATTATATCAGATTCTTTTCTAACTAATAAATCTTTTACATTATCACCCTTAATATTATCAATTATAGTATTTAAATCATTTTTATATTTAATAATTCTTGCATCTGCATCTATTTCATCTTTGAATTTAATGATTGGGATTTTAATACCTTTTATAATATTAATTAAATTTTCAGCTGTAGTTTTACCTTTATCAATATAATCATTTATATTATTAATAGCTACCTCATATCTATTTAATATTTTATCTAATTCTTCTTCAAAAGTTTCACTATCATTAACTATATTATTGTTAATAAAATCATATCCAGAATTATATGGAAAATTAGTATCATCATAAGTATATAAACTTATTAAAGATACATTTTCTGTAGTGTTATCACTTTTTATAAATACAGCATCATAAACTGGAATAAGTAATGTCTTTTCTACAAATGCTTGAGCTATAGATAAATTAATCAAATCATTATCAGTATTGTTGCTAGACATTTGTGCAAGTCTTACTTTCTTTAATTTCTTATCTACTAAAAATAAAATACCTGAATCGTTAGTAAGATGTAATGTAGTTCCATCAAGTAATGTTATAGGAATATTTTTATCATCATCTATTAAATAAACATCATCATTAGGAAATAAAGCATTAACATTATCAGGTAATTTAGTTTCTGCTATATAATTATCTCGAGTATCATATATAAACTGGTCAACAGTTTTATTATTTTTATTATTTGTTTTTAATTTAGTTGCTAATGTTTCTTCAAAGTTTACAAAATTAATTGATTCTAAATCATATTTATCTACTAATGCAGTTAGTACACCTTTATTAGCTTTAGGATTAAATTTCTCTAATATACGATAAGCTGTTTCAGCATTAATTTCATTGTTTTGTAATGCTTCAAGATATTTAGCATCATGTTCATTGTTAATTTTATTTATGTTTCTAGTATCAACTAAAGATTTAGTAGGAAATACCATTTGCTGAAAACTAGTATAACTATTAGTATCATTATATATTTCATAATTAGGGTCATCTTGTAATATGTTATCATTTTTAATTTGTTTACGTAATTCTTTACCTCTGTAAACAAATATTCTATTAACATCTTTACCTTTTTCAGAAAAAGTAATATTATATATACCACCTTCTTTTAATAATTTAGGATTAATACCTAAAGTCTTTTTAAAAGTTCTATTAATTATTCTATCTAATAATCCTATTTTTTTATCTATAATATCTTTAGTTCCAATAAGATATAACTTTTCAGCATCTACTATAGTCATTTCACTTTTACGTAATGCTTCTTTTCTATCTTTTTCTATTTTAGCTATAGTAGAATTACTAAATAATTCTTCTGTAGCTTTTCTAAATAATATACGGTCATTTATATTATCAGGAATTATAAATTCACCTTTTTCAATGTCTACTAACCCACCTTTAGCTACAATATAATTAACTCCATCAATTACTTTAGTTCTATAAGTTCCTTTTTTTACAGTATTATCAATTCTATCTATAGGTACAGTAGTTACTTTTTTATCTTTAAGACTAAATAATCTAACTTCTTTTTTATCTACACTAAGAACTACCATACTTTCTTTTTCAGTAGGTTTTCCTGGTTTAGATGCTTCAAGATATAATCCAGTTTTAACAGTTTTATCATTAGTCATAAGGATGTTAGCATCCTTACTTAACATTGGTGTAGTTATAACAGATGAATATTTACCTGTAGGATTATTTTTTAAATTTTCTTTATTAAATTCAAAAAGTTCTTTATTTTCTGGACTTATTTTATCTATTAATTTAGGATTAACGGTTTCATTAGCTTTTAAAGATTCTTCTATTAAATCATCAAATATAGTATTTATTACTAATTTTAAATCTTCATCTTCAGTATCTTCTACTAATTTATCTAAATAATTAATATATCCATCAAGAGTAGTATATTTTTCTTTATAATCTATTAAATCATTATAATTCTTTAACATATTATCAATAGCAATATCATCTTTTAAATTATCGCCATTTTGATATCTATCAATATTAGAATTAGCAATGTTAGCTAATATTTTAGCAGTTTCTATATTAGATTGTACTTTTAATGCTTCTCTATAATTAGCATCAACTTTCACTTTACGATTAAAAGTATTTATATCAAAATCAGTATTTTGTTCTCTTAATGTTTTTATTAAATCTGATTTTTCTTTTCTAATTTCTCTAAGTATTCTTCTTGATTTTAATTTACTTGTAGTTAGGAAGTCAGTATTACTTTCCTCCATTTGTTGTAACATATCTAAAGCTCTGAATCTTAACTCACTTCCTGTAAGTTGTGTATTTCTTGCTGTAGTACTTAATTTATCTGCTAGTCTTTCAAATATAGTAGCTTTAATATCTTCTTCTACTATTTTATTTAATAACTCTTCACTATATCCTTTATTACTATAATCTGCTAATTTTTCACTATAATTCTTTCTTACAAGTTCTAATTCTTCAATATCATCAGGTTTAAAATTATCAGTATCAGATTTAGCTGCATCTAAGAATGTATCAACTTTACTAATAAATTGGTCTTGTTTACCTTGATTCTGTAATTTCTCTAATTTTATTCTATCTTCATTCATGATATCCATGAATGTCTTTAATGATTTATAATGCGCTCCAGCAATCTTTCCAGCTCTTAAATCATCATCTATTTCTGCATCTTGTTTAAACAACTTACGTTGTGCATAACTTAATCCTTCAAATACACCACCACCAAATGCACCACTAATCATAGCTTTCTGTGCTTCAGGGTCTGATACATAATTAGGTAAATTAGATATAGCTTCTAATAATGTATTAGTAGCAGAATCTGTTTTACTAGCTTCTTTCTGAATACCAAACTGTAGTAATTCTTCTCCAGCTTCTATTGCTGGACCAGATAATGCTTTACCAGCTTTATATACACCTCTTGCAGCTTTAAGTATAGCATTACTTGTAGTATTTTCTAATGCTCTTTCTGCTGCTCTAGCACCTCTTAGAGGATTAAACATTCCTTTATATAGTGAACTATATTGTACAGCATCTAATAATACTAATGGTAAATTAGCTACATAAGTATTTCTAGCATCTTTTCCTGCTAACTCTTTAGCTTGTTCATCACCATATCCTTCAGATAAATATTTCTCGTAAGATTCTTTTAATGTTTGTTCTGCTTCTAAACTAGATTCCATAGTTCTTGAAATCATTGCAGCACCTACACCTTTATAAGTATCTCTATTTTTTATTATATGATTAGCTACTTTACCAGCTATACCACCAGCTTTATTAGCACCTATAATTCCTTTAGTAGCTAATGATAATCCTTTTACAGCAGCTCCAGTAGGTAAAAATAATGATACAGTAGTTCCTAAATCAGGAAGTAATGATGCCCAGAATTTAGGATTAGCTAGTTCAACTTCTTCAGTACCAAATACAGGATTACGTTCTCTAACTCCTTCAGATATTTCATCTATATATTCTCCAAATAATGTATTATATTCTTTTTCTTTATTCATTGCAATATTTACATATTGCGGTAAATCTAATAATGTAGCAGCAGACTTTAATGTACCTAATATAGCTTCAGAACCAAATTGAGTTAATCCATTTTTAAAAGCATCCCAAGAAGATTGTGCTTGATATTGATATTGTTCAGGAGTTTTAGCTCCTAATTCTAATCTATTATAAGCATATCCTTGTAAATACTCTTGATTCTTTGGTAAATTACCAGTCATGGTAGTACCTATGTTAACAGGTATAGGTTCATTACCTACACGAGCTGCTAAATTTTGTCTAGCAGTAGGACTAATATATGTAGGAATCCCTTTATCATTTTCTATTATTGAAGGTGCTGCCATTGTTATTTTTGTTGTTCTTGAAGTTGTTGAAGATAGTTAATATAAATACTTCTAGTATTATCGTCATTTAATTTGTTATAATTATCTCTAGCTAAAGTTGTTAAATCTGCTAAACTATAAATATCTTGTGGAATAGGATATCTTCTACCATCTGATGTTTTATATGTTATCTTAATATCACTATTATCAGGATTATAATTATCGTAATTAAAATCTTTTATTTTATTATTCTTATCATACTTATCATCCATACTTACAATAAACTCACCTCCTAATGGTGGAACATTTGCTGGATTATTACCTTCTAAGAATATTTTAGTATATAAATATTCAGAATCAGTAAAATCTTCTATTGCACCAACAGGATATCCTAATTTACTAGATTGTCCATTATTTTTAAATAAATTATATAAAGCTATATTAGAAAGATTACCATTTTTACTTATAGCAAGTGTATCAGCTGGTATAACATATTCTTCACCATCTAATGATATTAAATATTTTCCAGCATGAGGATTAAATCCTTCATTT
>Ga0214923_10004251_pt1 | contig 17408 bp, 13 predicted proteins | sample LL1510_MetaG_FD_177993 | JGI IMG/M metagenome (GOLD analysis project Ga0214923, IMG submission 177993) | Freshwater microbial communities from Lake Lanier, Atlanta, Georgia, United States - LL-1510 | ecosystem: Environmental > Aquatic > Freshwater > Lake | place: USA: Georgia | collected... | reverse complement strand
CTGGTGATGTTGACGAGCAGAGGGATGATTGGGGTGCGTGACCCGCTGGGGGTGCGACCGCTGGTGCTGGGGCGTGTGGGGGATGCGTATGTGCTGGCGTCTGAGACCTGCGCGCTGGATATTGTGAGCGGGGTCTATATCCGTGATATTGAACCCGGAGAAATGGTGATTATCAATCAGGATGGGCTGGTCAGTTTGCGTCCATTCAAAGAGGCTCCGCGCCGGATGTGCATTTTCGAATATGTCTATTTTGCGCGGCCAGACAGCTATATTGGCGGTCACAACGTCTATCAGGCACGCAAGCAGATTGGCGTGGAACTGGCGCGGGAGAATCCGGTACCTGCGGATGTGGTGGTACCGGTGCCAGATTCGGGCGTGCCGGCGGCGATTGGTTACGCGCTGGAATCAGGCATCCCGTTTGATCTGGGGATCATTCGTAACCACTATGTGGGCCGGACCTTCATTGAACCCACCGATCAGGTGCGTCATTTGGGGGTGAAGCTGAAGCATAATGCCAATAGCTATATGCTGGAGGGCAAGCGCGTGGTGCTGGTGGATGACAGTATTGTGCGGGGCACCACCTCTAAAAAGATCGTGAATATGGTGCGTGAAGCTGGGGCCGCTGAAGTGCATATGCGCATCGCCAGCCCGCCGACCACGCATTCTTGCTATTATGGAGTAGATACGCCCGAGCGCGATCAGCTGCTTGCCGCACAACATTCGGTTGAGGAAATGTGCAAGCTGATTGGGGCCGACTCACTGGGATTTCTGTCCATGGATGGGTTGTATCGGGCGATGGGTGAAACCAAACGGAATCAGGCTCAGCCTCAATATTGCGATGCCTGCTTTAGCGGCGAGTATCCGATAGCGCTGACCGATCGTGATACCGGAGTATCCGGTGGTAAGGACTTGTTTGGTGTTATTGCGGAGATCTAGAATCCACTGGTTTGGTTTCTTCTGCTTGACCCTGTGGGCAACCGCCTGTACTTCTGAACAATTAAAAACCTCAGGGAAGAAATGGTGTGAACAAACACCCAGCTGTTCCGATAGAGGTGATGATGAAAATCTCATAGGACGACATTATCGATAATGGGCACTCTTAACGGTCGCATTGCTTTGATTACCGGCGCATCGCGCGGCATTGGCTATGAAGTGGCCAAGCAATTTGCTGCGGAAGGGGCGCATGTGGTGCTGGTGGCACGCACGGTGGGGGCGCTGGAAGAGCTGGATGATGACATTCGCAAAAAAGGCGGGGCCGCCACGCTGGTGCCACTTGATCTGCGCGAACATACGTTGATTGATCATCTAGGGCATACCATCTATCAGCGTTGGGGTAAGCTGGATATTCTGGTGGGCAATGCGGCTCAGCTTGGCGTGTTGACGCCTTTGGCACAGGTAGACCCCAAAATCTGGCAGCAGGTGTTTGACGTGAATGTCACCGCCAATTACCGCCTGATTCGTAGTATGGATCCATTGCTGCGCAAATCGGATGCGGGGCGGGCGATTTTTGTAACGTCCGGCGCAGCGAGCGGCAACTTCGCTTATTGGGGCGCTTATGGCGCAAGCAAGGCAGCATTGGAAGTGATGGTTTGCACCTATGCCGAGGAAATGGCACATACGCGGGTGAAGGTGAATCTGATTGATCCGGGTGTGGCGCGCACGGCGTTGCGGGCACAGGCGTTTCCCGGGGAAGACCCCGCCACTCTGGCTGACCCGTCCGTGGTGGCGCGTCAGATGCTGGTATTGGCACGACCGGATTGCCAAAGCCACGGCGAAATTTATCGCGCCGCTTAACCCAGATTATAGTGTTTGAGTTTTTTGTAGAAGGTGGATTTGGCCATACCCAGAGCCGTGGCGGCCTGTGTGATGTTGCCTTCATAATAATGCAGCGCTTCGCGCATGGCTTCGGCTTCGATCTTTTCGGCAGTCTTAAAATGTCCATCAGATCCTATCAGCGAAATGGAACATAAAGGCGACGTTGCGGGAGCATTGGGAATCTCAATGTCTGTTTCAGCCAGATCTTTCAGGTCATGTGCCGTGATTTCCTCGCCCTCGGACAGAATTAATGCACGTCTGAGGCAGTTTTGCAGGGCACGCACATTGCCCGGCCAGGGATAATTCTCAATCAATTCCAGCGCATCCAGAGAGAGCGTCTTGGTAGGCAGATGATCGGCATTGGCAAATTGTTCGATGAAATAATAAGCCAGTGCCGAGATATCCTGTTTACGCTCACGCAGGGCGGGCAGGCGGATTTGCAGCACATCCAGCCGGAAAAACAAATCCTCGCGGAAGCGCTCTGCAATCACTTCTTCCTTCAGGTTACGGTTGGTAGCTGAGATGATGCGCACATTGATCGCAACGGTGCGTCCGGCGCCAACGGGTTCTACCTCTCGTTGCTGCAGGACGCGCAGAAGCTTCACTTGCGCATCCAGCGGTAATTCTCCTACCTCATCGAGAAAGATGGTGCCGCCCTCTGCTTCGCGGAATTTACCTATGGATTTGTTGATTGCGCCGGTGAAAGCGCCTTTTTCATGACCAAAGAGCGTGCTTTCGACCAGGTCTTTAGGAATTGCCCCGCAGTTGACCGCGATGAAGGCGCCGCCGGCGCGGCTGCTTTCGCCGTGGATGGCGCGGGCGAATAGCTCTTTACCCACACCGGTTTCGCCGGTGATGAGAACCGGCACGTCTGAGTTGGCGGCTTTCCGGCCAATGCCAATGACAGAAGCCAGCCCTTTATCATATCCAATCAAATCAGGAAAACAGTTGGTCCCATCATGAGAGCGCTTCAGGCGCGACACCTCATTTTTAAGCGATTGTAGTTTGATCGCATTCATGACCGCGACTTTGAGATGTTCTGGATGTGGCGGCTTGCTGATAAAATCCAGCGCACCCGCTTTCATGGCGTTTACTGCATCGTCAATGGCTTCACTGGCGGTGAGCATGATAACCGGAATAGAGGGGTATTGCTCTTTGAGCAGTTGTAAGGTCTCCATCCCTCCCATTTCTGGCATTTCGAGGTCGAGAATAATGAGTTTGATGTCGCTGTTGTGGGGGTCGGCCAATGCTCGCATCACGGCCTTACCATGATCAGCTGCCAGCACCTGATAGGGCAGATGATGCTCAAGTGTCGTCCGTACCAGTATCTGCTGTACCGGATCATCTTCTGCCAGAAGGATGGTGCCGCCTCTACCCATGAAAATAACCTTCAAAACTGGGGTGTTAGAGCGTTCGATTTTGAGAAATTGTCTCGGAAGAAGTCTCATTTTCGAACGATTCTGGACTCACTTTACCACCGAAAGATTAACAAATCATTGAAAATCAATCGTTAAGAAAACTGGCACGTCCCCTGCTTTATTAACCAGTAAGACAGACATTTTATAGGGGACTTATTAACCATGAATATCATCCGAGAACGTGCCGAGGAGCAGTTGATACAGGCCCAAGGCACTGGCGATCAAGACCGCGACCGCGCCATCCATGTGGCGGTTGTACCGCAGGAAGTGGGGTTGGAACTGCACCCGCTGCCTGAGGAATCATTTATGAATGGGCTGATTGAGATCATGCAGGAAAGCAACTGCAATCTCTACATCTGCTATGACGGCGACATTGTGTTGTGGGGACGCGGCGTCACGGCGCAGCATTCCAAGCGTGTTACGGCGCTCGCGATTGAATGGGGCAAAGCCGATGCGGTGACCTTCTATGAACGTAACGTTAACTGGTACAAATTCACGATACTGTGCCACGACAAACTGAATGCCAAAGTGGATCTGATTAAGCGGCTGGAAGATCAGGTGCGCCGCGACCAGTGGGAACGCACCCGCCACGCGATTCTAAACCAGCCATTGATTAAAGAGCTGACCGGCTCCATTCAGGAGCGCCGCGCAAACCGCAAGGTCAACGAAATACTGGTGGTCGAAGATGATGTGTTTTCCGGCACGCTGGTACGCAATGCGCTCAAAGGCGAATTTGTGGTGAATGTGGTGGAAGATGGCCGCCGCGCCATCAGCGAATATGTGAAGCAGGCACCAAACATCATGTTTCTGGATATCGGGCTGCCCGATGTGAGCGGACACGACATTCTGCAACGGATTCTGCAGATCGATCCGAACGCATACATCGTCATGCTCAGCGGTCAGGGCGACCGCGACAATGTGCTCAAGGCAGTTCAGGCCGGAGCCAAAGGATTCGTAGGTAAACCGTTCAACAAAGAAAAATTGCTCAAATACATCCAGATGTGTCCGAGCATTCAAACCAATAGCAGGGAGATTTAACATGAGAGTAGTTGTTGATAAAGCCGAACAGGAGTTGGCAAAAGTGATGCGGGCCGTGGAACAGGATCCGCTGAGCTGGGAATCCTGGACGTGTTTGCACATGCATATTGAACCGCGTCGCGACTATGACCGCTATGTGGCCGCCATGGGGCTGGTGATTGCCGAGTTTGGCAATTACATCAAAGAACTGGATGGCATCGCCTTTGTGGTGGGAAGTCATAACCTGTTCGTATTCTGCCGCCACGTCACCAAATATCATCTGCGCACACTGGCCAATGATCTGGCGTGTGAACTGTTGACGAAATACTCCATCTCGTCAACGCAGCGCCTGTATGAAGTGAATTATGACTGGAAGCTGATCAACTATATCTGCGAAGGGTTGGGTTGCTGGAATCATGCAATGGAACAAGCGGCACAAGGTGAAGAAATGGTCGAGCCCACTAGCTTCACCAGCATGGCCGATATTGTGCCGATCCTGCAGGATAACATTCGCAAGCGCCATAAGGGCCGCAAGATGAGCATTCTTCTGGTGGAAGATGACCCCATTGCCTGCCGTCTGGTGAGCCGCTTGCTCAAAGATGAGTTTGAGGTGGTCACCGCACACAGCGCAGAAGACGCCGTGATTCAATATGTGAGCCATGCGCCGGATCTGGTGTTTCTGGATATCGGGCTGCCCGATTTCAACGGCTTTTCGGTGATGAACATTATTCGCAAATATGACCCGAATGCCTATTTCGTGATGTTCAGCGGTAGCAGCTATGCAGAGAATATCACTCGCTCTATCCATCTTGGGGCGCAGGGGTTTGTTGAGAAGCCATTCCGCAAAGAGCGGCTTTATCACTATATTGAAGACTGCAACAAGCGTCGTCAGCCCTTCTTTCATTATGCGGTAGACTAAGGAGACGGGCCATGGGCATTGCTGACGATACACTCTATGAACGGCTTGGCGGTTCTCCGGCCATTAAAGCGGCGGTGGCCAAGCTCTACAGCAAAATCTTATCTGACCCGCTACTGTCGCCATTCTTTGAACATATAGATGTTGAGCGGTTGCGGCGTTCTCAAGCTGCGTTTGTGAGTATGGCGATGGGTTGCACTAAGCCTTATGAAGGCGTCGATCTTCGTAAGATACATAGCCATATGAATCTGACGGATGTGCATTTCGATGCGGTGGCGAATCATCTGAAAAGTGCGCTGGAAGAGTTGGCGGTTCCCAATCCGCTGATTCGCGAAGTACTGACCATTGTTGAAACCACGCGCCACCATATTTTAAATCGATAGGAACCATCATGCCTAACAATATGACCACAGAAATGAACCGGATGTATGCAGAAGCGCTCAATCGTGATCTGGAAGAAGCGCTCAATGAAACCATGGCTAAAAACCGCTTCATTAAGCTGCTGACCAAAGTTGCCAGTGCGGCAAACCAGGCGCAGGATATCAATGAGGCTATTCTAACCGCAATGCAGGAAATCTGCCGATATTCTGAATGGTCGATCGGCCACTGTTTCATTTATGATAAACGCATTCAGCGGCTTTCCAGCAATGGATTGTGGTTTCTGGAAGATGATGCAAGCTATCACACGTTTAAGGTAGCGCGTGAATCAACGATTATCATTCCGGGACAGGGACTGGTAGGGCTTGCCTACGAAACAGCAAAACCGGCGTTGTTGATGGATATTACGGCAGATGAGATATTGCGTACCATTTGTGAAACCGGCAATAAGACACTCAAAGCGGCGTTTGCATTCCCACTGCATGTGGATGGAGAAGTGTATGGTGTGATGGAGTTTTTCTCTTCGCATCTCAATAAGCCGGATGAGTATTTTCTCGAAGTGATGGAAGAAATCGGTGCGCAACTGGGGCATGTGGTGCAGCGTAAGCAGTTTGAAGCGAAAGCGTTGTTGCTGGAGCAGGTAGTCGTAAACGCTAATGACGGGATTATCATCACCAAGGCCGATATTCTAAGCAGTGACCATGGTCCGGAAATTACTTATGTGAATGAGGCTTTTTCCAAAATGACCGGCTATACGCTGCAGGATGTGTTAGGAAAGACTCCAAAGATTCTGCAAGGCGAGAAGACCGATCGGGCGACGCTCAAGCGGCTGAGGGGAGCTATCGAACGTGGTCAGCCGTTCAAATGCGAGCTGATCAACTATACCAAGGAAGGTCGCGAATATTGGCTGGATATCAGTATTGTTCCGATTAAGGATAAGCAAGGTCATGTGACTCACTTTGCGGCGATTGAGCGTGACATTACTCAGCGCAAACAGTTTGAACAGGATCTGCGTAAGGCCAGAGATATTGCTGAGTCCGCCAACAAAGCCAAGAGTGACTTTCTGGCAAATATGAGCCATGAATTGCGCACGCCGATGAACGGTATTTTGGGGATGGCGGGTTTGTTGCTGGATGGTGATCTGGAGGTTGAGCAACGTGAGTTGCTGGAAACCATCCGCAGCTCCGGCGAGAATTTGCTGGCGATTTTGAATGATATTCTGGACCTTTCCAAAATTGAAACCGGCATGGTGGAAGTGGATCAGGTGCCCTATGATCTGCGCACCGCCATGCATGAGTTGAATAAGCTTTATTCGCCGATTGTGTTAGAAAAGAGCTTGCGCCCACTGAGCGTGCAAATCGACAAAAGCATTCCGGTTTGTCTCCTTGGCGACTTTGCAAAAACGCAGCAGGTATTACGCAATCTGATCAGCAATGCCCTCAAATTTACGCATGTAGGCGGGGTAACCGTTATGGTGCGGCAGGAGCAGGTTCAGGACCATACGTTTCTGCGATTCGAGGTCAAAGATACGGGCATCGGGATTCCTGAGCATCGCTTGGAAGTGATTTTCGATAAATTCACGCAGGCCGATGAATCAACCACCCGCAACTATGGTGGTACGGGTCTGGGGCTGGCGATCTGTAAGGAATTCGTCGAGCTGATGGGCGGTAAGATTGGGGTATTCAGCGAAGTGGGCGCGGGGTCTACTTTCTGGTTTACCGTGCCGTTCGAGGCCTTGCCCGATAGCGTTACGCCGGTGAACCAGCAAAAAAGCGCCGAAGAAAAACTGGCGGCCGTTTCTGCCAATATCCGTCTGCTGGTGGTCGATGATCACCCGATTAACCGACTCTTTGCCAAGAAACTGCTGAGTAAAATGGGCTTCAGGAATGTTGAGTTTGCTGAAGACGGTATTGAAGCAGTTAAACGCATTGCCAAAGAGCAGTTTGATGCGGTGCTGATGGATTGCCAGATGCCCAATCTGGACGGCTATGCCGCCACGGCCGAAATTCGCCAGATGCAAATGAACGATGCAACCGTCAAGCACATTCCGGTGATCGCCATGACGGCGAATGCTATGGTGGGTGACCGCGAAAAATGTCTGGAGTCTGGTATGGATGATTATATCAGTAAGCCCATTAAGCCTGAGGTGTTGAGAGAAAAACTGGGGCAATGGATTAAAACGGAAGAAACGCAAGCGATGGTTGTTGATGTGATGGGTGACGCTGAGATGATGCAGAATGCAGAGGATTCAGCAGCAGAACAACCGGTTGATCTGGAACATCTGCATGTGTTTACGGATGGTGATCTGAAAGAGGAGCAGGAGTTGAGCGAAATGTTCTTCGAACAGGCCTTTATGACGCTGGATCAGCTGGAGCGGTTGTGCGATGGCGACAGCCAGCAGTGGAAAAGCATTGCCCACCGCATGAAAGGATCGGCCGCAAATTTCGGCGCGGCCAAACTGGCTGCCGCCGCCAAACAGGCTGAAACGGACTATGTGGCAGCTGCGGCAGAAAAAGCCAGCATGATTGCTCAGATGCGCAGCGAGATGCAACGTGTTGAACACTTCATGCGCGCTAGATTTCAAAATTAATAACGGGCTCTTGCAAGAGTGAGTTAAGATCGATTGAAGCCAGTGCCCCCAACAAAGCGGCGCTGGCTTCGTTCATGACAGGGGGCAGCCTTTGCGCCCAGACGGGATCAATGAAATCCTCGGATGTTGGCAAAGACAGAAAAGGCAGAAAAATCTGATCCAGCGTGATGCGCTGGGTACTCCCAATGTAATAGCCGCCGGTGGCCCCAGACCTTGCCTGAAGAATTCCTTGCTGTGCCAGCTTCCTTAGAATAGCTTCCAGTGCGCGGGGGTTTAGCCCGAACCGCGTTTCTATCTGCAGGCCCTTGACGGGCAGTTCATAGCTTCCGGTCTCGGCAACATAGAGCATTGCTTGAAGTGCCAATAATGCAGAATGAGGAAAAAGCTGGGCCACAGGCTCATTATACAGGATTTATTTGTATTTACAAAATTTAATATAGGAATTAAATTTCAGGCAGCTAGCGAAGAAAAAAGATGCAGTATTTTCCATTATTTCTGAAGTTGGACGGCACGCGTCAGGTGGTCATCATCGGTGGGGGCGACATTGCGCGTTCCAAAGCCGAGACGCTGCTGTCACATGCGGCGGCGTTGCGGGTGGTGGCGCGCAGTTTTTCTCCCGCCTGTATTGCCTTATTGCAGGCACACCATATTCCATATGAGGAGGCGCACTATGACGCACAACATCTGGAAGGCGCGGCACTGGTGATTGCGGCAACCAACGATCCGCAGGTGAATGCGCGTATTCAGGCAGACGCTGTGGCCAGAGGTGTGTTGGTGAATGTTGTGGATCAACCGGATAGCAGTGACGTGATTTTTCCGGCGATAGTGCGGCGTGGGCCGTTGCAGATCGCCATTTCCAGTGCGGGCATTTCACCAGTTATGGCGCGCATGATAAAGCAGAAGATCGAGCGGTTGCTGCCATGGAATCTGGAGGCGCTGATGCAGTTTATCGCACAGCGGCGCATGCAGGTGAAGCAGGCACTGTCAGGCATTCAGGCGAAACGGTTGTTCTGGCAGGAGATTGTGGAAGGGCCGGTGGCAGAGGAAGTGTTTGAGGGCAACCTCAATCGTGCGGGTCGATTATTTGATGAGGCGTTGAATCATCACACGTCTACCACCAGCCATGCAGCATTGTATCTGGTGGGAGCGGGTCCGGGGCATCCGGAGTTGATCACGCTCAAAGCCATTCGCCTGCTGGGTAAGGCCGATGTGGTGCTCTATGACCGGCTGGTGGCGCCGTTGTTATTGGAACAGTATGCGCGCCGCGAGGCAGAAAAGATCTGTGTGGGCAAAACCCGTGATCTGCACGCGCATTCTCAGGAATCGATCGATGCGCTGATAGAACAGCATTTAAGAGCCGGCCATGTGGTGGTGCGCCTGAAGGGTGGCGATCCGGGCATTTATGCGCATGGTGCAGAAGAAATCGCCATTGCACGTCGCCTTGGGGTGCCATACCAGATTGTGCCGGGCATTTCGGCTGCAAACGGATGTGCGGCAACCGCCGGTATTCCGCTGACGGAGCGCGGTGGAGCGCATGCGGTACGGTTTCTGACGCTTTATAAGGAAACCCTGCAGGACGCAGACTTCTGGACATCGATTGCGCATGCACGAAATGAAACCCTGGTGTTCTATATGACCACACAATATCGTGCGGCGCTGTGCGATAAACTCATGGAATCCGGATTGCCGGCCGAAACGCCCATTCTTGCCATTGAGCAGGGAACCACGCCGTATCACCGCGAATCGGAGGCCACCATCGGCACGTTTGCAAAGAAATATGCCACCCATACGTTCTTATCGCCGACCTTGATGATTGTTGGCGATGTGGTGCGCTGGCGCAAAGACCATAGCTGGAAAGAACAGGCGGCAGATATTTTCTCATTCTTTCCGGCGCTGGCAGAGGGGACGACGCATGTCATCCACTGACCGGATTGCATCCATCGTTGAAGCCACGCAGTCTTTGTCGTGGCAAGAGCGGTTGCGCTGGATTGCTGCGCAGCATGAATCGGTGACGTTCTCGACCAGTTTGGGGCTGGAAGATCAGTTGATCACCCATTTCATTGCAGAAAACCAACTTCCCATCAGTATTTTTACGCTGGATACGGGACGCCTGTTTGAACAGACCTATGCCTTGTTGCAGCAAACAGAGCGGCATTATGGAATTAAAATCAAAACCTACCATCCCGACGCGCAGGCATTAGAACACTATATTGCGGCGCATGGCGTGAATGGGTTTTATGATTCGGTCGAGAATCGCAAGGCATGTTGTCATATTCGCAAAGTGGAGCCCATGCAGCGTGCCCTACAGGCAAAGACGGTGTGGATTAGCGGGTTGCGGCGCGACCATTCCTCTTTGCGCGCGGAGATGCCGGTAGCCGAGTGGAATGATGATGGAAAAGTCGTTAAATTCTATCCGTTGATTGACGTGCCTATTGATGCCATCCGTGAACAGATTGCACAGCATCGCATACCGTATAATCCATTGCATGATCAGGGATTCCCCTCTATTGGATGTGCACCCTGCACACGTGCAGTGGCTGCGGGTGAGCATCCGCGTTCCGGGCGTTGGTGGTGGGAAGAAAATTCGGCGCAGGAATGTGGACTGCATCTGGTGGATGGTAAGTTAGTACGCAAAATGGAACCCAAACATGTTTAATTCAGAACAGCGCAGCCTGTGGGAAAAGCTTGAAGCAAGCCTGACGCGAGATCAGCTGATTTGGCTGTATGGCTATATTTCCGGTCGTGTGGGCGCGCCTGCGCCGGCAGCGGTGGCAACGTCACAGCCGGAATCGGCGGCTTCGGCGCCACAAGGCACATTGCGCATCTATTTTGCGACGGAAACGGGTAATGCCAAGAGTGTGGCACAACAAGTGGCAAAGGCTGCCAAGAAGGCGGGGTGGAAGTCGGCCGTGAATCCGGTGACGCGCGTGACGGTTGAGGAGTTGGCAAAAGGCGAAGGCCCTGCAATTTTTGTAGTTGCCACTCATGGTGAAGGGGATCCACCTGAGACGGCGGTGAAGTTTTTCGAGCGCATCAAAGAGGCGCAAGGCGCGGCGCTTGCTGCAATGAAATACACGATTTTGGGGCTTGGCGATAAAAGCTACAGCGAATTTTGCGGGTTTGCGCGCAAACTGGACACGCAATTTGAGCGGCTGGGAGCGGTGACATTCCATGTGCGCCGCGAAATGGATGTGGATTTTGCGCAGCATGTGGAAACATGGCTGATGCAGGTGATGGCGGCGCTTTCTGTCAGCGATTCGATGACGCGCATTACCGATGTGCCGTCTTTACCGCTGGCACCGTTGGAGCTGGATAATACGGCAGCACGCACCGGAAAGGGCTATAGCCGCTTAGAGCCGGTGGTGGGTACGGTGAAAGACATCGTGAATCTGAATGATCGCGGCTCGAAGAAGGAAACCTACCATATCGAGATTACGCTGAAAGAAGACCTGATATATGCGCCCGGCGACGCGGTGGGCATCATGATGCCGATAGCAGAAGGCCAAGAACCAGTGACCCCAAGGCTTTATTCCATCGCATCTTCACCTTCTGCCCATGCTGGCGAGATTCATCTGACCGTTTCCCATGCCTCACATAAGCTGGAGAATGGCGAGATCGGATTTGGGGTGTGTTCGCACTATCTGGCAGGCCTGAATGTCGGCGATAAAGTGACACTCTATATTCACCAGAACCAAATGTTCAAACTGCCTGATGATGAGCGCGATATTATTATGATTGGCCCGGGCACGGGTATTGCGCCATTTCGCTCCTTTGTGTGGGAGCGTGCTGAGCGCGGTGCCAGCGGTCGTAACTGGCTGTTTTTCGGTGAGCAGCATGCGCATTGTGACTTTTTGTATCAGGCAGAGTGGATTGAGCATGTGTCCATGGAGAATCTCTATGCACTCGATCTGGCCTTCTCGCGCGATCAGTATCACAAAGTTTATGTGCAGCATCGCATGCAGCAAAAAGCGGATGAATTATTCCAATGGATCCGTAATGGTGCCTGCATTTATGTGTGCGGGAGCAAAGACCCGATGAGCAAAGACGTAGAAGCGACGTTGCTGGACATCATTGGTGCAAAAATGGGACTCGACAAAGCGGAAGATTATCTGGCGGATATGCAGGATTCTGGTCGCTATGTTAAAGATGTGTATTAGGATAGCCATATGACAGAAGACAGCAAAGCATCCCCGGTTGAAGGCATTAAAATCAAGAGTCGTGGATTGCGCGGCGATATTGCACAGGATCTGGAGCATCAGCTGACCGGGGCGATCACGGCAGACCATCAGCAACTGATTAAATTTCATGGCAGCTACATGCAGGATGACCGCGATCGCCGCGAAGAGCGCGAACGCAAAAAGCTGGAACCGGCCTATAGTTTTATGATTCGTCTGCGCATTCCGGCGGGCGATATTTCCGCGCAGCAATGGATTGGCATTCAGGAAGTCGCGGATCGTTATGCCAGCGGGGTGGTTAAGATTACCACCCGCCAGACGGTGCAGCTGCACGGCGTGGTGAAAGCCTATATGAAACCAACCATGCAGTGGTTTGATAAATTGGGTTTGGATGCCATTGCCGCATGTGGCGATGTGAACCGCAACGTGGTGGCGGGGTCTAACCCTGCGTTTGCGCCGTTTCATCATGAGGTGTTTGAATTTGCCGACAAGATCAGTACGCACCTGTTGCCGCGCACCGGGGCATTCAAGGAAATCTGGCTGGATGGAGAGAAGCTTGAAGAGGGTGCGGCGGCTGAGCATGACCCGCTGTATGGCGAGCGCTATCTGCCGCGTAAATTCAAAATCGGAATTGCGATTCCGCCGCATAACGATACCGATGTATTTACGCAGGATATCGGCTTAATTGCCATTGAAGAAGACGGCAAGTTCATTGGCTTCAACGTCGCGATTGGCGGCGGGCTTGGCACAACGCATGGCAATGCTAATACCTATCCGCGCATGGGTTCCATCATTGGGTTTGTGACTAAAGAGCAAACACTCGATACGGTATGGCAGATTGCAGCCGTGCAGCGTGATCTGGGCAACCGCGAAGACCGCAAGCAGGCACGGCTGAAATATACGGTGGATCGTGTTGGCGTGGGCAACTTCAAACTCGAACTGGAAAAACGCCTCGGCTTTACTCTCCTGAAGCCCAAAGAGTTTAAATTCACTCATCGTGGCGATGATTTTGACTGGGCCAAGGATGTAGACGGCAAATGGTATTACACGCTGTTCGTAGAAAATGGCCGTGTGATGGATGTGGAAGATAATCCCATTCGCACGGCATTGATGGCTATTGCGAACGCAGGAAAATGCGGGTTTCGCTTCACGGCGAATCAGAATGTCATCCTGACACGCATCAGCGAAGAGGACAAACACGAGATTGAGAATCTGATTCGTCAGTTCGGTCTGGAGACCAAGCAGCGCAACACGACCCGTACCCGCAAGGAGGCGCTCGCCTGTGTGGCGCTCCCTACTTGTTCGCTGGCGTTGGCAGAAGCACAGCGCTATATGCCCGATTTGCTGACCAAAGTGGAGGAACTGCTGGAAAAGCATGGCCTTGCCAATGAACGCATCACCATGCGTATGACGGGTTGCCCCAACGGCTGCGCACGGCCTTATGCGGCAGAAATTGGCCTGATTGGCAAATCGGCAGGTAAATATAACATCATGATTGGTGGTGATGTGGCGGGGTATCGCCTGAACACACTTTATAAAGAAGAAGCAGATGAAAATACCATTCTGAGCACGATTGATGAGATGCTGGCTGCCTACAAGCAGCATCGCAATCGGGGAGAAAATTTTGGCGATTTCTCTCGTCGCTATTTCCTAAAGGAAGCAGCTCCTGCCGCTTAGTGCGCCATCGATTCGCGCAGCGCTTCCAGCTCAAGCCAGCGCTCTTCTAGCTTGATCAGTTCTTTTTGTGCACGTTCCAGATGCCGCACCGTGCGGTCAAACTGCTCCGGATTTTTGATGTATAGATCCGCATCGGACAGGGCCAGCTTGAAACCCTCGATATCGGCCTCCAGTTTGGTGATGGTAGCGGGCAGGTGATCGAGCTCATATTGCAGCTTGAAGGACAATTTTACCGGTGTTTTTGCTGCGGGTGATGCTGCAGCATTTTCAGATTTCTGGACCGGTTTTTTTGTATCATTTGCATCCGATTTTTTGGTGATACTGCCCGGATGTATGGCTTCCATATAGTCACTGTAACCGCCAATATATCCCTCCACTTCGCCATTACCGCCAAACGCCAGAATTTTGGTAACCGTCTGATCGAGGAAATCGCGGTCGTGGCTCACGATTAGCAAGGTGCCATCGTAGCGCGAGAGGATTTCTTCCAGCATCTCCAGTGTATCCATATCCAGATCGTTGGTGGGTTCGTCGAGAATCAGGAACCCTCCGGGATTGGCCAGCACTTTTGCCAACATCAGGCGGTTGCGCTGCCCGCCGGACAGTGTTCCAACCAGATCATCCGCTGTTTGCGGATCGAACAGAAAATCTTTCAAATACCCGCGAACATGGCGCGGCTTGCCCATGACATCCACATAGTCGCCGCCACCGGGACATAAATTCTGTTTCAGGCTGTGTTTGGGATTGAGCAGCGCACGGTTCTGGTCGAAATAGGAGAATTGCAAATTCTTGGCGATTTTGACCTTGCCCGCATCGGGCAGGAGCTCGCCGACCAGCAGACGAATGAAAGAGGTTTTGCCCGACCCGTTTTTACCCAGAATGCCAATGCGGTCACCGCGCATGATGCGCAGGTTGAAGCGGTCGAGAATGAGGGTGTCGCGCTTGTCATCACGCAGGGTTTTGCTGACTTTGATAAACTCCCCCACCACGCGCGAGGTTTCGCTGGCTTCCAGCGGTTCGAGTTCGATTTTACGGATGGTTTTGTTGAACAGACTTTTATCGGCCCGCAATTTATCGCGGGCTTTTTTCATTTCCTCGAGACGGCGGATATTGCGTTTGCGCCGCGCGGAGATGCCCTTTTGCGCCCATTCCATCTCCATGGCGACCATTTTCTCACGCTTTTGCAGCTCGCGCGCCTCCTGTTCCAACAGCTCGGTTGACCATTCGTCAAAATGTCCAAAACCGCGCGGACAGACGCGAATGCGGCCGCGATCCAGCCAAAAAACCTTGTTGGAGATATTGGCGAGAAAGGCCTTATCGTGGCTGACGCACAGCAGCGTACCGCGATAGGCGCGCAGATATTGCTCCAGCCACTCAATGGCGGATAGATCGAGATGGTTGGTGGGCTCATCCAGCAGCAGGATATCGGGGTCTTCCACCAGCGCCCGTGCGAGAGCTACGCGCCGCAGCTGGCCGCCGGAAAGGGTTGAGAGTATGGCCTCGGGCTTGATTTCGAACGGTTCCAAAACCTTCTCCGCCAGATAGCGATGATCGTCATTTTGCAGCTCTTTGGGCAGGGCGTGCATGATAAAGTCGATAACGGATTGCTGCACCTGAAAGGCGATATCCTGTTGCAGGTAACCGATGCGGATGCCCGGCTCCACCCAGCGCTCGCCGCCATCGAGTTCGCGCGCACCGGTAATCAGCTGCATCAGGGTGGTTTTGCCTGCTCCATTGCGCCCCACCAGCGAAATCCGGTCGCCTTGATGGATGGCCATTTCCAGCCCGTCAAACAGGGGTTTATTCCCGAAGGTTACATAGGTTTCATGCAGGGTCAGTAGTGCAGGTGCGGCCATAATAGGCCGTATCTAGCAGGTTATGCCAAGGATGCAATGAAGGATTACGATTCGCGGTTGGCAATGCGGCGGCACTCACGTTATAGTGCAGCTGGACAGAATACAGGTGGTTATGGCGCATTATCTGGTGACAGGCGGGGCAGGATTTATCGGGTCGCATTTGTGCGATACGTTGCTTGCCACCGGCCATCGGGTGACGGTGGTGGATGATTTATCGACAGGCAGGCGGGAACAGGTATCACCCGATGCGACGCTAGTGGTTGGCGATTGTCAGGATCATGCGATCATTGGGCCGATCATGGATCAGGTGGATGGGGTCTATCATCTGGCGGCAATTGCTTCGGTGCAGAAATCGGCGCAGGAATGGCTGAAAACCAGCCAGACTAACCAGATGGCCACGGTGGCCCTGCTGGAGGCCATTTCCAAGCGCCAATCGGCTATTCCCTTTGTCTATGCCTCTTCGGCGGCGGTGTATGGTGACCCGGTAACCGAAGGGCTGCCTATCAGCGAGCTGACTACGCCTACCGTACCGCTTACGCCTTATGGTGCAGACAAGCTGGGTAGTGAACATCATGCGTCTGTGGCGCGCGGCTTGTTTGGCATCCCCACGCTAGGGCTGCGCTTTTTCAACGTGTATGGCCCAAGACAGGACCCCGCATCGCCTTATTCTGGCGTGATTTCCATTTTCATTTCACGCATTAGCCAGGGCCAGCCCATCACCATTTTTGGTGATGGCGAGCAAACCCGCGACTTTGTGTATGTGATGGATGTGGTGGCGCATCTGATGGCGGCCATGCATGTGCTGGATTCGGACATGATGCCAGAGCCGGTGGCGCTCAATGTCTGCACGGGACGATCCACCAGCGTGCAGCAATTGGCCGAGGTCATCGCACAGATTTGCGAAAAATCGCTGACTATTCAACAACAAGCGCCGCGAGCCGGCGATATTCGCCATTCGCTGGGCAATGCGTTTCTGGCGGCCAATTATCTCAATATTTCAGCGGGTACGATGTTGGATAAGGGATTGAAACAGACCGTGGATTCGCTGAAAAACTGCTAGCATCTGTGGTCCTCAAGATTTATATTGACTAAACGAGGCGCAAATGGTGTAAGTTGCGGCTCATTTTGACAGCAGACCCCTTCGTCTAGCGGTTAGGACACCACCCTTTCACGGTGGGAACACGGGTTCGATTCCCGTAGGGGTCGCCACTTTAATTGAGGCTGTTTCAGTCGGCGCTGTCTGGGTAGCCAAGTTCTCTGAGTTGGCGGCATGAATTCTCCCATCCCGTATTTTGCAATTACCGGTTTGCTGTTGTTGTTCGCATGGGGCTGTGTGAGGCTGATACCTTTTTATCGTCAACAGCTGACGGTTTCATTGCCACAACATCTTGCCATTGATGGGTTGCGCGGATTTCTGGCGTTAGGTGTGTTCTTTCACCATGTGGTGATCACCTACTATTCGCAGCGTAGCGGTGTTTGGGCGGAAGCGCCGTCACAATTTTATACGTTAACGGGTCATGTGGCTGTTAGCTTATTTTTCATGGTAACAGGGTTCTTATTCTGGGAAAA
>Ga0214923_10004250_pt1 | contig 17409 bp, 13 predicted proteins | sample LL1510_MetaG_FD_177993 | JGI IMG/M metagenome (GOLD analysis project Ga0214923, IMG submission 177993) | Freshwater microbial communities from Lake Lanier, Atlanta, Georgia, United States - LL-1510 | ecosystem: Environmental > Aquatic > Freshwater > Lake | place: USA: Georgia | collected... | reverse complement strand
CGCCGGTCATCGCGCCGGTCATCGCGCCGGTCATCGCGCCGGTCATCGCGTGCACGCGAGGTAAACCGACTGCGATAGTCATGGCGATCATCGTGTCGTAGACGCGGTGGCGCGCGCGCTGCCTGCTCATGCAGCTCGGCGGCCTCAAGCTCCTCGCGCGACGCGCGCGACGCGTCGGACGGATGCGGCAGGGGCGGACGCTGCGCGGCAGGCGGAGGGCGCATCGCCAGAACCGGTCGGTCATCATTCACAATGACGCCGCGCGGCGGCGGCGGAAGAAGCGGTGGCGACGGATGCAGCGCTGGCAGAGGCACCTGCGGGTCATCACTGCCGTTGCGCGGCGACTGCGCACCACCGATGTGCGGCGAGAAGCCAGGCTCGAGCGCAGAGCGTCGTCCGCCCTCAGCGCTGTCCTGGCTGCGGCGGCGCGCGCCGTCGGCGCTGTCGTAGCTCGGGCGCCGCCCAGCTGCGTCACTCCCCGCGCTCCCGCGCCATCTGCCGCGCCCGCCCGGCCCATCGAATCCGCCCAATCCATCTGAACGGTCCGACCGGTCTGACCGGTCCGACCGACGCGACGGACGATGCAGCGGGCTGCGCCAGCCGTACACATCATGCTGCTCATCGTCGCGCATGTCGTGCAGCGTAGGAAGATCGTCGTCGGCCACATCCGGACCGTCGCCAGACTGGTTGACCGGCATGTTGTGTGCGTCGTAGGCGTGGGTTAGCAGATTGACACGGTCACTGTCCACCTTGCTGGCGCCGGCCATGCGCGCGAAAAAACCAATGTTGCTGGCCCGATCGATGTGCGGGATTGTCACCACGTGCTCGACCGTCGCGCCGTTCGCGCCGGTCGCACCAGTCGCGCCATGTCCGAGCGGAGCACGGGCCATTTTCCTCAGGGAAAAAGCTGAAAAATTGGTAACCTGTGTCGGCCCGTCGCCCGTCTGCACGGGATGATGCGATGGTTCCCGCGCGTGCTGAGAGTGCTGTGTCTGTCGCGTGTTCCGCGTGTTCCGCGTGTTCCGCGTGTTTCGCGTGTGCTGTGTCTGCCGCGTGTGCCGCGGGTGTCGCGTGCAACGCGGAATACAAGGGCGTAATTGAGGTGACCGCGGCGATGTCTCACGCACGCCAGCTGCCTGCGTACGGGCGGTACTATCCAAACATCCAGACGGGCCGGAACCGACGTCCGAACCAGGCAGACTCAACGGCCCGGACGAGGCAGACGACGCGGACGACGCGGACGACGCGGGTGACACGGGTGACGCGGGTGACGCGGGTGACGCGGGTGACGCGGGTGACGCGCCGTCGAGCATCGCAACACCGGCCGTATCAGCCGCATCAGACGATACGGCAGGGCGTGAGCAGCTCAACGGCGCCCGTAAAGGGGGCCGGGTAGAAGCTATAGTCAAAGCCGTGCGCGCGCAGGCCGCGCAGATATGGATTCTGGTCTGCCAAAAACCGGCGGACGGGCTCGAGCTGCATGGTGCGGTGAAACCCAAACGCCAGCGGAACCGGCGGCAGGCAGCCGTAGCACGCCCACAGCATGTCGTTGAGCGTCGGCGCCCCCGCCGTACCCATGTCCAGACGGCGCGTCAGCGCAGCGGCCTCGCGCAGAAACGCCTCGTACGACGGCCGCACGGCATTGAAGAACTCGGCTTTGAGAAGTTCGACCACGTCGTGCGGCAGCTCACCCTTGGCGTACCGCGCACGCTCCAGGGCCGTCTGCGCGCGGCCGTCCATAAGGGCCCGAATGCGGGCTGCGTAGCGACCGTAGGCCTCGGGCGTGATGGTGTAGACGTACAGCCCCTCGTATGCCATGACAACAGTGGTGTTCAGCTGACCGTGTAAGGTAGCGTTGCAAAAGTTGCTGAGGATGCAGTGCGCAAAGTAGTCACCCATGCTCGGCGGCGCAAGCACGGCACTACGGCCCATGTGAAGCGCATGCGAATGAAAGATCATGTTAATCGTGGCCGGCGAATCACACATTGGCATGTACCCACGCACCTCGGCGTCAAATGGCGTGGACGCGACCCGCACCACAGTCCGTGGATCGTTCCCGCTGTAGTGCGCAGCGTCGGCGTGCACCTCAAGCGAGGTGCCGCGGATCAAAGCAGTGTCCTGCACTGACAAGACGCAAACCCCGTCCTGAACCCGGGGCTGGAGACGCCCGCCCCACTCGTTCGCACTGAGCGTCAAAACCCACATGGTGCGCAGCGTCTCGACCGGCAGACGAAGCCGTTGGTACCGGAACATCCCGTTTATTGAACGCACACACGGGCTATATTTTTGTGCCGTAGCTGTGAAAACCCTCCCACCTACCGCGTTGCATACCGCGCCATCTGCGGCGCCGCTTACCGCTTCGCCTACCGCGCCGCCTACCGCGCCGCCAACCGCAGACACAGCGACCACCACGCAACCTGCAGCCAAAACAACCGCATGAGGTTGCGACAAAACTATGACGTCATTATCAATCTTTTGCCCGGTACCCCATTTGGGGGTTGCCCGGTTTGTAAAGTCTGCCCGGTCTGTCCGGTCTGCGCGGCCTGCTAGCAGCTCGGCAGTGTCACTCCGCACCACCATGCCAAACGCAGCGAAGCGGATGGTGCATCGCACTGTCGTTATCAAGAACAAGGAGCGCAAGACTCTGCCTCCGAGCCACGCCGCGCTTGATGTGGTGGCCACGAAGATTGGCATGCAGATCACCATGGAGCTGACTATTCCAAACACGGATGGCAACCCGCTCTACACAGTCGGCGTCCCCGTGAATCGTAACACGCGGGCGGCCCGGTGGGACGCAGTGTCTGGCTGCAGTTTGTCGAAGAGCCAGACGGCAGAGGTGGCCGGGTACGCGACTCGCGCATTCAACGCTCTGGACTCGGTGATTGTTGTGCGCGTGGTCCTCTACATGGTGGTCTCGTACGCCATGCGGCTTACGTATCACATTCCGCTTGCGTGCGGCCGGCCGCAGATCTCGTGCTCTGTGCAGCTGCGGCTCTCGGACGCGCTGCGCGCTATCTGCAAGCGCCAACCATCGCTGTGGCAGCCTGGTACGAGCAGAGCGGAGCTTGGGCGCGACGTCTACCACTGCCAGGTGTCTGGCACGAGCAACCCGTGCATCGACATTACCACGGTCGGTAATCTTGGCGTCGACGGCTCCATCTGCGTCGCTGACGCGGCGGGGTTTACCACGCTGGCGAACATGCCCATGCCCAGCAGCTATACGTGGACGCTATCCACCGATGGGACAAACCGGTGCGCGATGTTTGTCGCTCGCACCGTCACTGGTCGGTCCACATGCGAGGAGCCGTTTGTGAAGAACCTCGTGCGTGCGGTCGCGGACATCATCTTCTCAAACGTCCGTGAGGCAGAGGGGCGAGGCGTGCGAGCTCTGGCGGCGCCGCTGCCGCCACTGCCACCACCGCCGCCGCCACCACCGTCACCACCACCACCGCAGCCGCAACAGCCGCCATTGCCACCATCACCGCCGCCGCCACCAGTGTCAACGCAAGCTATGGCACCGTCTCCGCCCATGCTCACAGCTACGCTGCCGCGTCCAGTGCCCCACGATGCACGCGCGGTGCGCGCGCGGCGCGGCCCTCGTGCTCCCCACGCGTCTCGCGCATCCGGCGCGCCCCGTGTGTCGCGTGTTCCGCTGAGCCAGGAACCAGTATTGCCGGTGGCGTCTGTCGCAAGTCTGCTCACACTTCCGCCTGGCCTGGCCTCTCCGCCGTTGTTTCCAGGAGCTCCAGGCCTGTCTGGTTCGGCTGGCCAGGCCGCGGCCGCAGTCGCAGGTCCGGCCTGGCCAGACTCGAACGCGCTCGATCGCGTGGTTGCGCAGAGGCTGTCGGAACAGCCAGTGTTTCGGCAGGCGCAGACGCCGATGCAGCTGCCATGGGTATTCCACTTGCCGCAGCTAGTGCAACCACCGCTGCCGTTTGACCCGGTGCACGGGAACTGGTCTCAGAGTGGCACGGCCCCCTCGGGCGATTGCGGGCGCATGGTGCCTGCACTGGCCGGGCCGCCACCGGCATCACGGGCATCACGGGGCATCAACGGGACGGAGCGACGGGAGTGCATGGCGCGACTGGGGCCTCAATCCAAATTGCATGTTTGGGTGTCATGATGCTGGCAATCATATTTTAGCTGAGCTGTTTTGTATTGAATTACTCACCAGAATTCGTCCCATCATGCAACTATTCATCATTCTGACCATTCCCTCGCGTCTTCGCCACGGGTCGACGCACCGCCTTGCCGGCAAGTGTCGCCTTGGTTGTCTTGCCAACCGTGTGCTGCGACGATGTGCTGGCTGTCACATGCTGCGCATGGTTCATCGCGCGGCGAAACGCAGCTTGCCACTCGCGGTCGGCCTGTTCGGCGACGGGCAGCGCCACTTGACCGGACGCTGCAGCAAGTGCCATGCCCGCACGACGTGCTTCCAGCCTGGCAGCCTGAACCTGCTCAAGCGACTTGCCATAGGCAATAAACGTCAACCAATCTGGAGTGCCAGCACGAATTCGCCACTCGCGCTGAGCCTCCTTAACAGCGTCAGCCAACTGCCTACGTATCATGTCGGCGCTGACCGTGATGCCTGGCATCAGCTCGCAGCCCAACAAAAACTGGGCGCTTGCCATGCCATGCCTGGCTGCCTCCAAAAGGTACTCGTTGTACAACCGTATGTCACGCTCGGTATTGGCGCACACGGCCAGCAAAAAGTTGGCGCGCGCGTCGTGCAGCCCCAACAGGGTGGCACGCGCCGTGGTCAGATCGCCGTTTGAGAACGAATCGTGTGCCACCAGAAACCTAGACAGTGCATCGCCCCGTGCAGCAACAATCTTTGCATCGCCCAGTTCCTCTGGCGTCAGGTCTGCGGGATGCTGGTCGCCCGGCACTGCTGGCCCGACCGGCCCGGCTGCTGGTGTTGGCTCGACCGGCCCGACCGGCCCGGCTGCTGGTGCTGGCCCGGCTGTCCCGGCTGGCCCGACTGATGATCCGATCAACGAGAGATCCTCCGGATGCGCACCAAGCCCGCTCATCACGCTGATAGTTCTGCAAAATGACGTCGTTCTGCTTTGTGACGTGATGAAAATGACGTCATTAATACCAACTGCAGCATTCACCACGACGCGCCCACATCACGATCTCAGACATGGGCTGCAGTGACATTGAGGTGTGGTGCAAGACGGTGGCAATCGGCGCCCTTCTCATTGGCGGCATTGCGCTGATCATTCCTGCCGGCCTCGTCATTCGCTCCTACAACATCGATTACATTACGACCAGATGCTCTTCGAACATCACCAACACAATTGTGAAAAACACGATTTTCGGCACGTGGTACGCAAGTGCTGATACATTTGAGCCGGCAACGGGCTATCGCATTCGGCTCGTGTTCCCAGCGTTTCCCGGCCGGCAGGCGCTGGTTGCCGTGTCTGAGACGGCTGCCAATGCGTGGGTATCGCGCATCTCGGCTGGCAGCCCGACAGCGACCTTTACCTGCCTCGTGGTCGAGCAGCCGCAGCCAGGGAAGACGGTGACAGGCATCAGCAGCAGGCAGGCGGACAGGCTCATCGGCTGGATCATTGCGATGATCTGCAGTGTGCTCTGCTTCACCGTCCTGGTTGCGATATTCTGCTACCTGTGCGACGGTTGCTGCTGCGCTGCAAAGAGTCCTCATTACACGGCGCCCTCAACGATTCGCAAATCGGCTGGCAACCCAATACCCATGCACACATTCTCGGATGCTTAATTGGAACGTTTGTCAGCACCAATAGACCCTTAGAAAACCACTCACCATAAAAGCCTCATAATACACCCCTATTGCCAGCATGACGATGCCGCAGATGCCACAGATGCCAGAGATCACGCGCGAGACTGATCAGCCCGTCACGTCTCGGTTCATGTCCCCGTACGAGTCGACGGCACTCATATCCCGCCGAGCCGAGATGCTCAGCCGCGGCGCGCTGGCGGTGCCGGGTGTCGATTGCAGCACGTCCGAGCCGATCGACGTGGCACGCGCAGAGCTGCACGCCGGAAAGCTGGACCTCATCATTCGGCGGGCCCTCGCACCCGAGCCGTCGGGCGCTCCGCGCTACGAAGACTGGCACGCCAGCGAGCTTCTCCTCAAGGTAGACGGAAGCCTCAGACCGGAGCGGCGCGCACGTCTCGTGCTGAACGAAACCCTGACGTATGCTCCTCCAATCGCGTAGCCTGGCAACCAGCGGCTCACATCTCGCAGCCCGCATCTGGCGCCCGCGGCACCTGCAGCGCCGCTGACGCCACCATGTACGCCACTAGCTCACCGTACGCCGGCCGCGGCTGGCGAATGCGTGTCTGGACTAGGCTGTGCAGCCCCACGTCAGTATCGTCCATGCCGAGCGGCAGCATATAGCCCATCAGCGCAGCCCAGGTCGAGATGCGCGTCGACAGAGGCACCCGCTCATACTCGACAGACCCCGCATTCTGCAGACCGTGCTGTGACATGGTCGCGTTCCACTGCTCTTGCGCCGAGGCCAGGTCCTGCTTGTCCTGGTTGTACGCAAACCGTAGAACCTCTACCAGCGTTAGCGCCTCCACCGCGAGCGTAGGAGAGTACGCGCCGCTGCGCCCGGGCCATGCGGTCATCAGATCCAGGACCACGACTGCGTGGTTCATGAGCACCGGGCCGACCGACTGCTGCGCCATGAACAACAAGCACATCTCTCGCGCCGAAATGACTTGCGCCCAATCCGTCTCGGAGCGCCCAGCCAGGGCATGAAGCGCGGCCTCGCAGGGTCCAGTCACAGCGGGCACAGCAGTCACAGCGGGCACCGCAGTCACCGCATGAAGCGCGGCCATGCAGGGTCCGGGCCGCGGCTGCTGCCGCATCGACTGAATCGGCACGAGCGCGCGCCTCGCGGGCTCCTGCTGCAGGAACGGTAGATAGCGGCTGCCGTCAGCGCCGGGCTTAAATCCCTTGAACTTGACCGGCACTGACTTGGTCGTGTACGCCATCGGGCCGGCCGACAGCTCGGACGTGGCGGACGGCCGTCCGAAGAGGCTAATGTGCCGGCGGACATAATCCTCAGGCGTCTGGACGCCGGCCATGAGCGCCTGGCCCGTGTTGGCCTCGTGCAGCACGCAGCCAAGCGCGAATGCCTCGGCTCGCCGGCCAGTGAGAAGCCAGTCGTCGGACGAAACGGAGGCAAGAAACTCCGGGGGTCGGACCCAGAGCTGGTAGACGTTGTTGGTCAGGTTGCGTCTCGTGCTCGTCAGCCACGAGTGGTGGGTGGCCAGATCGAAATCGGCTAGCTGCACGCTCTCAATCTGCTGGCTGGGGCCGATCCTGACCAGCACGTTGTTACTCGACACGTCAAAGTGCAGAAAGCCGCACCCGTGCAGGACGCCGAGCGCGTGCGACAGCCCGTTGGCCACGCGGGCAAACGGCTCGCCAGTCACCGCGCCGTGCCTGGCGATGTATACGCGCAGCGACATGTCGAAGCGCGGCATGACCCCCTCGATACGCACGCCATTTACGCGCAGCACGGAAAAGAAACAGCAGCCAGTGTCGCTGGCGGCGGCGTGCGCGGCCACAAACAGGCCCACGCCCATCTGAATAAACGCAACTTCGTTGAGCTGGGCCACGCGGCCGCCTGCCGCAGTCTCCAGCGACGCGCCCCTCCGGAAAGTCTTGACACACATGCCGGGGTCCGTGTCGTGCGGCCGGACATATCCAAACGTACCGTCACCGAGCAAGGCGGCCATCCCTCTGCGGGTGCTGATCCCAGTCGGTAAAAGTGACACTATTACAAAGGATGCCGGTAACGGTCGTCGTGCCGTACCGCAACCGCGGCCCGCAGCTCGCACAGCTGCTGCCCGTGCTCCAGAGCCACCCGGACATTGCCCACATTCACGTGTGCGAGGATGTCGGCGCCGGTCCGTTTAACCGCGGCTGGGTAAAAAATGTCGGATTCCTGCAGGCGCGCGAGCTGCGCCCCGACAGCACCGTCTACTTTCACGACGTGGATCTGCTGCCGGGCCGGCTGCTGTATCCGGACGCAACGCCCGGCGGCGTGGTCCACCTGTACGGACACCCGCACTGTCTCGGCGGCATTGTCGGGATGCGGGCAGCAGACTTTGACAGCGTCGGCGGGTTTGCTGAAGATCACGTGCTCTGGGGCGGCGAGGACCGGCGCCTGAGGATGGCGTGCGCTGGACTTGCCATCGAGGGGCCGTACTGCGCACGCTTTGCCTGCGACGCCACAGTACGCGAGATGGACCCCGCAGGCCGCCCGCTCCCGGGCCGCGTGGCGCGCCGGCTGTTCGCTCGCGAGCTACAGAGCAGACAGAAGGTGCCGCCGCAGCTGGAGCCGCGCTGCCCGGAGCGCGGCGACCTGGCGAGCACAGCGTACGCGCTGGTCGAGGTGCGTGAGCTTGAGGGCCAGCGCACGACGGTACATCGCGTTCGCGCGTGCGGCCCGCTGGATATTTGCGGCCGGCGCAGCCACGTTGCTGCCAGCTTTAGCCAGTCGCCGAAAAACGGTGGGTCCAGAAAATAGCGTCACTACCACCGTGGTTGGTAAGTCATGGCGACCGCCGGCAGTCTGGAGGCACTAAAGGCGGAGCTGGACAAGGCGCACGCCATGTTTCTGAGCAGTGCCCTTCGGGTCATACACGATGCGGATGTTGCGGACACGCTCAAGGACGCGCTGAAGCACGAAGCCGAGCCAGCGAAGAACAAAGGCGAGCCGCCGAAGGAGGCGCCAAAGCACGAAGACGAGCCAGCAAAGCACGGAGGCGAGCCGCCGAAAGAGCCGCTGAAGCACGGAGACGACCCAGCGTCGCCACCACAAGCGGACCCAAAGACAGCCTTGGCCGAAGCGGCGGCCGAAGCGGCAAGGCTCCGTTTTCTAGCCGTACTGGCGGCGACCGCGGGGAACGTGCGCAGCCAGACGCAGCGAGAGAAGCAAATTTCCATGGACGATCGCATGGCAGCCATGGGCACCGGGCTTGCTGACATGCGGACCCGACTTCTCGAGCTGCAGGCCATTTTTGGCGCGGCTGAGGATCGCCGTGCCGCAGAACGCGGCGAGCTGGTGGTCGTCTGCGGTGACCTGGCCGCTGGTGTGGCAATTGCGCATGATGCGATGGCCGGTCTCAAGAATGAATTGGCTGCCGTCGTGCAGGACACGGCCAATGCGAGTGGTAGAATCGACGCTGTGTGTGAGAGGCTTGATGCCATGGCGCGTGTTGAAAGCGTCTTGCACGGGTCGTCGGCAGCTGCAGTGGCCGCGCCGGTTGATCACACCGCTGCAGTAGTCGCGCCGCAGCTGCAGGCGCAGCCCCAGCAGCCCCAGCAGCCGCAGCTGCAGGCGCAGCCACAGCTACAGCAGCCACAGCCGGCGCAGCCACAGCAGGCGCAGCCACAGCAGGCGCAGCCACAGCCACAGCAGCTGCAGGCGCAGTCACGGCTACAGCAGCCACAGCAGGCGCAGCCACAGCAGGCGCAGCCACAGCCCCAGCAGGCGCAGCCACAGCCGCAGCAGCCCCAGCAGGCTCAGCATGCCAAGCTGGCTCTGCAGGCTCAGCATGCCAGGCTGGCCCTTCATGCGGCGAAATCGGCACGGATTGCGCAAACGGCACGTGAAGGCGCCAAAAATACGGCGGCGCAAGAGTTGTTCTCAGCCCAAGGGCTGTTGGGACGGGCCTTGGTTGCGCGGGATTTTGCAAAGAAAATGGCCGACGCTGCGGCTAGCCATGAGGCCATGGCTCAGAAGGCGCATGACGCTGCGGTAAAGGCCAGTCGGGCTGCAGATGAGGCGCTGGGCGCCGCTCGCCAAGGCGAGATGGAGGCGGGGGAAGTGCGTGCGAAGATGGACGCAGTATGCGCGGCAGTGTGTGAGGCGGAAAAGAGTGCCATGGCGGCCTTGGGCCATGCACAAAGCGCTACTACCGCTTGCGAGTCAGTCGGCAAGGCGACCGCCAGTGCCGCCGCCATCACCGCAACTGTAGTGTACGGAGCAAAGGGGAAAGCGGACTCTGCCGCCAACGCGGCGGTGGGTGTGCACGGCCGCATGAACAGACTGTCGCTCACCGTCACGTCAATTGCGACCGCGGCCGGCATCCAACTGACGGAAGCAAAGGCAGCGCTCGAGAGTGCCACCGCGGCGGCGATTGAAGCACGCAGCGTGCTGACGGCGGCAAATGTCATGGCAGACTACGAGTTTGGCAGGGTCACCCGGTGTGTTGCCCAACACGAGACGGCAGCCAAGACCTACCATGATGCGGTCAAGATGGCCAATGCTGCTGCTGCAGTCGCAGATGAAGCTGCCGAGGCGGCGCTCCACGCGCTTGCTGCGTAGTTTTTTTTCATGCAATACAAATCTTGCGAGTAATGGGCCACTCCAGAATGGTGTATTTTTTCGTTGTTCTGTCACCAGAGGCAACTGACATGCCCCAACGCACATCCCGTCGGTCCGGCCGAGGCCGCATCGCCGAAGCCGCCGTCCAATCCGCCGTCCGATCCACCGTCCGATCCGCAACGCCGGCTGAATCGGCCGACCGGGTCAACCGGGCTGACACAAGCGAGCTACTCGGCAGAAGCAACACAGCAACTCACGGTGCCGATCCGACTGTTGACCCCGCCAACGACCTTGCCAACGACCCCACCAAGGCCATCGACCCCGCCATTGGCCACGCCAGTGACAGTGACTCCGCCACCGATCCTGCCATCGACCACGACGATGCCATCGACCACGACGACGCGAGCGACACTAGCGACACTGGCAACGACGCGAGCAACATCAGCGAAACTGCTCCCCTGGTGGCTCGCCAAAGCGTGGTCTTCCCATCCCTGACGGCTCCGCGGGCGGCGGCCGCCGCCCCCGCCCCGCCGCTTGCACACCTGGTCCGGTATGCCTGGCTGCTCGTGCCGCTTGTGATCTGCGCGCCAATGATCCGCGCGCTCAGCGGCGAACTCTTCTACATGCTGTCCGGACCCATCACCGTGCTGCTGGTCGGCATTGTCATCGGACTCGTCCTCGGGGCGCTGCGGCAGACGATCCGCCCACAGTCTGCTCTGACGGAGACAGAGAGCCGCGTCGCGGTGGCACATGCGAGATTGTTCACGATGCCGGTGGCCAGCGAGACCATGCGTCTCATGAACGCCCAGGACCCGCTGGTTACGATGACCTCGCGCGAAATGCCCGCGGTGCAGTCGCGGCGGGCAGGACGGCGCAGACCGTGAATGTGGTACAAAAATTGTGCCGATGCGCTATTGAAATGTCGTTCTGCGCAGCCCGGCTCGCGCGCGCACTGAACGAGCGCATGATGCTGGTGAGCTGGGCGGAAACAGAGACGGACAAGGTATCGTACGAGGTGCAGGGCGCGTCCGGCAACACATACACAGTGGTGCTGTCAAAGACCGCCGCGGAATGCTCGTGCAGGGACTGGACGATCCGCGGCGTAATCTGCAAGCACGTGTTTTACGTCGTGTTCCGATTCCTCCGGGCGCGCGTTCCCGCAGCCACACTGCCAGGGTCGCTGGCCACCATCAGCCTGGTGCCCCAAACCACCGTGCCGCGCACGTGCGAGTCCGACAAGCTGCGGCGCGTGTGGGAGCCGCACCGTGGCGCATGGGCCGAGCCGCGCTGGGAGCCGGGCGACGAATGTGCCATCTGCTTCGAGGCCATGGATCCGGAGAGAGAGTACGTTTACTGGTGCCGTTTCCAGTGCGGCAAGTGCGTGCATCGACGGTGCGCCACTGGTTTGCGGGGGACGTGCCCGCACTGCAGGGCGCGGTGGATATAGTGATTGCCCGTGAGCAGGTGGGCAGACCAGCCAACCACCAGCCGGACGGATGGACCGGGCAGGCCGGCGGTCGAAAAAATATCAACATGTCATCCGGCGAAACATGCTGCGGACAAGCACTTCGCACAGACGCGCGGACGGCTTGACCGTGCTGCTGCAGCAGACGTGTTACGGCGACCGCGCGTCGGAGGTGGCCGCCCTTATGCGCGCCATGATTCTCACGTACCACAATCCGAGCACAAGCGAGGGCGACCGCCAAGCCGCGGATCTGAGCTCCAGCGTGCCGAAAATCGTTCCGATTGCCCGGCTCTTGAGCCTGGTGGGCCTGGACGAGACGTACGAGGTTGAGGCACACGGCAAGGTGTACCGGTTCACGTGGCAGCGGAAAATCGCGCGCGGCTGCTACAACTCGGTCTACAACGGAACCATGACAGATGTCCGCGCCAGCAACTGCCGCAGCTCGGGCGCCATGCCTCTCGCGCCCGTCGTGGTCAAGGTAACCGGGCAGCACGAGAGCGACTTGCGCGTGTTTGTGCTGGAGAACGTGCTGCATGCCATCCTGTTCCACATGCCCGAGACGCGTGGCATGGTCGTTCCAATCTGGTGTCCGTTCAAGGTGCCTCACAACGACGGGCAGGTGAACACGTACGGCGTGGTCCTCAGTGACCCGGGGCACGGGCACGTCGGCGAGTACATCGAGCGCAAGTACGAGAGCTTCGAGCGCCACGGAACCACATATGAGCAAGAGATGTTCTCGATGCTGGCCAGCATTGCCGACATGCTGTACCGGGCGCGGGCGTTGCGGTTCGAGCACCGCGATCTAAAGGCCGACAACATCATGTGGGCGCCGACGTCGCAGCGGACCCGCACGGTACACATTGACGAGCAGGACCGCGACATGATCTACCCGACGTGCAACGCGTCGTTTGTTTTCATCGACTTTGGCATGGCGCGGTTCGAGTATGCCGGCGAGTACCTGGCGTGCGACTGCCTGCCCAACCGGACAGAGTATAACCCAGCGTGCGACCTGCAGAACCTGTGCTGCACGCTGGTGGAAGACTATGCGCAGGAGCTGGCCAAGATTGCGCCGCGCTTCTTCAGCTGGCTGCAGGGCCTGTGCAAGCCGCTGTTTGCCGCCGCCGCCGCGCGTACGCGCGGCTACGCCAAGCTCGACCGCGACGCGCGCCATCTGGCACTGACAGACACGGTGCACGCGGAGAAGCTCAGGCCATTTGTACCCATCTCCATGCTTGAGATATTGCGAGTTTATTTCGATTCCAAAACGGTAGCCTAGGTCTCCATCTCCCTCAATACACCACACAGTCCCAACAGCCGCCCAATCTCTTCCGCAGACACGCCTTGCCACATTGCTGTAGCAGCCAGCTGAATGCGCGCCTGCCCGACGCGAGACACGATCCCAACCAGGCCCTCGGCGCGCATCAGGCCAGTCAGCTGCGCGTCGGTAAGGCAGAGCTCGGCCAGCCCAGCGTAGAATACGATTCCCCGAGCGCCTCGAAATACCTCCTCCGCATCGTCATCAACGCCCCACCTAACGCGCTTGGCAGGCGGCTCGTCATTCCCGCCGCATGTGGCGGCAGGTGCCTTGCGCTTCGGCGTGGACGATGTGATGGGCCGATCCGCGCGCTGATCCGCGCGCTGGCCTGCAGGCGCCGAGTTCAACGCCGCGTTGGACTGATTGATGGCGCCGTCCACCGTTACGGTAGGCGCCGTGCCTGACGCCGTCTGGTGCAGAGGCAGTGCAGCTGTGGCCGTGGTGCGTGCGGCTGGCGTGGCTGTGGCCGTAGTGCCTGCGGCTGCGGATGACGTGGCTGCGGATGGTGTGCCTGCGGCTGGCGCAGCTGTGGCCGTGGTGCCTGCGGATAGTGTGGCTGCGGCTGGCGTGGCTGCGGATGGTGTGGCTGCGGCAGGCGTGGCTGCGGCTGCCGCGGCTGTGGCTGGCGTGGCTGTGGCTGTGGTGCTTGCGGTCGTTGTGCGTGCGGCTGGCGTGCGTGCGGCTGGCGTGCGTGCGGCTGGCGTGCGTGCGGCTGCGGTGCCTGCAGGCGCGGCTTTCCCCTGCGTGGGCGCTGTGCCGGTCGCGGCGTTGGCAGTCTTGACAATCGCAACCGCCGGGGATGCCACGGCAGACGCGGCAAAGGCGTCAGACACGGCAGCAGCAGAGTCCGACGGACCGGAAGCCATGGCGGCTGCAATTTCCCTCCTGTACGCGTCGGGATACGGATTCACGACCTCGCTCACCTGATCACCGATCTGGAGCCAGTCGGGTGGCACAGCGCCGGGCTGATCCGGCAGAACGGCAATGCGCACGCCGCTCGCCACGTTCAACGTCTTGTCGGTGAAGAATGCAGGCTCCCCGCCCACCGCCATCTGTCCCAACTTCTTCACAAACTCGGAAAGCGACATGATCAGGGTGTGCGACTTGTTGGGTCGCCCCCACTGGCGCGCAATCACCGCATGTTCGCAGCCAGGGCTCTGGAGCAGTATAATTGCCGCCACCGCCTTGTCGAGGGCCTCCACATAGGCGACGGGTGTGCGGAGTCCGCCGTCCAGCTCGAGCTTGCCGTGCATAACCCTCAGCTCGCCATAGACGGGGTGTGACGCCGAACCGCTACGCCCCTTGCTGCCACGCGATAGGGGAGCCACGAACGGAAACTCGGGCCTCGGACCGACCACAAGCTGCGCAAGCCCGCTCTGCACGTCACCCAGCGAAACGCCATACTGCGGTTGCAGCGTGCCGTTGCGGGCAACAAGTACTGCAACCAGTGCACCAGCCATCCAGACCGGCTGCGGGCAGCGCGGCCGCGCGGGTGCCGAGGACAGACGGAAGTGACGCTATTATCAAAATAACAAGGCAGGAAAAAGAACCGGGAAAAAGCCGGACCGGGGAAAAAACCAGACCGGGGAAAAACGGACAGGACAAACCTGAAAATGGAAAGTTACGTCAGTTCTGAGAGCACATATCCCCCTCGCATGGCACGGGCGGCGGGCGCGGCGGGTACCCCTGGCGCGACGGATGGGGGAGTGCTTCCGCTCACCAACACGGGCAATACATGCTACACGAGCGCCGCACTGCAGCTGCTCATGTGCCTCGCGATGCATGCGGGCGCGGGCCAGCGGTACGCCGTGCGCCGGCTGCTCGAGCAGCCGATTGGAGACTCGCTGGGCTCGCTCCGCGCGCGGCCGGCCGACGGAAACCCGTGGGTGGATGTGGGCAAGCTTGTGCCGCCGTGGGCGCGATTCTTCACCTACATCCGGTCCATGGCCGAGCTGAAGATGAGCACGAGTCCCGAAAAGGCCAAGCTCAACGGGAGGATCGTGGCCGACAGCCTGCGGGCTCTGGGCGCTCGGTGCATTCCTGCGCCAGGGGCCATGCCTGTGCAGGGCGATCCGAACGAGGTCATCACCCAGCTGCTGGAAACGGAGGACCGCGTGGCGAGCGAGTGCCGCAAGGAGGACGCTGGGACGCCGGGCGAGCCGCTGGTCGGAAGCATGCTGCGGTTCACGCTGCTGTCGCGCGTGACGTGTGACGTGTGCCACAGAGATGGCCAGGAGATCCGGGAGGTGCACTACAGCTTCCAGATTAAGCACGCAGAGTCATTTGCCGACCACGTGAACAGCCTGGCGCGGGACAATGAGGTGCTCGAGTACCAGTGTGGCACGTGCAAGAGGCCGTGCAGCGCGCAGCAAAGGACTGTGATCGAGACCCCGCCGCGGGAGGCAATGCTTGTGGACATTGCACGCGGGGGCGTTAGCCGGGTTGACAACTGGCGTTTCCGGGCCGAGCCGACCATCTGCTTCAAGGACAAGGAGGGGCGCACCGCAGTATTTAACGCGGCGGCGGTCATTGCGTTCTCGGGCAACGTCAGCTCTGGCCACTACATCGCCAAGTACCCGTACGGCGACCGGTGGCTGACGGTCAACGATGCGGCCCTGGTGCCCGAGGCTGCCCAGGGGGTGCTAGAGAGAGGCGCAGTAACATCCATACTGTATTTGAGGGGAAGGCCGGGCGAGTAATATCATCATTACAATCATGGAGTATGTTGCACTTGAAGTCGAAAGGCCAGGGGCCGGGGGAACCGATGGTCCTGTTCACGGTATTGAGCGCGACATGGAGCCGGGCCCCCGGTACAATCCGGATCGCTTTGTGCGGCGCCTGTACCGGTACTACGTCGGGCGCGGGCTGCGATGCATGCTGACGACCGAGGCGCTCGACATTGCCCGCATCTGCTTCATCTGCTTTCTGGCCATCACCACACTCGGGGCCACGAGCTACGGCGACCTGGGCCGGCGCGCACACCACCACACGTGCCCCGACGGGTCGGACAACGGGGCGACCCTGTTTGAGGCCGACTGCTACGGCAACCGGCCAGTCAGCTACGCGCGGCTGCGCACGGGCGCGCGCGGCGGCCTCGCTGGTGCTGTCGTGGCGGCCAGTGCGGTGTACCTTGCCTACCGCGTGCTGCGGACCGCAGTCGGGCTCGGATCGCTCGTGGAGACGCGACGGTTCTACCGCGACCGACTCGGAGTGTCCGACGCCACACTACAGACGGCCCGGTGGGACGAGGATATTGTGCCGCGGCTGCTTGCGATCAGCAGCAACACGTCGCTCACCGCGCTGCACGTCACCGGGTTTCTGACGCGCCGCGACAACTTTCTCATCGCGCTGCTGCAGGACAAACATTTGCGCAGCACGTTCTTTGGGCGCGACTTTTACCCGCTCGTCCTGCACCGCGCGCTGTCCGACACGTTTGCCGCCTGCATCTACGACGGCGCAGCGGTGCGCGTGACCCGGAACACCGTGCAGCACGCCGCGCATAGCATGCGGCGCAACCTGCGCCAGCAGGCTGCCGGCTACCTGGTGCTCATGCCGCTTGTCATGGTGCTGCGGATCGTGCACGCCGTCTTCCAGTACGCAAACGAGTGGCGGAGCAGCCCGTCCACGCTGGGCCTCCGGCAGTGGACGGCACTGGCGCGCTGGCGCATGCGGCACTACTGCGAGCCGCCGCACGTGCACGAGAGGCGGCTCGCGCGCGCGCACCGGCCGGCCGGGCAGTACGTGGCCATGTTCCACTCGGAGCTCGCGGCCGTCTGGGCGCGCTTCCTGGTCTTTGTGCTTGGTGGCGCCTTTACGCTGCTGCTGCTGCTGACACTTGTGTTTGACGAGGGCATGCTGGTGGTGGCGCTCACGCCGGGGCGCACCATCACGTGGTGGCTCGGGGTGCTGGGCATCGGAGCGGGCCTGTGCCGCGCGTTCGTGCCCGACGAGAACGCAGTGCCGCGCCCGGCCGCGAAGATGCAGGAGATTATTGCCCTGACGCACTTTGAGCCCGTGCCCGGATGCACGGCCCGCGAGCACTGCGCCGAGGTAAAGGACGCGTTCCAGCGGCTCTTTGCACCGCGCATCCTGGTTCTGCTGGACGAGCTGCTCGGCGTCGTGCTGGCCCCGGTCTATCTCGGCATCGTGTATCCGGCACAGGCTGAGCGCATCTGCGACGCGTTTGCCGAGCTGCAGCGGACCGACGCAGTCGTCGGCACCGTCTGCGTGTACGCGCAGCTCGATGCGCAAGTCGACGCGCAGCCACAGCCGGACCACATGTCCGTCGGCGGGTC
>Ga0214923_10004249_pt1 | contig 17410 bp, 15 predicted proteins | sample LL1510_MetaG_FD_177993 | JGI IMG/M metagenome (GOLD analysis project Ga0214923, IMG submission 177993) | Freshwater microbial communities from Lake Lanier, Atlanta, Georgia, United States - LL-1510 | ecosystem: Environmental > Aquatic > Freshwater > Lake | place: USA: Georgia | collected... | reverse complement strand
CCACAGCCCAGCGTCACGTTTTGCAACTCAGGGCATTGGTCGTCCACGCACTGGTTTGTGCTGCACGAGATTCTTGGTCAAAGCCAAGTGCAGCTCTACCCGGAGTCCGTTGTTGCCTGGAGCAAGACAGGTCAGCCCATGGATAAAGAGCCAAGCCGCGCCACTGTGCTTAAGCGTCAGCTCCAGGGCACTGGGGTCATGCAGTAGTCATGGGCAGTTTCGCTAGAAAAGTTCTGCTCCTTATCGCCGCACTTCTGGGCGCCTTGGTCACGGCGTTTTTTGCTGGTATTCAGGCAGGCCTTCTTGTGCTTCTAGGTGTTGGCTTTGGGCTCGTCCTTCAAGGATTTCGTTTTGGATTCACTTCCGGGTGGAGAAACTGGATTCTCTTTAAAGACCCCCGCGGCCTCTACGGACAGATGATTCTGATGGTGGCGGCCTCGGTGGTGAGTATCCCGCTGCTTGCAGACCATCCTCAAGAGCTCGCAGGCGCTGTCGCGCCCATCAGCTGGAGTCTCCTGATTGGCGCCTTCGTGTTCGGCATAGCCATGCAGGTCGCTGACGGCTGCGGCTCTGGAACGCTCTACAAGGCAGGCGCGTCCGCGCCTCTTGCCTGGGTCACCCTGCCCGCATTCATCGTGGGCAGCACCATTGGTGCGTCTCATCAGCCAGCCTGGCTGAGTCTCGGAGGCCCCTTCAGCGCGGTCTCGTTCATCGAACGACTCGGGCTCGCGCCTGCACTCATCATCACCCTGGCTGGCTGTGGTCTGGTGACCGCCATCGTGTTTCGACGGGGCAAAGGCATGAGTGCGGCCGACAGGGCCTGCGGGCCCTCCCTTCCAAGGTGGGTGGTGGGCGCACTTTTGCTTGCCCTTCTATACGTTATTCACTTGGCAGTGGCCGGCCAGCCCTGGGGCATCGTCTACGGACTCGGACTCTGGGGAGCCAAAATCGCCTCTGGTCTGGGTGTGAGCTTCTCTCAAGATGCTTTTTGGGGGGTCGCACCCCATGCGCAGCGACTGGCCGACCCCGTGCTGTGGGACATCACATCCCTCACTAACTTCGGCCTTCTCTTTGGGGCGCTCATGGCGGCCAGGTGGAAAAGTCCCTCTCACAAAGCCGGCTCAGACGAACAACTCACTTCTCAAAAATCCGAGCTTCACATCCGTCACTGGGTGGCCGCGGCACTGGCCGGAGTCGTGATGGGCTACAGCTCGCGCCTTGCCTTTGGGTGCAATATTGGAGGCTTTCTCGCAGGCGTTGCCTCGGCAAGCCTTCATGGTTGGGTCTGGTTCGTGTGTGCATTTCTTGGCTCCATGATTGGTGTTCGACTTCGCCTTCGCCTCAACATGCCATGACAAAAGTTCTGCCCCTCCTTTTTTGGTTGGTCCTGTGCTTTCTGGTTGCGCGCGACTTTTCCGCAAGCGACCATCCGCGAGCAGAGCCCCCCCTCTTTATTCTGGGAAGCGGCAAGGCTGCCTCAGGCGGCCACTGCTCTGGCCGCTAGGCGTTATGCGCCCAGTTAGAAGGCAGATCTTTTCGTGGGTGGGCGGGGCCCTGCTGAGCGGAGCCGCCCCACGAATTCTGCGCGCGGCACCCACCCCTATTCGTATTGGACTCATGCTCCCCGCCTCGGGGACATTCGCCCCCCTTGGAAAAACCATTCAGCAGGGTCTACGACTGGCGCTCACGCAATCGGGTGGCCAGTGGGGAAAGCGACCGGTCGAGTTTGTTGTTGTTGACGATGAATCAAATCCAGCCAAAGCGCCTGAGCACGCATCGCGCCTTTTAAGCCGCGATCGATCCGATCTGCTCGTTGGATCCGTTCACTCGGGCGTAGCCCTTGGCATGGCCAAGGTGGCGCGCGACAACAACAAGCTGCTCATCATTCCCAATGCCGGTGCAAATGCGCTCACGGCAGCAGGCTGCACAGAGAACATCTTTCGCACGTCTTTTTCCAACTGGCAGACCATCGTTCCTCTTGGCAAGGTCATGGCCGACCGGGGTGTTAGAACTGCTGCCTTCATCACCTGGAAATACACCGCGGGACAGGAGTACTCAGCAGGCTTTAAAGAGGGATTTGAGGCCCATGGTGGCCGAGTTGTCGCAGACCTTAGTCTGCCCTTTCCTCAGGTTGAGTTCGCTCCGCTGCTCACACAGATCGCAGCGGTGAAGCCTCAGGCCGTATCGTGTTTCTTCTCCGGGGCGGGCGCTGCAAAGTTTCTTCTGGACTATGCGCAGTCAGGCCTTAAGGACAAGATTCCACTCTTCGTCACTGGGCATGCGACCGAGGGAATCCTGCAGGCCCTGAACACCGAGGCCGAGGGCGTGGTGAGCGTGCTGCACTACGCTGACGGACTTCCCCATCGCGCAGACCAAACGTTTCGCAAGAACTTTCAAGCCGCATACGGAGCCCAACCCGATGTCTTCGCGGTTCAGGGCTTTGACACCGGATTGGCGCTGGCTCAGGCCCTTTCCAAGACAAAAGGAGAGACGGACGCAAAAGCATTGTCTGCCTCGCTTGAGGGTATGGTCTTCGATAGCCCCCGCGGTCGCTGGGTCATGTCCAAAGCCCACAACCCCATTCAAGATATCTATGTTCGCGAGGTGAAGGGCAAGCGCAATGCCTATATCGGCATTGCGGTTAAGGCGCTCGAGGATCCAGCGACGGGTTGCACACTGGGAAGTTAATTCGGGAGTTCGCTGCGTGTCACTGGTGCCTGTAGCTGGGCCAGAGCGATCACCGTAATCGGGAATCGCCTCTCATGGCGACCCTCCACTTTCAAGCCGCGCAGCATACGGCACTCAACCGCAGATAGCGCATCGGGCTGAGGCAAGAGCGCCGACCCTCGAATCGATATCGAACCAAGACTCTTCTCTTTTGGCTCGGCACCGCACCCCCTTAGCCATGCGTAAGTGTCCGCGAGCATGGGACCAACAACCGGGATAGTCAAACCCGCCCCAACCGTGACTCTTAGCTTCAAAGTATTTGCGTCCAGATAGGTTTGCCTAGACTGGCGCCCCACAGCAAGACCTCTTTCACGCGTGAGAACGCCAGAATTCGGCAACCGATCTGTGATCTGCATTCCCGCACGAAGAGGGCCGAGAACCCCTTCGCCAGACTCAGCCCAGTCATCAAATGAATCTCTTGTTGGAGTAAGCACAGCCCAATCGAGAAAGCCAAGAGCCCGATCTCGCGCAAATCCGCGGGCACCTCGGGACTTCGCCTCTAGTAAAGCGGCCGGCTTATCTCTGAGGTTGATGACCCCCGAATAGAGGATTGTCGTGGACTGCATGAGACCCGCCTCGATCGTCACTCGATCGAGGCCTCGTGCAGCAATGTAACGCGCGGAGCCCATGGCTGCGTATCGAGCGATCAATGCGTCCATCGCCAAGAGGCCAAGCTGAATCACCCCCAAACCCAAAAGGATGAGGAGGGGCAGCGCAACAGAGAGTTCCGCAATTCCTGCCCCTTCCGGCCGGGAGCGCCCCGTGTCAATCACCATGAAAACCTGTCCCCTAGGCGCACTCTGGGGAGTCTCTCGGGAGGCACGAAAAACTCGAGAGCCGACTGTGCGCCTGGAGCAAAATAGAAACGTCGTGTGAGTGATGTCACAAAGGCAACTGCTCGACCACTCGAGTCAATGAAAACGAGGGCAGTTGGGAGGGGACCAAAGAGAGTGTGAACAGCCCGACAGGAACGCAAACAAACCACTATTCGAGGGTTTCTCACGAGGAGTCCTCCAAACAGGCGCCCCCGAAACGTCGAGAGAGTGACGACTCGGAGTGGTGGAGCGTGCTGAGAATGCCCGTGCGAGAGCCGCCGGACGCATAAGCCCCCCATCAGAGTGTGCCCTTCAATCGAACAATGATTGGTGCGAGCAAGACAATGAAGGTGCACGGAAAGATACAACACACAAGGGGGGCCAAAAGCTTCACAGGGGCCTCGAGCGCTCGGCGCTCCATTGCCAGATGACGCTCAGACCTCGCCTGCTCCGCAGCCTGTCGAAGGATGGGCGCAATGCTTGCGCCCGTGCGCTCGCTCATTCTGCAAAGACTGCAAAACTGATACACCACGTTCACGGGAGCACTCTCGTGAAACTTCGTGAGTGCCGCATCCCGGTCCAGTCCCCGTCGGTAGTTGACAGATATCTCCCGAACCATTCGCTCCCAATGGTTGTAACGCCCAAGGCTGAGTTTTGCGGTGCATCGCTCGAACGCCAAAGCCAGGCTCTGTCCAGACTCAAGACAGAGGGCGATGGCCTCAAGTAGGTTTGGAAATCTCTGCGTCAACGCATCCAACTGGCTCAAATATCTGCGGCGAATAATCAAAACAGGAATCACCATCCCGATCATTAATCCCGCCGAGACGGAGACCAACAAACAGATCGGAGTCGAACCAGCCCCTAATGCAGCGAGCGAGATCAAGCCAACAATGGTCGCCACAAGGATTGAGGTCAGCACCCTAGCGGAAAAAAAGACGCTTTCATCTAAATGCACTGGCCAACCAAACAATCCGAGCTTTCGCATGAGGTTGGGATCACGGCGCGCGAAGATTCTCAGGGCGGGCGACAGGGCGATGGCGAGTCCGAGAAAAAGTCGAAGGAAGGAGGAATCCGTCATTGCCAAGTCCCCCGCATGAGAGCGCGCAAACGGTAACGCCCGTCTCAGAACACCAAATCCCCAGAGTGCGGCGAAGGAGACTGAGGTCCCCCAGAGGAAAAGGACGATTTCTTTGCTCATACCCTAATGAACCTTTATCAACTTTTTGATCCATCGATAACCAAATACCTCGAGAAAGAGAATCACAATGAGAAGACGTTGCCCCACTTCCTGCTTGAAGAAAAAGTCGGAGACATTTGGGTCTAATAGGCTTGTGACCACCAGTAGGACCACCGGAATAAACATCATGACCAAGGCCTGAAGGCGTCCCTGCGCCGACAGCGCCTCTGCTTTTGCTTCGATCAAGTTGCGCTGTCTGAGTGACTTCCCAAGGCTCTGAATGCTGTCGCTCACGCTACCCCCCGACTGAGACGAGACCCGAAGACAAAAGGCCAGATCCCTTATTCCCTCAAGACCGGATGCCCTAGCCCAGCGATCAAGTGCATCCTCCAAGGAAGTACCAAGTCTCTGGGCATTCTGGAGGGCAGATAACCCCTCTTTCATCGGATCGGAAATCTGCGATTGCGCCTGATCAACTGCCGCCCTTAGGCTCATTCCAGCGCGAAGGGCTGACGCCAAGAAGTCGCACAGGTCGGGCAATTGCTTTCTCAGCCCATTCAATCTGCGAGCCTGACCCCGCGAGTAGATCCACCGCTCAATCCAGACCGAAATAGAAAACGACATAAGAAGCGAACTAGCCAAACCCAGCGGCCCGGCTAAAAGCAACGCGAGAATCAGAAAGACCATAAGGGCCCTTGCTCTCGCTCGTCCCGATTTTGCGCCCTGGCCCAGACGACTCAGGCCATGTGCGCGATCAAACCAGAGGAGGGCTATGGGCCAGAATCGAGACACAATGAGACTGACACAAAGTCCAGAAGCAAAAAAGAGAGCCGTGGCAAGGGGGTGTTCCATAGCTAGTCTCTCGCGGACAAGTCCCACATCGCTCCCGAGTCTTCAGCCCGATAGGCTGGCTGAAGCTGAATCACACCAGACTCCAGGCCACAAACCTCATCAATTGCAGAGATAAGGCGACGTCCATCTGGTCGTCGTATCTGCTGAACAATGAGATCAATCGATGCGGCAAGTTGCTCTCGAATAGCAGTCAACGGAATCTCAAAGCCAGCCATCATCACCATAACCTCCAAGCGTGATATCGCATCCCTCGGGCTGTTAGCGTGAACTGAGGTAAGGGAGCCCTCATGCCCAGTGTTCATGGCCTGCAACATGTCGAGGGCTTCACCGCCCCTGCACTCGCCAATAATGATTCGATCGGGACGCATCCTAAGAGCATTACGCACGAGGTCTCGAATAGTGAGTCGACCCTCACCCTCCTGGTTGGCCTCGCGCGCCTCTAGGGCGACAAGATTGCTCAGTGGCAGGAAGAGCTCCGCGGCGTCTTCCACCGTAACAACACGCTCAGCACTCGGAATGCACTGAGCCAGGGCCCTCAGGAGGGTTGTCTTGCCCGAGCCCGTTCCACCGCTCACCACGACATTCTTTTTGGACAAAACAGCGCGGGAAAGTTGGTCGTGGACAGAGGGTGGGAGCGCCCCCAAACGCTCGAGATCAGACAATGAGAGCGCTTGGCGTGAGAATTTTCGGATAGTGAGGCTAGAGCCGGAGACTGCGGGGGGACACAGCACTGCGTTTACCCGAGAGCCATCCCTCAGACGACCATCCGCCAATGGACACGAGTCATCGATCCGCCTCCCAAGCGGCGCAAAGATTCTCTCAATAATCATTCGGAGAGATGCCTCATCCACAAAGGACTCGGAGCTTTGAAAGCAGACCCCTTTGCGCTCAACGAAGACTCTCGACGGGCCATTGACCATGATCTCCGTAATCTCCGGGTCGGCAAGAAAGCTCTCCAGCACTCCAAGTCCAACAACCTCAGCGACTACTCGATCGATGAAAGCCCCAGCGTGTTCTCCCAAGTCCGCTGGGAGCGACGACAGACTGCTCATCGCTAGAAGGCGACACTCGGCACGCAACTCCTCATCGGTCATGCCCGACCACTCCCGACGCTTAGCCTCTAAGGCTGATCGCAACGTCCGAACCGCACTCTCAAGGGCGCCCTCGGGGAAGTTCGTTGCTCGACTCTCTCTCGAAGCAACAGCGTCTCTTATCTCTGAGGAGGGGGCCTGCAAAGAACCTGCGGCATCGGACTCCTCCTCATTCCTCACGAACCCAACCTCAAGACGCCACCCTGCCACCTGAATAACATCGCCTTGCTTAAGCGGGCCGTACTCTTCGACCTCCCTGTCATTGACACGAGTGCCGAAGAGTGAGCCGCGATCCAGGAGTACCGGGCCGGAGGGGGCGCACCGAATCTCACAATGAATCTTGCCGACAGATAGTCCGGAGAGGGCAATGGCGGCAGACCGATCTTTTCCGATTCTTATGGGAAAGTCTGACCCAGAGAAAGTGTAGTTCGCGCGCTTCACGAGCCCTTGGTAAGCCGATATCTTAATCATTGGAGCGGTCCGAAAAGTCTGATCCTTGGTTGGGCTCTGTAGTCCGTCCGTAAATACTCGCTCTTGAGCGATCAAGAAGACGTGAGGCGCCCTCGATAGAGCGGATGTTTCTCTCAGACTGAGCCCCAATTCGTCTCGGCGTGACGAATACAACCATCTCACTGCGCTTTTCTTGAAAATCGGTCGACCGAAAAAGGCGACTTAAAAGCGGGACATCCCCCAGTCCCGATACCTTCTGAAGGCTTTTACTTGCCTCTTCTGAGATCAGGCCAGAGAGAATGAGGGTCTCCCCCTCTCGAAGGGTGACCTCAGTCTGCGTCATACGCGAGAGAAACCCAGGCAACTCCCCGACCTTCACGGCTGGGTCTATCGTCGAGAGTTCAGTGGTTATGGTGGCGGATATTGAACCCCCCGCCTGAATCGTGGGATTTACCTCAAAGCGAATCCCGTAAGGCTTGAATTGCACCGATGAAGTGCCAAGCGCAGACGCGGTTGGAAGGGGCACTTCGCCGCCAGCGAGAAACCGAGCTGAGCCGCCACTCTTACAGGTCAATATTGGCTCAGCGAGCACAACGGCATCGCCAGACTGCTCCAAGAAGTTGATGACAGACAGTAACGTCGACTGAAGTCCAAAGTAGAGGTGAAAAGGTGACACCTTTCCCACGGAGGTGGACCCCTCAACGCCAGGAAAGTTAGAGGTCACGCTCGGTGAACCATTCAGCAAAACGCCATCGCTTGCCGGACGGAATTGGTTATTGGTCTTTAAGTCACCGACCACCCCAAAGATCGGTCCTGACATTGACTTCTGCCAGTTGACCCCCAGACTCTCAAGAGCATTCTTCTTGACCTCCAAAAAGCGAACTTCCATAGCAACCATCTGGTCCTGGGCGCTCGATCGAACGAGGTTCACGACGCGCGGATTTTTATCTACGAGAGCAGCAACCTGTCGTGCCTCCTCCGGTGACTCTGGCGCCCCCGACACCACGAGACGGTCCCCAACTCGGTCAACCCGTATCTGGCTACCCTGCCCGAGCGCTCCACGCAGGTCCCTCTGGAGAGCCTCGGCACCTTCCTCAGCAACGTTCACGACAACACGACTAGGTGAGGCCGTTCGACCCCAGAGAAGTAGCGTGGTAGTCCCAGCTTTCTTGGCAGCGACAAGAACGGTATCTGAGCCCAACGACTTGACGGAAATGATGGACCCATCACCCACAATGACGCGCTTTAATCCATCGAACTTAATGACCTCCGAGTCGCCAATCACAACTTTTATTGACGAAGGAGGACCCTTTTCCTCGTCACCCGCAAAAGACCCCGCAAAGACGGGCTCTGCGGGGCGAAGGAGGACAGCCAAAAGCAGAGCAAGCAGAATCTCCTTCATAAGGTCTCCGGCCGATTGTGAACAATGATCTCTACGGGTCCACCTTGATAGGGCAGTCGATTCGATGCGCTGATTGATGCAGAGAGAGTGTCGAGTCGCCCCCTTAGGGAGAAGCCAATACCTCCCCGCGCCTGGGCAGCGATGTAGCGGCCAACGAGCGCTTGAGGGATCTCAATAAACATCCCTCCGCTGGAGCGACCGTGGCGATCTCTGCTTTTTACTGCCTGTCCACCAAGCACCCTTGCAGCCTCAACGAGCAACACGGGTCGGCCTTGATGTTCATCTGCGCCCACCACTTGAAATGAGCCGCCATCAAGAAGGCCCCCTGGCTTTACCGGGGAAGAATCCCAAATATCCAATGTCTCGCCATCCGATAACGCTGCAAGCGTGTCGGGAGACAGTGAGGATGGAAGAGCAACAAGGCGAAATCCAGACCGCACCGCAGTTAAATCTGAGGGCGCGCGCTCCTCAGATACATCGGAATCGGTGATGGGTGTTCCAGCGACTATGGCCCGCCTAAGTTGTCGACCATCTACCTGAGAAAACTGCTCTGGAGAGAGCGTTCCCCCGGGGAGCCATCTGGTCGGAAGCTTAAGGATCGACACGCTACTCGAGTCCACCGGATCTCCAGCTGACAGCGGCCTGTCCGCAACAAGGACCTCCCGAAAATCTTGCTCCGGAAACCATCTTCGCTTCTGAGCGTCGAGACGCTGATCAATCCAAGCCTCCCCAAGGATGGCGGCGAGAAGTCCGAAGGATAAGGCGGCCACACCCGTGATGACGCTTCGTGAGCGTAAGAGGAAATAAAGTCTCTGTTTAATCAAATGACGTCTCCTAAATTGGGATTGAGATGAGCCAGACCGTGCTTGAGAGTGCTTGCTCGAAAGTCCTCTCGAGAGCCTTAAAAGACGCGTAGGTCACGAGGCCAACACAGCCCAACCCGATGAGGTATTCAATAGAAAAGGATCCGGCAGGTTTGTTCGTCCCCTTCACCTTTTTGACTCCCTGAGAATCACGCCATAAGTCCTTCCGACTGCGTCCGTTCCGCTGACCACTGTTGTCGGTCTGTCGCCTACAACGGCTCTAGAGATAAGAAAAGGTGCGCCGTGACCGGCCGAAAAAACTTGTTTGGGATTGACCTGAGCCGCTTCCCCAAGCGCCTTGTTGATGAGAGCCTTGTGAGCTTGAGTGACTGATACCCCTTGCGGGGAAAGCACCTGTATGTCTGCACGCAGATCTGGAAACGAGACAACCCACCCGCCCGGGGTGACGCTCGTTCGAAACATTGCGATCGGTGCATTGACTCGCCAACCCTCGGAGCGGATCCCCGCTCCGGTTGACGGACTCCCCTGCGTTGGAATCTCCCGCCACTGCTCAGCAATCCAACGACCTCTATCAATTCCAGCCACCGTGCACCAGCCGCCCACCTGACTTACAAAATGAGCAATACCACTCGACTGCATCTCATGTAGTGCCAGATTCCGACGTTCACACGCGGGTCGGTCGTCAACCAGGTATTGCGCTGTCACTGGACCTCCCGCGACAACAAAGTGAAAAGCGATGCCTGCCAATGCTGAAACCAATGTGTTCTCCTGAAATTTAGGGTCCTGGCGGGCTGTAGGCCCTCATCCAATCGGGTCGGTGAAACGAATGGCGAAACGTGCTTGAACCACTCTCCAGTCCTATGCCCTCGAAGACGGGGAGCAAAACGTCCTTCCCCACTGCTTGAGCAGAACTGACAGCAAGCGCAACGCTTGGTGAAGGTTCAGACCCATGCGCAACACGATTGGATGCCTCTGAGAGCCCGGAGGATCCCCATGTCTCTCCCATGACAGCAAGCCGAGTCTGCTGAGGGGAAAATCCCCAGGGGGCAGTTGACCCCTTGGCGGATACTCTTAAAAGCTGGCGAGCACCTGGAAGCCTAAAAAGATCCTCCGCGGTACCTTGCAAAAAACCACCGAGGCTCAAGCCAACTTTGTCTAGCACCCCCTTACCGCTGACATCGGCTGAGGGCGAATCCCCAGAAACGACAAAAGAGTTGACCGGGGAGCTTCGTACGGCCGGATCCTGATCAAACTTAAGAGGCATAGACTTCGCCTCCGAATAGGCAGAGTACTGACTAGAGCGCTGATACGTGGGGCACTCGGAGACTAAAATGCGACATCGATCGAGATCGAATCTCGCGGCCTCCACTGAGGCAAGACTCTGGTGAGCGATCCCTACGATCGCACGGGCAACTGCCAAGAGAAGAACCAATGCCACGCTCAACACAATGAGCTCGACACATGCCTGCCCATCCGGCTTATGAGCTCCAATGGCGAACCTCATTTGTTCGCCAATCCCGATACGAGAGCCGCTGCCGCCTCATCAAACGGTGACGATCCAACTAAGGACACGCTCCAGAATGGATCGAAGAGATGTTGTCTTGCCTGAGAGACAACCTTACGCTCAGGAATCTCTCGCTGTCTTACCTCAGCAACAGACAGTGCCCAGATCGCGTTTCCGGAGGTCACGAGAGACGGGTCGATGTCCTTCTCGCTCTTTTGAAGCCGGAGGGACTCCGATTGATCAGCATTCAGTCTGACGAGAATGGGGATCCTGAAACCAAATCGCCCGTCCGCTGACTGCGTTGGATTGAAATCTCGGAAACTCGAAAATCCGAGGTACCCAGCAATGCGGATCCGATCTGAATTCGCTCGCGAGAATGTTCCGGGGTTTGCCGAATAGCCGCTCCGATCCTCAAGCCCCCTATCGTAAGGCCCCCTCGAGTCGCTCGCGCCCCAGGCGACCGAGATGCTTTCGTTAATACTTGAGCAGGTCGGACGCCACCAGCTCCGCTTGGCCCATCTATGAATCGCAAGCGTATCGTTTGATTGCCACGAACTGAGATCGGATGTAAGCGCTGTGCCTCCCCTCTTTACGAATCGGCTAAACGCCTTGTCGATACTCGTCGGAATGCAGCCAGTGGTGGGTAGTAGATAGAGCCGTTGGTCATAGCCTCGTGACCGAGACCAAGAGTCCAGACCCGAGGACACAAAATCGGCAAGAGGTTCGCGTTGAGTGTGTTGCTTAGTCTCGACGGCTCGATAAAACCGCGTGACATCGCTACTGGGCAGATACTGTCCGAAGTAGCGTCGATCTCCAGACCACACCACTTCGTTCACCAAAGACTGGGTAGCAAAAGGGGATACGGCGACCTGCATCGCCTCTTGCGAGGCGAGCAAAGCGCGGGTGTACCCACTCCGAAACGGTACCTCGAGAGAGACTGCTCCCTTTGTGACTTCCCGAGAGAGGGTTGCGGCCTCCTGAACGTAGCCCATGAGAGGCTGCAGCGCAGGTACAACAGAGGCAACCGTCGCCGAGTTTCCCGCGAGCCTGCTCGCATAATCAACCCAAGCGAGAAGAGTCATGCTTTGAGCAATCATGATCTCGTTGGCGGCGATGGCCCGATTTGCATATGCCTGGTAATTCAGGGACTGGGCGAACCAACCAGCGGCAGATAAAGCGGCTGTATCTGCGAGGTGAGCTGCTCGCTGCTTGTCCGAGAGAACGCCCCCGAGAAGAGCAACCCACACGAACAAGGCTCCGCAGAGGGAAAGCACGCCCAACCCAGCGAGTAGAAGAAAGCCCTCAGGCCTACCCCTCGTCACAATCAGTGATTCTCGTCGCTGTAGTTTTTTAGGTCTTTTCGCGCGTTGGCTTGCATGCGCGCGGAGTTCGCACTTGAGCTTGCGGCGCTCAATGCCGAGCCTCCGTCATTGCCAGCAATCTCCTGAGCAATACCGGCCGTCTGATTACGAATGGTCTGACCAAGGAGGCTGTACACCCCAATCGCGGCGACGGCCACCACGGCAACAACGATGATGTACTCGGTCATACCCTGCCCACTAGGCGGGAACTTTGATCTGAATCGCATTGGAGCCTCCCGAAATGAAGAGGCCGTAGTCTGAGTCGATACGCTAGCGAGGAATATCGACCGAAAGGCTAGCGTTTCCTTAACTGGGCAGGGCAGCGAGTTAAAAAAGTAATCACCAAAAGTGGTGTTAAATGTCGTCGGGCAAACTAGGGATTCTGTCCCGTGTCCAGCCTAAAGAGGAATGAGCCATTAAAACAGCGCTTATCTGCGGTATAACCGGTCAGGACGGTAGCTACTTAGCCAAACTTCTGCTGGGCAAGGGCTATGTCGTTTGGGGAACCTCCCGAGACGCACCTCGATGCAATGTCGGAAGCCTCAAGGCGCTAGGAATCCTCGAGCAGGTGAAGCTGACGTCCATGGTTGCCGAAGATTTTCGGAGCACTCTCATGGCCATCAAAAAAAGTGATCCGGATGAGATCTATTTTCTCGCTGGCCAATCCTCGGTAGGGCTCTCATTTGAGGAGCCAGCTGAGACGATCCAGAGCATCGTAATCGGGACCCTAAACGTTCTGGAAGCATGTCGGTTTCACACCAAAGCGGTGAGGGTCTATCACGCGGGCTCCAGCGAGTGCTTTGGGGACACGCGGGGGGAGAGGGCCTCCGAGAGCACGCCCTTCAGCCCGCGAAGTCCATATGCCGTCGCAAAAGGATCTGCCCATTGGCTAGTAAATAACTACCGCGAGGCGTACGGCCTCTTTGTATGTACCGGGATATTGTTTAACCATGAGTCGCCGCTGCGGCCGGCCCGCTTTGTAACTCAGAAGATCATTTCCTCTGCTCGAAGAATAGCGAACGGCGCTCAGGAGAAACTGAGACTCGGCCGACTCGATATCTCGAGAGACTGGGGATGGGCCCCTGAGTACGTTGACGCTATGTGGCGGATGCTCCAGTTAGACAGGCCTGAGGACTTTGTGATTGCCACCGGGGTCACGATAACGCTCGCAGATTTCATAGGTTGCGCTTTCAGGGAGTTCGGGCTTTCTTGGGAAGATCACGTCATACAGGATGAGTCTCTATTCCGGCCCACAGATATCGTGTCCCACAGCGCAGACCCCTCGCGGGCGCGCGATGCGTTGTCGTGGTCTGCCACAACCAAAGGGTTAGACGTGGTCACCAGACTCGTAAGGGAGTCGCAAAGTGCCCCAACCTAGGTGGGTTTGAGGGGTCAACTGAGATCATCTCGGCACCCTACCCTTTCTGGGGCCTACCCCTCGCCAAGACCTGATTCGCCATCTCCACATAAGCACTCACCGGAACATCCTCCGCTCGATCGGTTTCTCGCACCCCAAGGGCAGACAGATCAATGCGCGAGAGATAGTCAGAGAGCGTGTTTCGCAGCATCTTTCTTCGTGTGGCGAATGCTGCAGTAACGACGGCCTCGAGCATCGCCCAATTCTTCACGCGAACCTCCTCGCGGGCCAAGGGGTACATGGCCACGATGGCCGAGTCAACGGCTGGAGCTGGAGTAAAGGCGCCGGGAGGCACCACAAAAAGACGCTCCATGACGTAGCGCGCCTGCAGCATCACGCTCAGCCGCCCATAGGTCTTTGAGCCCTCCGATGCCACCATGCGATCCACCACCTCCTTCTGGAGCATGAAGGTCTGATCCCTGATGAGGTCTGCGCAGGGCAGCAGATGAAACAAGATGGGGCTCGAAATGTTGTAGGGCAGGTTGCCCACAATCCGAATAGGAGCCCCAAGCTCAAGGGCGAGCGATCGAAAATCCACCGTGAGAACATCCTGCGAGATGAGTCGCAGCCGATCCCCGAACCGCTGAGCGAGGGGCTCTACGAGGTCTCGGTCTAACTCAATAGCAGTGAGGTGACCGGCCCCTTCAATGAGTCCCTGCGTAAGGGCACCGCGGCCAGGTCCAATCTCGACAATACGATCATTAGCCTGTGGGCGAACCGCGTGAATGATGCGTCGAACAACCCCTGCATCGTGAAGGAAATTCTGGCCAAAACGCTTTTTGGGCGCGGCGGCCATGGCCCTACTCTCCTGACTTCTTGGTCTCTACGAAAGTATTGGCGCGAACCTCGCGCGTCCACTCGTCAACAGCCTCGCCAAGCTTGCGCTCTCGCAATGCCATGCGGGCAGCCAACCGCAGGCGATCTTCGGTGAGGGGCTCGCGCCGCTTCTCAAGAACCTCGATGAGGTGAAAGCCAAAGACCGAGCGCACGGCCTCACTCACCTCTCTCACCCGCAGGTTCATCGCAGCGCGCTCAAACTCAGGAACCATGTCCCCCGGGTAGGCCCAGTCCAGCTCACCGCCTCGGGCCGCAGATCCCGGATCTTGCGAGATCTCTCGGGCGAGCGCTCCAAAATCTTCGCCCAAGGAGAGGCGACGCTTCACCTCGGCAAGCCGACGAAGCGCAAGGGGCTCACTGGTCTGCTCATCCACACGAATCAGAATGTGCCTGGCTCGATAGACATCCACGAGTTGAGAGGCAAGTCGCGAGCGTCGATCCTCAAGCTTTAAGAGATGCACTCCACCGCCACTATCAATGGGACCAATTACGGCTCCCACCTGCGCACCCTCAAGACTCTTGAGGAAGAGACTTGGGATACGACCTGCTGTTCTCCAGCCCAGACTGCCGCCAGCCGGCGCATCGGGGCTGTTGGAGTTAAGACGAGCAAGCTCTGCGAAGTCCTCTCCCCTCTTAATCTTGGTCAACAAGTCTTCGGCAATGCGCCGGGCCTGATCTCGGCTTCTTGCTCGCGCATCACCCTGCGCCTCCGTCACCGCGATCAGTATCTGACGCACGAGAAGCTCCTCTTCGCTCGCAAGCGACTGACCGCGTGAGGCGAGAAGGGCATCCACCTCTGCATCGCTCACACGAACACGGTTATCGACCTCCCGCTCACGCAGCCGTGCGAGCAGAATCTCCTCCCGAATGTCCTCGCGGAAGCGCTCAAATGGGGTGCCTTCTTTCTCGAGCTGATCACGAAGACCGGTGACGGTAAGGCCGTTCTGCTGAGCAATGGTTCCAATGGCGCGCGTCAGGGTCGTTTCATCTACAGTCACGCCCAGTTGCGATGCGCGCTGCACCAGGGCCAAGTCTGTGATCATGCGATCGAGCACCTGCTCTCGAAAAACGGCTGTGGGCGGGGGCTTCTGACCCGATTTTGCGAGGGTCTGAGCCGACTGCCTCATGCGTCTTTGAACCTCACTCTCCAGAATGACCTGGGTATTCACCACAGCCGCAACGCGATCCACCATCACTGAGCGGCCACTGGTGGGCTGAGCCCTCGTGGGGCTCACAAGGCCTGATGCGCCCAGCATCGCCAGCGTAAGCCACGCATAGCAAACAATGTTCATCGACTTCTTTGTGGCCCGTGGGCTACTCATAGTTGTCATACTTGGCCGGCGGTGGGGTAAGGCGGTTGATGTATCGGTAATTGGGGATGCTACGCGAGAGTGCGCCCAGCGGGTCTGGGCCCACGCGAGCAACACCATTGAGCTCAAACTGCAAGAAGATGGCACTGGTTGAACGATCGGCACTCGTGCGGTAGCGCTGCATCACCATACGACCAACCCAACAGCCGCCGTCGTACTCCACGCCGCCAAGGGCCTCAATCACGCCTGGAATCTGAGACGTATCTGACACGCTTCGTGACTGCAGCGAGACGTTGTATCGAGCCACTGCATACCAATGGTTGGCGATGGGTAACTGGCCGGCAACATCAACCGCGTTCAGAGATCCTCGCGTGTAGCGATAAGACGAGGTCACGGTGTAACCGTCTTTGGGGTTGTATCTCGCGATGGCCGACGCACCCTGCCAGACTGAGAGTGCGCGGGTGTACTGCGCCAGTGCATCGAAGCGCCAAGCCCGTCCATATCGGGCGCTCATCTCACCCAGAATGTCCGACTCTTTGTCTGTTCGAGCGGACTGGCCCGGCAGTACCACACGCTGCTGGTCGAAATAAAAACGCTGCGCAATCGAGGCTCGCAGCTGCTCGGCCCCTGTCGTTGCATCCATGAATCGAGTGGTAATACCGCTGGTGATCTGGTTTTGGTCTGCCACGCGATCCTGCCCGCTAAAAGAGGTCTCAGAAAAAATCTGGGGCAGGTTGACGCCCGCGGCACCGGAGTCAAAGACTGGCAGGGTGCTCTGAGAACGGTACGGCGTGTACACATAAAAGAGTCGGGGCTCGAGAGTCTGCATCAGGGCGCGCCCACCGGCAGCCAGGTCACGCTCGAAGGTCATCTTGGCATCCAAGCTCGCCGTTGGAATGGCTCGTGAATACGAGCCAGAGGAGGTGCCCACGTTGTTTGCAAACGATCCATAGGACGAGATGTTGTAGCGCGCCAGGGTCGCCGCTGCACTGCCATCTTTCTCTTGAGCGTAGTTGGTGGCATGCATGGTGATCTTGGGAGTCACGCTCACCGCGCCGACATAGTCAGGCACGGCCACGCTGCCTGTCGCCACCGAACGCGTACCCGAAGCCAGGGTGGGGTGGCTAAAGCGCGTCACCTCGCCCATAGCCTGCCAATTAACGAGGGGACTGTTATCCCACCCGCCGAGCTGAACTGCGCTCTGCTGCTTGGTCGCCACCAGCTTGGGAAGCCAAGCGTAGGGCGGCAACACGGGGGAGGCAGCGTCTTGTAGGACCTGAAAGTCCTGCACCGCTGTCGATACATTCCATCCCGCAAGCGGCCCAGACACCGAGGCCAGTACCGGCAGCGTGCGCTGTGATGCGACCAAGAGTGAACCACCAAAATCGGAGAAGTAATCTTTGTCAGAGACGCGGGTGCCAGAGATGTTGAATTTGAATCCATCCCTCAAGTCGGTGGACTGGCTCAACATCACGAGAGATCGCGAGGTTCCTCGCTCGCGGTCGTTTGGAAGGAGCTCCACGTAGCCAATACCCCTGTGGGTGGCCTCCATATATCGGAACTCAGTTCCAAGCTGAACGCCTCGCCGCGTAATCATGGTGGGATAGAGCGTCATGTCTCGATTGGGTGCCATGTTCCAGTAG